>Ga0315268_10004122_pt1 | contig 15853 bp, 13 predicted proteins | sample C1_top_MG_FD_204535 | JGI IMG/M metagenome (GOLD analysis project Ga0315268, IMG submission 204535) | Sediment microbial communities from Yellowstone Lake, YNP, Wyoming, USA - C1_top | ecosystem: Environmental > Aquatic > Freshwater > Lake > Sediment | place: USA: Wyoming | collected 2017-08-01
CGCTGCCGTCGACCGGCCGCAGCAGCCCGCGCTGCCGGTAATAAGCCTTGAGCGGCGAGGTCTGCTGGTGAAAGACCCGCAGCCGCTCCTGGATCGCCGACTCCTGGTCGTCCGAGCGATGGGTCAGCGCGCTGCCGTCCTTGTCGCAAGTGCTGGCTGCGCGCGGCGGCGAGAAATCGAGGTGATAGATGGTGCCACAGCTCGGACAGGTGCGGCGGCGGCTCAACCGCTTGACCAGCACCGCGTCGTCGACCTCGAGACTCAGCACGTGGTCGACCCGCTGTTGCCGCTTGGCCAGCATCGCATCGAGCGCCTCGGCCTGCGGGATGGTGCGTGGAAAACCGTCGAGCATGAAACCTGGAGTGCAGTCCGCCTGCAGCGTGCGCTGCTCGATGATACCGATGACCACGTCGTCCGGCACCAGCCTGCCCTGGTCCATGAACCCGGCCGCGGTCTTGCCGAGCGGCGTGCCCGCCTTGATCGCCGCGCGCAGGATGTCGCCGGTCGAGATCTGAGGAATGGCGAGCGCGCTGACCAGTCGCTGGGCCTGGGTACCTTTACCCGCGCCGGGGGGACCAAACAGGACGAGTCGCATGGTTCGCTCCCTGGTGGCGTCGAGGAACGGACCGAAAGTACACCTCTTGCCGCGCCGGTCAAGCTGCACCCGGCTTTTTTTTATTGACCTGGCGCGGCCGATCGATGAAAGCCATGGGCCACGATTTGGGAGTGCCAAGGCCCACCAACCGAGTCCAACCCGACGGAGCCCACGGTGGAGACGACAGACAAGAAGCCCGAAGAGCCCAAGCCCTGGTACCAGGAGATCACCCAACCGTTCAAGGACTTGGTGCACGCCCCGCGCGCGCTGTGGGGCGTCAACCTCGCCTACGGCCTGGAGGGGCTGTCGTACTTCGGCATCCTCACCTACCTGGCCATGCACTTCTCGGACTACATCTTCAAGGGGGTCGAGCACGCCGACATCTGGTCGCACAACATGGTCATGGTGCTCACCGCGGGCATTGCCATCTCGATGGTAGTGCTGGGCTTCATCCCCGACAAGCTGGGTCCGCGGCGCGTGCTGCTGGGCGCCTTCGTGGTGCTCGTCATCGGTCGCGTGCTCATGGCGGCCGCGCCCACGGTGCTGGGCATGCAGCCCAACGGTCTGTGGTCGGCCCTGCACCTCACTACCATGGCGGGTATTTTCTTCGTGCTCATCGGCTACGGCGTCTACCAGCCCGCCGCCTACTCGGCGGTGCGCCAGCTCACCACGCCCAAGACCGCCGAGATGGGCTACGCCATGCTCTACGCGCTGATGAACGCCGGCTCGTCGCTGGTGATGCTCGCGTTCTTGCTGCGCGACGAGGAGTTTTTGGGGCTCGGCATCCCGGGCATGTTCTGGATCTTCACCGGCATCACTGTGGTGTCGCTGCTGGCCACGTTCTTCCTGCTCACGCCGAAGACCATGGCCGATGCCATCGCCAAAGCCAAGACCGAGACCGACTCACAACGCAAGGCCACGGAGGATGCCAAGAGCGTCGAGCAGAAAAAGTCCGACGCCGACGCCAAGCAGGCCCGCACGGCTGCCGCGGCCGCCCCGGCCAAGCTGCCGGTGCACGTGTGGGTGGTGCTCGCGCTCATCATCGCCGCCGCTTACTGGCGGCTTGGCGCGCCCTGGAGCCACGGCGTGGCGGCCCTGGTGGTGCTCGTACCCGTCGTCATCGCGTTGCTGCCCCGGGCGCCGCGGACCAGAGTGGTGCGCGCCATTGCGACCCATCCGCTGGCCAACACGAAATTCTTCTTCTTCATCTTCGCGCTCATGCCGGTGCAGACCCTGTTCACCTACAACTGGCTGGTGCTGCCGCAGTACATCGAGCGCAGCTACGCGGGCTGGATCGGCAGAGACTTCGAGTTCGCCTCGAACCTGAACCCGGTACTCATCTTCGTCCTGGTGCCGGTGATCACGGCGCTCACCATCAAGACCAAGGTCTACAGCGCGATGATCTGGGGCACCCTCGTCATGGCCTCGTCGGCGTTCTTCTTGGCCTTCGGCGCCAACATCTATACCCTGGTCGCCTACGTGCTCATGATGACCGTGGGCGAGGCCATCTGGTCGGCGCGCTTTCTGGGCTACGCAACATCCATCGCCCCCGAGGGACAGGCGGGCCAGTACCAAGGCGTGGCGCAGCTTCCCTGGTTCTTGACCAAGTTCCTGGTGCCGCTGCTCTACTCGGGCGTGATGATGGAACGGTACTGCCCGACCGACGGACCCAAGAACACCGAGAAGATGTGGTTCATCTTCGGACTTATCGCGATCATCTCGCCAATCTTGCTGATCGTTGCCAAGCGCTGGGTGGGTAGCTCGCTCGAGAAGAAGCAGACCGCCTAGCAGGGATTCTGTTCGGTGCAGACCACGGTGCCGCCCGAGCCACCGCCGGTCGACCCGCCAGTGCCGGTCCCGCTGCCGCTCGTCCCACCGGTGCCGGTCCCGCTACCGCTGGTCCCGCCGCTGCCCGTGCCGGTGCCCGTGCCGCCGGTACCGGTGCCGCCGGTGCCACTCGGATCCACTCCCGGATAGACGCCGCCGGGACAGAACTCGGGAGTGGCCTCGGAGCATGTACCGCTGCCGTTGCCAGTGCCGCTGCCGCCGGTCCCGGTCCCGCTGCCGTCACCAGTCCCACTACCGTCACCAGTGCCGCTGCCGTCGCCGCTGCCAGTGCCCGTGCCGCCGCCCGCGGTGCCGCTGCCGTCGTTGCCGCCGACCGGAGTGCCACCGCCCTCGCCCGTGCCGCCGCCCGGCGAACCATCGCCGTTGGGGTCATAGATGCCGCCCGGGCAGAACTCGGGAGTGACCTCGGAGCAGAAGAAGTCGCCCAGGCCGGTGTTGCCGCCGGCCGATCCGTCGCCGGTGCCGCTGCCGTCGCCACTGCCCGAGCCGCCGCTGCCAGTGCCCGAACCCGTACCAGTACCGCTGCCGTCGTCACCGCCCGGCAGACCGCCATTGGTGCCGGTGCCCGAACCCGTGCCAGTTCCGCTGCCGTCGCCTGGGAAGGTTCCGCCTGGACACAGCTCGGGATGAGTCTCATCGCAGTACGGTCCCGGGCCAGTTCCGTCGCCCGGGTTGCCATTGCCGTCGCCACCGCCCGGCGGGTTGTCCGGCGAGCCCGTGTCGCCCGGCGGATTCTCGCAGCCCTCGCCGCGGCCAGTCAGGCCGGCGTCGTAGGCGACGATCATGTGGCCGTTGCCGATCAGGTTGCGCGCGAACAGACTGCCCGAGACCAGAAAGTTGCCGTTCCAGGTGATGTCAGCGGTCGGCGCATAGAGCGCGCCGGCAAAGCGTTGATTGCCGACCAGTTCAATAGTCGTGTTGCTGCCGACGTAGACGCGCGCCGCGCGCGAGGCCGAGCGCACGTCGCCCACGACCAGGCTGCCGAACTTGGTGATCGAGCCAGCGACGTAAAGGTCGAGCTCGGCGTCGTCGGCCAGCTCGAACTTGCTGCTGCCACCCAGGTCGAGGTTACCCTCGACGAAGATGCGGACCTTGCCGTCGATCTTGACTCGACTGCTGCCCTGCACCATCTGGCCGTCGCCGTCGTAGTAGTCGCCGGTCGCCAGGGTCAGCTCGCCGTGGCCGTTGCCGTTGGGCAGCTGCAGCGCCTGCGCGCTGCGGTGCGCCGCCACCTCGGCCGCGACGTCGATGAGCGAGGCCGGGTCGCAGTCGCACGGGGTCCGCGGCATGACGGCAGCGCCCAGCTTGACCTGCTCACAGACCATGTGGCCCTGCTGGGTGATGCCGCCAGCGATGTCGAGCACACCGTCGACCCGGAAATAGCCATGGTCGTCGAGATTGCCGCCGATAGCGGCGTCGCCGGCCACCTCGACGTGGCCGGTCTGCACGAAGTCGCTGCCCACGAACAGGTCGCGCTCGACCCGCAGGTTGCCGGTGCCGGTGATGGTCTCGCCCACCTCGAGCGCACCGTCGACCCGGTAGTTGCCGGTGCTGAGCAGCGGGCCATTGATGCCGACGTTGCCACGGTGCTCCGAGTCACGGTTGTTGCCAAAGGACGAGAAGCTCTCGGCGGTCACGCCACTGCCGGTCTTGTCCATGGTTTCGCAGACACAGATGGCGTGGTCGAACGCCAGCGCATTGGGATCGCTGGGTGTGCAATCGACTGCCTGAGCCTGTTTGTTCTTGCCGAATGCCAGGTCGAGTATCTCGCAGCCACTCAGCACCAGCAGCGCCAGCGCGACCCATCCGATTGCGACGAAGTTTTTCACGGTTCCTCCTCGTGGCGCGTGAGTGGCACCTGCACGGTCGTTGCGATGGAAGGTTCGTGCCAACGGACAGCCGCTCATTGTGATCGGGCTGATAACGAAGAGTTGTCAGGCGACGACCCACTACGACCGAGTGCGGGAAGGCGGGTTGTCGGTCGCGACCGACAGATCAAGTGGGTTTTAGCCGGGGCACTCCAGCCCCGGTGTCAGCTCGAACCGACACGCGCGCTGTCGATGAACTCGCGCAGCCAGCGCACCGTGGCGACTGGCCAGCGGCCGACTGCGGTTTCGTCCGAGAGGACGAAGCCCGCGGCGCCCTGCTCGAGCGCGACCATCACGTCGGTCACCTCGGCGCGGGTTGGCCGCGACCGGCTGCTCACCATCGAATACAACACCTCGCCCGCCACCAGCGCGGGCTTGGCGGCGGCGCGGGCCGCCGACATCACACGGCGCTGCGCGGCCGGCAACTCGAACAGCGGCACTTCGACCCCGAGGTCGCCCCGGGCGACGCAAATGGCGTCGGCGGTCTGCACGATGTCAACGATGTGGTCGACGGCCACCGCCCGCTCGATCTTGGCGACGATGGGAATCGACAACCCGCGGCGCGCGAGCTCGGCGCGCAATAGCTGCACGTCGGCCGCGGTCTCACAGAACGAAAGATAGACAAAGTCTGGCCGCAACAGCGACAGCGCATCCAGGTCGACCAGGTCCTTGACCGTCAACGCCGGCAACTCGATGGCTCGGCCTGGTATCGCCAGACCGCTTCGCTCAGGCAAACGACCACCCCGCTCGACCCGGCAGCGGACCTCGTCGGCGCTCGCGGCCTCGACTCTTAGCCGCAGCATTCCGTCATCCAGGACGATGGCATCGCCGGCTCGCACGGTCGTGCCCAGTACCGGGCAATTGACCGAGGCCGACTGCGCACTGCCCAGTTGCTCGGCATCGACTGCGACCGGAACCAGTCGAAACTGGTCGTTTTCGATGAGCTCGACCGCGCCGTCGGGGAGTGGGCCAATGCGCAGCTTACGACCGCGCAGGTCCGCACCGATGGTAAACTTTTTAGCACAGCGGGCAGCCGCCGCGCGGATCCGGCCAAAGGCGCCTGCCAGGTCGTCAGCGCGGCAGTGCGAGAGGTTGATGCGACACGCGGTGGCACCGGCGGCCACGGTTTCGCTCAGCACGGAGTCGTCCGCCAAAGCCGGACCCAGAGTGCACTGCAGCGCGCACTCCCCGGCTTTACCTGAAATGCAACTATTCAATATGTTAAGCCTTTCGTTTAAAAGTTCGATTTTCGAATTTCTTGTCAATTCCACACTTGCACTTTGTGATCAGTTGGATAAGGTAACCGGTTGCAACTGCAACATCGCCCGGGGCGATGCAAGGGAGAATCCAGTGATGCCAAGGACAACCACCAAAAAAGAGACGACGACGACCACCACCAACACTGGCCCGCGCAAGGGCAACGGCGGCACGACGACCCGCAAAGCCCAGACGATGCCGCACATGACCGCCGACGAACGGCATCGGATGATCGCCGAGGCCGCCTACTACAAGGCGCTGCACCGCAATTTCCAGCAGGGCGACGCGACCAACGACTGGCTGATGGCCGAGAAGGAGATCGACGCCAACTTCAATCATATGGTGCACTGAGCGCGTCCCGCTGACACGGCGATAGCTGCACGTCAGTTGTTGCCCGGTTTGTCCTTTTTGGACTCGTTCTTGATCAGGTGCTCGTCGGTCGCCGAGCCAGCGGTCCCTGTGTCCGAGATGAGTAGCAGGTCGAAGCTCGAGATCGACTCGGGCTTGTCGTCGAATTCACCCTTGGCCGGCCGGGCCGACAAACTGCTCGATGGTTTTTCTTCGCGCGCGCCAGGTGCCCCTGGATTGGTCACGGGCAAAGGCACCACCTCGGACTCGGGGTCAAAACGGAATTCGGGTTCGGACACCGGCTCGAACGAGAAATCGGGGTTGGAGACCACGTCGGGCGCAAAATCGGCGGTTGGGTGATCGTTTTCCTCCCGAATGACTGTGGCGACCATCTCCGGCCCCATACCGCCGTCTCGCGGCGGCGGTGGCGGCCGGTTGTACGGCTGCGCCGGTGAACCGTCGGGATTGAGTGGCGTGAGCGCCGGCTGAGTCGGATCCTGCGACACTGCCGGCCGTGGCCTGGGCGCCGCCTCGACGCCCGCGCCAGCCGGAGTGGCCGGTAGCACCGGCAGGGCCAAGCCAAAGTCATTGAAGACCAGCCGCTGCGGCGGCGGCAACACGGCGTACTTCTTGTTGATGCTCTCCTCGAGTATGAACAGCTCTTCGCGCCGACCATCCTCGACCTCGAGCTTGAGGTTGAGCTCGCCGGCCGTGCTCGAGCGCAGCTTCAGTTCGCGCACCAGCGATGCCAGCGCGGCGACGATCGCCTCGCCCAGGGCACCCGGACGCTTGAGCTTTTCGATCGAGGTGCCGGCAAACGACGCGCTGGCCAGCCGGGTGCGAAAAGGAACCAGCCGGATCACCGGTCCCTCGACCGTCTCCCAAAGCATGCGCACGGCGGCCGCGTCGTCAGCATCCAGCGGCGTCAGTTCGCCGCTGACCGGCAAACCGCTGTGCAGCTCGCGCATGGTCAGCTGGCCACCAGCGTCGCGCGGGATGCGGAACTCGTAGCCCTCGGAACCTTCCTTGAGGGCACGTCGCAGGTGCAGCAGCCCCTCGGCCGGAGTGACCACCACCTGGGTGACGATGAAGCGATCGAGGTTGACCGCAACCACCTTGCTGCCCTTGCGAATCTTGCGTTCGCGCTGCACGTGGATGACGGCGCTGGCCAGCAGGGTGTTGGCCTTGACCGGTTGCGCCCAGGCGTGCTCGGGCGGCACGGCCACGCCGAGCACCGCGCGCAGCTCGCATGGCACGGCCGCCACCGCCTGCACCTCGACGGTCTGCTCACCGGTCGCCTTCCACTGCGCCTCCCAGATCGTGCCCGGCAGCTCGTGGTGGACCAGCAGGTCTTGCAACGAGCCGAGCAGCGTTTCGCGGCCGATGCTCTGCTCGGCGCGCCGGAACACGTTGTCACGCCAGTTGGTGACCTCGTGCCGCACTTGCTCGATGGCGCCGCGATTGGCCTCGGCCAGACGGCGTGCTGTCTCCTCGCACACGTCCTTGGCTTGGCCCTCGGAGATGTAGCCGGCCAGCGCACCTTGCAGCGACGTCTCGAGCTGCTGCAGCCGGGTGAAGTCGTCATTGGCGCGGGTGGCTGCCGCCAGCATGGCGCGCCGCGCGCGCTCGATGCGGATGTCGGCGCTCAGCATCGCCACGCTGGCGTCGGTGGCGGCCGTCAGCATCTCGAGAAAATTGCACGGCAACGGAAACGGCTTGGAGTCGCCAAACAGGTAACGCCGCGTCCCGGTCATCGCCGTCACCCTCCACTGCGGATTGGGGACCGCATTATACGCACCTGGCAGGGAGGCGAAACACGAACGTTTTTGGTTCAATCCGGCGGCGACCCCTGATAACGGACTTGCGTCGACCATTGCGAGGAGAGAACACCATGGCCACCACGCGCGGACGGGTCGGTCTGTTGACCGGCGGCGGCGATTGCCCCTGGCTCAATGCGGTCATCCGCGCCGTCGTCAAGACCGCAATTTTCCAGCACGGGTTCGAGGTGGTCGGGATCGAGGATGGCTACCTTGGCTTGATCGAAAACCGGATGCACGTGATGACGACGACCGAGGTCAGCAACATCCTCAACGTCGGCGGCACCATCCTCGGATCGTGCAACAAGGCCGACCCCGAGAACTTTGCCGTGCTCGACAACGGCAAGTGGACCAAGCGCGACGTCACCGACGAAGTGCTGGAGCACTGCAAGCAATGGAACCTGGATTCGCTGATCGTGATCGGCGGCGACGGCACGATGTCCGGCGCCGGCCACCTGATCAGCCACGGTCTCAAGATCATCGGTGTGCCCAAGACCATCGACAACGATCTCGAGGGCACCGAGACCACGTTTGGCCACGATACCGCGGTTTCGATCGCGACCGAGGCGCTCGACCGCGTGCACACCACCGCGTCCAGCCACCACCGGGTGATGGTGGTCGAGCTCATGGGCCGCTACGCCGGCTGGCTGGCGCTGCGCGCGGGACTGGCCAGCGGTTCGGACGTCATCCTGATCCCCGAGATCCCGTTCGACCTCGATGTGGTGGCGCGCATGTGCCAGAAGCGCTCGACCCGAGGCAAGCGCTTCACCATCATCGCCGCTGGCGAGGGTGCCGCGCCGCGCGGCGGTGCCATGGTCGTCGACCACCGTGATGAGTCTTCGCCCGACCCGATCCGGCTGGGCGGGGTGGCCAAGTACCTGGCCAACGAGATCGAAAAGCGCAGCGGCCTCGAGAGTCGCTCGATGGTGCTCGGCCACGTGCAACGCGGTGGCACGCCCACGGCCTACGACCGGATACTGGCGACCACGCTGGCGCATCATGCCGTCGAGTTGCTGGCTGCCGAACGCTTTGGCGAGCTGGTTGTGATCCGCAAGGGCGCGATCGATTCGGTTCCGATCGCCTCGATTGCGGGCAAGGTGCGCACGGTCGCCCTCGACGACCCGATGATCCGCGCCGCGCGCGGCGTCGACACCTGCTTCGGCGATGCCTGACCCGCTTGCGCGCGATCCCGGTTGGGCGTAGAAATGCGCTGGTCGACGTCGCATTGCGACGCCGGACCACGGTGACGACGATGAAGACAATGCTGTGGGTGCTGGCGCTCTCGCTGATCGTCGGCGGCGCGGCGTGGAGCGTGCAGCTGGCCTTTGGCGAAGACGGGAGCGTGCAGCAGACGACGGCGCTGCCCGCCACCGCACCCGCCAGCCGCCCCGACGCGATCGCGGGCGCTGATGTCCAGGAGACGCGATGAGCGACCAGCAGGGACCGCCCGAAGGCAAGCCGCGCTCGTTCAAGAAAAAGGGGCTGGCGCTGGGGCTCAAGGTGGCCTCCCGCGTGTTCGAGGACCCGGACCGAGCCAAGCGCGTCATGGAAGTCGTCAGCCAGGTGCAGCGCGGCAAGGCCAGGCTCGACCACACCGCGCAGCGCGTGCTCAACGCCGGCAACATCCCCAGCCTCGAGGATCTCGAACGCATCGGCCGCCACGTTGGCGCGCTGCGGCGCGAGATGCGGCGCTTGAAAACCAGGCTCGAGGCGATCCGGCGCAAGGTCGAGGGCGCCTGACCTCCCGCGTTCCCATGGACGAACGCTCAGGCCGCATCGGCGAAAGACTGGCGGCGCTGCACCAGGTGATGGCGCAGCTGCGCGCGCCCGACGGCTGTCCGTGGGACCGGGCGCAGACGCTGGACACCCTGCGCGGCTACCTGCTCGAAGAGACCTACGAGCTGCTCGAGGCGATCGACTCGGGCGACGTCGCCGCGCACCGCGAGGAGCTGGGCGACCTGCTGTTCCAGGCGGTGTTTCAGGCCGCGATCCGCGAAGAGCAAGGCGAGTTCGACCTGGGCGACGCTGCCGACGGCATCCGCGAGAAGCTGCTGCGGCGGCATCCGCACGTGTTTGGCGACGGACCCAAGCACGACACCGCGGACCAGGTGCGCAAGGCGTGGGAGGAGATCAAGCGCGACGAGAAAAAGGAGCGCGCCACCCTCGACGGCGTGCCCGAGACGCTGCCGGCATTGCTGCGCGCGGTGCGCATCGGCGAAAAGGCGGCGCAGGTCGGCTTTGACTGGCCGGATCCGTCGGGGGTTCGCCAGAAGGTTGACGAAGAACTGGGCGAGCTGGACGCCGCGATCGCGGCCGGCGACATGGCACACGCCCAGGACGAGTTGGGCGACCTGTTGTTCGCGCTGTGCAACTACGCGCGCCACCTCAAGCTGATGCCCGAGGATGCGCTGCGCGGCACCATCCGCCGCTTTCTGGCGCGGTTCGCCGAGGTCGAGCGGGCGCTGCGCGCGCGCGGCCAGAAGCCGTCCGACGTGGACCTCGACCAGCTCGAGGCGCTGTGGCAGCAGGCCAAGCGCGATCTGGCGCGATGACCGTCGTCGTCACCGGCGCGGCTGGCCACATCGGCGGCAACCTGGTGCGCGCATTGCTCGCTGCCGGGCGGCCGGTGCGGGCGGTGGTGCGCCAGGATCAGCGCGCTCTGGCCGGACTCGACGTCGAGACGGTCAGCGCGGACGTCCGCGATCCCGAGACGCTGCGGCGCGCCTTTGCCGGCGCCGAGGTGGTCCACCACCTGGCCGCCATCGTTTCGATCAGCGGCGACCAGGGCGGTCGGGTCACCAGCACCAACGTCGACGGCGTGCGCCATGCAGCGGCGGCCGCCCTCGCCTGCGGCGTCCGGCGCTTCGTGCTGTACAGTTCGATCCACGCCTATGACCTGGAACACGACGAGGCGACCATCACGGAGCAGTCGGCGCGGCCTGGCGCAGGCCACCCGGCATACGACCGCGCCAAGTACGCCGGCGAACTGGCGCTGCGCGATGCGATCGCGGCCGGGCTCGACGCGGTCATCGTCAATCCGACCGCAGTGGTCGGCCCGTTCGACTTCAGGCCGTCGCACGTGGGCCAGCTGCTGATCGACCTGCAGCACCGGCGCCTGCCCAGCCTGGTTGACGGTGGCTTCGACTGGGTCGACGTGCGCGACGTGGTGGCCGGTGCACTGGCGGCCGAGCAGCGCGGCCGCAGCGGCGAGAACTACCTGCTCACCGGTCACTACCACACCATTGCCGAGCTGGCCGGCTGGGTCAGTGAGATCACCGGCGCTGCGCCGCCACGGCTGCTGGCGCCGATCTGGCTGGCGCGCATCGGGGCGCCGTTCGTGCAGCTGGGAAACTGGGTACTGCGCACCAAGCCGCTCTACACCGCCGAGTCGCTGCGCGCGCTGCTGCGGGTCGACCGCATTTCAGGCGACAAGGCGCGGCGCGAGCTGGATCACGCGCCGCGGCCGATGCGACAGACCGTCGAGGACACGCTAAAATGGTTTGCCCAACAAGGGTGGGTCGAGCTGCGTTGATGGCGCACCGATGACAGATCCCGCAGGCGCCACAGCGCGCCCCGGTAACGACGACGAACCCGGCCGCTTCCCGGTCCGCACCTGGCTGATCGCATTTGCCGGCTGGATGTTCGATTTCTACGACCTGGTGCTGTTCTCATTTTTGCTGATCCCGATCGGCAACGACCTCGGACTGTCGCAGTCGCAAGAGGCCTTGCTGCTCGGTGTCGCGCTCGGCGCCTCCGGCATCGGTGGCATTCTCTTCGGCTACCTGTCCGACGTCTACGGCCGCAAGCGGATCATGACCGCGACCATCATTCTCTATTCGCTGGGCACTGCGCTCACGGCGACAGCAACCGGGCCGGTCACGCTGGTGCTGTTTCGACTGCTCACCGGGCTGGGCGTGGGCGGCGAGTGGGCAGTCGGCCACGCCGTGCTGGCCGAGGCCACGCCGCAGAGCATGCGCGGCCGCGCGTCGGCGCTGTTGCAAGCCGGTGAGCCGGTCGGGGTCGGCCTGGCCGCGGTGGTCGGTCTGTTGCTGACCCCGCTGGTCGGCTGGCGCGCGATCTTCGTGCTGTCATCGGCGTCGGCGCTGATCGCCGTCGTGGTGCGACGCTATTTGCCCGAGTCAAAACTGTGGGAGCAACAGCGACAGGCGCGACTGTCCGTGTCCGCGGCGCTGCGCACCATGGCCAGACAGCACCTGATCACGCCGATGATCAAGGGCTGGCTGCTCGGCGTGTTCAAGCTGGGCACCTACTGGACCTGCTACACCTGGCTGCCCAAGTTCCTGCAGCAGCAGTTTCACCAGCCGGTCGGCAAGTCCGCGCTCTGGATCCTGACCGCCCAGCTCGGCCAGTTGCTCGGCATGATGGCGTTTGGCTGGTTCTCCGATCGGTTCGGTCGCCGTCGTGCATTCACCAGCTACTCGCTGCTGACCGCGGCCGCCCTCTACCCGCTGGCGTTTCACTGGGAGCGGTTGTTGCCGCATCCACTTCTGTTCTGGAGCGTGCTGTTCTGCCTCGGTCTCGGATCGGGGTGCACCGCCGGGTTCGGCGCACTGCTGGCCGAGCTGTTCCCGACCGAGGTGCGCAACTTCGCCATGGGCACCACCTACAACTGCGCGCGCGGGGTGCAGTTCTTTGCGCCAATCCTGGTGAGCGTGCTGGTCGACTGGGGCGGCCTGCGCGGTGGGCTCGGTCTGCCGTTGCTGCTCGCCATCGCCACCGCGACCTGGGTCTGGACGTTGCCAGAGACACGTCAGCGCGACCTGGCGCGAGTTGCGCGAGAGTGAACGGGCTGGCATGGTGCAGCCCCGAGTCAGCTGGAGGCACAGCGCGGCATTGCCATGGGCGTGACCTGTCCGAGCTGTGGCACCGAATACGACGCCAAGGCGTTTTCTTGCCCGCGCTGCGAAGCACTGCTCGGTGACAGCGTCTTCGCCGAATCGCACGACACCTCGGAGGTCGAGGAACCGACGATCGTGCGCCGCATGTTGATGCCGCCGGACATGTTCGTCGAGGCGCCGGCTCCACAAAAACCGGTCACCTCGCCGTCGGTGTTCAACGAGATCCCGACCGCGCCGACAGTGGTTGCCGACTACGGCGTGCCGGCCAACAGCCGACCGCGGCTGGCGCCGAACATCGACCTGCGCGACCTGCAGCTGACCGTGTTCGAGGCCTACGTCGTGTCGCGCGTCGACGGCACGGCAACCGTGGAAGAACTGCGCACGGCGCTCGAGCTCTCGCTCTTCGAGATCCAGGTCGTCGTCGACACGCTCAAGACCAAGGGGGTGATCGAGATCGTCTTGTCTGCTGCGGCCAGCAAGCGCGCGCCGATGACGCCCGAAAAACCGCCGATCCGACCCAGGCCCGCGTCTCCCGGTGCGCCCGCGGCGCAGCCCGCGCCTGCCACGGCTGCGGCCAAAGCCTCGCGTCCGCCAGCCAAACCGAGCACGGCTCCAGCGGCAAAGGCCGAGCCCGCCACCGCCGTCCCGGCGACCAAGAAGCGCAGCGCGATGGGGGTTGACGACGGCATGCGGCGTCATCTGCCGTGGATGCGCGCCGTCGGGCTGGTCCGAAAAAATCCCCTGCAAGAGGCCATCCAGCTCGAGCAAAACGGCGACCTCCAGGGCGCCATCGAATTGCTCGAGGAGGCCATCGAGCGTTCGAAAGAGCCAGCACCCCTGTACAACCGGCTGGCGCTGGTATTGATCAAGGAGCGGCGCGATTTCGACCGCGCCGAGGAACTGCTCGAACGGGCCGAGAAGCTCGATCCAGTCAACCGCACTTATCAGAGCAACCTGCAGAAGGTCCTGATCCTCAAGACCAAGCATGGGAGTTCAACGCCAGATCGATGATGGCGGCCCGCGCCTGGCCGTACCTGCCTTGCTTGCTTCCTTCAAGTCGCGCATTCTTCAAAGTCGTGGCGGACATGCGGTGGACAATTACCGCCGCGGGTGTTGCACTCCGGCGCCAGCACCGGGCTGTTTCGAACGAGCAGGCGAGGACATGGGATTTCGTTGTCCCGAATGTGGCGCGGGGTTCGACAAGCAGGTCTTCATCTGCCCACGCTGCCTCACCATCCTCAGCGACGCCCTGCTCGATCAGGAGGGCGAGGCCGAGGACAGCGAACAGCCGACCGACGTCGTGCCGATGGCCGAGGTCATCAGCAACCACAAAGGCGGGATCGCGATCCCGGTTGCTCCGAAATCCGACGCACATGCCAAACCCGAGGTCGAACCCGCGCCGGTCAGCGTCGCCGCCCGGGCCGCGACCAACGCGCGAATCGCGATCCCGCGACCGCCCAGTCCGTTTGCGGCCGAGATCGGGCTCGGCGAGCAGGTGACGTCGCCAGCGCTGGTTGTGCTGGCGGCCGAATCCGACGACGCGCGGTTGCTGCTGACACCCGGCGTCGACCTGCAAAAATTCGATCTGACCGTGTTCGAGGCCTACGTCGCCTCGCGCGTCGATGGCGTCGCGACCATCGCCCAGATCCGCGCCGCGGTCGCTGTCGACGCCGCCAAGATGAACGCCGTGGTGGCATCGCTCAAGGGCAAGGGCATCCTGCAGGTGGTGGAGCGGCCGCCCGAGAAAAAGCGCGCCCTGCGCAAGCAAACTGGCGGCGAGGTCGCGCGATCGCGCTCGGTGCTGCCGCCGATACCCGTCGCAGCGATCGGGTCCGTTGCAGCAGTGGCTGCACCGCCACCGCCACCGCCGCTGCCAAGGCGCCGCACCAACGAGGCCATACCGGCCGCACCGTCACCCCCGTCGGCAGCGCCAGCGGCGCCAGCGGCGCCAGCCGACGCACGACCGATGACCGGCGATCGCCTGGCCGCCGCGGCCAAGGCGGGCCGGCAAAAGAAGGAGCGATCACTGCTCCAAGCGATCGGCTTTTCGAAAAAAGACGACCCACTCGTCGCTGCGGTCGAGCGGGAAAACGCCGGCGACATCGACGGTGCGATCGAGTACCTCGAGGGCGCGATCGCGCAAGCGCGCGAACCGGCGCCGTTGCTCAACCACCTGGCGCTGCTGATGGTCAACGCCAAGCGCGACTTCGAGTATGCCGAGAAGTTGCTCGAACGGGCCGAGGAACTCGACCCGGTCAACCAGACCTACCGCAAGAACTTGCAGAAAGTTCTGATCCTCAAGACCAAGCGCGTCTAGCATGGCCCAGACCTCATCGCCAAAACCGGACCTGGCACGACCGTTTTTTGACGACGCTGCCATTGCGCTCGTCGTCGGTACGGTGCTGGTGCTGTTGTTCGCGCTGTTCTGGGCCGGCGAGATCCCGGACTCGGACTGGCCAGGCGGTACGCTGCGCCAGCGCGAGCAGACGGCGCTGTCCGGTGCACTGCTGTGCAACGCCGCCTGGTTTGCGCTGCTCGGTGCACTTCCGATCGCGTCCACCGCTTTGGCCATGCGCCGGCGCCGACCATGGCTGGCCGCCGCGCTGATCACAGCGCTCGCCGCTGCATTGAGTCTGCCGGCACTGATGGGGCACAACATCTGGCTCGAACGATTTCGCTGGCCCCTGTTCGGTCTGTGGCTGGCCGCGGTGTTTGGCGGCAGCCGCGCAACGCTGGTGGTCGTCGACCGGTTGCTCGCCCGCAGCAGCCGGCTGTTCTTCTGGGTATTGCTGACGCTGGCGCTGGCGGTTGTGGCGGTCCTCGACTGGGGCTTGCGACGGGCGCCGCTCTACCCCGCGCTGATCGTGCTGGTAGCGGCGACCGCCCAGGGTGCGCTGCTGGCCTGTGTTCGCGCTTTGCCCGCGCTGACGCGGACTGCGGCCAGGCTACGCGGCTGGCGGCTGGCAGCGGCCGTGCTGGTATTGCCGGCGCTGCTCGATGCCAGCGGTGTGCTCGACGATCGCTTTGCAGCACGTGGACGCCAGCTGTTTCGCACGCATGCGCCGGGCGCCAATGCCCTGGTCGAGCTGTCGCGCGCAGCCCGACCCGAGCTGGCCAAGATCCGCACCACGGTCGAAAAGGCGCCGCCGGGGCACGCCAGGGTCGGGGGCACGCACGGGCCGCCCCCCGCGGCAGAAGCGCCGGGCCAACTGGGCGTGCTGTTGGTGCTGGATGCGGTGGGGGGGGTGGGCGTCCGCAGTT
>Ga0315268_10004123_pt1 | contig 15852 bp, 17 predicted proteins | sample C1_top_MG_FD_204535 | JGI IMG/M metagenome (GOLD analysis project Ga0315268, IMG submission 204535) | Sediment microbial communities from Yellowstone Lake, YNP, Wyoming, USA - C1_top | ecosystem: Environmental > Aquatic > Freshwater > Lake > Sediment | place: USA: Wyoming | collected 2017-08-01
CAGCCTGGTTATTTCCGGCAAAAAACGTTCCTGAATAACTTTTAAAATAAAAGTATTCGGTGCAGTTAAAGTGATAGTGTTGCCACTCACTTCAAAAACCAGTGGCTTTATCCACGAGTTAAACTGTTGAGGTGGAAGGCTTTCTTCAAATGATTGAAGGCATAGTTCCCACAAGGTTTGGTCTGGCATCTTCAGCTTACAAATTTTTTATTTAGTCGGGCCTATTCTACAGGGTCGGCACAAAGTTATCCACAGGGAAAAATTGTACTTGACACAAGTCCTGCAAAGTATTGTAATCACAGGCTTTCGAAAACTTACTACAGGGCATCTAAAATGAAACGTACCTATCAACCATCAGTCATCAAAAGAAAACGCACTCACGGATTTTTGGTGCGCATGAAAACCAAAGGTGGGCGTGCTGTAATAGCGGCCCGCAGGGCAAAAGGACGTGTTCGTCTTGGTGTGTAAGACTTACTTTAATCAGTGACCTATAATTTTTCTTCGAGCCAACGTATCAGGCACAGCAAGGACTTCGAACAAGCATTTCGTCATAAAAGCTTAATAAATAAATGGTTTACTATCCATTTTTATAACAGCAATCATGAATACGCGAGACTTGGCATGGTTGTGAGTAAAAGAATTATGCCCAAGTCAGTCAATAGAAACTTTGCAAAACGCCTTATTCGGGAATTATTCAGGTTAAATTCGTCCAAATTACCATCACTAGACTTTATAGTGCGAATTCGACGGAATTTGAGCAGAGATGTTTCTATCGAAGCAAAAGTAGCATTGTTAGAATTGATGCAAAGTGCCAATAAGACATGATTCGATCTATATTGCTACGATTAATCAAAATTTATCAATATGCCATTAGCCCGTTAATGGCTCCATCTTGTCGTTTTACGCCTAGTTGTTCTCAATATGCTAGTGAAGTAATAAGTAAGCATGGGGTTCTACGTGGAAGCTGGTTAAGTTTTAAGCGTGTGTTGCGCTGCAACCCATGGCATCCCGGCGGTTATGATCCTGCCCCTTAGACCTTCAAATAGGTGAAAACCACAATGGATTTTCAACGCGTATTTCTGTTCCTGATTTTCTCATTTTCAATATATATATTGTGGGATGGCTGGCAGCGGGAACAACATCCGGTTCCGCAAGTTGTATCTGCGGCCTCTGCACCTGTTGCGAGCCAGTCTTTGGCGACAGCAGACCAAATCGGTACACCAGCAAAAATAGCTGCTGCCCAGCAAGCTTTACCGGTAGGTGAAAACATTGTCGTCAAGACTGATTTTTTCCGGGCCGAGATCAATAGCTTAGGCGGCGATATCAACAGTATCGAACTATTAAAACATTTTGATACAGTTGATAAGAGCAAGCCCTTTGTGATGTTTCAACATGATGATGGCCATGTATATCTGGCTCAATCTGGTCTATTGGGCCCAAGGTTACCTACTCACAATACTATATTTGCCGTTCAAGCCAAAGAATATGACTTAAATGAAGGTAAAGACACGGTCGAGGTGCGCTTATTGGCCAATAGCGATTCTGGCGCAAAAGTCACCAAGATATTTATATTTCATCGCAGTAGCTATCTGATCGATGTCGGTTACGAGATTGAAAACGAAACTGGCAAAACGCTTGATCCGTCTGCGTATTTTCAATTGGTCAGAGATGATATCGCTCCGCTTGGTAATACCAAATTTGTACCGACCTATACTGGGCCAGCTTTCTACACTGAGCAGGATAAGTTCAAGAAAATTGATTTTGAAAGCATCGCAAAGAATAAAGCCAATATTCCGAAAGCTTCGGATAATGGGTGGGCGGGCATGTTGCAGCACTATTTTGTTGCCGCATGGTTACCCAAAGGTAATTCTCTGAGGGAGTTTTATGCAAAACATCTGGATAATAATCTGTATTCCGTAGGGTTAATTTTACCTGTTGCTCCTATCGCGACAGGTAAAACTGGCGAAATTTCGGTCCCACTCTATGTAGGTCCGGCAGAAAGCAATCTGGATAGGATTGCTCCCGGCCTAGGTTTAACGGTTGACTATGGCTTTCTAACCATTCTTGCAAAACCGATTTTTTGGCTTCTGAGCGTAATACACGGTTGGATACATAATTGGGGTTTTTCAATTATTATTTTGACTATCCTGATTAAGTTGGCATTTTTCCCTTTATCAGCTGCGAGTTATCGCTCGATGGCAAAAATGCGCTTGGTAGCCCCAAAACTTGCAAAAATTAAGGAACAGTACAGTGAGGATCGTGAGCGCCTTAATCGTGAAATGATGGATCTCTACAAGAAAGAGAAAATAAATCCGCTAGGGGGCTGTTTGCCTGTAGTTATTCAAATTCCAGTTTTTATTTCTCTGTATTGGGCAATTTTGTCGAGCGTAGAACTGCGTTATTCACCATTTATCGGCTGGATAACCGATCTATCTCGACCAGACCCCTATTACGTGTTACCCATTATTATGGGAGTGAGCATGTTGGTTCAAAGCAAACTTAATCCTACTCCTCCTGATCCAATGCAGGCGAAGCTGATGCAAATTATGCCCATTGCTTTCAGCGTGGTATTTTTCTTCTTCCCTGTTGGCTTGGTATTGTACTCAGTGGTAAATAACGTGCTTTCCATTGCTCAGCAATGGTACATCACCCGTAATATGGAGGCACAAGCCAAGGGTGTTGCCAAAGTCTGACAATATTGCTGCAATTGCAACAGCGCCAGGTCGAGGCGGTATCGGTGTAGTACGTATTTCTGGTAGCAATCTTGATGATACGGCCTTGAATATCTGCGGCACGCTGCTATCTCCGCGCAAAGTTGTCTATACATCTTTCAGGGATGGCGACGGTGAGGTAATTGATCAAGGCATTGCACTCTTTTTCCCTGCTCCCCACTCTTATACAGGCGAAGACATACTCGAATTACAGGGGCACGGTGGACCAGCAGTTTTGCATTTACTTCTTCAGCGTTGCCTGGATCTGGGGGCACGCTTGGCATTGCCGGGTGAATTCACGCAGCGAGCCTATTTGAATGACAAGCTGGATCTGGCCCAGGCTGAGAGTGTTGCGGACTTAATTGATGCCACTACCAGCCAAGCCGCAAGAAGTGCGATGCGTTCCTTGCTGGGCGAGTTTTCACGGGTTATTCATCAACTTGTCTCTGACCTTATCGATTTGCGCATGTTAGTTGAAGCCATGCTTGATTTTCCTGAAGAGGAGCTGGATACGCCGGATATTGAACGGCGCGATGCCAAGCTGGTCTCAATCCGGAAAAAATTGCTGATAACCCTGCAATTGGCTCAACAGGGTAGCTTGTTGAGGGAAGGAGCGCACGTTGTTTTAATCGGACAGCCTAACGTGGGGAAATCCAGCCTGCTAAATCTACTCAGTGGCGAAGAAGTAGCGCTGGTCAGTGATGTTCCCGGCACTACGCGTGATGTGATACGCCAATCTATTCAGATAAGTGGTGTACCTTTGCATATTATTGATACTGCTGGTTTACGAGAGGTGCAGGATACGGTTGAGAAGATGGGAATAGCGCGCACTCGCAGCACTATTCAAAAAGCAGATGTCATTTTGCTGATGCTGGATGCCGGACAGGGTATGCAAGAGGAGGATAGAAAAATTCTGGCTGAGTTGCCTGCAAGCACTCCTCGCGTATACATTTTTAACAAAATAGACCTGACAAATGAAGCTGCTCGCCTTGAATCACTGGGCGGTGAAGACTATATCTATCTATCTGCCAAAACGGGTATCGGGATAGACCTTTTGCAGAAAAAGCTGCTTAGCTTGATTGGATGGCATCAGGAAGCGGGGGTTTTTATGGCACGCGAGAGACATGTGCGCGCACTATTGCAGGCACAGCAGCATCTCGATAATGCGTCTTTGGAGAGCGCTCGTGCGGAACTTTTTGCGGAAGAACTGCGGCTGGCTCAGGAAGTATTGAACACTATTACTGGTGAGTTCAGCTCTGACGATTTGCTTGGAGAAATCTTTAGCAGATTTTGTATAGGCAAATAAGGCTGCGAATTGTTTCACGTGAAACAATCTGCCACTGGCATTTTTATCATCACCTACTTTTGCTGTATTATGCCCGCCTATGCTGAGGAAGTTATTGATGAATTACCCAAAAAAATTTGATGTAATCGTGGTAGGTGGCGGCCACGCTGGAACAGAGGCTGCGCTAGCGAGCGCTCGCATGGGGCGCTCTACCTTACTGCTTACGCACAATATTGAAACTTTGGGTATGATGTCGTGCAATCCGTCTATCGGCGGCATAGGCAAGGGCCATCTCGTCAAGGAGGTAGATGCATTGGGCGGGGCGATGGCCAGAGCAACAGATGAAGCGGGCATACAATTTCGCATACTCAATTCTTCAAAAGGGCAGGCAGTGCGAGCCACACGCGCGCAAGCTGACAGGGCCTTATATAAACAGGCAATTCGCAGACGGCTGGAAGGTCAGCACAATTTGTGGATATTTCAGCAGGCGGTGGATGATCTATTACTGGATGGCGAAAAAGTCAGCGGAGTAGTCACTCAACTGGGTTTACGTTTTAGTGCAAGAAGCGTAGTGCTGACTACCGGTACTTTTCTGTGTGGACTGATACATATCGGCTTGTCCAACTATCAAGCGGGGCGCGCAGGTGATCCTCCTTCAATTAGTTTGTCGCACCGTTTGCGCGAGATGAAATTACCAATCGCAAGATTAAAAACCGGCACGCCCCCGCGCATAGATGGCCGCAGTATAGATTATTCTGTGATGCTTGAGCAACCGGGCGATACACCGGTACCTGTGTTTTCTTTTATGGGTCGTGCAGAGCAGCATCCTGTGCAATTGCCGTGCTGGATTACTCACACAAATAAACAAACACACGAAATTATCCGTGGCGGTCTTGATCGGTCTCCATTGTTTACAGGTGTAATAGAGGGAGTGGGGCCGCGCTACTGTCCCTCCATTGAAGACAAAATTACTCGTTTTGCCGATAAGGAGTCACACCAGATATTTATTGAACCTGAAGGATTAAATACCCACGAGGTATATCCAAATGGCATTTCTACCAGCTTACCGTTTGATGTGCAATTGGCGTTGGTACATTCAATTAAAGGGATGGAAAATGCGCATATCACGCGACCAGGATATGCAATTGAATATGATTACTTTGATCCGCGCGGGCTGAAAAAGTCCTTGGAAACCAAGGCCGTCCCCGGCTTGTTTTTTGCTGGGCAAATTAACGGTACGACGGGTTATGAAGAAGCCGCGGCCCAAGGCCTGCTGGCTGGTCTGAATGCAGCGAAACATGCTCGCGAGGAGGAGACTTGGAGTCCGCGACGTGATGAAGCCTACTTGGGGGTTTTGGTGGACGACCTGATAACAAGAGGTGTAACAGAACCCTACCGCATGTTTACCAGCCGAGCGGAGTATCGGCTGCAATTGCGTGAAGACAATGCAGATTTGCGCCTGACAGAAATAGGTTATCGTCTTGGTTTGGTGGATGAGGCTCGCTGGGAAGCATTTGACCGCAAACGCGAAGCGATTGCCACAGAGCAGGAGAGGTTGAAAAGTATCTGGGTGAATCCATCCTTGTTGGCGCAGGCTGATGCTGAACGTATATTGGGAAAAGGCATCGAGCGTGAATATGCACTGTATGAGTTATTGCGTCGACCCGATGTGAGTTACGCCGGCCTGATGTCTTTACCCGGTGCGGGGGAGGGTGTAATTGACGCACAGGTTGCTGAACAGGTGGAAATACAGGCAAAGTATCAAGGCTATATTGAGCGGCAACGCGAGGAAATTGCACGGCAGCAAAACCATGAAAACACCTTGCTCCCCCCCAAAATAGACTATCGTCTGGTGCGAGGACTGTCGATTGAGGCTCAACAAAAGCTGAATTTGCATCAACCAGAAACGATGGGACAGGCAGCGCGCATTTCCGGCATCACTCCAGCTACAATATCTCTGTTGCTGGTACATCTGAAACGCGGTTTTAACAAGATATTACTCAACAAAGACGCGGATGAAATGGTTGAAAAGAGCACATGACTTTGGCTCATGAGTTGGCGCTTGGTATTGCCGATTTGGACCTCAAGTTGAATTCTGAGACCCAGCAAAAATTATTGGACTATCTGGCATTGTTGCAAAAATGGAATAAGACTTTTAACCTCACGGCCATCCGTGATGCAGAGCAAATGCTCAGATATCATCTGTTGGATAGTCTGGCGGTTTTGCCTTATCTTTGGCCTGGGCGATGGCTGGATGTAGGATGTGGTGCCGGTCTGCCCGGTTTGGTTCTGGCAGTTGCCCGGCCAGATTGGCAATTTACTTTATTGGACAGCAATAGCAAGAAAACAAGTTTTGTTCAACAAGCCGGTATTGAAATGGATCTGCAGAATATTGAGGTACGCTGTGAGAGAGTTGAAAAGATGCAGTCAGATATCAAGTTTGATGGAATCATTTCAAGGGCTTTTGCAGAAACAGCAGATTTTGTCACTCAAACACGACACTTATTGGCAGAAAATGGTCGATGGGCGGCAATGAAAGGTACACCAGAACAGGAGTTGCAGCACCTGCCTGGTGATGTTGTTGTAGAGCGTATTATTCCATTAAGAGTGTCGGGATTGGATGCTGCGCGATGTCTGGTTTTATTGAAAGCAAAATAAATGGCCAAAGTATTAGCAATAACCAATCAAAAAGGCGGAGTAGGCAAGACTACAACGACCGTGAATTTGGCAGCCAGCTTGGCGGCTGCAAAAAAACGCGTTTTACTTGTAGACCTGGATCCGCAAGGCAATGCAACAATGGGCAGCGCCATAGACAAGAGCAAGTTGACAATCACCGTGTACGATGTCTTGATTGGAACAAAAGGAGTGCGGGAAGCGCGTCTTTTTTCTGAAGCAGGAAAATATGATATTTTGCCCGCAAATCGGGAATTGGCAGGGGCGGAGATTGAACTTGTAGATATTGAAAACCGGGAAACCAGGCTTAAGGATAGTTTGCAGGATGTGCAGGAGGATTATGATTTTATTCTGATTGACTGCCCGCCTGCGCTGAATTTACTAACACTTAATGGATTGTGCGCGGCAAAATCAGTAATGATCCCGATGCAATGCGAATATTACGCCCTGGAAGGACTTAGCGACCTCGTTAACACTATACGCAAGGTACGCTCCAATCTAAACACAGATCTGCAAATAGAGGGACTGTTACGCACCATGTACGATCCACGCAATAGCTTGGCACAACAAGTGTCTGAGCAACTGCTGCAACATTTCGGTGACAAGGTATATCGCACGGTTATTCCGCGGAATGTGCGTTTGGCGGAGGCACCCAGTTTCGGTTTGCCTGCTTTGTACCATGATCGTGAATCCAGAGGAACACAGGCATATTTGGCGTTAGCAGGAGAACTGCTTAATAACGCAATCATGGAAGTATCCATCTTGTAGATGGACGGGATTATTACAGAAAATATTATAGGATAAGTTATGGCAAAGCCAGGCAGGGGATTGGGACGCGGACTAGACGCATTGCTTTCCGGTAACAATAGCGATGAAAAGAATAACGATACATTGCGAGAGCTGAAAGTTGAACAGCTCAAGCCGGGAAAATATCAACCCCGCAGCCATATGGATGAGGTGGCGTTGAACGAATTGGCAGCATCGATCAAGGCGCAGGGCGTAATTCAACCGATACTGGCACGCGAATTGGCGGATGGCGACTACGAAATTATTGCAGGTGAACGGCGTTGGCGGGCTGCGCAAATAGCGGGATTGAACCTGGTTCCAGTGCTTGTGCGCAAGGTGGAAGATAATGTCGCGTTGGCGATGGCGCTGATCGAGAACATCCAGCGCGAAAATTTGAATCCATTGGAAGAGGCAGTTGGCATTCAACGCCTGATAGACGAGTTTTTGATGTCGCACCAGACTGCAGCAGATGCAGTAGGGCGTTCTCGAAGTGCAACAAGCAATCTGCTGCGACTACTCAAACTGCCGCAAATAATTCAGGATATGGTTATGGTTGGCCAGCTTGACATGGGTCACGCACGGGCACTGCTGGCAATTGAAGGCGCGCAGCAAATCACAGCTGCAAACAAAATAATAGCCGATGGATTGTCGGTAAGGGAAGCAGAGAAACTGGTACAAAATATTTTAAATCCCCAGCCTGTACATGTTAAAGAAAAACCGGATCGAGATATACTGAATTTACAAGAAGCACTTTCCCAGCGTATCGGTACGACCGTACAAATTAAAATAGGCAATAAAGGCGCAGGAAAACTGGTAATCGACTACAGTAACCATGAACATTTAGATGAGCTGATTGCCAGACTTCATTAATATAATCATAAAGATAGCGACAAGGAACGCCGCAAAAGGCTCACACATACCCGAATTGAAGTTTCAACCAGATTCCAATCTGAAACGATTTCGGGTTAGCCACACTACCTTTTACAAGGCAATGCCCGAATTTGACTGATGAGCTTGCCCATCTTGCAAATATCCGGCGTTTGTCATCAAGCAGTAATGGCTCCCACATAAACGCGATACCCCATCCTCTTGCCCGCGTCTTTCTGGTTGATCTTGCCTTCCTCCAGCAGATTCAATATTTGCCCGCGTTTCACTTCATTTTGGCTCATGAGTTTGTCCATTTTCCCGATATCCGCCGCTGTTTTTAACAGCCGTGAGTTTAATCAATAACGGACATTTCTATTTGGCAGAAAGCGGACATTACTACTTGGGGCTAACACATTCCCGGATAAATAATTGACAGCTAATTAATATGTTGCTAATATGAAATATTGCAGTGAGAAATTGCTATGCGCATTGAATTTGTACGATTAATAGGAATACAGAGCGCAATAGTAATAACCGGTACAGCAATCACATATAACGTGGCTGACCTGCTTGCGATGAAGTCTTTTGCATACGGAAGCATAGTGGCTGTCATCACTGTAATGCTTCTTGCATGGCGTTACAAACAGGGCCTTCGCCTCACGGGTGCGGAATGGGTGTTGCGCCAGGCTTATAAAACGGCGATTGAGCGGTTTTTCTGGGCAATCATTCTGCTGGTATTGGGATTTAAATTATTGGAACTTTCACCATTGTGGTTGTTGGCGGGGTTTGTGGTGGGGCAGGCGGCATGGTTGCTGGCTCCAATTTGGATGAGATTGAGAACGCAAAATGACAAGTGAAGCGCTGACATCGGCAGATTATATTAGGCACCACCTGCAAAATCTGACTTGTGTAATAAATGAGGGTCATATTCATTGCGCGCACAATGCCGAAGAAGCCAAGAAAATGGGATTTTGGGCGCTCAACGTGGACACCTTTCTGGTGTCCTTAGTTTTGGGTCTGGTATTTCTGATCTTTTTCTATCGTATTGCTTTAAAGGCGCAACAAGGTGTCCCGAGCGGTGCGCAAAACTTCGCCGAATGGGTAATTGAATTTATAGACAATACGGTGCGTGGTTCATTCGTTGGCCGTAATGCGCTTGTCGCGCCGCTGGCAATGACAGTGTTTCTATGGATATTCCTGATGAACCTGATGGATCTGGTACCGGTGGATTATGTGCCATATCTGGCCGAATCGATGGGATTGGGCCACTTTAAACTTGTTCCTTCTACTGACCCAAATGCGACAATTGGGATGTCCTTGGGTGTGTTTTTTCTGGTAGTTTTCTACAGTATCAAGATAAAAGGGGTTAGTGGTTTCCTGGGTGAATTGACGTTGACGCCATTCCAGAGCAAGAACAAGCTGGTACAAGTGTTGTTTATGCCGGTAAATTTGTTGCTTGAAGGTGTGAACTTGATTGCCAAGCCTGTCTCATTGGCGCTTCGTCTTTTCGGCAACATGTATGCCGGCGAAATGATATTTATCCTGATCGCATTGCTCCCTTTTTACGCGCAATGGACGCTATCACTGCCATGGGCGATTTTCCATATACTGATTATTACGCTGCAGGCATTCATTTTCATGACGCTTACCATCGTCTATCTTGATATGGCGCATCAAGATCTTCATTAATCGCTATAGAAACACGAAGTAATTTAAATTTTAAACTAGGAGATTTTAAAAAATGGAACTCGCAACCCCACTGTTGTACATCGCTGGCGCTTTGATGATGGGTCTTGGTGCACTTGGTGCATCCATTGGTATCGGTATTCTCGGTGGTCGTTTTCTGGAAGGTGCGGCGCGCCAGCCAGAGTTGATCCCAATGTTGCGAACTCAGTTTTTCGTTGTGATGGGTCTGGTTGATGCGGTGCCAATGATTGCAGTTGGTTTGGCAATGTATGTGCTATTCGCTGTCGCCAAATAATCAAGATATCAGCTCTCTTAAATAACCAAGTAAAGGTCTTTGCATGAACATTAATGCGACCCTTCTCGGCCAAACGATCATGTTCGCCATGTTCGTGTGGTTTTGCATGAAGTTTGTCTGGCCGCCAATTACGGCGGCGCTGGAAGCACGCAAGAAACAGATCGCCGACGGTTTGGCGGCCGCTGAGCGTGGCAAGAACGATTTGGAGTTAGCTGCGCACCGTTCCGCAGACATTATTCGTGAAGCCAAGGCAAAAGCAGCCGAAATTATTGCGCAAAGCGACAAGCGCGCCAGCGAAATAGTAGAAGCAGCCAAGGATCAGGCACATGTTGAAGGCGAGCGCATTGTAAGTGTCGCCAAAGCGGAAATTGAGCAGGAAGTATTCCGGGCAAAAGAGCAATTGCGCACGCAGGTTTCGGCGGTCGCCTTGGCTGGGGCAGGAAAAATTCTGGGTCGCGAAATTGATGCAAAAGCACACAACGATCTGCTTGAAAAACTCGTTGCGGAAATATAATTGCCATGTCTGAAGCCATCACAGTAGCTCGCCCCTATGTATTAGCTGCATTTGATGAGGCGCGCAAAAATAATGAGTTAAAAGTCTGGTCGGATACCTTGCAGACTGCCGCAAGCGCCGTCGAGAATGAGCAAATGCAAACACTCATCAAGAGTCCGCGCGTGCAGAAGCACCAATTACAGGACTTGTTTCTGGCATTGTGTGGAGGCGACAAACCAAACAAGCACGTGAGTAACTTCATAAAATTGCTGATTGAAAGTCAACGCCTTATATTGTTGCCGGAGATATCAACAATGTTTGAAGTAATGCGCACTGAAGCGGAAAAGAATGTTGACGTTGTTGTTACGTCAGCATTTGATTTGAATGATGCGCAGAAGCAAAAAATTACAGCCGCGATGAAAAAGCGACTGGGTCGTGAAATCAAGCTTAACTGCGAGACAAATCCAAAATTGTTGGGCGGAATCATAATCCGCGCAGGTGACAAGGTTATCGACGGATCCGCACGCACGCACCTTACCGAGCTGGCCAATGCGCTGGCTTGAAAACAGATTTATTGAAATAAGGAAAAGCAGATGAAGCTCAACCCTTCTGAAATTAGTAATTTGATTCGCAGTCGCATTGAAAATTTCGAGGCACTGACCGAAGCTCGTACCGAAGGATCGGTAGTGAGTGTAAGCGACGGAATTGTTCGTATCCATGGCCTGTCCGACGTTATGCAGGGCGAAATGCTGGAATTCCCGGGAAATATATATGGTTTGGCGTTAAATCTGGAGCGCGACTCGGTTGGTGCCGTTATTCTGGGTGAATACGAACACATCAGCGAGGGCGACACGGTCAAGTGTACCGGACGCATTCTGGAAGTGCCGGTGGGTCCGGAGTTGCGCGGACGCGTAGTAAACGCGCTGGGCCAGCCCATAGATGGCAAGGGTCCGATTAACGCAAAATTAACAGATAAAATTGAAAAACTAGCTCCCGGCGTAATGGCACGTAAGTCGGTAGACCAGCCAGTACAAACCGGTTTGAAATCAATTGACTCAATGGTGCCAATTGGCCGTGGACAGCGCGAGCTTATCATCGGCGATAGACAGACCGGCAAGAGCGCGGTAGCGATTGATGCCATTATCAATCAAAAGGGTCAGAACATGACCTGCGTATACGTGGCAATCGGACAAAAAGCTTCAACAGTTGCGACGGTAGTACGCAAGCTTGAAGAACATGGCGCACTGGGTTACACCATTGTCGTTGTGGCTTCTGCATCTGATTCCGCCGCGATGCAATTTCTCGCACCTTATTCCGGTTGCACCATGGGCGAATACTTCCGTGATCGCGGTGAAGATGCGTTAATCGTGTACGACGATTTGACCAAACAAGCTTGGGCCTATCGCCAGATTTCACTGCTGCTGCGCCGTCCGCCAGGTCGGGAAGCCTACCCTGGAGACGTTTTCTATCTGCACTCGCGTTTGCTGGAACGTGCTGCTCGAGTTAACGCCGAATATGTTGAAGAATTTACCAAGGGTGTGGTTAAAGGCAAAACTGGTTCACTCACTGCGCTACCTATCATTGAAACAGCGGCAGGCGACGTTTCTGCATTTGTACCAACCAACGTTATTTCGATTACTGACGGTCAAATTTTCCTTGATGCCGATTTGTTTAATTCAGGTGTGCGTCCAGCGATTAACGCCGGTATTTCTGTTTCACGTGTTGGTGGTGCCGCGCAAACCAAGGTAATCAAGAAGCTCGGCGGTGGTGTACGACTGGCATTGGCACAATATCGCGAGTTGGCGGCGTTTGCAGCGTTCGCATCCGATCTGGACGAAATCACCCGCAAGCAGTTGGATCGCGGTAAGTTGGTAACCGAGCTGATGAAACAGCTGCAATTTTCGCCGATGTCAATAGCTGAAATGGCAGTCACCTTGTTTGCAGTGAACAAGGGCTATTTCGACGATGTAGAGGTCAGGAAAGCCCTGGCGTTCGAATCTGCCCTGCTCGCATATCTGAAGTCAAAGAACAAGACGTTGCTGGATGAAATCTATACCTCTACTGATTTGAGCGCGGACAATGAAAAGCTTTTATCGAGTGCGATTGAAGCCTTTAAGTCCTCTGCCGTTTACTAAGCGGGGATTATCATGGCTGGCAGCAAAGAGATACGCACCAAAATAAAGAGCGTAGAAAATACCCGCAAAATAACCCGCGCCATGGAAATGGTGGCGGCAGCAAAAATGCGCAAATCGCAACAGCGCATGCGGGCTGCACGCCCATACGCGGAAAAAATACGGCAAGTCGCTGCGCACCTTTCGCATGCCAATTCGGAATATAAGCACCCTTACTTGCAAAAGCGTGAAGAAATCAAAAATATCGGAATTATTCTGATTACTTCCGACAAGGGTTTGTGCGGCGGCCTTAACTCGAACTTGCTGAGGCAGGTAGTGTCCCGCATGAAAGAGTTTGAAAAAAAAGGAACGGGAATCAAGCTAAGTCCTATTGGTAATAAAGGCTTTAGTTTCATGAGCCGTATCGGTGCGCAAATCCAGTCCCACCTGGTTGGATTGGGCGATACACCGCGCATGGAAAGTTTGATCGGTGCCATTAAAGTGATGCTGGATGCATACGTGGCCGGCGAAGTGGATGCCATTTACATCAGCTACAATCATTTTGTAAACACCATGAAACAAGAGCCGGTGTTTGAACAACTCCTACCGTTGTCGGGGGAAAGCCTGGGCAAAGAGCGCCAAGGCTCATGGGATTACATATATGAGCCCGATGCGCAATCGGTTATAGACAAAATGCTGTTGCATTACGTCGAATCCCTGGTTTATACAGCCGTATCTGAAAATCAGGCAGCCGAACAAAGCGCGCGCATGGTGGCGATGAAGGCAGCTTCTGACAATGCGAAGGCGGTTATCGGTGAACTCAAACTGGTTTACAACAAAGCACGTCAGGCTGCGATTACCAAGGAAATTTCGGAAATTGTTGGCGGCGCTGCTGCGGTAAGTTAAAGGCGCCAGGGAAGTTGCGCCTGTGTAAGAATTAAACTATTAAGCGGGGAATCTTAAAATGAGTCAAGGCAAGATTGTTCAATGTATCGGTGCGGTGGTAGACGTTGAGTTTCCACGTGATCAGATGCCCAAGGTGTACGATGCTCTGAAGGTGCAAGTAGATGCAACTTCGGTTGCCGAGCAGGATCTGACCCTGGAAGTTCAGCAGCAAATCGGCGATGGTGTCGTTCGTACTATTGCCATGGGTACTACCGACGGCTTGCGCCGCAGCATGACCGTTGAGAATTCAGGCTTGCAAATTACAGTGCCGGTTGGCTCTGGAACATTAGGCCGCATCATGGATGTGCTGGGCCGTCCGATTGACGGCAAAGGTGCTGTTGAAGGTGGTGAGCGCCGTTCGATACACCAGAAAGCCCCGAAGTTTGATGAACTGTCTCCGTCTACCGACTTGCTGGAAACCGGAATCAAGGTGATTGATCTGGTTTGCCCGTTTGCCAAGGGTGGTAAGGTCGGCCTGTTCGGTGGCGCGGGTGTGGGCAAGACCGTGAACATGATGGAACTGATCAACAACATCGCCAAGCAGCATTCGGGTCTGTCCGTATTTGCTGGCGTAGGTGAGCGTACCCGCGAAGGTAACGACTTCTACCATGAAATGAAAGACTCCAACGTTCTGGACAAGGTTGCGATGGTGTTCGGTCAGATGAACGAGCCTCCCGGCAACCGTCTTCGCGTTGCGCTGTCGGGTCTGACCATGGCCGAGAAATTCCGCGACGAAGGCCGCGATATTCTGTTCTTCGTGGACAACATTTATCGTTACACTCTGGCCGGTACCGAAGTATCCGCGCTATTGGGCCGTATGCCATCTGCGGTGGGTTACCAGCCAACCCTGGCTGATGAAATGGGCCGTTTGCAGGAGCGTATTGCATCGACCAAGGTGGGCTCGATTACTTCGATCCAGGCGGTGTATGTACCGGCCGACGACTTGACTGACCCGTCTCCGGCAACAACCTTCCTGCACCTTGATTCAACCGTAGTGTTGTCACGTGATATTGCATCGCTGGGTATTTACCCGGCTGTAGACCCGCTGGACTCGACATCACGTCAACTGGATCCTCTGGTCGTCGGCGAAGAGCATTACACGGTAGCTCGTGGTGTGCAGCAAACACTGCAACGTTACAAAGAGTTGCGTGACATTATCGCGATTCTGGGTATGGATGAATTGGCACCGGAAGACAAGTTGACGGTAGCCCGCGCGCGCAAGATTCAGCGCTTCCTGTCTCAGCCATTCCATGTAGCGGAAGTGTTTACCGGCAGTCCGGGTAAATATGTAACGCTGAAAGAAACCATCAAGGGCTTCAAGGGAATTATCAGCGGTGAATACGATCACCTGCCCGAACAGGCGTTCTACATGGTCGGTACGATTGATGAGGCGATTGCCAAAGCTGCTACGTTTTAAGGATTAAAATTATGGCCATGACTGTTCAAGTTGATGTGGTAAGTGCGGAAGAATCCATCTTTTCCGGACTGGCCGAGGTCGTCGTCGTTCCGGGCGTTTCAGGCGAATTGGGGATTTATCCTCGCCACTCGCCATTGCTGACGCGCATCAAGCCCGGCTCGGTGCGTCTCAAGCTGCCCAATCAAACAGAAGACACTTTGATCTACGTTTCTGGCGGCATGCTGGAAGTCCAGCCTAATGTTGTGACCATTCTGGCTGATACTGCTATCCGCGGTGGCGACCTGGACGAGGCCAGAGCGCTCGAAGCCAAACGTGCTGCTGAAGAAACAATGAAAAACCGCACTGCCGATATCGATTACGCTGCCGTGGAAGCGGAATTGGCCGAAGCGATTGCGCAGCTGCATGCCATACAAAGGTTGCGCCACAAGAATCCGCATTAATCTCTTGAGCAGCGCGACGGGTGCGATTCAAACTGATGTGGAGTAATCTCGCAACCTTACCACTGTTTTGACGAGAGGGGAGTGCCATGGGGATGAGTGACGAAGCCTTGCTGAACCGCCTGAACGAGCATCCTGAGTTGCGG
>Ga0315268_10004124_pt1 | contig 15852 bp, 13 predicted proteins | sample C1_top_MG_FD_204535 | JGI IMG/M metagenome (GOLD analysis project Ga0315268, IMG submission 204535) | Sediment microbial communities from Yellowstone Lake, YNP, Wyoming, USA - C1_top | ecosystem: Environmental > Aquatic > Freshwater > Lake > Sediment | place: USA: Wyoming | collected 2017-08-01
CCCCTGAGTACTTTATCAAAGAGTCTCTCAACGCCCCATTGCCCGATATATGCATCAGGTGGTACATCCTTTAATGCAGGATCTTTTGATTGGGATGGATTAAGTTTTCCAAGATATCCAATAAGATGCGAACCAACACTACCATAAATGTAGCTCCTGCTCACCTCTATTTCTATGATTAAACCTGGAAAGTCAGATCGTTTCGCTTCTACAATTGCGACTTCAGGAAAAGACAGACCCTGTTTCAGCTTTATAGGTTCAAATGGGCTTAGACTATCTTTATTTATCTTTTCGAGTATTTCTTCAACATGCATATTGATGACCTTTGAAAGAGAACTGATTTTGCTTCTATCGAATTCACCGGGTATCAAGGAGGCACAAAAATAGGGAGAATTTTTTACAAGAGTGACACCATTTCTGTCAAAAATTATTCCACGTGGAGCCGGTATACTTGTTATCCTAAGCCTGTTAGCCTCAGAGAGTTTCCTGTATTCGCTACCTTGTAGAATCTGCAACTGCCAAAGTCTCATAATAAGGAGAAGGAAGGCTACAACTAACACATAGCCTATTATTAAAATCTTTTCAGTTGTGTCTTTCACTTTCATTGAGTTTTTACAGCTCCTTCCCCATTGTGCCGCTTAGGCCTCAGTAATATGCCTAATGGTGCATTGAAAAGTGATTGGATAGTAATGATAAAGGCAGCAGCCCCAAAGCTAACCGGCATTTTATCAAATGCACTTCTTAATATAAAAACAACAAAGCCGTCCATTAAGGTGAGGACTGAAATAGATATAATGCCTAACATAGGGGTCCATATGAAAAGTTTCCTATAAATTAAAGAAGAAAGATAACCAATAAGACCTTTACTGAGGAGATGAGGGCCAAGGAACCCATTAGAGAGGCTGTCTTGCACTATTCCAATCAGAGAGGCAAAAAACATGCCTTTGAGTTCTCCTTTTCTTATGCCTGCATAGCAGGCTAAAACAACGGTAAGGTTTGGCGCAACATCGAAAAAAGATACACTGCTCTGGATTATAAGTGTGAAAAAAGTAATAACTGCCCAGAGGAGGTATGTCATTGGTTTTTTATTATTACCACCTCTTCAATCTTTGTACTGGCTACGAATGGAAGGACTTCTATGCCCTGGAAAATTCCAGTGCCTTTCTTGCTCACATTTGATATATATCCGACAGGGATTCCCTGAGGGAAAAACGAGTCAAGTCCTGATGTTATTACAACATCTCCTTTCTTTACCTCTTCTTCATAAGGGATATATTTGAGTTGACATTTTCTGAATCCTGTCCCGGATATTATGCCTTCGGTTCTGCTTTCCTGAAGCCTCGCTGCAGCTGAAAAATTTATATCACTTAAAAGAAGTAAATACGAATAGGAATCAGATACCCCTGAGATTTTTCCTACCAAGCCCTCATGTGTTACAGCTATCATGTTTTTTATGATACCGTCCAAGAGACCTTTGTCGAGTATAAGTGTATTTGACCACTGGTCAGGACTTCTTGCAATAACACGTGCAGCAGTAACGTATTTGTGTTCTCTTTCCTTAAGTGAAAGTAGTTCCCTCAGTCTTTTATTTTCAAGAAAAACCTCTCGACAGGTCTGTTGTTCTTTCAGCATCTTTGAAAGATCTGTTTTTAATCTTACGTTTTCTTCTTCCCTGAGAAGCATTCGTTTGAATGGTGATGTAATAGAATCCCTTACAGAATTTTTTATTTTATGAAATCCGTTCAGGGTGTTGTTCAGAGATTTAAATGGAAGTAAGTGTTCCCTGTTACTCTGGTAAGTCATCAAGCCCAAGGAGATAATGATAAAGAGAAAAAGCAGGAGCCTCTTCTTAGGCATTACAAATTAATAGCGACTCTCTTCAGGAGATCAATCTCATCAAGCATCTTGCCAACACCGCGGACAACAGCTGTAAGAGGATCCTCTGCTACGATAACCGGAAGTCCTGTCTCTTCTTTTATAAGTAAGTCGAGACCCCTTAGAAGGGCACCACCACCAGCAAGAACGATACCTCTGTCCACAATATCTGCGGCGAGTTCGGGAGGCGTATTTTCGAGGATGACCTTAATTGTATCGAGTATTATATGAACAGGCTCATTAAGGGCCTCACGGATTTCTGCTTCATTAATTGTCAATGTCTTAGGAATGCCTGAAATCAGATCCCTGCCCTTTACCTCCATCACCCGTTGATCGCTGCCCTCTGTTTTGTAAGCTGAGCCGATATTATTCTTTATCCGTTCGGCTGTCATATCTCCTATCATTAGGTTATATCTCCGCTTAATGTAGGCCATAATCGCTTCATCCATCTTATCACCACCAACTCTTACAGCCTTACTGTAAACTACACCATCCAGGGATATAACAGCGACATCTGTAGTACCACCACCAATATCAACAATCATACTACCTGAAGGCTCGCCTACCGGGAGTCCTACTCCCACTGCAGCTGCCATGGGCTCCCCTATCAGATAAACCTCCCTTGCTCCTGATACCTGAGCAGCATCTTTTACTGCTCGCTGTTCAACCTGTGTAATGCCTGAAGGGACTCCAATGATTATCCTGGGTGATACGAAACTTCTCCTGTTATGGACCTTTGTTATGAAATATTTTAGCATCTCTCCTGTTGCATCGAAGTCGGCGATAACACCATCTTTCATGGGCCTTATAGCTGTTATGTTGGCAGGTGTTTTGCCAAGCATCCTTTTGGCCTCAGCTCCGACAGCTACGGGTTTTTTATCATCTTTTCTTATTACAACGACAGAAGGCTCATTACACACGATGCCTTTTCCTTTAACGAATACGAGGGTGTTTGCTGTCCCGAGATCTATTGCAAGGTCGTTTGAAAACAATCCGAGAATTTTATGAAAAAACATTATTCTTCTCCTTTTTTCTGAGGGCTTTCTATCACAATAGTTCTCGCGATCTCGTCGCCGAGGCGCATTTCATTCTTGCTTCCCAGCAAGATAATAAATTCAAAAACAGAAACAATTACTATAAATATCCATCCAAACCAGAGTATATTGTAATTGTATAGGAGATACCCAATACCAAGGATACTGTTCCTGAGTATGGAATCTCTGAAGGAACACTGCGTATATGTATCAGCTGAGACAACTTTGATGCCCATGAGTTTTTTCCCCAAGCTTCTCCCGTCAAAAAGGCCATCCCCTATTAAAAGATAGGAAAGCCCGGCAAAAAAGCCGGCCCTTGGTACTACCTCTACTGCTGCTGCAATGATGATAAAGTCGAGGATTTTAGCGACAGTTCTGACAAGCAAACCTGCCCTTTTAAATTCCTCAGACATTTAGAATACTAACAGAAGATTTCTAAACTTTTCAAGGTTAACTATCTTGAATCAAACACAAGTTACGAAATATATTAGAATCTTATGGTGGGCTTGGTTCTTGTAATTTGGTAACCGGTTATTTTAAGCTTTATCTGCATATTGTAATATTATTCCGTCGAGAAAAACACATGGATATAGTCCTTGCCACAAGAAACAAGAAAAAGATTGAAGAGATAAAAAGAATTATGACGGGCATGGCAATATCTATTTTTACCCTTAGTGACTTTTTAGGATGTCCTGAGGTTGAGGAAGACGGAACCTCATTCGAAGAGAATGCCATTAAAAAGGCAGTAACAGTTGCAAGATATACAGGGAAATCATCCCTTGCTGATGATTCAGGTCTTGAAGTATATGCACTAAGTGGGGCTCCTGGCACATTGTCCTCCAGATATGCTGGTGAAGCCGCGGATGATAGAAGCAATATAAAAAAATTGCTGTACGAGATGCGTTTAATGGTTAAAGAGGAGAGGAAAGCAAGGTTTGTCTGCTGTGTGGCATTAGCACTACCTGATGGCAGTGTGACTACATTTTTTGGATATGCTGAGGGTAGAATTGGGATAGAACCAAAAGGGGTTAAAGGTTTTGGGTATGACCCAGTATTTTATCCCGATAGTTACAGCAAGACATTTGCTGAGATGAGAGATGAAGAAAAGGACGCCATAAGTCATAGAGGTGGAGCACTGAAAGAGGTTCAGCGGTATCTCAGAGAAAAGATAGACTTAATAATTTAAATCCGGGTAATAAGTAAATCTTATCGGTTTATCAAAAATATGAATTTGACTTAAAATGTATTAGAGCATATACTACAGAGGATTTTTTTGGGTTTCCAAAAAGTCACACTACCGCTTAACTTATTGTTTTAAGTAAAATCACGCTTATTTTTTGGGCGATTTCGATATTGTTTTGCCAAAAGTAATTATTATTTTTTTATTTAGTTACCGTTAGTTACCATTAAATAACTTTCAAAAAAACGGGGGGTAAATGTATGAGACTTGTATTACTTGGTGCACCAGGGGCTGGTAAAGGGACTCAGGCAAAGATGCTTATTGAAAAATATCGAATTCCTCAGATTTCCACAGGTGATATCCTCAGAAAGGCTGTGGCTGACGGCACACCACTCGGAAAAGAGGCAAAAGTAATTATGGACAAGGGTGAGCTCGTTCCCGACAAGATAGTTTTAGGCCTTGTTGACGAGAGGGTTAAACAGGATGACTGCAAGAAGGGGTTTATCCTTGATGGGTTTCCGAGAAACACTGTCCAGGCAGAAGCGCTTGATAAGCTGTTGAACGACATTAAGATGCCGCTTGATTCTGCATTAAGTGTTGATGTCCCAAAAGAAGACCTTATGAAGAGATTAACCGGAAGAAGGACGTGCAAGAGCTGCCAGCAGATGTATAACATATACTTTACACCGCCGAAGAAGGAAGGGGTATGTGATAAATGCGGTGGTGAACTCTTCCAGAGGGGTGACGATAAAGAGGAGACGATCAAAAAGAGACTCGATGTCTATGATGCTCAGACAGCACCTCTGATAGATTATTACCAAAAAAAAGGAATACTTAAGTCAGTTACAGGTACAGGCAGTATAGACGAGATATTCAAGAAGGTTTGCAATATCTTGGAAGGTAAGTAGGCGGAAGCTAATAACTAATTAAAGGAGGAAAGTTATGGAAATGATTGGTCATGGCGGCAAAGAAATCGTTGAACGAGTTCTGCCAAAAGATGCAGCGATTAAGAGAGTTGCGGAATTAAAAGCAGCAAAGGTAAAAACCCTGGATGTACGTTTACAGTTGGCAACAGAAATTCTTGATATCGCTTATGGATTCTTCTCACCCCTTGAAGGGTTCATGACAAAGGCTGACGTTCAGTCTGTCTGCGACAATATGCTCCTTGCAGATGGGAAAACTGTATGGAGCATCCCTATTGTCTATGATATCTCGAGCGAGGATCTCGAAAAATCCGGTATCAAGCAGTATGATGAAGTCCTTCTCAACTACACCGGGAATCCTTTTGCCATCTTTGATATCACGGATATCTTCACACTTGATAAAAAAGAAGTGGCAATGAAGGTCTATGGAACCACTGAAGATAAACATCCTGGAGTCAAGAGGACATATCAATATCAGGACAAATTCCTTGGTGGGAAGATAACCCTCCTCAACCCGCCGAAGATAAACGAGCCCTTTACAAGATTCTGGCTCACCCCGAAACAGATGAGGGAAAGATTTAAGGAAAAAGGATGGGAGATGATCATCAACCATCAGACAAGGAACGTCCCGCATACCGGCCATGAATGGCTGATGAAAGGTGCATACTTAGGAGCTTATGGTTCTATGATGGTAGATAAACCGCGTGGGGGAATTCTGGTAAATGCGATGATCGGCTCAAAAAGACCCGGCGATTATATTGATGAGGCAATAATCCTTTGCCAGGAGGCTCAGGGAAAACATGGATATTTCAGGGAAGATATCTTTTTAACCACATGCACCCTCTGGGATATGCGATATGCCGGGCCGAAAGAAGCAATATTCCATGCATGCCTGAGGACCAACCTCGGCTGCACCCACCACATGTTCGGCAGGGACCATGCCGGTGTTGGTACCTATTATGATCCATATGATGCACATAGGATCTTCGATAGACTGCCCAAAGGGTCTCTCAATATCACGCCTATTTTCAATCTCGACTGGTGGTTCTGCCCTGTTTGCGATGAAGTTACTTATATGGGTCTATGCGGCCACAAAGATAAAAAGGCATCATTCAGCGGAACCTTAATCAGAAGCATTATCCAGGATGGAGTAAAACCGCCCCGCCGTATCTTCAGGCCTGAGGTTTTTGACATGATCATGGAATCCGCCGAGAAGTATGGTTTTGGCGATGCGTTTGTTACAGAGGATTACTTAAAGAGGAGAAATCCGGTATTTACTATTGAACCGTTGAAATAACGAATTGAAATAAAAAATAAGGAGGAAAAATATGGCAGAAGAAACCTATCCAATCAATTTGTGGATTAATGAGGAGCGGCTTGAAAAACTTCAGGCAGCCGGTCTTGCAGGTATGTGTAAAGAAGTATTGGCAGGGTTAAAGGTTCTCGCTGTTCCCAACACAGCAGCACAGCGAGACAAGGTTCTGAAAATATTCCCTATGGCAAAATTTGATACTGCTACTACAAAAAGCATAGAGTTGCTACCAAAGGCAGTAAAGGACAAGATATTCGACCTTGTGGTCAGCAAAAAATCTCTTAATGTGATGGATGACTTTATAAAAACTGTTGAGAAATAACAAATGAAAGGAGGTGGAAAGACAGTAAGCTTTCTCGTTTTTGTTTTTAATTGTTTATTTCTAACTCATACTATAAAAGGAGGTGTAGTTTAATGCCAAGTTTTGTAATTACCGAAAAATGTGATGGTTGCAAGGCACAGGACAAGACCGCATGTCAGTATATTTGTCCTCACGATCTGATGGCACTTGACAGAGAAAAGATGAAGGCTTTCAATCAGGAGCCTGAGCAGTGCTGGGAATGCTTTAACTGTGTAAAGATCTGCCCGCAGCAGGCAGTTGAGGTGAGAGGTTATTCAGACTTTGTTCCCCTTGGATCCACCACTATTCCACTGAGAGGAACAGAGGACATCATGTGGACAATTAAGTTCAGGAGCGGCCTGACCAAAAGATTCAAATTCCCTATCAGAACTACTGTAGAAGGTTCTGTTGATCCGTATGCAGGCAAGCCAGAGCCTGATTTCGCAACAATTAAAAAGCCTGGTTTGTTTACCAAACCAGCAAGAACTGAATAATTAAGGAGGTGAATATATAAATGGAAAAAGAAACTTGTACATTTTCATATTGTCAGAAGCCGGAAGTAACCGAAGTCGATTGCGATCTTCTGATCATGGGCGGTGGTATGGCTGGCTGCGGTGCAGCTTTTGAGGCATGCCGCTGGGCAAACGCGAAAGGACTAAAAGTAGTCCTGGTTGATAAGGCTGCAACAGACAGAAGCGGCGCAGTTGCAATGGGACTTTCCGCTATTAACACATATGTTGGCGAGAATAAAGTCGCTGATTACGTGAAATATGTCAGAAACGACCTCATGGGCATCATCAGGGAAGACCTCGTATTCGACCTCGGAAGACACGTTGATGATTCAGTCGAATGTTTCGAAGAGTGGGGACTCCCGATCTGGAAAAAAGGCGATGACGGTTTCTCAATGGACGGTCATCAGGCGAGAGCAGCCGGGAAAAAATCCCTGAAAGACGGCGGCACACCGGTAAGAACCGGTAAATGGCAGATCATGATCAATGGTGAGTCCTACAAAGTCGTTGTTGCTGAGGCTGCAAAGAAGGCCCTTGAGACGAACAGAGCTGCAACCGGCATGGCACAGAACCATTATGAAAGGGTATTCATCGTAAAGGCCGTCATGGATACAAACGGTAAAAACGTAGCATCAGCCATCGGATTCAGCACGAGAGAAAACAAGATTTATTCCTTTAAAGCAAAGGCAATGCTCTGTGCAACTGCCGGAGCAGTTAATTGCTTCAGACCGAGGTCGGTCGGTGAAGGTATGGGCAGGACCTGGTACCCGGTGTTTTGCGCTGGTTCAGGTTATGCCTTTGGCATGCAGGCTGGTGCTGAGCTGACCTTAATGGAGAACAGGTTCGTCCCTGCAAGGTTTAAGGACGGTTATGGACCGGTCGGTGCATGGTTCCTCTTCTTCAAGGCAAAGGCAACTGACAGCTATGGTAACGACTATTGTGCTGACAAAGAGTATTTTGACGATGCAGTTGCCAGATATGGAGACTATGCAAAGAATCTCGGCACTGCCATCAGAAACCACCTCATGATGAGGGCCATGAAGGATGGGAGAGGGCCGATCCTTATGCAGACCCCTGCAGCTCTGGCAGAAATCTCCAAGAACATGAAAGAGAAGCTCGGTGAAAAAGAAGGTGCCAAGCAGATCAAGCACCTTGAAGCAGAGGCATGGGAGGACTTTCTTGACATGGCTATCGGACAGGCATCTCTCTGGGCAGCAACTAATGTTGAGCCTGATAAGGTCCCTTCCGAGATTATGCCAACAGAACCGTATCTACTTGGTTCACATGCCGGCTGCGCAGGGTTCTGGGTAAGCGGCCCTGGCGATCTTCCGGGCACACCGGAACATTACAGTTGGGGATATAACAGAATGTCTACCGTACCCGGTCTCTTCATGTCAGGTGACGTTGTCGGTGCATCAGGCCATAAGTTCTCATCAGGTTCCCATGCTGAAGGAAGAATGGCAGCCAAGGCTGCAATAGCATACATCCTCGACCATGCGGACTACAAGCCATCACCCAAATTGTCCCTTGATGAGATTGCGGCTGAACTCTATCTGCCGTTCGAGGTCTATGAGAAATATAAAACCTATACAACCGATCCTGTAATAAACCCCAATTACATTGGTCCAAAAGCACTCCAGGCGAGGCTGATGAAAATCGCTGATGAGTACTTTGGTGGTTGCGCGACATGGTATATGACCTCAAAGACCATGCTCGAAGCAGGCTTACAGAAGCTTGATATGCTCAAAGAGGATTGCAACAAAATGGCAGCAGCCAACCTCCATGAGCTCTTAAGGTGCTTTGAGAACTATCACAGGATTCTGTCTGTTGAGGCGCATGCACGGCACATCCTCTTCAGAGAAGAGTCAAGGTATCCTGGCTACTACTACAGGGGTGATTTCAACAAGATTGATGATGCAAACTGGAAATGCTTCACAAATTCCGTGTACCATGCTGATACCAACACCTGGGAGTTTAAGAAAGTACCATACGTTCAGATGTTCCCGTAACATGCACATGGTGGGGGGGGTTCACCCTCCCCCATTTTTTTCTTGCTTCTTGACAGATTTTTGTTGATTATGTTGATAATTATGCTATAATACTCCCCGTTTAAAGAAAGTAAGTTAAAAAGAGATGATTATGATGATTTATAACCATCTCTTTGTGACTTACTGCCTTGAAGGAGGGTTAATATGGCAGAAAACAAAAAAGTGCTTGTAATTGGAGGCGGTATAAGCGGTCTGACAACTGCTGTAGAGGCAGCAGAGGCTGGTCTTGACGCTTATATCGTAGAGAAAAACCCATATCTTGGTGGCAGGGTAGCACAGATTAACAAATACTTCTGGAAACTCTGCCCCCCCAACTGCGGTCTCGAGATACAGTTCAAGAGGATCAAAAACAATCCGCGTATCAAGTTTTTTACTCTTGCACAAGTCGAAGAGATTAATGGCGATGAAGGCAATTTCGATGTGACTGTCAAGCTGAATCCAAGGTATGTGAATGACAAATGCGTGGGATGTGATGCCTGTGCTCAGGCTTGTCCGTCGTACCGGAACAATGATTTTAATTTCGGCATGGATAAGACAAAGGCAGCGTATCTTCCTTTTGAACAGGCGTTCCCCTTTGAATATGTAATTGATGGTAAGGCCTGTCCTGAAGACTGCATGAAACCATGCCTTGAGGTGTGCAAGTATAATGCGATTGATCTTGATATGAAACCCGAGAAGATCAATCTGAAAGTAGGAGCAGTTGTTTTAGCTACTGGATGGAATCCGTATGATATGAGCAAGCTTGACATTCTTGGTTCAGGCAAAATGCAGAATGTTATAACAAATATGATGCTGGAAAGGCTGGCTTCAGTCGACGGGCCTACAAAAGGCAAGATTGTTCGTCCTTCGGATGGGAAAGAGGTCAAGAAAATTGCTTTTGTTCAGTGTGCAGGCTCGAGGGATGAAAACCACCTTCAATATTGTTCCTACATATGCTGCCTGGCCTCATTAAAGCATGCCATGTATATAAGGGAACAGTATCCTGATTCCAAGGTTCGAATATTTTATATAGATATCAGGACTCCCGGACTTTATGAGAATAGATTTTACTGGAAGATAAAGGATGATCCAAACGTAATCTTTACAAAAGGTAAGGTTGCAGGGATTACCGAGGAACCTAAAACAAAGGATGTAACAGTTGAGGTCGAAGATATATACGGTGGGGGCAAGATCAAAGCGACGTTCGATATGGTGGTCCTGGCAACAGGAATGGATCTGGCGACAAAAGGCTCGAAGGTCGGGACTGATATCTCATATACACCCGACGGGCTTGTGGATGATTCAGCGCTGAAGAAGGGGATATATGCAGTAGGAACATTGAAAAGCCCTGCTGATGTTGCAAGGTCAGTTCAGGATGCTACTGGTGCTGCTATAAAGTGTATCCAGAGTGTGAATAGGAGGTAGGGATGGAGAAAAAATTCGGTGTATATATCTGTAAAGGCTGTGGGATTGGGGATTCCGTTGATATAGAGAAACTTGCAAAATCTGCAAAGTCTGGCACAGTTAAAGAAGAAAATATAAGAACGCACGATATCCTGTGTAGCCCTGAAGGAATTCAACTGATAAAAGGCGATATTAAGAAAGACGGGTTTAATACTATCATCATTGCAGCATGTTCTCCGCGCGTAAAGTATGAAGAGTTTGATTTCCCTGGTTGCATAACAGAAAGGGTAAACATCCGTGAATTTGTTGCATGGATGCAGCCACCAAACACAGATGACACGCAGAGTTTAGCCGAGGATTATATTCTTATGGGTGCCATAAGAGCTCAGAAAGGTGACCTTCCGGAACCTGCCATCCTTGAGAATCTGAGCAATACCATATTAGTCATCGGTGGCGGTATCACAGGAATGACCGCAGCCCTTGAATCAGCAAAGGCCGGATACAAGGTTGTCCTTGTTGAAAAAGAATCTCAACTCGGCGGCTTTGCAAATAAATTATTCAAGAAGATTCCCACAAGAGATTATAGAGAACCAGTAATCGTTGATACTGGAATAGATAAGATTATTAAGGAAGTAGAAGGCCATACGAATATTAAAGTTTATAAATCAGCAAAAGTTGAAAAAACAGTGGGCCAGCCAGGATTATATGATGTAACCATAGCTTCCAGCAGCGGACCCGTAACCGAAAAGGTTGGTGCGATTGTCATGGCTACAGGCTGGGTGCCTTATGATGCGACGAAACTCGATTATCTCGGATACGGCAAATTCAAGAATGTTGTAACAAATATTGAATTCGAAGACTTTGCAAGGAAAGGAACTATTACAAGGCCGTCCGATGGAAAGGATGTAACAAAAGTAGCATTTATTCAGTGCGCTGGAAGCAGAGACCCGAATCATCTCCCGTACTGCTCATCCATGTGCTGTGCAACATCTCTGAAGCAGGCCAGGTATGTCAGGCAGAATTCCGAAGCATTGGCAATGATACTGTACAAAGACATGAGAACCCCTGGGAGACTCGAGGCTTTTTACATGGAAGCCCAGAATGACCCTGGCATCATGCTCACAAAAGGCGACGTAACTGGAGTTTCAGATGCCGGGAACGGGAATCTCTATGTTCTGATGGAAAACTCCCTTTTAGGTGAAAAGGTAAAGGTTGAAGCTGATCTTGTTGTCCTTGCAACAGGGATGGTGCCTACCACAAGGGCTCCGCAAGAATATCTTGACGGACTTACTCAGGCAGCTGCAAAAGGTGACGATGCAAAAAAGGCATATCTGGAATCAACACCGAAACCCGAGTTTATATTAAACCTCGATTACAGGCAGGGCCCTGAGTTACCAGCACTCGAAGGTGCTGTTGGATTTGCAGACTCAAACTTCATCTGTTTCCAGTATGAAACGAGAAGAACCGGTGTATACGCTGCAGGACCCGTGAGACAGCCGATGAATATGACCGAAGCTCAGGAAGATGCAGCAGGCGCTGCATTTAAAGCAATACAGTGTATAGATCATGTTGCGAAAGGAATGGCAGTACATCCAAGGGCCTGGGATTTAACCTTCCCTGACCCTCAACTTATCAGGTGCACAGCATGTAAGAGATGTACTGAGGAATGTCCGTTTGGAGCGATCGAAGAAGACGCTAAAGGTATTCCTACATATATGCTCAACAGGTGCAGACGCTGCGGAACCTGTATGGGTGCATGTCCTGAAAGAATCGTATCATTTAAAGATTACAGTGTTGATCTGATAGGTTCAATGATTAAGTCCATTGACGTACCGGAAGAGGAATTCAGGATCATATGCCTGGTTTGTGAAAACGATGCGTATCCTGCCTTGGATACCGCAGGCCTGAACCGCAAGACTATCGACCCGAGTGTTCGTTTTGTCCCCATGAGATGTCTTGGAGGTGTGAACCTCGTCTGGATTGCTGACGCCTTTTCGAAAGGGATAGACGGTTTTCTCCTCCTTGGCTGTAAGTTCGGAGAGAACTACCAGTGTCATTTCGTAAAAGGCAGTGAACTTGCAAGTGTAAGGTTCGAAAAGATCGGGGAGACACTGAATAGATTACAGCTTGAGTCAGACAGGGTTACCATGATGCAGGTGGCTATTTCTGAATATGATAAACTTCCGGATATGATAAATGAATTTGTTGCAAAGGTTAAAGAAATAGGACATAATCCGTTTAAGGAAATGTAGAGAATAGGATTGTCTGCGACCTATAAGTAATAGGGAGGATATATATGGAACAAGAGAAAGTCGAAACGCCAGAAGCAAAGAAGGACGACTCAATAATTGCTTCACCGGATTTAAAGTTTGTAAATGAAGTCATTAAGGGAGGAGGGGAATCCTTAAAAAAATGCTACCAGTGTGCAACCTGCTCTGTTGTATGCAATCTAACCCCTAATGATAAACCATTCCCGAGAAAAGAGATGATACATGCACAATGGGGCTTAAAGGACAAACTTTTCGGTAACCCGGATATCTGGCTCTGCCATCAGTGCAGTGATTGCACCGCTTATTGTCCGAGAGGTGCAAAGCCTGGTGAAGTCCTCAATGCAATAAGAAAGCTGTCTATCGAAAAATACTCTGTCCCAGCTTTTTTGGGAAAGGCCGTGGGAAGTCCAGGTGCTCTCGTTCTCCTTCTTGCAATCCCTGCGGTTATCTTTCTCATTATCCTTGCGGGTTTGGGCCATCTGAATCTATCAGCTATTAGAAATGAAGCAGGTGAAATTGCATACTCAGCACTATTGCCCTCTTATTTCATCGATGGTGTCTTTGTCCCCATTTTTCTGTTCGCTGTAATTTCTCTCGCCATAGGTATTTCCAAATACTGGAAAGATATGGTACTGGCAACAGATGCCAAACCAAAAGTCAGTATAGCAAGTGCAATAACTGAAACTATAGGTGAAATACTGGCTCACAAGCGGTTTGAGAAGTGCAATGTATCCATAGACAGGAAGCTGGCTCATATGCTCGTGTTTTTCAGTTTTATTGGACTGGCAATAACAACCGCATGGGCAGTCCTTTATTTGTATGGGTATGAGATAATGGAAGCGATGGGGAAAACACCTTACCACTGGATGCTCGGCAAATCACCATATCCATTGACCGATCCTGTCAAATGGCTTGCAAATATCAGTGCGATAATGCTTTTATTAGGTATTGTAATGGTGATCAGCAACAGGAAGAAGAACCAGGAAAAAGCCGGCAAAGGCGGTTATTATGACTGGCTATTCATATATATTGTTTTCGCAATAATGGCTACAGGTATACTTTCTGAGGTAGTGAGATTAGCAAATATTTCAGTTCTTGCTTATGTCATGTATTTCACTCACCTTGTTGTTGTCTTTTTCCTTTTTGCATATGCTCCTTTCTCAAAGATGGCCCACATGGTCTATAGGGCAACAGCAATGGTTTTTGCAAAGACTATAGAAAGAGATGTTGAAGTTAAATAGTTTTTTAGGATAACTACAAAGAGGAGGGAGGTGGAAGGTAAAACAATTTTTTTCACTTTTCACTTAACTAAGCAAATTCAAAAAGGAGGGATAGTATGAGTTCAACGATACTTTTTGCGTTAGGTTGCGGAGTGTTAGGCATTCTATACGCTGTGATAACCGCAATGTGGGTATCAAAGCAGGACGCGGGAAGTGCCAAGATGCAGGAGATTTCGAATGCGGTCAAAGAGGGTGCATATGCGTTTCTTGCCCGTGAATACAAAACTGTTGCAATCGTAGCTGTTGTCCTGGTTATTTTGATTGCTGCTATGGGATTAGGCATATGGACATCTATTGGTTTTATCATTGGAACTGTGGGTTCTGCACTTGCAGGTTTTGTAGGCATGTGGGTTACAGTCAGGGCAAATGTTCGTACAACGCAGGCAGCACACAAAGGCCTTCAGGCTGCGCTTAGCCTTGCATTCAAGGGCGGCTCTGTGACCGGCGTTATGGTTGTTGGTCTCGGAATTATAGGACTTGCGGGTTTTTATTTTATAGCAAAGTCGGCAGCCCCTGAGATGGCATTCCATGCACTGGTAGGTCTCGGATTCGGCTGTTCACTCATGAGCGTGTTTGCCCGTATCGCAGGCGGTATTTATACAAAGGCTGCGGACGTAGGCGCTGACCTGGTCGGCAAGGTTGAGGCAGGTATTCCTGAAGATGATCCCAGAAATCCTGCGGTTATTGCTGATAACGTTGGTGATAACGTAGGCGACTGCGCAGGCATGGCAGCCGACCTTTATGAGACATATACGGTTACGCTTGTTGCAGCAATGCTCCTTGCAAAGACGGTCTTTGGCGCTGACAGCGCATGGGTGGAATTCCCGATGCTCCTCGGCGGAATATCGATTATCGCTTCTATTATCGGGACATTTGCCGTAAAGCTCGGCAAAAGCCAGTATATCATGGGCGCCCTCTATAAGGGGCTTGCCGTTGCCGGAGGTCTCGCGGCAATAGTATTTTATTTTGTTACAGGTGAATTTCTGAAAGGCGTAGATGCGACTTCAATGGCCTCTCACCCTTCATTTACACAGATGAACGTTTTCCTTATGGCGGTTATCGGCCTTGCATTGACAGGACTGATCGTGGTTATAACTGAGTACTTCACTGCTTCGCAGTATCCCCCGGTGAAACACATTGCAAAGGCCAGCCTTACCGGCCACGGCACAAACGTGATCGCAGGCCTCGCAGTCAGCATGAAGTCAACCGGAGCGCCTGTTATCGTTATCGTTTGCTCAATTCTGGGTGCTTATGCATTAGGCGGCGGATTTGCCGGTGATGCAGCGGGCGGTCTTTTTGCTATCGCCCTGTCAGCGGTTTCGATGCTTTCAATGACTGGTATCGTTGTTGCTATTGACTCGTATGGGCCTATTACGGACAATGCAGGCGGTATTGCAGAAATGTCAGGACTTCCTGAAGAGATCCGTAAAATAACAGATCCATTGGATGCGGTCGGCAACACAACAAAGGCTGTTACAAAGGGATATGCTATCGGTTCAGCAGGGCTTGCCGCTTTGGTTCTCTTTGCAGAATATTCGAGGTCTTTCAGTGTGCCGATTCTTTTTGACCTTTCAAACCCGATGGTTCTGGCCGGCCTTTTCATCGGCGGTCTGTTACCTTATTATTACGGCTCACTCCTTATGGAGGCTGTTGGAAAGGCAGCAGGCAGTATTGTTGAGGAGGTCAGAAGACAGTTCA
>Ga0315268_10004125_pt1 | contig 15851 bp, 13 predicted proteins | sample C1_top_MG_FD_204535 | JGI IMG/M metagenome (GOLD analysis project Ga0315268, IMG submission 204535) | Sediment microbial communities from Yellowstone Lake, YNP, Wyoming, USA - C1_top | ecosystem: Environmental > Aquatic > Freshwater > Lake > Sediment | place: USA: Wyoming | collected 2017-08-01
AGCTTCTGTATTGGGCGGGCATGGGCTCGGTACCCCGAGCCGATGCCCGCGCAGGCGCTGCGGGGCGCAAGACATAACGGGGGTTGCGCGCAGTGCCGGCACCGAGCGCGCGCCGCGCGCGAATGACGGCATTGCGTGCAACAGCCCGTTATGTTGAATTGCGAAGCAATTCACCCCGCAGCGCCTGCCAAGGACTGGCCGGCTCGATGCCGGCCTGGCCTTGTTCTTCGTGGTCCTGCGCGAAGCGCCTGACATTGACGACGGTGGCGTCGCAACGCCGGTGGAGGTCGGCACCCACGTTCAGCGGCGCCGTCAGGCGTCCGCTGCAACGGCGTCGGCGCCATCGTCGCGATCGTCCTCGGCGTCGGCCTCAATGGCACTCAGAAGCGCGTCGCGCGTCTCGGCCAGGCTTGGCCCTGCCAGCGGCGTTTGATCGTCTCTACGGCGCTGCAATCGCGCCGGATGCGTCGCGCTGTGGATCGCCTTGAGCTTGGTCATCGAGACGTGCGTGTAGATCTGCGTCGTCTCCAGGTTGGCGTGCCCGAGCATGGCCTGCACGAAGCGGATGTCGGCGCCGTTGTCCAGCATGTGGGTGGCCATTGCGTGGCGGAACACGTGGCACGCGCCCGCGGTGGTGACGCCCCCCGCTTCGAGGTGCCGGCGCACCAGGTCGCCCAGGAAGTGCGCGCTCAATGGGCGCCCGAAGTCGTCGAGGAACAGGCTGCGGTCGTCGTGACCGCCGACCAAGTCGGCGCGGACCTCGGCGAGGTACTTGTCGATCCAGGCACAGGCGCGTGCTCCAAGAGGGATGAAGCGGTCCTTGCTGCCCTTGCCCTGGCGGATCATCACGGTGCCGCGCTCGGTGTCGAGGTCGTGCACCTTCAATCCCATCAGCTCCATGCGCCGCATGCCGCTGGAGTAGAAGACCTCCAGAATCGCGCGGTTGCGCACACCCAGCGCTGTGCTGGGATCGGCGGTGGCGAGCACGGCCTCGGTCTGCTGCACCGACAGCAGCGTCTTGGGCAGCACGCGTGGCTTCGGGGGCAGCTCCAGGTCAGCCGCCGGGTTGTGCAGCATGTGGTGCTGGCGAACCATCCAGCGCACCCAGGCGATCAAGGCGTGCAGCAGCGCGAGCTGGCCGAACACCGACAGCGGCGCCCCATCGGGCTTGCGGTGCTGGTACAGGTGGCGCTGGTAGCGCTCGATGATCGGGCGCGTCAACTCGGTGGGCTGGCCGATGCCGCGCTCGTCGCACCAGACGATGAACTGCTGGCACTTGAAGCGCCGCGTGCTCACCGTGTCCTGGCTCAGGCCGGTGACCAGCGCCCATTCGCAGTAGGCATCGAGGTAGGCGTGCAGCGGGTTGCCCGGCGCCGGGTTGTGCTCGGGCACGGGCTTGTGGCGGCGCCGGCGCGGCGGGGTCAGGGCGCGCGCCATGTCAGACCCCGGCGGCAGCTAAGGAAGTACCGGCCGCGCTCTTCGCGTACGACCTGCGTTTGCCGTTCAGGACGGAGCAGTGCGGTTTACCGTGCGCTTCGCTCAGTTCGTCGGGAACCCGCATGGATGCTGGCTCTGCGGGGATTTCGGTGCCCCGCGACCGACCCGCAACCGAGCCGCTATCGCCCCGCAACAGCCCCGCGACTTGGAGGTCCGAACCCCGCGACTTCGGCGCCGTAGCCGCAGACGGGTCAACCGCGGCCAGCGCCTTCAGCGCGTCCACGTCGATCAAGCCGGCGAGCTGCGCACGCGCCTCGTCGGCGTCCACTTCGTAGGCCAGCTCGTACACGTACTTGCCGCCCGGCCCTTCGCGGTGCGTCATCACGTATTCGAACTCAACCAGGCGCGCCAAGTGCACGCGCAGCTGCGTGTCGCCCCAGGCGATGGCCTCGCGCAATGCGCGCCGGCTGAAGCGCACGTCGGCGCGCTCGAGGGCTTGGCGCGCGCCCTCGCCGCGCACGTACTCATCGATCAGTTTCAACAGCCGGCGCGTCTGCGGCGGCAGTTCGTCGAGCGAGCGGCCGAGCACGTCGTGCGCGATGGCGTTGGCCAGCGCAATGTCGGCCAGCGTGGCCTCGATGTACTCGATGCGCTGTTCGCCATGCTGGGCGGTTTTGATCGACCGCTGGTGCTGGTGGATGAAGGCAATGGCGTCGATCAAGGTGAGGTACTTCTCGTGATCGCGCCGCAGCCGCGTCGTCTGGTCGGGGAAGGTCAGGAATCGTGCGTAGGGGTTGAGGACTTCGAGCGGTCGAAGCAAGCGCTGCGCGTTCTGGTGCAGCGCAATCAAGGCCTCGCGCTCACGCTTGGCGAGCAAGCCTTCGAGCGTGCGCCGGGCACGCTGGCGCTCGTGGATCGCGCGCGTTTGCTCGCGGCCCTCATCCACGGCGAGCACGAGACAGCGGTTCATCAGCTCTTCGTCGAGCTCGCGCGCCGTCGTCGTGAAGAGCAGCGCCACCGGCCCCTCGACGCGGTATTGCTGCGTGATGAGGTTGCCGCTTTGCGGATCCTTGCCCGTCGATGCAATCGTGAGTTCGCCTTCGGACTGCAGCAGCTTCAAGGCGTAGCTCGCGCGGCTCGCGCCTTCTTCCTCGACGATGGCCAGCGCCTTGTGCTTGAGGTTGGTCTCGCCCATGTAGAACAGGCTCTGCCCGGTCATCGCGCTGTACTTGACCTTCTCCTCCTCGGGCACGAAGGCGAGCACGGCGTCCATCAGGCTGGTCTTGCCGGCGGCGCTGCTGCTTTGGATCACGACCCCGAGGGGCTTGTCGAGTTTTCGGCTGACCGCGGCCAGGTAGCCCACGAGCTTGTTCGTCTCCTCGCCCACCAGGCCGCACACAGCGAAGTCGGCCAGGATGCGATCGATCAGGTCCACCGACTTCAGCAGCGCGAGCGCAGCTTGCGCTTCAGCCTCGTCCATCTGCGGCTGCGGCTCGGCCGTCAAGGTCTTGGCGATCGTTTCGTCCTGCAGTTGCTCCAACGCGAGCAGCACGCGGCCGAGGTCGGCCTTCAAGATGCGCTCGTCGATGCCGGTCTCCCGCCCGGCCTGCGCGATGTAGTGCGTGCGCGGCTTGGCGCCGTACAGGTCGAGCGTGTCGACGTGGAAGCGCCTTTGTTCACTGGGGCCTGTGCTGACCATCAGGTTCACCTTGAGCACATCGACCGCCAGGTTCTTGGTCAGGCCGCGCACGCGGTAGCGGCGGGCATCCTTGCCTTCGCCCAGGGTGAGCGTCACTTCGCGGCCGTGCTCGCTGTCCTTGATCGCGATGGGCAGCTCGCGCGCGGTCGTGGGCATCGGGCTCGCAGGCAAGGTTTCGGTTACGGGATCGGCGGCAACAACAGCAGCTAAAGAGGCGACAGCCGGCGCGTTGCTCGGTGCCGCAGCGATCGGCGACGGCATTTCAGCTTTAGCCGCTGGCTCGATCAGCACCGGCGTGCTGCCTGGCTGCGCCGGCACCTGACCTTTGCCGAGCCACATCGCCTTGCGGATCAACAAGCCCAGCGATTTCGTCGCCGGCTGCACCTTGAGCGCGTAGTCGTTGGCGTCCATGCCCTTGGGGAACTGGATGCGGAAGCACTCGATGCCCTCGGCCATCAAGCTCTCGGCCACCTTCGCCGCACCGCGCTCGCCGGCGTCGTCGCGGTCATACGCGATGAGCACGCGCTCGGTGCCGTGGCGCTTGAAGGCCTCGACGTGCTTCGCGGTGAAGCCCTCGATACCGTAGGCGCTCGTCACGTTGCGGTAGCCCGCGCACCAGAAGGTGAGCGCGTCGAGCAAGGCCTCGCACAGGATGATCTCTTTCGACGCCACCAGCGCGGCAACGTTGAACACGCCGCGTCCTATGCCCTCGCGCGCCGGCAGGTACAGGTGCTTCGGGGTGCCCGCGCGCAGGTCGTCGCGCAGCTTGCGCCCGTACACCTCGACCACGTGGCCGGCCTCATCGAACACCGGCACGACGAGCGAGCCGTTGAAGTGCTCGTGGCCGCTGTCGCGGTACAAGCCGATTTTCGTGAGCCGCGCTCGGATGTCGGCGCCGGCCTTGCGGGTTTTATCGGGCAGGCGTAGCCCGAGCGTGCGGTCGGCGACACCCAGCTTGAAGTGCGCAACCAGCTCGGAATGGTTCAGGCCACGCGCGGCCACGTAGGCCGCGGCTTCGCTGGTGACCAGCATTCGCTCGTGGTAGTAGCCGATCGTCTGGTTCAGCAGCGCCTGGTCGTCGGCGTCGAACTGCACGGGTGCCGCGAGCGCACGCACGGTGGAGCGCTTCACGCTGCCTTCAGCGGCTAAAGGAAGAATCCCCTCGCGCAGTAGCTCCACCGCGTGTCGGAAGCTCACACCGCGTTTCTTCATCACCCAGTCGATCGGCCCGCCCCCGATGCCGCAGCCGAAGCAGTGCCACAGGTTCTTCGGCGGCGTGATCACCAGACTGGCGGTGTCGTCTTCGTGGAACGGGCACTTGCCCAGCCAGTCCTTGCCCGACTTTTTCAGCTCGATGCCCGAGGCCTCGACCAGGCGCTCGACCGACACCTCGTTCTTCAGCCGCTCGATCTCTTGCTCGGGGATGCGCGCCATGTCGTGCTCCTGGGTAAAAGCTGTCAATACGCGACAGCGCTGTTTTTTGTGTAGCATATATGCTAATCTTGCGGCATCACCTTTGCAACCAGGGTTTAGAGTGAGCACCACACAAGATTCGGACTGGTGGCTCGACATGGACTTCGCTCATCGCTTGGCCGCGTTTCGCAAGGAACGCGGCCTCACCCAGCAGGCGCTGGCCGATCGCGTGGCGGTCCATCTGACGCAGATCAACCGCTACGAGAGCGGCGATGTGCAGCCCACTCTGGACGTGATCCGGCGCCTGGCCATCGCGTTGACCGTCTCCGCAGATGAGCTAATTTTTGGGAAGGATGAACGCGGTCCGGATGAGGACTTGCGTTTGCAGTTCGAGGCCATCAGCCAGTTCGACGACGAGGACAAGGAACTCGCCCGCGGGCTGCTCGAGGGCTTGATCCTGAAGCACCAGGCCAAGCAGTCGGTGCTGCGCGCAGCCGCGCGCGGCGCGCCGCAGCCCGCCCGCAAGGCTACAGCCAAGCGTGGCGCGCACGCGGGCGGGCACCGATGAGTACGGCGCAACTGCTCGCGCCCGAAGCGATCACGCTGCGCATCGCCACCGTGCGCGGCCAGCGCGTAATCGTGGACGCCGACCTGGCTGCGCTCTACGAGGTGGAGACCAAGCGCTTCAATGAGTCTGTCAAGCGCAACCTGGCCAAGTTCCCGACGGACTTCATGCTCCAACTCACCGCCGAGGAGTGGGCGGCTTTAAGGTCGCAATTTGCGACCTTAAACGCGGCAGGCGGTGGGCGTGGTCAGCATCGCAAGTATCTGCCCTACGCCTTCACCGAGCACGGCGCCATCATGGCCGCCACCATCCTGAGCAGCCCGCGCGCGGTGGAGGTGTCGGTGTACGTGGTGCGTGCCTTCGTGCGCATGCGCGAACTGGCCGTCACGCATGGCGACCTGGCCAAGCGGCTTGCGGAACTGGAAGAGAAGACCGAGGCGCTGGCCATGAACCACGACACCTTCAGCCGCAACACGCGCAGTCAGTTGAAGCAGGTTTTCGAGGCGCTGCGCGAACTCATGACGCCGCCCGATCCACCCAAGCGGCCCATCGGGTTCGTCACGCCCGAGGACAAGGGCAGCAAGAAGACCTCGAGGGCAAGGGACAAGACGTGAACCCGAGGCTCGCGTTGACGCCACAGCCGCGCATCTTTCCGCTACCTCACGACCCGCCACGCAAGAACGAAGCCGAGCAAGGTGGCGCCCGCAGCCATGGACAGCGAGAGCGCAGCGTCACGATCTAGGCTCAAGAATGCCATGAGCACAAGCGCCGCAGCGACAGCCGCAGCCAGCGCAAGTAATGGCACTCGGCCCGCAGAGACCCTCCTGAGAATCAATATCAGGATCGCTGCCGCGAACGTTGCGATCAATGAGAAGAACCAGATCGCCAAGCCGTAGTGCGCAGCGACTGACAGGTCGGTCTTGCCGTAGCGCTCAAGATTGCTGGCGAGAGCCAGGGCGGTGAGGACAGCTGGCGCCACCAAGGACGCAAGAAGCGAACACAGAAGAACCCTGCGGCCTTCAAGCATCGGAGTCACCACATGCCACCAATGGTGTCAGCGGTTGCCCTGCAGGCCGCTGGCGGACGAAGGCCGAACCGACTAGACAGCGCATCGTCAACATTCATGCAGACTGTGTAGCAACCAATGTGGGCGTTCTTTCGACACCGATCTTGGGCCGCGCCAGTCAAGTGGGCGCACTGGCGAACGTCTTCATCAATGAGGCACTTTCGAGTGCAGTTGCTGCCGCGGTTGTCACCGAACGACTCGCAGCACTTCTTTGCCTCACAGGCGTAGCGATCTTCGCCGCAGCTCTGTGTGCATCGACTCTCGTAGTAGCTGCACGCCTCAGGGCCCGGGAACGACTGTGGTTCCCGCCACCAAGGATCCAACCCGAGTGGGTCGGTGAGTATCGTCGGCCGGTTCTCGACGTATGCGTAGCCATTGATCCCGCCGGCCAGCCCGATCGGATCGAAGGTCGTGTACCTTCCGGTGCTGCTGTCGTAGTCCCGGAAGTAGTTGTAGTTCAACCCCGACTCTGTGTCCGCATACTGCCCCGGGAACCGCAAGTTCTGCGTGAATGTTCCCAGCCCACTCGGACTGTTCTCCGGTGCCGTGGTCCCGAACGGTTCCGCCATCCACCGCCACCTGAGGTTGTCGCTCCTGTCCACCACGACCCGCGGCGTATCGATGTGATCGGTGTGGATGTAAAAATACAACCGCCCCGACGCGCACTCGTCGTAGGCCAGGGCATTTTTGCCAGACGCCTCAAGGGCTTGCGCGGCGATGAAGAAGACGGGCTCCTCGGGTCGGTGAAGAATTTTGCGTAGAGGCGCATTCTGGCCTGCGCGCGTGCACGGAGCAACCTTCTTTAGCTGCTGTCGTTAGGGTGGCGGGGCACGACGCTGCCACGGGTCAAGGCCGCGCGGCACGCGCGCCCGAAGGGCTTGGCCTTGACGCGCTTGGACTTCAGTACGCTGTTGCTGTGCGGCGCAAGGCGACACGTCGGCTTGCGCCGCATGGCAAGCCTTGGCGAGGACGATCACAGCAACGGCCGTGCCGGGCAGGCGGCGCGAGCCGCCTGCGCTGCGCCGATGCTCAACGCGGCGCGTAGCCCGCTTCTGCGAGCGCTTGGCGCACGCGCTCGGTGGCTTGGATCATGAGGCGGGTTTGCGTTTCGTCTTCGGCCAAGCTGCGGCAATCGGCCCAGCCGATGCGCTTGAGCAGTTGCGCCAGCGCCCAGGCCTGCGCCGCGTTGAGTTCGACATGCACGGTGACGACGTGCTCCATAGCGTGGATCTCCTTGTCGGTGTGCCCGGCATTCGGCGAACGCCACTGGCCCGCATCGAGGAGCGCCGAGTCGCAGCCGGGTCAAGGGCGCGCGCTTGCGCGCGGGGGCTTCAGCCCCTTTACCCTTGACGCGGCGAGCACGGCGCTACGCTGAGCGGGACAGTGGTGTGAGCGGGGGAGCCCCTTGGGGGCGGACGGGTGGCCGGGCGGGGCCAACCCGATGACTGCGCCGCTTGCGGCGCCTGACCTCGATGCCTGCGGTGACGGCGAAGCCGTGACCGCACGAGCTTTGGTATTCGGCGGGCATGGGCTTGTACCCGAGCCGATGCCCGCGCAGGCGCTGCGGGGCGCAAGACATAACGGGGGTTGCGCGCAGTGCCGGCACCGAGCGCGCCCCGCGCGCGAATGACGGCATTGCGTGCAACAGCCCGTTATGTTGAATTGCGAAGCAATTCACCCCGCAGCGCCTGCCAGGCAGCGGCCGGCTCGACGCCGGCCGGGGCCTGTCCTCGTGGTCCCGCGCGAAGCGCGTGACATTGACGACCGTGGCGGCGCGATGTCGGCGGAGTTCGGCACGGCATAGAGACGGCGCGCGGGTTGCTTCTCGCAAGCCGCGTGACGGAACGGGACACACGGGCGACGCGCACGAGTTCAGCGGCGCGCCCGCGGCGCGTCCGCTGCAACGGCGTCGGCGCCATCGTCGCGATCGTCCTGGCCGTCGGCCTCAATGGCACCCAGAAGCGCGTCGCGCGTCTCGGCCAGGCTTGGCCCTGCCAGCGGCGTTTGATCGTCTCTACGGCGCTGCAATCGCGCCGGATGCGTCGCGCTGTGGATCGCCTTGAGCTTGGTCATCGAGACGTGCGTGTAGATCTGCGTCGTCTCCAGGCTGGCGTGCCCGAGCATGGCCTGCACGAAGCGGATGTCCGCGCCGTTGTCCAGCATGTGGGTGGCCATCGCGTGGCGCAACACGTGGCACGCGCCCGCGGTGGTGACGCCCCCCGCTTCGAGGTGCCGGCGCACCAGGTCGCCCAGGAAGTGCGCGCTCAATGGGCGTCCGAAGTCGTCGAGGAACAGGCTGCGGTCGTCGTGGCCGCCGACCAGCTCGGCGCGCACCTCGGCGAGGTACTTGTCGACCCAGGCGCAGGCGCGCTCGCCAAGGGGGATGAAGCGGTCCTTGTGCCCCTTGCCCTGGCGGATCATCACGGTGCCGCGCTCGGTGTCGATGTCGTGCAGCTTCAATCCCATCAGCTCCATGCGCCGCATGCCGCTGGAGTAGAAGACCTCCAGAATCGCGCGGTTGCGCACCCCCAGCGCTGTGCTGGGATCGGCGGTGGCGAGCACGGCCTCGGCCTGCTGCACCGACAGCAGCGTCTTGGGCAGCACGCGCGGCTTCGGGGGCAGTTCCAGGTCAGCCGCCGGGTTGTGCAGCATGTGGTGCTGGCGAACCATCCAGCGCACCCAGGCGATCAAGGCGTGCAGCCGCGCGAGCTGGCCGAACACCGACAGCGGCGCCCCATCGGGCTTGCGCTGCTGGTACAGGTGGCGCTGGTAGCGCTCGATCATCGGCCGCGTCAAGTCGGTGGGCGCTGCGATGCCGCGTTCGTCGCACCAGACGATGAACTGCTGGCACTTGAAGCGCCGCGTGCTCACCGTGTCCTGGCTCAGACCGGTGGCCAGCGCCCATTCGCAGTAGGCCGCGAGGTAGGCGTGCAGCGGGTTGCCCGGCGCCGGGTTGCGCTCGGGCGCGCTCTTGTGGCGGCGTCGGCGCGGCGGAGTGAGCGCGCGTGCCATGTCAGACCCCGGCAGCTAAAGACGAAGCAGCGACAGGCTGCTGCATGTACGACGTTTGCGACGTACTTTTGCGCGCCGGCGTGGAGCAGTGCGTTTTGCTGTCGTTTTCGCTCGGATCGACGCGAACCCGCGTGGGTGCTGGCTCTGCGTCGATTTCGGCACCCCGCGAACGCCCCGCAACCGGGCCGCTATCGCCCCGCAATCGCCCCGCGACTTGGGGGTCCGAACCCCGCGACTTCGGCGTCGTAGCCGCATCCGTGAGCGCTTTCAGCGCGGCCACGTCGATCAAGCCGGCGAGCTGCGCATGCGTTTCGTCGGCGTCCACTTCATAGGCCAGCTCGTAGACGTACTTGCCGCCCGCTCCCTCGCGGTGCGCCGTCACGTATTCGAGTTCGACCAGGCGCGCGAGGTGCAGGCGCAATTGTGTGTCGCCCCAGGCGATGGCCTCGCGCAATACTCGGCGGCTGAAGCGCACGCCGGCACGCTTGATCGCCTGGCGCTTGCATTCGCCGCGCACGTACGCATCCATCAGCTTGACGAGGCGTCGCGTCTGCGGCGGCAGCTCGTCCAGGCTGCGCCCGAGCACGTCGTGCGCGATAGCGTTGGCCAGCGCGATGTCGGCCAGCGTCGCCTCGATGTAGTCGATACGCTGCTCGCCTCGCTGCGCGGTCTTCACGCCGCGCTGGTGCTGGTGCACGAAGGCAATCGTGTCGATCAAGGTGAGGTACTTTTCGTGATCGCGGCGCAGCCGCGTCGTCTGGTCGGGGAAGGTCAACAAGCGCGCGTAGGGGTTCAACACATCCAGCGGCTTCAAGAGCCGCTGCGCGTTCTGGTGCAGCAGGGTCAAGGCCTGGCGCTCGCGCTTGGCGAGCAAGCCTTCGAGCGTTCGGCGTGCGCGCTGGCGCTCGTGAATGGCGCGTGTCTGCTCGCGGCCTTCATCGACGGCCAGCACCAGACAGCGGTTCATCAGCTCTTCGTCGAGCTCGCGCGCGGTCGTCGTGAAGAGCAAGGCCACCGGCCCTTCGACACGGTATTGCTGGGTGATGAGGTTGCCGCTTTGCGGGTCCTTGCCCGTCGATGCAATCGTGAGTTCGCCCTCGGACTGCAGCAGCTTCAAGGCGTAGCTCGCGCGGCTCGCACCTTCTTCTTCGACGATCGCCAGTGCCTTGTGCTTGAGGTTGGTCTCGCCCATGTAGAACAGGCTCTGCCCCGTCATCGCCGAGTACTTCACCTTCTCTTCGTCAGGCACGAAGGCGAGCACGGCGTCCATGAGCGAGGTTTTACCGGCGGCGCTCGACGACTGGATCACCACGCCGAGCGGCTTGTCGAGCTTGCGGCTCACGGCGGCCAGGTAGCCGACGAGCTTGTTCGTCTCTTCGCCGACCAGGCCGCATGCGGCGAAGTCGGCGAGGATGCGATCGATGAGGCCGGGCGATTTGAGCAAGGCCATCGCTGCTTGGTGCTCGGCCTCGTCCATCTGCGGCTGCGGCTCGGCCGTCAGCGTCTTGGCAATCGTCTCGTCCTGCAGTTGCTCGAGCGCGAGCAGCACGCGGCCGAGATCGGCCTTCAAGATGCGCTCGTCGATGCCGGTCTCCTGCGCGGCCTGCGCGATGTAGTGTGTGCGCGGCTTGGCGCCGTACAGGTCGAGCGTGTCGACGTGGAAGCGGGTTTGCTCGCTGGGGCCTGTGCTGAGCATCAGGTTCACCTTGAGCACATCGACCGCCAGGTTCTTGGCCAGGCCGCGCACGCGGTAGCGGCGGGCATCCTTGCCTTCGCCCAGGCTGAGCGTCACTTCGCGGCCGTGCTCGCTGTCCTTGACCGCGATGGGCAGCTCGCGCGCGGTCGTGGGCATCGGGCTCGCGGGCAGTGGCACGTCGGCGGCAACAGCAGCGGCTAAAGAGGCAACGGCCGGCGCAGTCTCGGATGCCTGAGGCATCTGTTCTTTAGCCGCGGCTTCGATCAGCACCGGCGTGCTGCTCGGCTGCGCCGGTGCCTCACTTGCAGTGCGCACGTGGGCTTGCAAGCCCAGGTCGCTGCGCGGGCAGGAGGCAGTGCCGCCTGAATTCCCCGCTCGCCCCTTGCCAAGCCACACCGCCTTGCGGATCAGCAAGCCCAGCGACTTCGCCGCCGGCTGCACTTTGAGGGCGTACTCGTTGGCGTCCATGCCCTTGGGGAATTGGATGCGGAAGCACTCGATGCCCTCGGCCATCAGGCGCGGTGCGACCTTGGCCGTGCCGCGTTCGCCCGCCTCGTCGCGGTCGTAGGCGATCAAGACTCGCTCGGTGCCGTGGCGCTTGAACGCGGCCAGGTGCTCTTCGGTGAAGCCCTCGGTGCCGTAGGCGCTGGTCACGTTCCTGTACCCCGCGCACCAGAAGGTCATCGCGTCGATCAGCGCTTCGCACAGGATCACTTCCTTCGACGCCTCCAGCGCCGCCACGTTGAACACGCCCCGGCCGCGCCTTTGTCCATCGTCGCCTTCGCAGGCGCGCAGGTACAGGTGCTTGGGCGTGCCCTTGCGCAGGTTGTCCAGCAGCTTGCGGCCATACACCTCGACCACGTTGCCGCCCTCGGGTCCGCGCTCGTCGAACACCGGCACCACCAACGAGCCGTTGAAGTGCTCGTGCCCGCTCTCGCGGTACACGCCGATCTTCTCCAGCTGCGCACGAACGTCGGCACCTGCACGGCGCCGCTTGTCGGGCAAGCGCAGCCCCAGCGTGCGGTCGGCCACGCCGAGACGGAAGTGCGCGGCGAGTTCGGGATGGTCCAGCCCGCGCGAGTGCAGGTAGGCCATGGCCTGGCTCGTGGCAAGCAGCCGCTCGTGGTAGTAGCCCAGCGTCTGGTTCAGCAGCGCCTGGTCGCCGGCGTCGAACGCCACCGGCGCCGGCAGCGCCCGCACGGTGCTGCGTTTGACCGCGCCTTCAGCGGCTAAAGGAATGACGCCTTCGCGCAGCAGTTCCACCGCGTGGCGGAAGCTCACGCCGCGCTTCTTCATCACCCAATCGATCGGTCCGCCACCGATGCCGCAGCCGAAGCAGTGCCACAGGTTCTTCGCCGGCGTGACCACCAGACTGGCGGTGTCGTCCTCGTGGAACGGGCACTTGCCCAGCCAGTCCTTGCCCGACTTTTTCAGCTCGATCCCCGACGCCTCGACCAGGCGCTCGACACTGATTTCGCTCTTTAGCCGCTCGATCTCGGTCTCAGGGATGCGCGCCATGGCCGGTTCCTCTAAAAAGCTGTCAAGTACTTCTGAGTAAAAATAACTCAGTTGCATACTACTCACATTATGAGTAGAGTCAAGCCTGTTTTGCGATTCTGGAGTAGCTTCATGGCCGCCTCTTCACTGCTTCTGACCATGAACACCCGAGACGAACAGTTCTTCAAGGAACTGGGCGCGCGCATCGCCCAGGCTCGCAAGGAACACGGCTTGACCCAGCACGACTTGGCCGAGCAATTGGGCGTGGCCCAACAAACGCTGGCGCACTACGAGGTCGGGCGCGCTCGCATGCCGGCCTCGGTGCTGCCTACCGTGGCGCGACTGCTGACGCTTTCGCTCGATGAACTGATGGGCCAGCCCGTGGCACGGCGCGCAGCGCGCGGCGCCAAGCGCGGCCCGGTGTCGCGGCTGCAGCAGCAGATCGAGGCCGTGGCGCAGTTGCCGAAGACGAAGCAGCAGTTCGTCTCTCAGATGCTCGATACCGTGCTGGCCCAGGTCAGCCGCTAAGACGACGTGAATCACCCGATTAGATGATAAGCAAAGCAGCCTCTGCAACGCCGGCATTGCTGCCGCGCATCGAGAGCCGCATCGTCGTCATCCGCAACTTGCGCGTGATGATCGATGCCGACCTGGCTACGCTGTACGGCGTGACGACAAAGCGGCTCAATGAGCAGGTCAAGCGCAACGCGGATCGCTTCCCCGGCGACTTCATGTTTCAGCTGGGCGCCACCGAGAAGGCCGAGGTGGTCGCAAATTGCGACCACCTCCAAAAGCTGAAGTTCTCCAAGGTACTGCCCTATGCGTTCACCGAGCACGGTGCCATCCAGGCAGCCAATGTGCTGGCTTCACCTCAGGCGGTGGAGATGGGGATATTTGTGGTGCGCGCCTTCGTGCGCATGCGCGAACTCGCGGCCGTGCATGGCGACCTGGCCAAGCGACTCGTCGAACTCGAGCAGAAGACCGAAGGGCTCGCGCTGACGCACGACACGTTCAGCCGCAACACGCGCGTTCAGCTCAAGCAGTTGTTCGACGCCGTGCGCGGTCTGATGACGCCGCCCGACCCGCCCAAGCGGCCCATCGGGTTCGTCACGCCGGAGGACAAGAGCAAGAAGACTACAGGCTCGCGCAGGGGTTCAGATTAAAGACCTGATCCCGAAGCCGAGATTCAAGACTTGACCCTCGGACCCGCTCAAGACCCCGCTCGCTCGATCAACTCTAGGTTAGCTTCCGGCTCTTCGTAATGGATTAGTCCGAGCGTCGGGAAGTTGATCAGCACGCCTCTCTTCAAGTGTGACCACTCGGCGTGCGGATACGCCGAGCTGTACGCCCCAGTGTCAATAGAACAAACAACCATGCCGCCGTTGTCCTGACCGAGCTTGACCCTGTCGCCCAGCTTGACGTCTTGTCCGTCGGGATACTTCATGAGCCGCCTCTCACATCAATTCACAAACGGCTCGATGGGAATTGAGCCTGGGGGCAAATTTGCCGGCGTCACAGCGCCCATTGGCTGCCAGAAGCACTGGCAATTCTTTTGGTTCTGGTTTGCTTTATAGATGTTGTAGTGTGGTCCAGCTATCCCGTGCTCAGGCTTGCTTGGCGTGTCCATCGGACGATAAGCAATCGTGCCTGTCGGAACGACCTTTCCGCTCACAGTCTTACATGGCGGGCATGGCTTCTCAGGTGTGCAAGCGTCGAATACAGCCCTTACCGCATTGATCACAGCGTTGGCGAACTGCTGGTTCGCCGGAGTGCCGGGGATCAGCACATCGAGCGGCCCCGGCAGCCCCGGCGACGGCGAAGGCCGACCATCACCATACGGGTTAAGTCCGTTCGGATCGGTGAACCTCGTCGGCTGATTGAAACTGTATGCGTAGAGCGACATGTCACCACCCGCGAGCCCGATCGGATCAGGTTGGGTATAGCGACTGATCGTTGTGTCGAGACTTCTGAACCAGTTGTAAAACAACCCCGACTCCGAGTCCGCATACTGCCCCGGGAACCGCAAGTTCTGCGTGAAGTTTCCAAGTCCACTCGGATTGTTCTCCGGCGCCGTGGTCCCGAACGGCTCAGCCATCCAGCGCCACCTCAGGTTGTTGCTCCGGTCCACCACGACCCGCGGCGTATCGAGGTGGTCAGCGTGTACATAAAAGATCACAGGCGGGTTCGCCGCATTCGCCGGGTCCGGCGTGAACATCGCAATCGGCGTGCTTCCGAGCCAAACGTACTCCCTGATCGCATTGCCGCTCTGGTCAAATTCACCCAGCAGCTCACCCTGCTGCCCGTACACGAACACCACCGTGCTGCTCGGCCCTGAACTGCCAACCTTCCTCACCCTCTGGCCCATCGCGTTGTAGCTGTAGGTGGTGGTGATGCCGGCCTTGGTCAGGCTCGCCATGCGCCCTGCCAGATCGTACGCGGCAGTGTAGCCACTGCCCGTATCGGTGGTCGTGTTGCCCGCGTTGTCATAGCCCAAGCTGCGTGCCGGGTTGGTGATCGCGGTGAGCCTGTTGCTCGTGGCCGCAGTGGTGTACGCGCTCGCCGCTCCGTTGAGCGTCACTCCCGTGCGGTTGCCGTTGGCGTCGTAGCCGATGCTCCAGCTCGCGCTCGCCGTGCTGATGCTCGTGAGCCGGCTCAACTCGTCGTACGCAAAGCTCTGGTCCAGCGCCGTCGCGCCCGCGCTGGGCGCTGCGGTGGCCACGTCGAGGTGGCTGTAGCCGCTGATGCGGTCCGCCGCGTCGTACGCGATGTCGCGCACCACTGCGCCCAGCCGGTAGCGCACGAGCCGCCCTGCGGCGTCGAAATCCCGGTTGTGGCTTTGGATTCCCGTGGCCAACTGCCACACCCAGCTCCTGGGCGCACCAAACGGCTCCCACTGGATGGCGCTATACAACCGCCCCGACGCGCACTCGTCGTAGGCCAGGACATTTTTGCCAGACGCGGCGCGGGCTTGCGCGGGGTTGAAGAAGACGACTCCCCTGGGTTGCGGAGAATTTTGCGTAGAGGCGCATTCTGGCTGCGCGCACGCGCGCGGACAAGCTCTTCCTTAGCCGCTGTCGTTTGCAGCAGCACCGGCCGCGGCCAGTGCTGGCGGCTGCCAAGCCGCTTGCTACTTGCGCCGACCTTCAGCGCGGCGCGTAGCCCGCCTCTGCCAGCGCCTGGCGCACGCGCTCGGTGGCTTGGATCATGAGGCGGGTTTGCGCCTCGTCTTCGGCCAGGCTGCGGCAATCGGCCCAGCCGATGCGCTTGACCAACTGCGCCAGCGCCCAGGCTTGCGCCACGTTGAGTTCGACATGCACGGTGACGACGTGCTCCATGGTGTGGTTCCTTTCGGTGTGCCCGGCATTCGGCGAACGCCACTGGCCCGCATCGAGGAGCGCCGAGTCGCAGCCGGGTCAAGGGCGCGCGCTTGCGCGCGGGGGCTTCAGCCCCTTTACCCTTGACGCGG
>Ga0315268_10004126_pt1 | contig 15851 bp, 17 predicted proteins | sample C1_top_MG_FD_204535 | JGI IMG/M metagenome (GOLD analysis project Ga0315268, IMG submission 204535) | Sediment microbial communities from Yellowstone Lake, YNP, Wyoming, USA - C1_top | ecosystem: Environmental > Aquatic > Freshwater > Lake > Sediment | place: USA: Wyoming | collected 2017-08-01
CGTAGCGGCTACGCGCCGCCGCGATGCAACGGTTGCAGGCCGCCGCCGTGGTCTCACGCTCCGGCGTGCGGAGGTAGGCGATGTTGGGGTAGCGCTCCTGGAACTCGCGCACGATTGCCGCCTCGCTAGTCGGCGAGCCGGTGTCGACGATAACGATCTCGGTTCGATCGGCGATCGTCTGCGCCTCGAGGTCCTCGAGGAGGCCGCGCATGAAGCGCTCGGCCCCGTAGACGGGCACCAGTGCCGAGACGAGCGGCTCCGCAATGAAGCCTGGACTGTACGTCCACTGGCCGGACGCGGCCGGGGTGGTGCTCATGCCGTCACGACGTCGAGGTCTGGGCTGTCACAGCCGAAGAAAAGCAGGAGAGGTGCGAGCGTGGACGCGTTATCGGCATCGCCCATCAGTCGCCCTCGACGGCGGCGAGCACCGTGTCGCAGATGACGTGCACGTCCTCGACGCCGAGGCGCGAATGGTTGGGAAGCTGGAAGCTGGTGGCGTGGATGCGGTCGGCCATCGGCAGCTCATTGACCCCGTAGCGTGCCGACCAGAAGGGCTGGCGCGACATGTTGCCACCGCCTAGCGGGCGGGTCTCGATACGTCGCGCCGCCAGCGCCTGCGCGATGCGATCGCGACGCGCCGGCGAGTCCGTGAGGGCGGCGAAGGAGATGCTGCAGATGGTGGCGCGCGGGCTCTGCTGGCAGTGAAAGCCCTCGGCCTGCGCGAAGCGCGCCTGGTAGGCGCGGTGGTTCCCGACGCGACGGGCCACGACCGCCTCGATGCGCGCCATCTGCAGGAGGCCGAGGCGGGCGTTCAGGTCGGTCGAGCGCACATTGAAGCCTGGGTAGTAGAATGTGAACGGCCGGTTGAACTCGAGCGCGCCCGCGGCGCGCGCCTGACGCGCCTCCTTGTCGGGGGCGAGGTCTTTCGGCCAGCCGTGGCTGCGGATCTGCAGCAGGATGTCGTGCAGCGTCTCGTCGTTGGTGCACACCATGCCGCCCTCGATGGTCGAGAGGTGGTGGCCGTAGAAGAACGAGAACGAGCTCAGCTCCCCGAAGGTCCCGACCGGCTGGCCGTCGTAGCGCGAGCCAGTGGCGGCGCAGGCATCCTCCATGAGGACGAAGGCGAAGCGGCGCTTGAGCGCCATGAGCGCCTGCATGTCGTTCGGCACGCCGAGGACGTGCACGGTCATCACCGCGGCTGGGTCGTGGGCGCGCAGCAGCTGCTCGAGATGGTGCGGGTCGAGGCCGAAGGTGTGAGGATCGGCATCGCAGAGCAGGGGCTCGAAGCCGAGCTGGATCGCCGGCGCCACGGTGGTGGCCCAGCTCACGGCGGGCACGACCACCTTCGAGTTGCGGAGCCGCCCCGACACGAGCAGTGCGTAGTACATGAGGAGATTTGCCGACGAGCCGGAGTTGACGAAGAGCGCGTGCGCCGTGCCGAGCCAGGCGGCCCACTGCCGCTCGAACTCGCGCACCAGCGGACCCTGGCTGAGCCAGGGATTGCCCTCGAGCCACGCGGCAAGCGCGTGCAGGTCCTCCTCCGGGATGGTCGCTTCCGCCAGCAGATAGTCTCGCATCAGAAGGGCCCCCTGAACTCCGCCACCTCAGGCGCTTCGGTGCCGCCGAGCGGCGCCCAGGCTGTGGTGTCGTCCGTGCCGAGCGCGTAGGCCGTTGCGGCGATGTGCTGTGCGTTCGGATAGAAAAGCTGCTCGAGCATGCGGGTTGTCGGACAGGGGACGGGTGCGAACCCGAGGCGGCGGACCTGGACGACCGCCGCGCCCGCCAAACGCTCCAGCACCGCTGCCGCGATCTCCGCGCTCGCCCCGCAGGTGGTCCAGCCGGTGTCGACGACCACGAGCCGGCCCGTGCGTGCCGCCGACGCGGCGATGGTGTCGACGTCGAGTGGGGCGAGCGAGACCGGATCGATGACTTCCGCCCGCACGCCGACGTCGGCAAGGAGAGCACGCGCGCGCAGGCACTCGAGCACCATGTGCGAGATGCCGACCAGGGTGACGTCGTCGCCCGGCTCGAGCACACGCGCGCGCCCGAAAGGCACGCCATAGGCCTCGGCCGGCACGTGGCCGCGGAGGCTGTGCAGCATACGATGCTCGACGAACATCACCGGGCCGTCGTCGCGGATGCTTGCGATGAGACATCCCTTGGCGTCGTGCGGCGTCGTCGGCGCCACCACCTTGAGGCCGGGCACGTGCATGAAGAGGGCGTGCAGACCCTGCGAGTGCTGCGCCCCCTGGCCCCAGCTGCGGCCGATGATCGCCCGCACCACCAGCGGCACCGACACCGCGCCGCCGAACATGTAGCGGCTCTTGGCGGCGATGTTGACGAGCTGGTTCATCGCCAAGAGCACGAAGTCCATACGGATGTGCACATGGATCGGCCGCAGTCCGGCGAGCGCGGCGCCGATCGCGACGCCCGTCATGCCGTCCTCGGCGAGCGGGGTCTCGAGCACGCGCTCGCCGCCGAAGCGCTCGAGGAGGCCGTGCGTGGTGCCGTAGATGGCACGGTGGTCCGCGACGCCGAGACCGAGCACCATGACCGCGGGGTCGCGCGTCATCTCCTGCTCGGTCGCTTCCCGGATCGCCTCGGCGTAGGTGAGCGTGCGCTCCATGCGGCTTCTCCCTCAGGACACGTGTGCGTAGAGGTCGGCGGCCGCAGGCAGGGGGCTGCGCTCGGCGAACTCGAAAGCGTCGGCGATCTCGGCCTCGACCTCGGCCTCGATGCGCCGGCGCTCGGTGGCGTCGAGCCGGGCGCCCGCACGCGCGACCTCGTCGCCCGCCATCCAGGGCTCGGCCTCGGTGCGGGTGCGGTAGCCGGCGGCGAAGTCCTCCCCGGGCCCGACATGCTCCCGCCAGCGGTAGGTGAGGCACTCGAGGAAGCGCGGGCCCATGCGGGCGCGGATCGCCGCGACGGCGCGGCACGCGGCGTCGTGAATGGCTGCGAGCGCACCGTCCTCGATGCGCTCGGCGAAGAGACCGTAGGCGCGCGCAAAGGCGGCGATGCTCTCCATCGCCTGGCGATCGCGCTGGTGGGTGTGGATCGCGTAGCGGTTGTTCTCGCAAACGAAGAGCACCGGAAGGCGCTTCAGCTGCGCGAAGTTCACGCTCTCGTGGAAGGCGCCCTCCTCGACGGCGCCGTCGCCGAAGAAGCTCGTCACCACCGTCGGGCGCCGGCGGAGCTTCTCGGCGTACGCGTAGCCGACCGCCTGTGGGATCGTGGTAGCGACGACCGCCGACGCTCCCATCACGCCCGCCGCCGGATCGATCAAGTGCATGGAGCCGCCCTTGCCACGGGTGCAGCCGGTCGCTTTGCCGTAGAGCTCGGCGATCATGCGCCGGAGATCCCCACCCTTGGCGAGGTACAGCGCGTGGCTACGATAGGTACCGAAGACCACATCGCCGGCGGCGAGCGCCTCGCACACACCGACCGAGACCGCTTCCTGGCCGATCGAGAGATGGACCGGGCTCTTGATACGGTCGGTCGGGTAGAGGCGGGCGATCTCCTCCTCGACGCGCCGAACTCTATACAGCGAGCGGTAGAGCCTGGCGTGCATCGGCCGCTCCTTTTTCCCCCTCCGCCCGGTGTTCGCGTGCCTCGCGCTCGGCCTCGGCCCGGCGTGCCAGCACCTCACGGTCTGCCTCACGGTCTGCCTCGGTCCGCCAGAAGGCGAGCAGCGCGTGCAGGCTCTCTGCGACGCTGACCCGCGGCTGCCAGCCGGTCACGGCGACGAACTTCTCGACGCTTGGGATCTGCAGGGTCACGTCGGCCGGGCGCAGCAGGCGCGGGTCCTGGCGCGTGCGGATCGGGCAGCGGCTCTGCGCGATGAGCTTGTGCAGCACGTCGCCCACGGTGATCGGCTCGATGCTGCCGATGTTGTAGGCCTCGCCCGGTTCGCAGTGGACGGCCGCTTCCCAGTACGCGCGCATGGCGTCACGCGCGTCGACCAGGGTGCGCACCGAGTCGAGGTTGCCGTGCACCAGCTCGTCGGCGAGACCGTGCTCGATCCACGCCACCTGGCGCGCGAAAGCGCTGGCGAAGAGATCGGCACGCCGCGGATTCACGTAGGCGAACATGCGGGTGCGGACGATGCGCAGGCGGTAACTCGCGAAGTAGGTCCACCCGAGGAGATCCTGCGCCGCCTTGGAGGCGGCATACGGGCTTGCGGGCCGCATCGGGGCGTCTTCGGTGATCGGGACGTGGTGGCGATCGACCTGGCCGTAGACCTCGGACGTGCTGCAGAGCTGGATCAGTGGATCGATGTCCGCGTGACGGATCGCCTCGAAGAGGTTGACGGTGCCGAGAACGTTATTGGCGACCACGCCGTGCGGTGTCGTGAAGGACGCTCGCACGTTGGCATGCGCCGCCAGGTGGAAGATGGCGTCGGGAGCAGTCGCGCGCAACGCGGTGACGACCGAGCCCAAGTCCATGAGGTCCGCCTCGTGCACTACGACCCGCCCGCGGACGGCTGCGAGATTGTCGCGCGTGGTGCTGTGCCAGCGGGAGAGTCCGTGCACCTCGACCGCCGGATGCGCGGTTACGATGTGCTCGGCCAGATAGCTCCCGCCCGAGCCCGCGATGCCCGTGATCAGCACCCGCCGGAATGTCCTCACCGCGCGTCCCCCTTGAGGAGCAGGTCGGCCGGCGTCGCGGCAGGCGCGGAGTCTTCGACCTCGGCAAGCTCACGAAAAGCGCGCACGACGCGGTGAGCCTGCACGCGCTCCTCGGCGGCGTAGTCCTCTTCGGGATCGAAGAAGATGATCTGGCTGCCCGCGAACTCGAACTTGAACGGCACGTAGATGAGCCGCTCGAGCTTCTCGCGCACCTTGCGCTGGCGCGACGGCGGTACGAACAACAGCATGAAGCCGCCGCCACCGGCGCCGGTGAGCTTGCCGCCGAGCGCGCCGGCCGACATGGCGAGGTCGTAGATCCCGTCGACGGCTGGGTTGGAGACGCGCGGGCTCAGGCTGCGCTTCTCCTGCCATGCCTCGTGGAGCAGCGCCCCGAAGCGCACGATCGGCTGCCGGCCGTACAAGATGGCGGTGCTCTCCTCGACCAGGTCCTTCATGATGCGGAGCTGGCGGCGGCGGTCCTCGATCTCGCAGACGTAGCTGTCGGCGACGTCGGCCGCGGTGCGCTTGATGCCGGTGTAGAAGAGCATGAGGTGCGCGTTCAGCTCGCGGATGCGCTCGCGCGTCAGCGTCACCGGGTGCACGGAGATGGCGCCGCTCGACGCGAAGGTGATGTGGTTCAGGCCGCCGTAGGCGGCGAGCACCTGATCCTGTGAGCCGACCGTCTCCTTGACGCGCTCCTGCTCGATGCACATGGCGTCGCGTGCCAGCTGCTCCTTGCCCGGCATATGTCCTTTCAAGGCATAGAGCGCGTGCAGCAGGCCTACGGTGAACGCTGAGCTGGAGCCCATGCCGCTGCGCGCCGGGAGGTCGCCGTCGTGATGGATCTCGACGCCGCGGCTGATGTTCACGTGGCGCAGGACCTCGCGCACGGCCGGGTGGGCGATCTCGTCGACGGTCTGGCAGCTCTCGATCTTGGAGTAGACGACGCGGATGCGGTGCTCGAAGAACGGCGGCAGATGGCGGCAGGTGAGGTAACAGTACTTGTCGATCGTCGCGGCCACCACGGCGCCGCCGTGCGTGCGGTACCACGACGGGTAGTCCGTCCCGCCGCCGAAGAAGGAGATACGCAATGGCGTGCGGCTGATGATCATACCCACGCTCCGAAGTCCTGCGCCGCGCGGTAGGATGCGACAGTGCCGATGTCGAGGAGCGGGCCGGGAACGCAGAGGCCGTAGAGCCCACGGCCGATCCAGGCGGGAAACACCTGGCGCTCGAGGGACGCGGCACCGGCAACCGGAATGTCGGCGAGGACGCGTCGGGAGAGCACGTAGATGCCGGCGCTGACCCATCCCGGTCCGCCGCCCGCGTCCTTCTCGAGAAAGCGCTGCACGCAGCCGCGCGCGTCCACGACCACCTGTCCGTAGCGCCGCGTGTCCTCCGCGGGCGCGAGGACGAGGGTGGCGCTGGCGCCGTGGGCGGCGTGCCAAGCCCACAGGGCGTCGAGATCGGCTGGACAGTACGAGTCCCCGTTCAGCACCAGCAGCGGATCGCTCGTGATGCGGCGCAGCGCCTGGCGGAGCGCGCCGGCAGTGCCGAGCGGCCGGCGCTCCTGTACGTAGGTGAGCGGGCATCCGGCGTGCGTCGCGCCGAAGGTGGCACGCACTTGCTCGCCGAGGTGTCCGGTGCAGAGCACGATCTCTTCGACGCCGGCGGCGGCGAGGCGGTCGAGGAGGTAGGCGAGGAACGGCCGTCCCTGCACCTCGGCCAGCACCTTGGGGCGGTCGGCCACGGCCGCGCGCAGCCTGGTCCCGAGGCCGCCGGCGAGGACGACCGCGGTGGCACCCGCGAGGTCGGCCGGTGCCGTCATGCGTTCGCGAGCGGCGAGCGCGCGAGCATGCCGTAGCCCTTGAGGAGCTCGCTGATGCCGTCGTCGAGCGAGCGCTGCGCCTCGAATCCCGCCGCGCGCAGGCGCTGGTTGGAGACGATGTAGTTCCGCTTGTCGGGGTCGCTGCCGACCTCGGCGAAGTGCACGAAGAAGCTCGGCACATGCCGTTGGATGGCCTCGACCAGCTCGGCCTTTGAGAGGTTGGCAGCGTCCAGCCCGACGTTGTAGGCACGGCCCGCCATGCGCGGCGCGTGCGCCATGCAGTGCAGGATGCAGTCGGCGACGTCGCGGATGTGGACGAAGTTGCGCGTGAAGTCCTTTTCGAAGACGACCAGGTAGCCGTCGCTGACGGCAGCGTGGACGAAGTGGTTGACCAGCAGGTCGAGCCGCATGCGCGGCGACATGCCGAAAACGGTTGCGAGGCGGAGGCTGATCACGTTGGGCGTGGCGAGGAGCGCCGCCTCCGCCTGCACCTTGGTTTGGCCGTAGAGCGAGATCGGCTCGAGCGGCGTCTCCTCGGAGCAGCGCGCGTCGCCGGATTGGGTGCCGTAGCCGCTGTTGGTGGTCGGGAAGACGACCAGCTGGCTCGGGCTGCGCAGCCGGTTCAGCAGCAGGACCGCGTCCAGGTTGACGGCGCGAGCGAGCCAAGGATCGCGGTCGCAGGCGGGCGCGCCGACGATCGCCGCCAGCGGAACCAGCACGTCCGCCCGCTTCACGGCGCGCGCCATGAGGGCCTCGCTGCGGACGTCGCCGCGGACGAAGGTGAAGCGCTGGTGCGCGCAGAGATGGAAGAGGCTCTGCTGCCCCCAGAGCAGGCTGTCGACGACCGTGACCTCGTGCCCGGCCGCAAGCAGGTGCTCGCACAGCACCGAACCGAGGTAGCCGGCGCCGCCGGTCACCAGCACACGCACGCTCATTGCCGCGCCTCGCGAGTCGCTGCGCAACGATCGCCGCGCTCGACACGCCGCCGGGTCACACTCGGGGCGCGGCGGTGCCGCCGTTCGGAGGAGTTTTCGGCCATGGCGTCTGTGCGTGCTAGCAAGTGCGTGCCAAGCTGGCGCACACCGGCCGGCAGCGGTTAAGTTACCGGAAGCGTGCGCTTTTGGCTCGACGGATGACATCGAGTGCGGCGCCTCTTGCCGGGCAGAAATGACCTGTCGCAGCCAATTTTCTGAACCGCGGCGGCGTTTCTTGACAAGACGGCGACCCGCGTGCGACGTCTCGCGGGCGGGAGGGATCGTGGCGAGAGCGGTGTCACATCGGGCGCGGCGCAGGATTGCCACCACGACGCACGTCGAGCGGCTGCTCTGGGGTGCCGGGATCGCGCGCGTGGCGGGGGTCGATGAGGTCGGGGTGGGGCCGCTTGCGGGTCCGGTCGTGGCTGCCGCCGTGGTGTTCGCCGAGGGCGAGGCGCTGGCCGGCGTCGCCGACTCCAAGATGCTGACACGGCGGGCGCGCGAGCGCATGGATGCAATGATTCGCGAGCGCGCGCTCGGCGTCGGGATCGGCGTAGTCGAGCCCGCCGAGATCGATCGCCTGAACATCTACCAGGCGGGACTCGAGGCCATGCGCGCCGCCGTCGGCGGGCTTCCCTTCGTCCCCGACCACGTGCTGGTGGACGCCCGCCACATTCCGGGCATCGCCATCCCGCAGACCCGTTACGTGCACGGCGACGGCTTCGTGTACTCGATCGCGGCGGCATCGATCGTCGCCAAGGTGCACCGTGACGCAATCATGTGGCGCTACGACGCCGACTACCCGCAGTACGGATTCCGGCGCCACGTCGGCTACGCGACGCGCGAACACCTGGCGGCGCTCAGCCGCTTCGGCCCGAGCCCACTGCACCGGCGGTCGTTTGCGCCCTGCGCTGCGGCGTTCGCCGCGGTGGCGTGGAACACCTCCGGTCTGAGGACGCCGCACGCGGATGCGGAGGACTGCTCGCAGAAACCCCGCCCCGCGTAGTGCGCTCCCTCGTCGCCCTCGCCGTCGCTGGAACGCTGGCGTCCGTGCAGCTTCTCGGATGCGCGCCCGCGCCCGGTGTTTCCCGGCGGCTCCGCGCCAACGACTTCCGCTTTCCCGCGAACCAGCGTGAATGCCCGGCCGCTACGCTCCGCGACGTTGTCGCGCGAGTCAACGCCGCCCGTCGGAGCGTGCGCGTGGCGGCACTCGTGCGCGACACGACGCTCGCGCGAGCTGCGCGTGTCCGCGCCAGCAGCATGGCGACCGCGCGTCGGCTCTCGCATACCGGCTGGGAGCGAGTCGTGCGCGCCGGCGGCGTCAACGGTCAGACGCTCGGAGAGAACATCGCCTACAACTATTCCAGTGCGGAGAAGGTGATGCAGAGCTGGCTCAGCAGCCCCGGCCACCGGGCCAACATCCTGAGCGCGTCCTTTCGGCGGGTCGGGGTCGGCTGCGTCGTCGACGCTACGGGCAAGTTCTGGTGGGTCCAGGATTTCGGAGACTGAAAGACCGGGGTTCGAGCCGCCCGCAGTGTGACAATCTTGGCACTGCTGCCCCGTAACGCCGGCGGAAAGCGCGAAAACCGCCGCGAAAAGGCCGCGATCAAGCGGCACCCACCCGCTTCGGACCTTGGCACAACGGTTGCTTCAACCCGCTGCAATGATCGACAATCAGGAATTCCGGCACTTCGGCGGCGGGCGCAAGGGCCTCTTTCTGGTCCTGCGCTACGTTTTTATCATTGCCGCCTCGTATCTCCTGATCTTTCAGACGCCGAACCGCACGCCCGTCTCGTCCCATGGGCTGATGATCGCGTGCGCACTTGCCAGCAACGTCGTCCTGTCGTGGGTCTCGCCGATCAGCCTCTTTGCATGGTACGTCGAGGCGCCGATCCTGGTCGCGGACACACTCTGGGTGTCCTGGGCACTGCACTCGACCGGCGTCATCGGCCACGAGTTCTTTCTGCTCTACTTCCTCGTGCTGTTCCTCGCCGCCAGCGGCGACAACGTGTTCATCGTCATCCTCGGCGCGGTCCTGATCAGCGCCGTCAACGTGTACTTCATGTCGATCTCGTCGGTGTGGACCTCGCCTCACCTCGTGCTGCGCATCGTCTTCTTCTTCGCGGTGGCGCTCTTCTACGGTCACGTGATGAAGGAGATCAAACACGAGCGGCAACGGGCGGACAAAGGCTTCGCGTGGGCGCGGGAGCTCGAGGCCAAGGTGGCCGAGCGTACCGCCCACCTGCAGCTTCTCTACGAACAGTCGCGCGCCGCCAGCAGCGCCAAGTCCGCATTCGTCGCGAACATGTCGCACGAGCTGCGCACGCCGCTCAACATCGTCATCGGTTATACCGAGATCCTTCTGGATCATGCCGCGAGCGACGCACAAGAGGGGGAGCAGCTCATCGGGCGCATTCGCGACGCTGCCCGCAACCTGCTGCAGTTGGTGAACAGCGTCCTCGACCTCGGCAAGCTCGAGAGCGGACAGGTGCCGGTGACGGTGCAGCCGCTACTCCTCGAGCGCTTCATGGCTCAGCTGCAATGCCGGGAGCGGGTGCCGCTGGCGCCTGAGGTCACCCTGCGGTGGCAGCTGGAGGACGACCTGCCCGTGCTCGAGACCGATGCCGGCAAGCTCACCATCGTGCTCGACAACCTCGTCAACAACGCCATCAAGTTCACGTCGGAGGGGTCCATCACGGTGAGCGTCCGCGACCTCCCGGAGCTGGAGCGCGTCGAGTTTCGGGTCGACGATACCGGTCCCGGGGTCGACGCGTCGCACCTGGCGCTTATCTTCCAGCCGTTTCACCAGGTCGACGGCTCGTCGACCAAGCGGCACGCGGGGGTGGGCCTCGGTCTGGCGATCGTCGACAGCTATGTCGAGCTGCTCGGTGGTGAGGTGAGCCTGCAGTCGACGCTCGGCAGCGGAAGCAGCTTCACCGTCAGGTTGCCGTACCGCTGGGCCCCGCGCCACGGGTCCGGTGAGCGCTCGGTGGCGCCGTCCCTCCGAGCCCCGAGTGCTCCGCTCGCCGAGTGCTCCCCGATCCACTGAGCCCGAGAACATCAGTTGGTTCCGTCGCCAGGCGGAGGCCGGCGCGCGACCGCGACTTCAGCGGTCTGCCCATCGGTACCGGCGCAGTTCCACAGCGACGGCAGGCTCCCTATCATGGCGATCGTGCTCCTGCGATCACCGCATCATCGGCGGCGTGGTTGCCGGGCGTTTTCTCGAGGAGCTGAAGCGGCTTGTCGAAAACCGCATCATCCTCGCCTTACGCGAGCGCTAGTCGGGAGCCTGCGAATGGAACATCGAAGCGACGGAATGGCGGCAGGCGCCGGCAGCCGCGTCCTGCGCGTCGAGCGTCTCGGGCGGCGGGACTACGCCGAGGTGTTGGTGCTGCAGGAGGACCTGCGTGCGGCCGTGATCGCGGGCGCCCCGGACTGTCTACTCTTGGTCGAGCATCCGCCGGTCATCACGCTCGGCCGCCGCGGTGACGAGCGTCACATTCTCGTCCGGGAGGTGCCCGTAGTGCGCGTTAGCCGCGGCGGCGACGTCACCTATCACGGCCCGGGGCAGCTCGTCGGTTACCCGATCGTCGACCTCGCCCGGCATGGCGCCGACGTGCACCGCTATCTCCGCGACCTGGAAGCCGTCATGATCGCGGCGTCTGTGTACTTCGGCGTCTGCGCCGGCCGCCTCCCGGGCCTGACCGGCGTTTGGATCGGAACGGACGCGCTCGCGGCCATCGGCGTCGGCATCCGGCGCTGGGTGACGGTGCACGGCTTCGCGCTGAACGTCGCCGACCTGCGGGCGCAGTTTGCGGCGATCGTGCCGTGCGGGCTCGCGGGGACCGGCGTCACCTCGCTCGAGCAAGCGGCCGGCTACCGTCCGGCGATGACCGACGTAGAGGCGGCGATCATCGAGGCCTTCGCGGCGATCTTCTCGTACGACGACCTGGCGGAGCTCTCCGCCGGCAGGGACCACGACGCGCACGCATGATCGCCCGCAAGCACCCCGAATGGATTCGCGTGCGGGTGCCGGGCGGTCCTGCCGTCGCCCGTACGCGCGGCATCGTCCGAGCGATGCGCCTGCACACGGTGTGCGAGGAGGCCGAGTGCCCGAACCGCGGCGAGTGCTGGGCGCACGACACGGCGACCTTCCTGCTCCTCGGCGACACCTGCACGCGCAACTGCGGCTTCTGCGCCGTGGCGCACGGCCGCCCGCTCCCGGTCGACGCCGATGAGCCAAGGCGGGTAGCCGAGGCGGTTGCGCACCTCGGCTTGAGGCATGTCGTAGTGACCTCGGTAAACCGCGACGACCTCCGCGACGGCGGTGCCGGTCACTTCGCTGAGACCGCTCGCCAGGTGTGTGTGCGCGCGCCGGGCTGCGCTGTCGAGGTGCTGATCCCGGACTTCCAGGGCGATCCCGATGCGCTGGCGACGGTGGTGCAGTCACCGATCCAGGTGCTGAACCACAACACCGAAACCGTGCCCCGGCTCTACAAGTGGGCGCGGCCCGGAGCGAGCTACGAACGCTCGCTCACCCTGCTGGCACGAACGAAGCGCCTGCAGCCGAGGCTGCGCACCAAAACGGGGCTCATGCTCGGCCTCGGCGAGGAGCGCCACGAACTGCGCGCGGTCTTGCGCGACATCCGCGCCAGCGAGTGCGATATTCTCACCCTCGGCCAGTACCTGCGGCCTAGCGCTGGGCACCTGCCGGTGGCGCACTACCTGCGGCCCGAGGAGTTCGCCGAGATCGGTGCCGAGGCGCGGGCGCTCGGCTTCGCGCACGTCGAGTCCGGGCCGCTGGTGCGAAGCTCCTACCACGCCTGGCGCCAGCTGCTCGACTAGGAAATGGCGCGGTCGTTCGGCCAGGCCGGCGTTGTGGCGCCGATGAAGGTGGCGCGAAAGCGCAAAAATATATGCGAAAATATCCGGAAAATCGCGCTGCGAGAATTGCACAAGCGGCGCATTTGCTCTAAGGTGCGCGATTCTCGCCCGGTAGGGGCACCCCTCGGGGAGCCCGACTTCCGGGGGGGTACGGAGAACACGACTGGTTGTGGGCGAGGTGAGCGATGCTGAAGCTGTACGATTTTCCCGAGTGTCCGTTTTGTCAAAAGACCCGTATCGTCCTGGAGGAGAAGGACCTCTCGTATGAGGTCGTTCCGGTCGATCTGAAAGCAGGCGAGCAAAAACGCCCGGAGTTCCTCAAGTTGAATCCCTTCGGGAAGGTGCCGGTTGTGGTGGACGACGAGGTCGTCGTCTACGATTCCACGATCATCAACGAGTACCTCGAGGACGAGTACCCGCACCCCCAGCTCATGCCGGCGGAGTCGGCGCCGCGCGCTCGCGTGCGTATGCTCGAGGACTACGCGGACACCGTCTTCATCCCGGTCACCGGCGCCATCATGCACGAGCTGCGCAGGCCCGAGGCCGAGCGCGATCAGGAGAAGCTCGGTACCTCGCGCCAGCAGGTGGCACGCATGTTGGCCATGCTCGACGGCGCGCTCGCTGGACGCTCCTGGCTGGTCGGCAACTTCTCCCTCGCCGACGTCGCCCTGGCGCCTCGTGTCGTCATCCTGCGTGCCCTCGGCATCACGCTCGATCCTGAGTGGAAGAATCTGGCGGCGTGGGTCCAGCGTCTGAACCAACGCGCCAGCGTCCACGATCTCGTTGGGCTCGAAGCTTGGCGCTAGCTCGCATTTCTCAGCACGAATCTACTGCGAGCGCGGGCCGGACGAACCAGCTAGCCGCGTGGCTGCAGCACGCGGCTCGGATCCCGCGTACTGCTCCTGGTAGATCTTGACGAAGGCGACCACGATCGAGAGCAGGACCGGCCCCAGGAACAGGCCAAGCACGCCGTAGATCTTCAGGCCCCCGAGCATACCGAAAAAGAGGAAGATCGTCGGCAGTCGCGCGCGCCCGCCGATCAGCAGCGGGCGCAGCACGTTGTCGACCATGCTGATGATGAGCGCGCCGTAGGCCAGCAGGGCCGCGGCGCGGACGAGATCGCCGGCGAAGGCGAGATAGAGCGTGCAGGGCACCCACACGCCCGCCGCCCCCACGATCGGGAAGAGCGAGAAGACCCCCGCCAGCACCCCGAGGAACGCCGAGTACGGGAAGCCGAGCAGCGCGAGCCCGATCCAGCACAGCACCCCTTGGGTCAGCGCGGTCACGACCATGCCGCGCATCACCGCCGCGAGCGTCTCGTACAGCCGGTAGAAGACCGCGTCCTTGTGCTCGGGATCCATCGGGATCAGGTCGCGGAACCTGCGGAACATGCGCTCGCCGTCGCGGAAGAGGAAGAAGAGTGTGAACAGCATGATGCCGAAGTCGAGCAGGAAGACTGCGACGTTGCGTGCGAAGGCGGTCGCCTGCGAACTTACCGTGTCGGCAACGCGCTTGATGACGGCGCCGTAGTCAATCTCCCATCCTTGACGGCTCAAGCGTTGCATGAGCCGTCCGGGGCGCGACTGCTGCAGCGCCTCCAGCGTCTGCTTCAGGCGACCGGAGTTCACGAACTCGGTGACCTGCTGGTAGAAGGCCACCGACTCACGCGTGACGACGCTGGAGAGGGAGACCGTCGGCACGACGATCGCTGTGGTGACGAACAGGGTCAAGACGAGGGCCGCGAGCGTGCCGTTGCCGCGGAGCCGCCGGAGTATGCGCTGGTAGAGCGGATAGAACAGCAGCGTGAGAATCGCCGCCCACACGATCGGACCGAGGAACGGAGCGAATACCCGGTAGAGCTGGTAGAGGAGAAAGATGAAGGCCGCGAAGAAGAAGAACGCGAACAGCGGGCCGCGCGCGAGCGTAAGCCGCTGACCCCAGCCATCGAACCCCGGTGTCTCCGTGGTCGTCCCGCCAGGCGGCGCGCTCACTGACGGGCTGCCGCCGGCGGCGCCAGTGGCGGGTGCAGTGCCCACCGCGGCGTCGGCAGCGGGCTCGGACGGGGGAGGGGAGGCGCTCATGGCGACGCGACGGTGGGCACGCCCGGCTCAGGCTCCCGCGATCGTCATGCGCCGGATCTTGAGCGTCGGTGCCGCGATGCTGCCGCGGAAGGCGAGATCGTTCCCCACCAGCTCGATGTCGCGGAACATGTCGAGCAGGTTGCCGGCGATCGTCACCTCCTCGACCGGATGGACGATCTTGCCGTGCTCCACCCACAGGCCGGCGGCGCCGCGTGAGTAGTCACCGGTGACGCCGTTGACGCCGAAGCCGATGAGCTCGGTGATGAGCAGCCCACGGTCGAGCGAGGCGATGATCTGCTGCGGCGTGTGGCCCCCCGCTTCGAGGTAGAGGTTGGTCGGCGCGGCGCTCGGGGCCTCGCCGACGGCGCGCGCCGCGTTGCCGGTCGCGGTGAGGCCAAGGCGGCGGGCCGAGTAGGTGTCGAGGAGATAGCTCACGAGACGACCGCGCTCGATCACGACTGTCCGCCGGGTGGGAAGCCCCTCGGCGTCGAAGGGCCGCGAGCCATGCCCAGCGGGCAGGCGGCCGTCATCGACCATGGTCACCAGCGGCGCCGCCACCGTCTCGCCGAGCCTGCCGAGGAGAAAGGAGGTGCCGCGATAGAGGCTCTGCCCGACCACGGCCGCCGCGAGGTGGCGGACGAGCGACGCGGCGACCTCGGCCTCGAAGACGACCGGCGCCTCCTGCGTCGGCACGCGGCGCGCCCCGAGGCGCCGAAGTGTACGCTCCGCGGCCCGCCGGCCGATCGCAGCGGGCTCGTCTAGTCGATCGAGGTGACGGGAGCGCGCGTACCAGTAGTCGCGCTGCATGCGTCCGTCACTCGTCGCCACCGGTTCGACGCCCAGGTAGAAGCTCGAGCTGCGGTACTCGGCGCCGAAGCCGAGTGTGGAGGCGTAGGCGATAGTGGCGGCGTCCTGGGAGAACTCGGCGCCCTCGGAGTTGGTGAGCCGCGGATCGCTCTCGAGGGCGGCGGTCTCGGCGGCGCGGGCACGCGCCAGCGCCGCGCTGGGCGACGGGGTCTCGGCGGCTGCGTCGTAGAGGTCGAGGTCGGACGCTTGGGCGGCAAGCGCCGTCGGCGCGGGCAGACCGTTCGCCGGGTCGGGCTGTGTCGCCCGCGCCAGTGCGACGCTGTCCGTGGCGAGTCGCGCGAGGCCGGCGCGGGTGAGATCTGCCGTCGCCGCGACCGCCGTGCGCTCGCCGACGAACACCCGCAAGCCGAGGCGTTTCTGGCGAGCGTCGGTCAGCTTCTCGACGGCGCCCAGACGCACACCGGCGCTGAAGGCCGCGTGCTGGACGGCGACTGCATCGGCTGCGGTTGCACCGGCGCGGGTGGCGAGATCGAGCACCTCGATCGCCAGCGCACGAAGATCCTCGGGGCAGACCGGCCTCGGGCTCATGAACGCTGCGGGCCTCTCTGAGCCTGCGTCCCGCCGACCGTGAGGCCGTCGATGCGGACGGTTG
>Ga0315268_10004127_pt1 | contig 15849 bp, 18 predicted proteins | sample C1_top_MG_FD_204535 | JGI IMG/M metagenome (GOLD analysis project Ga0315268, IMG submission 204535) | Sediment microbial communities from Yellowstone Lake, YNP, Wyoming, USA - C1_top | ecosystem: Environmental > Aquatic > Freshwater > Lake > Sediment | place: USA: Wyoming | collected 2017-08-01
GTCCAGGTGCGCCAGGATCTTCAGCGAGCCGTAACCCCCCCGCACCCCCACGACGGCCTTCACCTCCGGGTCCAGCCAGATTTCCTGGAAGCGGCGGGCCACCTTCAGGTCCGTGTCCGCCCCCCAGGCCCGGGTCTCGAAGACCTCCGGCCCGAAGCGCACTTTGAAGCCCCATTCCGTCAGCAATCCGACCCCGGCCTCCCAGTCCGCCCGGCTGATGGGGCTGGCCGGCGCAGCCACCGCCACTGTGTCCCCGGGCTTGACCGCCGGCGGCCAGAGGTAACCGTTTGCTGCTTGCTGTTTCTTGTTTTCTCTTGAACTCTTCATTGTCAGGAAACCGGAACAGAGCCAATCATTATGCCCTCAGATAAAGCTGAGTTAACTATCTATTCGCACTATAACAAATAACCCCCTCCCTTGATCTAAGATTTTACCATATAATACAAGCTAACTTTCACAAAGGCTCACCTTTGGCCCGGCGCACCTTGAACCCCCACACTTACCACCCCCACCGGCTGCCCCTGTGGGCCGGGGTAACCCTGGTATTGATCTTCGGCCTGGCCATCATTTTTCGCCTCTCCGATCTCTCCGCCCGGAACCTCTGGACCGACGAAGCCTGGGTGGCCCTGGCGGCCCTGAAGCCCACCGTCTCCCAGGCTCTGGACGTGGGCCCCCCGGGCGGGAGTCAGTCCACCCCTCCCCTCTATATCCTGAGCGTCTGGGCCATGGCCAAGGTCTTCGGGGGCGGCGAAGCCGCGTTGCGCTTGGTCTCCTTTCTCTTCGGAGTCGGCACCCTGTTTTTCTTCTGGCGCCTCATCCGCCCGCTGGTCTCCGTTCCGGTTGCCCTCCTGGCTTTGGCCGCGCTGGGATTCTCCCCCGTGATGGTCTATTACTCCAAGGAGCTGAAGCAATACAGCGGCGACGCTTTCTTCGCGGTGCTGATCTGCTTCCTGGCCGAGCGGCTCCTGCGGGGACGCGGGGGCGGAACCGGGGGTCCAGGCGGCTGGGCCGTCCTGGCCTTGGCCGGAGTCCTGGGACTGGGCTTTTCCCACCCCCTGGTTTTTGCCTTGCCGGCGGTGGTGTCCGTTCTCTGGGCTGCCCTGCCCCGCCGGCGCAACCGCGTCGCCCTCCTGGGCCTTGTCTGGGCCCTGGCCTTCGCCGTCTACTATCTATTGTTTTTCCGGCACAGATTTGACCCGGAGTTGGTGGCCTACTGGTCCCAGGATTTCCCCGACTTCTCCGGAGCCCTGGCCTTCGTTTCCTGGGTGAGTCAGGCTCTGTACCGCTATTTCTGGTATTTCCTGGGGGAATGGGGGGTCTACTGGGGGCCGCCCCTGGTGGCGGCGGGCTGCGGCGCCCTGCTAAACCGGCACCGGGGCCGGATCCTGGTGTATTTCCTGGGGCCGATGCTGTTGGCCTTGGGCGCCGCGGCGCTGCACCGCTATCCCTTCATGGCCCACTACGGCGGCAACCGGCTGATGCTTTTTACCGCGCCGCTCCTGTACCTGACCGCGGCCGCGGGCGCCGGCGCCATCTTAAGCTGGTTGTGGCGCCAAAAACCTCTGAAGGCCCTGGCCCTGGGGCTCAGCGTCTTGGTGCTGGCGAGCCTCCACCCCGTGGCAAATTTCCGGGAAAATCTCCACCCCATCGCCAACCGGGAAGAGATCCAACCCCTGGTGAGCGTTCTGGAAAGCCAGCTTCAGGCCGGAGACCTGGTTTACCTTCACTACTTCGCCATTCAGCCCTTCGGTTATTATTACCGGGGCCCGGTCCCCAGGCTCTGCCTGGGCCAGTCTTGCGTGGAGACCAACCTGGAGGCGGCCATGGGTGAGGGGGCGCCCCGGAGGGTCTGGCTCCTGGCCTCCCACGTCCTGGGCGTGGAGCATATGCGCCATTTCGCCGCCAAATTATTGGGAACCAAGTGGCAGGAGACCGCCTGCTTCACCCGGGAAGGGGCCGTGCTTTTCCGGTTCGAACGACGGGAGGCCCTGGCCGGCAGCCCCGCAGAGCCTCTTCAATCCGGCTCTCCAACTCCGCCACCCGGTAAGGCTTATTGATGAAGCCCAGGGCGCCCTCTTTACGGAGGCGGGCCGCCTCCCGGGCCGGAAAGAACCCCGAAGCCATCAGCACCCGGACTTCCCCGTCCAGGGCCTTTAGCTCCTGGAGAATATGGCAGCCATCCCGGTCCGGCAGGTAGTAGTCCAGGATCACCAGGTCGGCGCCTCCCAGCCGGCGGTAAAACTCCAGGGCCTCGTACGCATCCCCGGCCGCGGCCACCCGGTATCCCAACTTCTCCAGCAGCTCCCGGCCCAGGGACCGGATCAGGGGGTCGTCGTCCACCAACAGGATGGTGACCCGCGGCTTTCTGCCCATGGCGAAAGACTTTCTCCCCTGCTTCCAGGATGACGCAAACCCCGTGCGCCTCTGAAACCCTTTTCGGCCAGCAGCCCCCTTTTCTAAAACCGTTTTTGCTTTTCCGGTTTTCGTTTTAAGTCGCGAGCTCGCGAAAATCCCGTTTCTGTCATTCTGAGGGAAGCGCCCGAAGAATCTCTAAAATACGAGATCCTTCGCTGGGCTCAGGATGACAACTTTTAACAACTGGGCCATGAAACGGCTTCTGGAAATCAGCAAAAATTGCCTTCAAGATATTGCCAAGGTTGAAAACGGTAATTTATTATCGAAAAACCAAAACGAAAAACGTACAAACCTGCTCATTCCCCCACCCGAATGCGAAGGTCCCGGATTTTGCCGGGGCCCAGGGCCGCCTCCACCTCCTCCAAGAGCCGGGGCTTGAGAAACTGAAGCTCCTGGGCCACCGCGCCGTCCGCGGCCTCCACCCAGAGCTCCCGACGGCGCACCTCCAGCAGCCGGGTCCGCCCCAGCAGTACCGGCGGCATCACCCTTTCCCATATTCGGCGGATCTCCTGGCGCTGCCGCAAATCTTCCAGGTCTCCGGGCTTGAGAATCTCCCGGAGGACCTCCTTGACCGGCACCGGCCGCGGCACTGTGGGACGTTTGCTCATTTGGCTTGCAGTCCTCTGTTTTCGGCTTCCGGTTTTCGTTTTGGGTTGAATGAATTTGTAACGTAAACCAACAGCAGTAAAAAACTGACTACTGATTACCGCTCCCTCCCATCGCCGCCCGGGCCCGGGCGAATCCCGGGGCGGCGTTCTCGATGGTGGCTTCAGGCACGCAAAAGGCCAGGCGGAAGTAGCCCGGCCGGCCGAAGCCCCGTCCCGGCACCGCCAGGACGTTTTCCTCCTTGAGCCGGGCCACGAAGGCCAGGTCGTCGCCGCCCGGGGCCTCGGGAAAGAGGTAGAAAGCCCCCCCGGGCTTGACGAACCTATAACCCGCGTCCCCCAACAGCTCACACAACCGGTCCCGGCGCCGGGCGTAGGGGCCGATGTCCACCGCGACTTCAGTCAGCCTGGCCACCACCCGCTGCATCAGGGCCGGGGCGTTGACGAACCCCAGGATGCGGTTGGCCAGCACCATGCCGGCGTATAATTCGCCCCGGCCCGCGGCCCGGGGACTCACCGCGGCATAGCCCAGCCGCTCCCCGGGGATGGAGAGGTCCTTGGAAAAAGAGGTGGCCAGCAACGTGTCGGGGTAGGCCCCGAAGATGCTGGGCAGGCTGACCCCGTCGTACACCAGGCGCCGGTAGGGCTCGTCCGCAACCAGGTACACCGGCCGCCCGTGGCGCCCCCGGTGATGGGCCAGGAGCTGCCCCAGCTCCTTGAGGGCCGCGGCCTCGTAAACCTGGCCCGTGGGGTTGTTGGGTGAATTGATGATAATGGCCCGGGTCCGGGGCGACAACAGACGCTCCACCCGGTTCGGGTCCAGGCGGAACTGCTCGTCGGTCTCCGCCACCACCGCCTTGCCGCCGTGATTATCGGCATAGAACAGGTATTCCGGGAAGAAGGGAGCCAACACCACCACTTCGTCGTCGGGGTCCAGGAGGGTCTTGAGGATGACGTTGAGGGCCCCGGCCGCGCCGCAGGTGACCACGACATCATCGCTCTTGAAGGGCAGGCCGTGGACCCGGGCCAGGTGCGCCGCCAGGGCCTGGCGCACGGACACCAGCCCGGCGTTGGGCATGTAGGAGTGGAGACCGGGCGCCGGGTCCAGGACCGCTGCCAGCAGTTCCTCCTTGAACCTCGCCGGCGGTTCCAGGTCGGGGTTGCCCAGGGTGAAGTCAAAGACCTTGTCCGCCCCCAGCCGGGCTTTGAGCTCCGCCCCTTCCTCGAACATCCGCCGGATCCAGGAGGCCCCTTCCATGGCGGCTTTGATGCGGGATGAGATGGCCATTGGGAATTCCTGTTTTCTGTTTTCTGTTTTTGGTCTTCCTATCCTGGGTGTGTTCGTCCTTTAACCAAAAACTAAAAACTTAAAACTCACAAACTATCTCTTCTCCTCCACCTGGTATCCCGCTTCCTTCAGGGCGGCCAGGACCGCCGCGCCGTGCTCCGGCCCCCGGATCTCCAGGTTGATTTCCACCCGGGTGTAGTCCAGGGGCAGTTCCCGGGCCAGGCGGTCATGGAACAGGTGCAGGATGTTGGCCCCCTCCTCGCCCAACAGGGCCGTGAGGCGGGCCAGGGAACCGGGACGGTCGCTCAAAGCCACCTTGACCGTCAACAAGCGCCCGCGCTCCAGCAGGGCCCGGGGCACCACCCGTTCCAGCAGCGGGATGTCGATGTTGCCGCCGCTCACCAGGAGGACCACCTGTTTTCCCAGGTCCCGGCCTTTCATGGGCCCCAGAAAAGCCGCGGCGGCCACCGCCCCGGCCCCTTCGGCCAGCACCTTTTTGCCCTCCAGCAGGAACAGCAGGGCCAGGACGATGTCGTTTTCCTCCACCAACACCACTTCGCTCAAATGCTGCTTGAGGCAGGCAAAGGGCAGGCGCCCCGTCAGGGTCACGTTGATGCCGTCGGCCAGGGTGGCCCGGGAGGGCACCGGGGTGGGCCCGCCGTGCTCCAGGGCCGCCGCCAGGGAAGGCACCGCCCTAGTCTGCACCCCGATAACCTTGACTTCCGGTTTGCGCCCCTTCAGGGCCGCCGCGGTGCCCGCGGCCAGCCCCCCGCCCCCCACCGGCAGCACCACGGTATCCACCCCGGGGAGGTCCTCCACGATCTCCAAACCCAGCGTTCCCTGGCCGGCCACGACTTCGGGGTCGTCGTACGGATGAATAAAGATATAGCCTTGCGCCACCAGTTCCTGCGCCTTCTCCAGGGCCTGGGACAGGTCCTGGCCGTGCAGGATCACTTCCGCGCCGTAGCCCCGGCAGGCCAACTGCTTGGAAATGGAAGCACCCCGGGGCATGACGATGGTGGCGTGGAGGCCGAGATGCGACGCGGCAAAGGCCACGCCCTGGCCGTGGTTGCCCGCGGAGGCGGCCACCACCTTCCCGCCCTCCTGCCGCTCCTTCAAAAGGGTCAGCCGGTTGGTGGCCCCCCGCAGCTTGAAGGACCCGGTGGTCTGGAGGTTCTCCAGCTTGAGGAACACCTCCCGGCCGCTCTCCCGGCTCAGCGTGTGGGAGTAAATGAGGGGAGTGCGCAGAACCACGCCCCGCTGCCGCAAACGGGCGGCTTCAATGTCTGGCAGGTTGATCATCAATAATCCGCCAACTCAGAAAGGTATCGAAACCGGTCCGCTTTCAGGTTGCCTGCGCCTTGCGCCAGCCCGCCGCCTTAAGGTCGGCCACGTGGGCCGTCCACTCCTCCTTCAGGCTCTTCAGGTAGAGGGCCAGGTCCTGCTCGATGAGGGGCGCCAGCCGCCGGTGGAGCCGCCGGTTCACCTCTTCGTCCCCGGGGGCCAGTCCCTGCCAGCTCAGATACCCCTGGTCGAAGAGCACCTCCGGCGTGGCCGTGGCCTTAACCCCCCGCAGGTTGAAGTAGCTCTGGGCCCGCTCCACGTCGTATTCCAGCACCCAGCCGCAGTCCTCCAGCATGGCGGACCCGTCCCAACTCACCTGGTGGCGGCACTCCGGGCAATAAAGGTTCACCAGAATTTCCGGCGGCAGCAGGTTGTCCCGAAAAATGAGGTACACGGAGTAGCGGCCGCACTCGCAATAACGGCGTTGGTTCATGCACATGTCTTGATCCCCCGGGCATTGCCGAATGCCGTTTTAATTACTACGTTTTGACTGGTATGACAACAACCTTTACGGTGGGAGGCGGAACGGCAAGACCGCCCACAAAAATTTTAAAGGATGAAGGGAACTTCGGCCATGGAAATCTTCGCCGACCTGTTGGCCCGACTTAAGGGCAGATTTGCCGCCCAGTTGGGCATCGAGGTGAAAGCCGGCAGTAAGGCGCGGCAGCAATGGTTCCTGGCGGCCATCCTGTACGGGGCCCGCATCTCGGGGGAGCTCGCGGCCCGCACCTACCGCGTCTTTGCGGCTCGAGGTATTTACACCCCGGAGGATATCCTGGCCCAGGGCTGGGATAATCTGGTGGCGCTCCTGGATGAAGGGGGTTATGCCCGCTACGATTTCAAGACCGCCACCAAGCTCCTCAAGGTGATGGAATCCTTGCAGGAAAGTTACCGCGGCGACCTGGAGGAGGTGCACCGGGTCGCGGCCAACCCCGGGGACCTGGAAAGCCGGCTCATGGCCCTGGCGCCGGGCATCGGCCCCGCCACGGTGAACATTTTCTTGCGGGAACTCCGGGGGGTGTGGGCCAAGGCCGCGCCCCCTTTAAGCCGTCTGGCCCAGGCCGCGGCCGAACATCTGCAACTGATACCCTCTGGACTTACTCCCTTCGAGGCTTTGCGCCGCCTGGAGGAGGAGTGGCGCCGGCAGCCGGTTAAGGGCTACGACTTCGCCGACCTGGAGGCCGCCCTGGTGCGCCTGGGACTGGAGCGGCGGCGCCGGCGACCACCGGTGGCGCCTTCCAGGGCCTGATATGCCGGTTTTATCACGCCAATCGGCAATCCACTGGAAAGGCGACAAGCGTTTGGGCGATAATGAGGCGGGCGTTCAAATTGACTGGGGAGTAACCGCCGGTTGGCCCGGCCAAGTGGAGGAAAAACCATGTTTGAACATCGCCAGGAACCGCTGCTGCCCCGGGCCTTATTTTTTCGGCGGCTCTTCAGGTATGCCGCGGTATCCTTCGGTATAACGCTGTTCTCCCTGTTGCTGGGGATCCTGGGGTACTGGCATTTTGAGCATATGCCCTGGATCGACGCGTTCGTCAATTCCGCCATGCTCCTGGGAGGCATGGGTCCCCTGGGGGAGTTGCACACGACGGCCGGCAAGCTGTTCGCCGGCTTCTATGCCCTTTACTGCGGCCTGGTGGTCATCATTTCCATGAGCATTTTCCTGGCTCCCATCTTTCATCGCTTCCTGCACCTGTTTCATCTGGAAATCGGCAAATGACCTGAAAGGAACAACATGCCCGACTGCATCTTTTGCGCCATCGCCGCGGGCCGCCAGCCCGCCGAGCGCCTGCTCGAGACTCCCCGGGTCCTGGCCTTCCTGGACATCGCGCCGGTGAACTACGGCCACGCCCTCATCATCCCCAAAAGCCACCACCAGACGCTCCTGGACCTTCCGGATGATCTCTGGACGGAGATGGGCCAGGTCTGCCGCCGGGTGGCCCAGGCTCTGCGCATCGCGCTCTACGCCCAGGGCTTCAACCTTGGCATGAATAACTTCGAGGCCGCCGGGCAGGTGGTCTTCCACGCCCATATCCACGTCATTCCCCGTTACCACACCGACGGCCTGCGGCTTTTCCCCCAGGAATCCTACCGGCCCGGGGACCTGGCCAAAACCGGGGAGCAACTCCGGCAGGCCCTGGCCAAAGGTAAGTAGGGGCACACCCAGGTGTTCGCCCTGTCAGCGGGCCGACACCTGGGTCGGCCTTCACAGGATTACTTTATCGAAGGCAAGTTACTGTCATGGCAGCCAAGGCTTCCTGCAGCATCCCGGTGTGCGGCGATACAGGCACCGCGGCGCCGTCCAGGGAAGCCACCGGCATCAATCCCAGGAGAGAATTGGCCAGCCAGATGCCCTCGGCTTTTTGAAGCCGGCTGAGGGGCGTCCGGATGTCCTTCAGAGCAATCCCCCGCCGCGAAAGCCCCAGGGCCAGCATCGCCACGGTGACCCCGGGCAGGGCGCTGGCCCCGGCCGGGGTCCAGAATTTGCCGCGATGGCAGTACACGATGCTGGTGGCCGCCCCTTCCGAGACCGCGCCGTCGGCCTCCAGCACAACAGCCTCTTGGGCGCCCTGGTCCAGCGCATATTGCCGGGCTGCAAGATAAAAGAGGTAGTTGAGGCTCTTGTGCCGGCCCACGAAGGTGGTGCGGCGCTCCGGGAAGACCGCCACCGGCCAGCCCGCCTCGTACTCCGCCGGTGAGGGAGGCTCATATTTGCCGGCCCAAATGACCAGGGTGGGGCGGCCCTGCCGGGGCAGGCCCAGCCCTTCGGCCAGCCCCCGGGTCAGCAGAATCTTTATCCGCGCCGGGTTCCGGGTCAGACCATTGGCGGCCAAGAGCTGCCCCAGCCGCTCCTCCCAGGGGGTCTCTTCGGGAAACGGCACCCGGAAAGCCAGAGCCGAGGCCTTGAGCCGCGCCAGGTGCTCCGGCAGGAACTGGACCCGGCCGTCGTCAGCCCGCAGGGTCTCGAAAAAACCGTCGCCGTACTGAAACCCCCGGTCGCTGACGCTCACCCGGGCCTGGTCCAGGGGGAGCAACTCATCATTCAGCCAAACATATTCTGCATCTCGCATCGGGTTGTCCCCAAGGACCGTTTCGCCCCGGTTTAATCCCCCTCGATTACTTTAAACAGCGTCCTCCCCTTGTGCAGGGTCTCCTCGTATTCGTCCTCCTCCCGGGAATCGTAAACTATCCCCCCGCCCACCGCAAAGTGGGCCGAACCGCTGGTGATGATGGCGGTGCGGATGGCCACGTTCAGGTCCATATTGCGGTGCAGCCCCAGGTAGCCGATGGCCCCGCAATAGACGTGGCGCACGTTGGGCTCCAGCTCGTCGATGATCTCCATGGCCCGGATCTTGGGGCACCCGGTGATGGACCCCCCGGGAAAAGTGGCCCGGAGGATGTCCACGTGGCCGGCGCCCGCTCGCAGTTGCCCGGTGACGATGGACACCAGGTGCCAGACGTTCTGGTAGGCCTCCAGCCGCTTGTGCTCGCTCACCTGCACGGTGCGGGGGGCGCAGACCTTGCCCAGGTCGTTGCGCAGCAGGTCCACGATCATGGAAAGCTCCGCGTCGTCCTTTACGCTGTCGGCCAGCTCCCGGCGCAGGGCCTCGTCCTCCTCCGCCGTCCGGCCCCGGGGGCGGGTGCCTTTGATGGGCCGGGTTTCCAGGTAATCCCCCCGCCGGCACAGAAACCGTTCCATGGAGGTGGAGAGCACCTGAAAATCCCCGCAGTTGAGGTAGGCGTAAAAGGGCGCCGGGTTCAGCTCGAAAAGCCGCCGGAACAGCCGGTAGGACTCTCCCCGGAAGGAAAAGGAAAAGCGTTGGGCCAGGTTGACCTGGTAAACGTCCCCCCGCCGGATGTAGTCCCGGATGCGGGTGATGGCTTCCAGGTAAGCCGGCCGCGTGAAGTTGCTCCGGAGGCCGCCCACGGTATAAGTTCCCAGGTCCTCCGCCGGGACCGGCAGGGGTTTTTCATCACCCCGCCCTATCCGGCCCTGGTGGTCCTCATAGACCACCCGGACCTCCTGAAACTCCCCGGTCTCCCGGTCGTGCACCACCACCCGCCGGGGAAAGGCGAAGACCAGCTCCGGCAGCCTGAGGTCATCCACCGCGCTGGTGGGCAGGCGCTCCAGGTGGTTTTTCAGATCATAGGCCAGGAACCCCATACCCCCTGCGGCAAAGGGCTTAACCGGCGGCGGCCCGGCCAGCTCCAGGGCTCCCAGTAAATCCTCCAGCACCGTGAAAGGGTTGGCCCGGCAGACCTTGAGGCCGGGGCCCTGGTGCAGCGAAATCTGGCGCCCCCGGGCCTTGAGCACCAGAAACGGGTCCCAGCCCATGACGGAGTGACGGGCGCAGTCGAGTTCGCCGCCGCTTAGCAGCAGCATGGCATGGGGCCGGTTCCTGAGCGGCGCGAACAGGTCCAGCAGGTCCCGCACCCCGGCAGGCGGCGACAACGGCCTCACCTCCAGGTCCACAAGGCGCCCGAACACCAGTACTCCTCAATTGATCTGAATAATGATTTGGGGGAGGGCCAGGGAGCCGGCTCCCTGCCCTCCCCCAAGCCCCCCTCCCCGACCCGATAACTGCCGGCGCAGTACGACCCTGTTTACCCCTTCAGGGATTGGGGATGGGGGTTTGGGGGAAGGGGTAAGGGCCTTCTGCCCTTAGCCCCTTCCCCCAATAAATCTTTTCTCCCAAAAAATTCGCCGCCAGCCTGACGCCATGGCCGGTGAGGAAGGATTCGGGGTGGAACTGGACCCCGTGCAGGGGGTAGCGCCGGTGGCTGAGGCCCATGACCACGCCGTCCGCGCTCCAGGCCGTCACTTCCAGGTCCGGGGACGCGGGCGCCGCCATCAGCGAGTGGTACCGCGCCGCCCCGAAGGGCGAGGGCAGCCCCTGAAACAGCCCCCGGCCGCAGTGGAACACCCGGTCTTTTTTCCCATGCACCGGCACCGGCGCCCGCACCGTGGCGCCGCCGAAGACTTCGTTCACCGCCTGGTGCCCCAGGCAGACCCCCAGGACGGGAATCTTCCGGTAAAAGTTGGCGATGGCGGCCTTGCTGATGCCCGCCTGGGCCGGAGCCTTGGGGCCCGGAGAAATGCAGAGCCAGTCCGGCGACATGTCTTCGATCTGCGCCAGCGTCACCGCGTCGTGGCGGAAGACCAGGACCTCCAGGTCGAACTCGTAGAAGAGCTGCACCAGGTTGAAGGTGAAGGAGTCGTAATTGTCGATCATCACCAGCCGCACGGTTTCCTCCGGCCAATAAAAAAAGCCACCCGGACCGAGTCTGGGTGGCTCCCGCCTGACATAACTCAATTACCTATATATGCAGTTGCCGGCTCAATGTCAAATATTTTTTGGCTTTCAGCCGGGCCTGAAAATCGCGGTCAAGTCCGATCTTTTAAATTTTACTGGCCACTGACTACTGACCACCGCTCACCGCTCACCGTCAACACCGGGCCCCGGCCCGCAGGCGGATGAAATACAGGGTGCCGAAGGAATTGGGCTCCAGCCGGTGCAGGCTGATATTGTAATGGTTCACATAGCCCGCGTCGTAATCCGCCCCCTCCGATAGTTCCAGCGACCGGTCCATGTCGCCGTCGCAGGCCATGATCAGGGCCTGGAGAAAGACGGCGCCGCCGTTTCTGGCCGTGGGGTCGTGGGCGAACACCGCGCCGCAGTCGCAGTACCCTCCGGCGAAGTCGTACCACTGGCCGCCTTCCACCTCCACCGGGCGCAAAATCTCCTGGCCGCAAAACGGGCAGCGGGCCGGCTTGGTGCGGTCATAAAACAGCTTGGGCATCTTTTCCCCCCTCCACCGCGGCCGGCGCCCGGAACTGTCCGTCCCGGGGCCGCCGCGGCTGCTTTTATTATCTCTGATTTTTTAGGTCGCGGCAATTCCTTCCTAATCTATTGACACCGGCAGGACTTCGCCTTAAATTTTGATAACTCAGAAGTTAAAGGAGACCACCACAATGGCGGAAAAAATCATTGCCTTCAGCGACCAGGAGCAGATGCAGATCGAGGCCATTGTCATCGACAAGGATGGAGAAGAGGCCCTGCGTCTTCTGGCCGACCTCGTGGACCGTCTGAAAGGCCACCCCGGTCACGCCTGCGGCCCCCACGTGGAAAGCGGCCCTCCGGGCCGCGGCTGAAATCCTGCACCCCCACAGGTTGAAAGGAGAACATCCGATGGCAGACAAGCAGGTCAAGTTTACCGATCAGGAACAGATGCAAATGGAGGCCATTGTCATCGACAAGGACAAGGAGGAAGCCCTCAAGTACCTGGCCCGGCTGGTGGAGTGCTTCAAGGGGCACCCCGGCCATGCCTGCGGCCCCGGGCCCATCAAGTAACGGTCTCACCTTAAATCAAATTCATGGACAGGCTGGCCCTGGTGGCGGACACCCACTCCTACGAGGCCGGCCTGTCTCTTTTGCTCGCTTTCTTTCAGCGCCAGGGTTTGACCCATCTGGCCTGCCTGGGTGATTGCCAGCCCGACTCCTTCCGCCCCTGGCTGGCCCTCAACCCCGGGCACCGGCTCTATTGGGTCTATGACTTTTACGGGCCGGAGCTGCCCGAAGCCACCTTAAGCGGCCTGGTCGTGGAACTTGAAAGCCGCGTCTTCCTGGCCCACACCCGGGCCCTGGTCTGGACCCACTTCAAGGACCGCATCGCCCGCTACCAGCAGGGGGACCGCACCTGCCGCCCGCCCCTGCTCCTCTGCCACGGCCACACCCACGTGCCCAGCGTCACCCGCTTCACCCCGCCCTTCAGCCGCCTGCTCTACACCAACGACGCGGTGCGGCCCCAGGAGTTCCAGGCCCGCCAGGCCTGCGTCACCCTCGACCCCGACACCATCTACCTCGTCGTCCCCGGCGCCTTCACCCTGGAGGAGGAGAGGCACCCCGCCTTCAGCTTCGCGGTCCTGGACCTGGACCGGAACCGGGTGGCCATGGTGTCCCTCCGGGACCTGGCCGCCCTGGAGGACCTGGAACTGTTTCCGGAATGATTCTCTCTTTGCGCCTTGGCGTCTTGGCGTGAAAATATTGATATCCCGCCAAGACGCAGAGCCGCCAAGGGCTTCCTTTAATTAGAAAACGAAGTCAGGGCTCAGCGCCGCCTCCCCCGCTTTCAGAATATTTTCTCCTGACCCCTGACCCCTGACCCCCTGTATTTATCCCGGCCCCTGGCCCCTGACCCCTGTTTTTATATTGAATCTCCGGGCAAATTCATTTAAAAATATGAGGTTGTCTGCTTTTCGGAGACGTACACCGTGACCAGCCCCAGGCTCCAGGCCGTCCGCAACATCGGCATCATCGCCCACATCGACGCCGGCAAAACCACTTTGACGGAGCGCATCCTCTATTACACCGGCCGCACCCACAAGATGGGCGAGGTGCACAACGGCGCCGCGGTCATGGACTGGATGCCCGAGGAGCAGGAGCGCGGCATCACCATCACCGCCGCGGTGACCACCTGCCAGTGGAAAGGCGCGGTCATCAACCTCATTGACACCCCCGGCCATGTGGACTTCACCATCGAAGTGGAGCGGAGCTTAAGAGTGCTGGACGGCGCCATCGGCGTCTTCGACGCGGTCTCCGGGGTGGAACCCCAGTCCGAGACCGTCTGGCACCAGGCCGACCGGTACAAAGTGCCCAAGCTGGCCTTCATCAACAAGATGGACCGCCTGGGGGCCGATTTCCGGGCCGCGGTGGCGTCCCTGCGGGAAAAATTGGGCGCCCACCCCCTGGTCCTCACCCTCCCCTGGGGCGAAGAGGACCGCTTCCGGGGGATCATCGACCTCCTGAACCTCAAGGCCCTTAAATGGCATGACGAGACCTTGGGGGTGCTCTTCGACGAACTGGAGATCCCCGAAGACTATCAGGAGCCCGCGGCCCGGGCCCGGGAAGCCCTCATCGAGGCCCTGGCCGAAGTGGACGACGAAGTCATGGAGGCCTTTCTCACGGAAAGGCCCCTGGGCCTCGAGGAGCTCAAGGCCGGCATCCACCGGGCCACGGTGGCCCTGAAAGGGGTTCCCACCTACTGCGGCGCGGCCCTGCGCAACAAAGGGGTGCAGCCCCTGCTGGACGGCATCAAGGATTTCCTGCCCAACCCTGCTGAGGTGCCGCCGATCACCGGCCAGAACCCCGCCACCGGGGAGACGGAGACCCGGCCCCCCCGGGATGACGCGCCCTTCGCCGCCCTGGCCTTCAAGATCATGATGGACCAGAACCAGCGCCTCACCTACGTGCGCGTCTACTCCGGCACCCTGAGGTTCGGCCAGGAAGTTTACAACCCCATCAAGCAGACCACGGAGAAGGTGGCCCGGATCCTCCGGATGCACGCCAACAAACGGGAGCCGCTGGAGGAAGTCCACGCCGGCAGCATCGTGGCCCTGCTGGGCCTCAAGGCCGCCACCACCGGCGACACCCTCTGCGCCCGCAGCCACCCCATCATCCTGGAGCCCATCTCCTCTTACGTGCCGGTGATTTCCCTGGCCATCGAGCCCCTGACCCGGGACGACCAGGAGCGTCTGACCCCGGCCCTGGTCCGGGTTTCCGAGGAAGACCCCAGCCTCCGGGTCCACACCGACGAAGACACGGGCCAGACCCTGCTTTCCGGCATGGGGGAGCTGCACCTGGAGGTCATCCTCCACCGCCTGGAGCGGGAGTTTCACGCCCAGGTGCGGGCCGGCCGCCCCCAGGTGGTCTACCAGGAGACCATCGTCGGCCAGACCGTGGAACGGGGGGTCTTCGACCGGGAGCTGGCGGGCAGGCACCACTTCGCCGAAGTCCAGCTCACCCTGAAACCCCGCCCCCGGGGCGCAGGCAATACCTTTTCCAATCTATTGCCGCAGGATCACCCGGCCCAGCCTTACGTATCGGTCATCTCCCAGGCGGTGCAAGAGGCCCTGGAGGGCGGGGCGGTGTACGGCCACCCCGCGGTGGACATTGCCGTGGCCCTCACCGAGGCCCAGGTCAAGGAAGGCCAGTCCTCGGAGATGGCCTTCCGCATCGCGGCCATGACCGCGGTGAAGCAGGGGCTCCAGAAAGCCCGGCCCCTGCTGCTGGAGCCCATCATGAAGGTGGAGATCATCGCGCCCGAGGAGTTCACCGGGGAGGTCATGGGGGACCTGGCGGCCCGCAAGGGCAAGGTGGAGCAGTTGCTGGCCAGGGGGCCGGTGCGCCTCATCTCCGGCACCGCCCCCCTGGCGGAGATGTTCGGCTACGCCACCGCCCTGCGCTCCCTGACCCAGGGCCGGGGCACCTTCACCCTCCAGTTCGACCACTACGGCCACGTGGAGCGGCGGGAGGCGGAGAGCAGGGGATAGGGGTTAGGGGTTAGGGGTTAGGAGTCAGGGGTCAGGGTGGGCGCCATAAAGATGTAGGGTGCGCAACGCACAGCATAAGTCATTGAATCTGAAAGCTGAGAGCTGACTGCAGATATTATTTTGATCAAGGAGCAAAACAGCCATGGCTGTGGAACAGACTTTATCCCTCATCAAACCTGACGGTGTCAAGCGGCGCTTGATCGGAGAGGTCATCGGAAGGTTTGAGAAAGCGGGGCTCAAAATCAGGGCCTTGAAGATGGTGCGCCTGACCCTGGCCCAGGCCCGGGCTTTTTACACGGTGCATAAAGACCGCCATTTTTACGACAGCCTCACCGGCTTCATGAGTTCCGGGCCCATCGTGGCCATGATCCTGGAGGGCGACAACGCCATCCAGATTAACCGCGACCTGATGGGCGCCACCGACTACCGCCAGGCGGTCCCCGGCACTATCCGGGCCGACTTCGCCCGGGAGATTGAGGCCAACATCGTCCACGGCTCGGATTCCCCCGAGACCGCCCAGACCGAAATCGCCTTTTTCTTCAACGCCTTGGAGCAGGTTTAAAGCCGGTTTTCTGTTTTCTGTTTTTTCCAACCACTGATCACTGACCACCGGTCACTGCTCTCTGGCCCCTAACCCCTAACCCCTAATCCCTGCCCCTCTGCCCCCCTGCCCCCTGCCTTGACAACGGCCTGATCCATCCCCATTTTCAGGATAACCGGCCCGGCGGTGAACCGGGCCTGGCGTCCTGCCGCGCTGCCGGCCGCCCAAGGAGAGGGGTTATGGACCAGATTATCGCCCGGATCAAGGAGATGCTGGACGGAGCCGCCGCGCACCGGCGGCGCACCGGCCGCCCCCTGGTCAC
>Ga0315268_10004128_pt1 | contig 15849 bp, 12 predicted proteins | sample C1_top_MG_FD_204535 | JGI IMG/M metagenome (GOLD analysis project Ga0315268, IMG submission 204535) | Sediment microbial communities from Yellowstone Lake, YNP, Wyoming, USA - C1_top | ecosystem: Environmental > Aquatic > Freshwater > Lake > Sediment | place: USA: Wyoming | collected 2017-08-01
CGGTGCATTTCCCGGCGGCCAAGCTGGTCGAGAAGCAGTATAGAGAACTGCACCTGTTCCCGACGCGCGCGCCCAAGGGCATCCGCTACTACTCCGGCGCCTTCGGCAAGGCCTACGAACCCACGCGCGAGACCGCCGCCGACTCGATCACGACGCAGGCGGTCCGCTGGGTGGACTTCGCCGCCTTGGTCAAGAAGGCGCACGAGGACGGCGTGAGGCTGTTCGTGGAGCTCGGGCCTCAGGGCTCGTGCACGCGGATGATCGGAAAGATCCTGGGTCCCCTGCCTTACGCGGCCCGGTCCGTGGACGCGCGCGGCCAGGACGACGTCGCGGGGGTGCTGAAGCTCCTCGCCTTCCTGATCTGCGAGCGCGTGCCCGTGGACCTGAAGGCGCTGTACGGCGCCCGCACGCTGTGCGCCGGCCACCAGCCCCCGGCGCCCGCCCCGGCCCAGTTCGTGCGCGCGGCGCTGGGCGGCCGTCCGCGGAAGGTCTCGTGGTCTCCGGCGCCCAAGGTCCCGCCTCCGCCGCCGCGTCCCGTCGTCGCGCCGAGCGTGAGAATCCCGACGCCGGTCCTGCCCGGCGACGGCTTGATCTCGCCCGCGACCGGCGGACTTGCTCCGGAGCAAGTCCGCGTGTCGCCGGAGACGCACGGACTCGCGCCGGCGCGAGTTTTGGCGACGACGAACTTCGCGCCGCCGTCCGGCGTGCCGATGGCTCGCGTCGCCGCTTTGACCGCGCAGGCTCACGAGTCCTTCCTGCGGCTGTCGGAGCGGTTCGCGGCCTTCCAGTCCCGCAATCTCCAAGAGCAGATTCGTCTGGCGACGGGCCAAGGTTCGGCTCAGCCCTCCGCTGTGGGCGCGGCGCCGTCGCGGCCGGTCTTCATGGACCGCAAGGCCTGCCTCGAGTTCGCGGTGGGCAAGATCGGCAAGGTCCTAGGCGAGGCCTTCGCCCACGTGGACGCCTACCCGACGCGCGTGCGCCTGCCCGACGAGCCGCTGATGCTGGTGGACCGGATCGTGTCCGTGACCGGGACGCCGAACTCGATGAAGTCGGGCTCCTGCGTGACCGAGCACGACGTGAAGTCCGGGGCGTGGTACCTGGACGGCGGGCGCATCCCGACCTGCATCGCCGTCGAGGCCGGTCAAGCCGACTTATTTTTGTCGGGCTACCTGGGCATCGACACCCAAACCAAGGGCCTCGCCGTCTACCGTCTCCTGGACGCGATCGTCACCTTCCACGACCACCTGCCCAAGCCCGGCGACGTGATCCGCTACGACATCGCCATCGACGGCTTCGGCCAGCACGAGGACATCTGGCTGTTCTTCTTCCGCTACGACGCGACGGTGAACGGCCGCCCGCTGATGACCATGCGCAAGGGCTGCGCGGGCTTCTTCACCAACGAGGAGCTGTCCAAGGGCCGCGGCATCGTGCTGACCGCGGCCGAAAAGGCGCCCGCGCCGGGCCGCAAGCCGGCGGACTGGAAGCCGCTGGCGCCGTTTTCGGAGAAGGCCGCGCTGAGCGACGCGCAGCTGTCGTCCTTGCGCGCGGGCGATTTGACTGCGGCTTTCGGCCCCGTTTTCGCGGGCCTGCCGGTCGCCAAGCCGGCGACCTTGCCGCCCGGGAAGATGAAGCTCGTGGACCGGATTTTGGAATTGGACCCGGCGGGCGGGCGCTTCGGCCTGGGGCTGGCGGTGGGCGAGATGGACATCCATCCCGACGACTGGCACCTGATCTGCCATTTCTCCGACGACAACGTGATGCCGGGCACCTTGATGTACGAGTGCTGCCTGCACACGCTCCGCGTCTATTTGATGCGGATGGGCTGGGTGGGCGAGGAGGGAAAAGTCTGGCACGAGCCCATCCCCGGCGTGCCCAGCCAGCTGAAGTGCCGCGGCCAGGTGCTCGCCTCGACGAAAAAGGTCACCTACAAGCTCCACGTGAAGGCCTTGGGCTACGATCCGGAGCCGTTCTGCATCGCGGATGCGTTTATGTACTCGGACGACAAGTGCATCGTGCAGATCACCGACATGACGGTCCGAATGTCCGGCACGAACCGGCGCGACATGGAATCCCTCTGGTCAAGCGCGGCGGAATCAACCGCTGGACGCCGTGCTCCCGCGCGTCGCCAAGCCGTCTATGGCCCCGACAAAATTCTCGCTTACTCGAACGGCAAGCCGTCCGAGGCCTTCGGCGATCGATATCTGCCGTTCGACAAGGATCGCATCATCGCCCGCTTGCCGGGCCCGCCGTACCAGTTCCTCGATCGAATCGTTGAGGTCACGGGCGACAAATGGCTTCTCAAGCCGGGCGCCTCCGCCGTCGCCGAGTACGACATCCCTCCCGGCGAGTGGTACTTCCGGGAAAACGCCCAGCAGACTATGCCCTTCGCCGTGCTGTTGGAAGTCGCCCTCCAGCCGTGCGGCTGGCTGGCCGCCTACTGCGGCTCGGCCCTGACCAGCCCCATCGACTTGTCGTTTCGCAACCTGGGCGGCGTGGCGACTCAATACGTCGAAGTGACGCCCGAAACGGGGACCTTGGTGACGACAGTCGTGCTCACCAAGGTGTCCCAGTCCGGCGGGATGATCATCCAGGGCTACGACATGGAGATGAGAGATCTCTCCAATCGTTTGATCTACAAGGGCACCACGGAGTTCGGCTTCTTCACGAAGGAAGCGCTCTCGAACCAGCTCGGCCTGCGCGGCGCCAAGCGCCCCGCGCCGTCGTCCGACGAGGCCGCGGCCGCGCGCTCCTTGCCGTTAAGCGGGGGCTTGCCGGCGCTGCCGGGACCGATGCTGCTGATGCTCGACGAGGTCAAGCTGTTCCCCGGCGGCGCCGATAATCTCGGTGTATTGCGGGGCGTGCGCAAAGTCGATCCCGATGAATGGTTCTTCAAGGCGCATTTCTATCAAGATCCTGTGTGTCCCGGCTCTCTCGGGCTTGAATCGTTTATTCAGCTGATGAAGTGCTACGCCCGCGACCGCTGGCCCGGCGCGGGCCGCTTCGAGAACATGGTCCTGGGCAGGCCCCACCGCTGGCTGTACCGCGGCCAGTACACGCAGGCCAACAAGGAAGTCGTCATCGACTGCGTGATCACCGCGGTCGACGACGCGGCGAAGACCGTCACCGCCGACGGCTACCTGACGCGCGACGGCCTGACCGTCTACGAGATGCGCGACTTCACCTTGAAAATAGGGTGATGCGCCCTGATGATCGCGGGTATCAATGCTCGGCAACTGTTGGCGCCAACAGTCAGGCTGTGAATCGTGTGGATAAGGCGGTCGCCGCGATCCATCCGATGAGAAGTGCTGTGAGCAGAAAGCACAGCCTCGGCAGAATCCAGCCGATCCGCGTGTAGAGCGTCCCTCCCGCGGTAAGCCGCACCTCGCCGACGAGCGCGGCGGAGACCATCGGCGGCAGCTCGGCGCGGGTCCGTCCCCTCGAATCCACGATCTGGGAATCCCCCGACGAGGCCGCGCGCGCGACCCACAGCCCCGACTCGACCGCGCGGGCGGGGGTCATCGCGGAGTGCTGGCGGTGCTGCCAGGAGCCCCATTCGTGCGGGTCCAGGTCCGGCACCGCCAATATCTCCGCGCCCTGCCGCTGGAGCCGCCGCGCGCCGTCCTCGAAGTCGAGGTCGTAGCAGATCTGCACGCCGATCACGCCCAGCGGCGTGACGACCGGCGCCGGCGTGCGGTTGGGGCGCAGGCGCGGCTCGACGAACGGGATCGGGTGGTGCTTGTCGTAGCGCCCCAGGAGCTCGCCCGCGGGGGAGAGCACCCAGCTGAAGTTCTGTTCGAAGCCGCGCTTCAGGTCGTCGGGGAATATCCCGCCGCTGAGCACCGCCACCGCCTTCGAGCCCTTGAGCCCCTGCGCGAGCAGCTTGCGCAACGGCTCCGGGTTGTTCTCGGGGACGGTGAAGCCGTACTCGGGCCAGACGAGCAGGTCCGCGTCCTTGGCCGCGCCGTCCAAGCTGAGCTTGTCGAAGCGGCGCAGGTCGTAATTCTCGTCTTGGACCAGGGCGACGCGCGCCGTCCGTCCGGCGTCGGGCTGGCGCAGTCGCATGGTCCCCCAGGCCGCCAGCACGAACGCCGCCGCCAGCATCCGCGCGACGGGGGCGCGCCGGTTGGGCAGGAGGCTGAGCGTCGCGTTGGCGGCGACGATCAGGCCCGACAGGACGTAGAGCCCGAACAGCGCGCAGGATTGGAGGAGGGGCGCGTTCGGGACCTGGCTGTAGCCCAGCGCCAGCCAGGAGCAGTTGAGCGACCAGACCTCGGAGCGGAAATACTCGATGCCGACCCACGTCACGGCCGCGGTGGCGACCCACGCGCCCTCGCGCCCCTGATCGAGCCAGAGCCGCGCCGTCTTCCAGACCAGCGCCGAGTGCAGGGCCAGCAGCAAAGCGAACAGGCACCAGAACGCGGCCGCCACCGGGCCGAAGACGCGGACCAGCCAATGCAGCGAGATCCCGTAGAAGACGAGCCCGGCGACGGCGCCTAGGTTCGCGGCCGCCTTCGCGTCCGGGGCGGCGACGACGGCCCAGAGAAGCGGGATCAGCGCGACCCAGGCCAGCGGCCAGGCGCCGAACGGGGGGAAGGACGCGGTCAGCAGCAGTCCGGAGGCGGCCGCCAGAAGATAGGAACGCACGGCGGGCGAGAGGGAAGGCACACCGGAGTATAGAGCCGGGATCGGAGATTGTAAATAGATTGGTATCATTGGCGCATGCGATACTCGCGGGTGAGCCTCGACGGGCTCGCTTATGAGTTGGCGCCGAACGTGGTCACCTCGTCCGAGCTCGAGAAGCGCCTCGAGCCCGTGTACAACGCTTTGCGCTTCCCCGTCGGTCAATTGGAAGCGCTGACCGGCATACGGGAGCGGCGCTGGTGGGACCCGGGTTTCCGGCTTCAGGACGGCGCGGCGAAGGCGGGTCAAAAGGCGCTGGCTCGGACCGGGGTCAAAGCGAAAGACCTGGGCGCGCTGGTGTACGCGGGCGTGTGCCGCGACGGCGCAGAGCCCGCGACGGCCTGCGCGGCGGCGGCGGCGCTGGGCGTGGGTCGGGACTGCGCGGTGTACGACGTGTCCAACGCGTGCCTCGGCGTTCTGTCCGGCATCGTCGACGTGGCCAACCGCATCGAACTGGGCCAGATCAAGGCGGGGCTGATCGTCTCCTGCGAATCGGCGCGGGAGATCAACGAGAGCATGATCGCGTCCATGATCGCCAAGCCCACGATGGATCACTTTAAATTATCGATCGCGACCTTGACCGGAGGGTCCGGAGCGGTGGCCGTGCTGCTCACCGACGGATCGTTCGGGAATGAAGGCCATAAACTGCTCGGCGGCACGGCTCAGTCCGCGGCGGAACATTGGGATTTGTGCCGTTGGGAGAGGGACTTCATGAGGACCGACGCCGCGGCGGTGCTGAAGAACGGCGTGGAGCTCGCGCGCGGCACCTGGACATCGTTCCTAGACGCTCTCGGCTGGACTTCTCAGGAAGTGAATAAAACAATTTGCCACCAGGTCGGCGGGCCGCACCGGGCGGCCGTACTGCGGGCCTTCGGAGTGCCGCAGGAGAAGGATTACTCGACGTACGAATTTCTCGGCAACATCGGAACGGTGAGCCTGCCGCTGACCGCCGCGCTGGCCGACGAGAGGGGATTCTTGGACAAGGGCGACAAGGTCGGATTCCTGGGCATCGGCTCGGGGCTCAACTGCTTGATGCTCGGGTGGGAGTGGTGAGCCGCGCCTCCTGGTCGCCGTACTATCCGTTCACCGGTCGGACGATCGACATCAACGGCCACCGGATGCACTATCTGGACGAGGGCAAGGGCGAGACCGTCGTCATGGTCCACGGCAACCCCACCTGGTCGTTCTATTACCGCGAGCTGGTGAAGGCCCTGCGCGGCCATTACCGCTGCGTCGTGCCCGACCACATCGGCATGGGCCTGTCGTCCAACCCCCCGGACGAGACGTACCGCTACACCTTGGCCTCGCGCATCGACGATCTCGCGACGCTGATCGAGAAGGTCGCCCCGAAGGGCCCCGTCACCTTGATCCTCCACGACTGGGGCGGCATGATCGGCATGGGCTGGGCCGCGCGCCACCCGGACCGGGTCAAGGCCGTCGTGGCGTTCAATACCAGCTGTTTTCGACTCCCGGAAGAAAAGAAATTCCCGCCGCTGCTGGGCGCCATGCGCGGTCCGTTGGGGCTCCCATTGCGTTTGTCGCGCTTCATCCGCCGCCGCGTCCTGCGCACCTGCGTCTCCCGCCGCCCCATGCCGATCGAAGTCGAGCGCGCCTACCTGGACGTCTGCGAGGGCTGGAACGAAAGCCGCGCCGTGCAGCGCTTCGTTCAGGACATCCCCCTGGCCCCGGGCGACCCCGCCTGGCAGCCCGTCCTGGCCATCGAGCACGCCCTGCCCAAGTTTTCCGGCACGCCCATGCTGCTCCCCTGGGGCATGAAGGACTGGGTGTTCGACGAGGCTTTCCTGAACGGCTGGATCAGGCGCTTTCCTCACGCCCGCGTCGAGCGCTTCGCCGACTGCGGCCACTTCCTGCTGGAAGACGCCCCCGAACGCCTGGTCCCGCTGATCGCCGACTTCCTCGCCCGTCCCGCGGCCGCATGACCGTGGCCTCCCGCTCCTCCGGCGTCGCCGCGCGGTTTCTGGCCGCCGCCGCGCGCCTCGGCGCCCGGCCCGCCCTCATCCGGGGCTTCGAGACGACCTCGTTCGCGGAGTTGGCCGACGACGTCGAGTGCCTGACCGGGGGCCTGCGCCGCGCCGGGATCGCCCCCGGCGACCGCGTCGCCTTGTTGATCCCTCCGTCGCGCGATCTTTATGCCTGCACGTTTTCACTTTTCCGTTTGGGCGCCGTTCCCGTCTTCATCGACCCCGGCATCGGCTTCAAAAACATGGGCCGCTGCCTCGCTGAGTCCGAGCCGTCCGCTTTCATCGGTTCTCCCAAAGCCCACCTGGCCCGCTTCTTCGGCTGCTGGGCCCCCAAGGCCAAGATCTCCATCGTGGCCGACGGCAGTATTCCCGGCTTGCGGAATATTCGGGAACTGCGCGCCCTGAGAGTCCGCTCTCCCGTCGAGCCGCCGGAGGTTTCTCCCGGGGCGACCGCCGCGATATTGTTTACCTCCGGCAGCACCGGCGCCCCCAAGGGCGCGGTGTACACCCACGGCATGTTCTCGGCCCAGGTGGACGCCCTGCGCGGCCTGTTCGATATAAAGGAAGGGGAAGTGAGCGTTCCGACCTTCCCGCTGTTCGGCCTGTTCGACGCCGCCTTGGGCCAGACGTGCGTGATCCCGGACATGGACTTCACCCGCCCCGGCTTCGTGGAGCCCCAGGACATCATCGACTGCCTGACGAGGCACGGCGCCCACCAGCTGTTCGGCTCGCCCGCCTTGCTGGACCGCGTGGGCCGCTGCGGCGCGGAGCGCGGACTGACCTTGCCGGGGCTCAAGCGCGTCCTGTCGGCCGGGGCGCCCGTCGCGCCGAAGATCCTCGAGCGTTTCTCGCGCCTGCTCGCCCCGGGCGTTCAGATCTTCACGCCTTACGGCGCCACCGAGGCCCTGCCCGTCGCCGTGATCGGCTCCGCCGAGATTTTGGCCGAGACCGCCGCGAAAACCGCCGAGGGCCGCGGCGTCTGCGTGGGCCGCCCCGCGGCCGGGGTTTCGGTCGAGATCATCCGTATTTCCGACGAGCCGGTCGCCGCCTGGAGCGAGTCCCTGCGCGTCCGGACGGGGGAGATCGGCGAGATCGTCGTCAAAGGCGCCGTCGTCAGCCGGGCCTACGACCGCCGCCCCGCGGACACCGCCGCCGCGAAGATCGACGACGGCGGCGAGGTCCGGCACCGGATGGGAGATCTCGGTTATTTCGATGAGAAAGGCCGGCTTTGGTTCTGCGGGAGAAAGTCTCACCGGGTCAACACGCGCGACGGCGAGCTGTACACCATCCCGGTCGAAGGCGTGTTCAACGCCCATCCCCAGGTGAAGCGAACGGCGTTGGTGGGCGTCGCCGGGAGCGCCGTGCTCTGCGTCGAGCGGGAGCCGGACGGCGAGACATCGAACGATGAACTGACGCGGGAACTGCTGGCTCTGGGCGGGAAATATCCGCACACGAGCAACATTCAAACGATTCTCTATCATCCGTCGTTCCCGGTGGACATACGTCACAACGCCAAGATCTTCCGTGAAAAACTAGCCGTTTGGGCCGCGAAGAGGATGCCCTGATGCGCGCTCTGGTCACCGGCGGCGGGGGCTTCCTGGGCGGGGCGATCGCGCGCAAGCTGCGCGAGCGCGGCGACGAGGTTCGCGTGTTCGGCCGCGGCTCCTACCCGGAGCTGGAGGCCGTCGGCATCGACACCATGCGCGGCGACCTGGCCGACGCCGCGGCCGTCTCCGCCGCCTGCGAGGACCGCGACGTCGTCTTCCACGCCGGCGGCAAGGTCGGCCTGTGGGGCTCGTACGAGGATTATTTCGCCTCCAACGTGACCGGCACCAAGAACGTCCTGAAGGCTTGCGCCGAGCACGGCATCGGCAAGCTGGTGTTCACCGGCTCGCCCAGCGTGGTGTTCGACGGCGGCGACGTGGAGGGCTGGGACGAGAGCGCCCCGTATCCGGAGCGCTTCGACTCGCACTACTCGCGCACGAAGGCCCAGGCCGAGGAGATGGTGCTGGCCGCCAACCACCATCGCCTGGCGACCGTGTCCCTGCGCCCGCACCTGGTCTGGGGCCCCGGCGACCGCCACCTGCTGCCGCGGCTGGTCGCGCGGTCCCGTTCCGGGCGGCTGTTCCGCATCGGCGACGACAACAAGAAGATCGACACGATCTACATCGACGACGCCGTGGAGGCGCACCTGCTGGCCGCCGTCCAGCTCTCGCCCATCGCCGACATCGCCGGCAACGCCTACTTCCTGTCCGCCGGCGACCCGCGCCCGGTCTGGGAGATCGTGGACCGGATGCTGGCCGCCGCCGGCCGCCCTCCGGTCCGGAAGTCGGTGCCCAAGCGCCTGGCCATGACCGCGGCGAACGTCTGCGAGACCGCCTGGCGCACCTTGGGCGTGGAGTCCGAGCCGCCGCTGACGCGCTTTCTCGTCCTGCAGTTGACCACGGCGCACTGGTTCAACATCGACGCCGCTCGCCGCGAACTGGGCTGGCGGCCGCGCGTGACGGTCGAGGCCGGCATGGCGCGGCTGGCCCAGTGGATCCGCGCCACCAAGCCCTTCTAGCCCGCCTCCGCCCGGACCCCCGCCTAAATTTATCGATTTTGGGGCCTATTCGCTCCGTTCCGCGCGTTGGAGTTCTTGAATCTTAACACCTAAAGCCTGGCACCGCTATCTTTGCGTCGATAATTCGCCCTCTGCGTCTTTGTGGTCTAAATCATTTAACCATTGACACCGCTGGGCCGATTGGCCCAGAGTCATCTAGGCCCTTCGATTCATAGACACCCCGGAAAAGTCAGTTACACTCCGATTATGAAACGATGGCTCTGGATACCAGCGTTGGTTCTGATCGCGGCGGGCTGCAACGACAAGGAGCGGAGGAAGTCCTCCTCCGGCGAGGCGCGCTCCGCGTCCCGTGCCTCGGCCTACGCCGAGGAGCGCGCGCCCGCCGATCCCGCGACCGACGCCTTGATGGCCGCGGCCCATCGCCAAGCCGACGCCTTGACCGGCGCGGCCGCCGGGGGCGGAACCGACGACGGACGCCGCTTTTTCGACGGCCAGACCTTGCGCGACAACGGCTTCGCGGCGCCGGACGACGCCTCCGCGGTCGCGGTCCCGGCGTCCTACCGCCCCGGCTCCCGCCACATGACGCCCTACGCGCCCGCCGGCCGCCATCATACCGCCGATCTCGCCGTCGCCGCGCCTCCGGTCCCGGACGCCGGCGCCTACCCGCCCAGCCGCGAGGCGCTCGCCGCGGGGGCCGGCCAGGTCCTGGCCGCGTTCGACGCCTTCCAGCGCAAGATGTTCGCCGACGCGGCTCCGATCCTGAGCCGTTCCGGCTGGCGCGCGGCCAGGCGCAAGGGTTCGCCGGTCGCCATGCACCCCACTCATGTGACCGTGCATCACACGGAAGGACCGCAGACGATGAGCGAGGCCGACACCGCCGCCGCCGTGCGCAACATCCAGCACTATCACATGGCCGGACGCGCGGCGGAAGGCAAGGACACCTGGGACGACATCGGCTACCATTTCCTGATCGACGGCTCGGGCCGCGTCGCCGAGGGTCGCCCGGCCGAGACTCTCGGCGCGCACGCGGGCGGCGCCAACGAGAACAACATCGGCATCTCCATGATGGGGGACTTCAACCGCCAGAAGCCGACTCCGGCGCAGGTCGAGAGCCTGACGCGCCTGGTGTCCTTCCTGGCGATCAAGTACGGCCAGAATCCCTCGCGCCAGGGCTTCCTGGAGCCGCACCGCCACTACGATCAGACCGACTGCCCCGGCAAGAACATGATGGCCATCCTCGCCAGCCTGCGCGAGCGCGTCAACGCCCGCACGGGCGAACTGCTGGCGCGGCTCCACGGCGCGAAGGACGGGCAGTTCGTGCCGGTTCTGACCACGGATGCGTAGAATCCTGGGGGCCGCGCTGGCCCTCGCCCTGCCGTTGGGCGCCGCGTGCCGCCGCGACGGCCGCGTGCGCGCCGGCGATACGGTCGCCCTGCGCTACGAACTGACCGTGAACGGCGCGGTCCTTGAGTCCAACTTCGACGGCAAACCCGTCGCCGTCGTCCAAGGCGCGGGCGACGTGCCGCCCGGGGTGGACGCCGCTCTCCCGGGCATGGCGCCCGGCGAGGAGAAGCGCCTGGAACTGGCGCCGGAGCGGGCCTTCGGCCCGCGCGACGAAACCCGCGTGCAGACCATGCCCCTGACCGCCTTCGGCGCGCTCGCCGCCGGCCTCAAGCCCGGCAAGAAGGTGGAAGGCTTCCGCGACGGCAAGGCCGAGACGGGCGTGGTGCTGTCCACGGGCGGCGGCCAGGCCGTGCTGGACTTCAACCACCCGCTCGCGGGCAAGCCCGTCGTCTACCGCCTGCGCGTCGACTCGGTCCGCGCGAACTAGGTCAGGCCCGGCGGCGCCCGTCGCCGCCGATCACCGACGCGGCGATCGAGCCTCCGAGGAGGAGGACGATGACCGCCAGGGACCACGCCGACGGGATCTCGAACCAAGGGTGGATCAGGAGCTTCGCGCCGATGTAGACGAGCGCGACCGAGATCCCGGTCTTCAGGTAGCGGAACTCGGAGAGCGAGCTTTCCAGCAGGAAGTACAAGGCGCGCAGGCCCATGACGGCGAAGATGTTGGAGGTGTAGACCAGGAACAGGTCGGGGGTCACGGCCAGGGCGGCGGGGATGGAGTCGGCCGCGAAGAGGAGGTCCGAGGCCTCGATGACGAGCAAGGCGGCGAACATCGGGGTGGCGTGGAGGACGCCCTGGACGCGGGTGAAGAAGGACTGGCCGTGCAGGTTCTCGGTGACGGGCACGACCTTCCGGAGCAGGTGCAGGACCGGGTGCTTGTGCGGCTCGTGCTTCTCCTCCTTGGCGAACAGCATCTTCCCGCCGGTCCACAGCAGGACGACGCCGAACACCCCCAGCATCCACGAGAAGCGCCGGATCATGGACACGCCGGCGAAGATGCAGATGAACCGCATCACGATGGCGCCCAGGATGCCCCAGTGCAGCACGCGCGGCTGGTGCTCGTCGCCGATCGCGAAGAACTTGAAGATGATCAGGAAGACGAACAGGTTGTCGACGGAGAGGGACTTCTCCAGGACGTAGCCGGTCAGGTACAGCATCGCGCGGTCCGGGCCCTGGACCGCCCAGATGACGCCGGCGAAGGCCAGGGAGAGCGCGATCCAGGCCGCGCTCCACGCGGCGGCTTCCTTGATCGTCGGCTTGTGCGCGCGCACGCCGAGGACGCCCAGGTCGACGCCGAGCATGGCGGCGACGGCGATCACGAAGACGAACCACAGCCAGGTCTGCGTCATGACGCCATTCTATGTAAAATGAACCGGTGATCGCGATCTTCACCGACGGCGCGTGCTCCGGAAATCCCGGCCCCGGCGGCTGGGGCTGCGTGGTCGTCACGGCCGAGGGCCGCGCCTTCGAGCGCGGCGGCGGCGCTCCCGCGACCACGAACAACCGCATGGAGATGAGCGCCGTCCTGGAAGCCCTGCGCGCCGTCGCCGGCCAGCCCGGCGTCGCGGTCGTGCACACCGACTCGACCTACGTGCTGGGCGGCATCACCAGCTGGATCACGGGCTGGAAGCGCCGCGGCTGGACCACGGCGGCCGGCGAGCCGGTCAAGAACGAGGACCTGTGGCGCGCGCTCGACGCGGCCGTCGCGGCGCGCGGCAAAGGGGGCGTCGAGTGGCGCTGGGTTCGCGGCCACGACGGCCACGACGGCAACGAGCGCTGCGACGAGATCGCGGTCTCTTTTTCGAAGCGCTGGCCCATCGAATTGTACGACGGCCCCCTGCTGGAGTACCCGCACGGCTCCCTGGCGCCGTCCGAGGCGAAGCCCCTGCCCGAGAAGAAGAAATCCTCCGGCGGCGGGAAAAAGGCGGCCGGGCCCGCGGCCTACCTGAGCCTGCTCGACGGAAAGCTCGAGCGCCACGCGACGTGGAAGGACTGCGAGTCGCGCGTGAAGGGACGGCCGGCGAAGTTCAAGAAGGTGCGCTCGCCCGAGGAGGAGCGCGCGACGCTGAAGGGCTGGGGCCTGTGAAGAAGGTCGCCGCCTTCCTGGCGCTGGCGGTCCTGATCGCCTCGGCGGCCGCGGGCTGGTATTTCCTGAACGATCGGGGCGATTCTACGGTCGATTCCGGCGGCTTCGACGTGAGCGCGACGTCCAAGCCCCGCGCGGCCGCGCCGCCGTCCGCCGCCGTCGCCGAGCAAGCCCCCGCCGCGTCCGGCCTGAGCCTGGTCAAGGGCGGCGCCGAAGCGCTGAACGCGGGGCTGAGCGCCGCGCCGGCTCCGATCGCCGCTCCGGACGCGCCGGCGCGAAGCCTTCCCGAGGCGCGCCGCGAGTTCATCGCGCAGGCGCGCAAGCACGAGGCGGACGTGATCGCCTTCGCGGGGCGGCTGACCGCGGAGTCCCCGGTCATCCGGCGCTACGGCTACGACTGGATGCGGCATCCCGACCTGCGCAAGCTCAACGACGACTACATGCGGAACCACGACCCCATCGCCTTCATCCTGGGGCTGTCCAAGGCGCCGAGCTTCGGCGCGATGGTCAAGCGGTACGCCGGCGCGCCCGAGATCCGCGCCGCGATCGTCCTGGGCATGACGAAGGAGGTGCCCACGGAGCTGATTCAGTCCGGCTTGGACGTGCTGCGCCGGGACCCCGCGATCAAGAGCGTGATCGCCGGCGTCGCCCCGGGACTGGGACTGCCGCCGGGGATGACCGCGGTCCTGAGCAGCGCGGACGCGGCTCAGCTCGACAAGGCGAGGGCCGCGGCCGAGCTTCGGGCCCTCCCGGCCCGTTAGACTAGGCGGCGGCCGCGACGGGCCACCACAGCCAGGCCCAGAAGACGTGGGAGCCGAGGGCCGCGCTCCACACGAACCAGTCCAGGTGGCCGACGGCGGTGAGCGCCAGGATCAGGTACACGTAGTCGCGGCTGGCGATGCGCTCGACCACCAGCGAGCGCGGCCCGCGCTCGCCCTCCGGCAGACGCAGGACGCGCCAGTAGACGGAGAAGCCGCAGGCCAGGAAGCCCGTCACGAGCAGGACGCCCGGAAGCCACCAGTTCACGCCGGGGTGCAGCCGCGCGACGCCGATGGGCAGGGCGACGAAGGTCGCCAGGTGGGCGACGTGGTCGGCCATCAGGTCGAAGTCGCCGCCCCAGGACGTGATGTGGTGCTTGAGCCTGGCGATCTCGCCGTCGCAGCCGTCGAGCAGGGCGCAGAACCACAGCGTCAGCGCGCCCAGGAACTGCGTGTGCGCGGAGGGGGCGGCCAGCCACCACGCGCCGATCAGGCCGATCGCCAAGCTGGCGCCCGTGACCTGGTTCGGGCTGATGGGAAAGGGGAGCATCAGCCGCGTCAGGGCGACCGACAGGCGGCGGTCCAGGCGCGCGAGATAGCCGTCGTTGTCCTTGGCCAGGCGCGCGTACAGCACCTGCGCCGAGGCCGCGGCGGCGGCGGGCGTGCGCGCGTCCAGGAAGACTCCCGCGGAGAGCTCTTCTCCCGGGGCGGCCAGCGCGCGGGCGAGGACGTCGGAGGGGGCGCTCGTCCCGGCGCCGAGGGCGGCGGCGTCGCGCGCGTACGCGGCGACGGGGCGGCCGTTCAGCGCGCGGCGGGCGGCGGCGGCGTTCTCGGCGGTCTCCAAGAAGCGCGTCAGCCCGGATTCGTCCGGGAACGCGTCGGCGGCCAAGGCGAGCAGCGGCAGGCGCGCGTCCAGCGCGCCGGGGCCGGAGCCGTCGCCGACGACCGGCACGCCCGCGGCGCGGAACTGGAACGACCAGCGCCGCAGGAAGGCGTCGTCGGCGCCGGCGATCACGATCCGCTCGGGGGACAGCTCCCGGCCCGCGCGGAAGGCGGCGCGCACCGCGCAGGGTAGGCCGGCGACGACCGGCGCTCCGGCACGGGCGTCCAGGAGGACCTGGAGACGGCGCGGGGCGCGCGAAAAGGCCATGTTTGATTTTATCAAAGACGGCCGGAATCCTAACGCTTGTCGGCGACCAGAAGTGCCAAAACGAAAGGCAGGTAGGCGAGGGAGGCCAGGAAGACGCGCTTGGCCGCGAGGTCGGTCAGCTCGCGCGCCGCGGCCAGGTTCAGCAGGAGGAAAAGGGCGCCGCAGGCCAGGGCTCCGGCCAGGTAGGCCCAGCCGGCCAGGCCCAATCCGAAGGGAACGGCCGAGGCCGCGAGAAGCAGGCCCGAGGTCGCGGCCATCTGCCAGGCGGTCGACGCGCCGCTGGGGTCGGTCACGGGATAGACCCGGAAGCCGCCGCGCGCGTAGTCCTCGCGGTGCAGCCAGGCCAGCGCCAGGAAGTGCGGCATCTGCCAGAGGAATTGGATCGCGAACAGCGCGCCCGCGCGCGCGTCCAGCGCGCCGCCCGCGGCGACCCAGCCGATCACCGGCGGCAGCGCCCCGGGAATCCCGCCGACCCAGGTGGACAGCGGCGAACGGCGCTTCAGCGGCGTGTAGACGAGCAGGTAGCTGACCAAGGTGAACGCGGTCAGCGCGCAGGCCGCGGCGTTGACCTTCGCGGCGAGCAGGCCCAGCCCGGCGGCGCCCCACAGCAGGCCGAGGACCGCCGCGCGGCGCGCGCTCAGGAGCCCGGCGGGAAGCGGCCGGGTCTTGGTGCGGGTCATGCGGGCGTCGAACTCGGCCTCGAGGACCTGGTTCAGGCAGCCGGTCGAGGCCGCGGCGAGCGCCACTCCGAGCACCGTCCACCACAGCCGCGCGCGGTCGAGGGGGCCGCGCGCGGCCAGAGCGAAGCCCGCCGCCGCGCACAGCGCGACGAGCGCGGTGATGCGCGGCTTGGCCAGGGCCAAGGCGTCCTTCATCGCGCGTTCTCCGGCAGGCGGAACAGCCGGAAGGTGAGCAGGACCGCCGTTCCCAGCAGCAGCGCGCCGACGGCGAGATGCGTGGTCGCGATCAGGATCATGGCCGGATGCGTGCGCGGGCTGGGCACCGAGCGGAAATCGAGGGTGGCCAGGCCGAGCACGAGCTGGGAGGCCAGCAGCAGCAGGAGCCCCGCGGCCGGGCGGCGCACGTCCGCCTCGCGCCGCATCAGGGCCGCCGCGCCGTAAACCCCGGCCGCCGAGCTGGCGACGCCGGCGCCGAGGATATGCCAGATCACGCCGGCGCCGCCGTGGCGCAGGACCGCGCCCAGCACCAGCTGGAGCCACAGCGCG
>Ga0315268_10004129_pt1 | contig 15847 bp, 20 predicted proteins | sample C1_top_MG_FD_204535 | JGI IMG/M metagenome (GOLD analysis project Ga0315268, IMG submission 204535) | Sediment microbial communities from Yellowstone Lake, YNP, Wyoming, USA - C1_top | ecosystem: Environmental > Aquatic > Freshwater > Lake > Sediment | place: USA: Wyoming | collected 2017-08-01
CGAGAATCGGCTTTGAGACATGAAAGAACTGACGCTTTTGAAATATGGGTTGAAATTTCCTTTGACGGCACAAGAGTTCTTGTTCTTGAAGGTAGCAATATGATAAACCCTCCCATCCTGGAAGCCTATCAAAAGGAAGAATTTCCCAGACTTTCTGAGGTGGAGCTCTGATTTCAAACGACTTTTCTATCCTACCCAAAATATAACTCCTTTAATATCAATCTTGATTAGTGCGCGCTACGCGCTGCAGAACCACAACGGGACCACGAACAAAGTGGCTACTGCCTTGAGCGCAGAGGGTTTCAAGAAAGAGATAGAACAAAAGAGATTATCTGTGTGCGCGCGCTGGAAAAAAGGGATGAGGAAAGCAGGGCAGGACACACAAGGTGGTATCACTTGGTTATTATTGTCATTATAGTATGTCGATCGATCGAAGAGTGGACGTGTTAGCTGCTGAAACTGATTGTCAAAAATAAGGCGTAGATAAAAAGTAGGACTGCCCCCTCTCGCCACGTTAACTTTTCGTTTGACAGAAAATACCACAAGAACAGGTTTGTTATGAGCGAGAATATCGCAAGTTTGGAAAATGCTGTCATGTTCACGTTCAATGGCGAAGAAACCAAAGTCACTCCCAAGATACACGTGACGTTTATGAAGCAACTGCCAACAATATTGCCCAAAGCCAGGTCCAGATGCCCTTTTCGAGTTGCAGTGACGCTTGTCGCGAGCTCTGGCACGCTTGTGCCAAACGCTATTATTGTGGCGCCTATGATGACAGGCGGTATCCCTACGCTTTTGGCAACGTAAGAAGCAGAGTCAACAATGAAATAGGATGTGGCGACGACCCCAGCAATTCCCACCAGTGTGATAAGTGCGTACTTGCGAAGTTTCTGTCTCTCTGGGCCTAGTGAGCCTTCTTCTTTTATGTTTCTTATTCTTGATAATTGGTAAAGGTAGACTACAAATACTGTCAGCAGAATGACTCCGATGAATCGACTGGCCTCTTCTAGATAGAGCAGGCTCAGCGGGATTATTGAAGAGACAAAAAGCCCAAAATACAAGCTTCTTACTTCTTCCCTTGCCATGCTCGGGTATATGCATGCGTACTTGGGGCATTTCAACGTCACTAGCAGGAAGCAAATGCCCAATATTAGACAGATGTTGACTATGTTGGAACCCAACACGTTACCTACTGCCACGCCCACAGATTCTTGTCTAATCGCAGCAAAGACGGATACAAGAAGTTCCGGTAGCGAGGTGGAAAAAGCAACCAGAATGAACCCAATGGTTGTCCTGCCAAATCCAGTTATGTCAGCAACCTTGACAGAATTGTTGATTGCCACATCACTGGCCTTGGCTAACACTACCAATGCACCGAACAGCACCAGCACGTTGCCCCATAACCCAAGCACTTCGTCAAACAAGGCCAGCTTACACCTCCGCAATTACTTTAAACGCAAGGCTAGAAACATTCTCTTGCAAGTCGAAGCGCTTGCATAGCGCGGATAGTCAAGACTTCGAGAATGAGAAAAATGAGTATTAGCATGGAAGCACGCTTATCATAAGCCTGAGCGTTTGTCCGGTTTGCTGCTCTCACCTAGATCACTTGGGAACAGGGAGCTGATTACTGACCTGACATCATCTGTGCCTGCTTCCATCCGGGTTCGTTGAGTTACTACTTGTTTTTCGTGTATCTTTTTGGAAGCTCTTTCTTCTTCTTCTTTTGTTTGCTCGGCATGCTTCTGCCTCTCCTCAGTTTTCGTGCAGTTCTTATAACACGACTGCAATTAATATAAACAATTGCTTATAAATACTTTCATTTTGCTATATTGAATACAGAACCAGATACTGCAATAAATATATCCAAATGAATATATTAATCGGCGACCCCGTAAGAATTATAAATGCTCAAGTTCATATGGCAACTAGAGCTGTTCGCATTGTCTGAGGAGATTGTTGTTTCTGGTGAAGATGCCTTGAAAGTAGCTGACGCGTTAAACTCGACAAGCCTACGAGTGTTGCAGTTGCTCTCAAAAGAACATCTGGACATTTCAACCATAGCCCAGCGGCTCGAGCTAAGCCAACCCTATGTCAGCGAGCAAGTTCGCAAACTACAGGAAACAAACCTGATTAGAGTCAGCTATGAAAGTGGGAAGAGAGGAATAAGAAAGATCTGTGAATTAGCAGTGAAGAAAATCGTCATAGAGATTTAGCCTTTTAGAAACACATCGATCGATCGAAAAATCCCCAATGCTTCAGGCGATGCTATGACCCTGTTCATGTTTAATATTTGTAACTTGCTATTGTTATAGGCAAAACGTAAACCTTTTAAGTATTCCTAGTCTGTATACAGTGAGGAAAAATGCCATTCAAGAAAAGGGCTAAAAAGAAGAAGCGCAGGGAACACGCACGCAAGAAAGAAAGAAGAAAAGCCAAGCAAGGACCATAAGAACAAATCGTCTTTGTGGCACGCGAAAAAATGCTCGAAGCAGACGCCTAACCCCTGATTTCCTCTCATTCCTTGGTTGAGCGCCTGCGCCCAAATCTATATCTAATATTCTGGGGGCATTCCGCCCATTCCACCCCGACCGCCAGGAGGCATTGGCGGGGTTTTCGTTTTCCCGCCAGCAATTACATCGTCAATTCGCAGGATCATTGTTGCTGCCTCTGTAGCAGATTTGAGTATTTGTGTCTTGACTGACAAGGGCTCAAGGACTCCAAGTTTCTTCATATCTTCAACTTTGCCGCTTTGGACATTGACGCCAGCCCAGATCTTGCCTTTTTCGTGTTGAACTTTGAGTTCTGAGAGTATGCCGATGGTGTCAAGGCCTGCGTTTTCCGCGAGAGTCATGGGAACGATTTCTACCGCATCAGCGAAGCCAATGACTGCCAACTGTTCTTTTCCAGGCAAAGTTTCAGCGTATTTTCTGAGCAACCTAGCCACTTCTTCCTCTGGAGCGCCGCCTCCAGCCACGATCTTTGGCTCCTTCACCACGTCACGCACCACGCAAAGAGCATCGTGAATTGACCTTTCCGCCTCGTCCAATATTCGTTGGGTTCCGCCTCGGATCAATATTGCGACGGCGTGAGGGTTCTTGCAGCCTTCGATGAAGGTCGTCTTGTCTTCGCCGATCTTTCTTTCTTCCACGAGTTCTACGTGACCTAAATCGTCCTTGATGAGATTATCCAAGGCTGTGACCAACTTGCCGCCGGTGGCTTTGGCGAGTTTGGCCATGTCAGATTCTTTGGCTTGTTTCACGGCTAATATTCCTTTCTTGGCCAGGAAGTGTTGAGCCATGTCGTCTATTCCCTTTTGGCAGATTACAACATTGGCGCCTGCGGAAGATATTTTCTCAACCATTGATCGGAGCATGCCTTCTTCTTCGCGTTGAAATGCCTCCATCTGGAGTGGATCTTGAATGTTGATTTTCGCGTCGAACTGAGTCTTTTTAATCTCAATCGCGGAGTTTAGAAGGACAATGTTGGCTCTCTGTACTCTTTTGGGCATGTCTGAATGAGTGATTTCCTTGCTGAGAACTAGGCCTTTGATGAGTCGCGTGGAGGCCACGGATTCTCCAGTTTTCTTCTCAACCATGACATCATCCAAGTCAACTCTGTATTCTTCTCCGACTTTTTGAGCCACGTGCATTATTGCGCCCACGGACAATTCTGCGAGTTGCTGACGATTTTCGGCCACAAGTTTGCTGGCCATCGATGTCATGGCAACTTGCTTAAGGGATTCTTTATCCATCAGCTCAGCTGGAATGGCAATCTTTTCCAAGGTTTCGAGAGCTTTGCTGGCCGCCTTTCTATAGCCTTCAACAATCACGGTCGGGTGTAGGTTATTGTTAAGAAGCTCTTCAGCTTTTGAAAGGAGTTCTCCAGCTACAACGACGGCTGATGTTGTTCCGTCACCCACTTCGTCGTCCTGTGTTTTGGAGATTTCAACCATCATCTTGGCTGCTGGATGCTCAACTTCCATTTCCTTAAGGATCGTGGCTCCATCACTAGTGATCGTGACATCGCCCATGCTATCCAACATCTTGTCCATACCTTTAGGCCCTATAGAACTTCTGACTGCCTGTGCTATTATCTTGGCCGCCATAATGTTGTTCTTCTGTGCTTCTTTGCCCCTTCTTCGCGAAGTTCCTTCCTTCAAAACTAGGACTGACTGCCCACTCTGGGTTTGCGTCAAGTACGCCATAATTACTCCTCGCCCCTTTTTCGGATTGAAATCGAAGATAATAACTTAGCGGATGACGGTTCTGGTGACTGTTCCGGTCTTGACTGAGTTCTGGAGAGGTCTGTTAACAGAACCGACGTATCCTAAGAGTCATCGCAACCATGGTTCATTCAGCTCCCTGATTTGGTCCGAGCGCGCGCTAAGCATTACCTATAATCATTCAAGTTCCCGCAACGCGCGCAGATGGATGAACGAATACTCAAGGAGGTGGAAGCGGGCGCCTAGAAGTGCTGCCTCATCATCTTCGCGATTTTGTCTAGTCTTTCTCTGCTTACTTCTGGGATCTCTTCCATTCTGAGGAGCCTCTGACCTTTGTGTCTGGGGATAACGTGAACGTGCAGGTGCATTATGTGCTGACCAGCAGCCTTGCCGTTGCGTTGTATTATGGTTAATCCTTCGAGATTCACAGTTTCTTTTACAGCCACGGCTACCTTTTTGACGATCTTGAACAGATGCCCAATTTCCTCGTCTGGAATGTCATAGATTGTCTCGAAGTGTTTCTTAGGGATAATGAGCGTGTGCCCATCACTCGCTGGTCTGTTATCCAAGAAAGCCATCACACAATCGTCTTCATAGACAGAACTCACTGGACTGTCCTCATTTGCTATCCTACAGAAGACACACGGCTCAGTCATAACGTTGTCTCACTTTTCCCCGATTCTCCTCTCACTATTATCTCATCGATATCGGTCTTGATCCGTTATTTGGTTCCTCTATTTCTCTCTTTAGCGCGCGATGTGTTGAATACTCGGTTACTCTCTTCAACCCCAAGAGAACCAAGACAACCTTACAGTTTCTGGAGTGTGTTCCTGTTCTCTTTCACTAATGTTTAGCTGACTTGCGCAACACCAGCATTGTTGCCGCTATAGTAGCGAGTGCTGCACCGTAAGCGAAAGCGGCGTTGGAAGAAATTACCGTCCATAAGATTCCGGCTGTAACACTTGAACCGAAGTCTCCTATCCCATTAACCGTGCTTAACACCCCGAAACCCGTTCCTCTGTTGTTCTCGCCCAACAAATCCGCGGCATACGATCTTTCACCCGCATCGATTGCACCCGTCTCCACCCCCGCAAGCATAAAGAGGAAGGCATAATTCACAACACTTGGCGGCAGCAGGACGAAACCTGCGCAGTATGCACTGAAAATCAGGTATCCAAGGGCCAACAGATTTCTTTTGCTGAACCTGTCACCCAATGCTCCGAACACGTATGCAAAGACTGCTGCGCCCACGTTGAGTAGCACATAGAGAAGTGTGCTGATGCTGCTCGCAACGATCACTCCCAGACTTGGAGCTAGGGCTTCACTCGCCTTCAGAACTAGAAAAGTGTTAGCGAAATTTCCTATCCCGAAGATGCCTACTGCCAGCAAAAAGGGTCTAAATCCCTGCGGAAGCTGCTTGATATCGGTTGTGAGCTTTCTTCTCTCGCTGGTCTTCTGCGGCCTCCCTTTTTCGCGTGTGAATAAAGCGAACACCAAAACCGCCAGAATCCCTGGCACGAGTGCGAGGAGAAATATGTTCCGAAACCCAATCAAAGGCAACAATATGAACGCTATGCTTGGACCAATAATGGCGCCGAGCGTATCCATCATACGATGAAAACCAAACGCATGACCGTAGCTTTCAGGCTTAACAGACTCAGCCAACATAGCGTCCCGTGGGGACTCCCTTATTCCTCGCCCTATCCATCCGACTGTTCGGTAGAACAAAACTTGGAGGACGTTCGAGGCAAAGGCAAAGAGCGATATGAAGACTCCAGTGAGCGCATAGCCCAAAGTTCCTAGCGACTTCCTCTTACCGATCTTATCACTGAACCAGCCAGAGTATGTTTTGACGAAACTTGACGAAAAGTCAGCTAAACCTTCTATCAACCCCAAGATCTCAGCAGAACTGTGCAGTTCAATGACTAAGAACTGTGCAAGTATGGCTGTCGCCATCTCATGACTCGCGTCGCTGAATAGACTCGTAAAACCCATGGCAGCAACATTTCTGTTCAACCATTTCGTTCCTTCTTGATTGCTGCTTGATTTATCTTCCATGCTTTACAATCCTCCGAATTTCATTTATCTCCACATTCAAGAAAGGTTCAAGTTCGGTCATCACCGTTCTGACTATACCGTCTCTGGCGGGGTAATCTCTAGGTGACCATTCACCGTCTTCTATGGGGAACAGTTCACTGACCAAGCATCTTACGTTGAAATGCGACAAATCTAAGACGTATTGCAGTCCACCATCAGTCTTCACGAGAGTCCCACCGTCAATATGCCAACCGCGTTTGGTAGCTTGGTCTAACTTCTTTCGAAAGTCGTTTTCCTTGGGCTTCAGCCTGATCTCAAATATCTCGTACACGCTACTTGGCACCCTATTCTTCAGATTCGATGGTTACTGTCACGCTGAACGCGCGATTTTTGAGCGGAAACGTGGGGTCTATGTGTCCAAACTTCAGCATTCGATTCCTACTTTCCTTTTTCAACGAAACCACTTCCAAAAGAGCTTACCCACCTGCCATGTTTTACATCGACTTTGAGCCAGTCGCCATCTTTCTCTCTAACATCATAAGGAACTTCTCGCACGCATGCATAGGGAGAAAATTCGCTGAGTCTGTCTTTCAATAGCTTCGTAGCCGACTCGTATTTGTCAAGGTGATAGGCGCACCCTGGAGATGCGCACTGCTCGACTATTTTCTGAGGAGCCAGTCTGAACAATAAGACATCAGCCACCGACTCGGCTTCAATGCTGCTGAAATTGCATAAAATGGAACCGATCTTGTGGACATGCTCATGCACGTCTGTCACTCGAAAATGCGACATTATTACGTTCTTTTTATCGAGTCTCTTTGTTTGAATTATGCAGACGTGACAACTTACTAAGCCCTTGGTCTCGCCGATTTCATTACCTTGCAAGAGAATAGTGCTGTTCAACTTGACATGTCGTCTCCTTTCGAACATAACATCGCTTCGCTGGGTGTGAGAACGAGTTTCAAAAAGAACGCCGCCTAAACCAAGAGACAATCTTGTTGGCCCTTTGATTCTTGAAGTCGCCGAGAATTCTTTTGAAAACGTCAGGAACCTGAGATCTGAGGGCTTCTTCCACGCTCATCCAGGTGTACGCAGTCGCCTCTTGTGAGAATACTACTCTTCCATCGACCACTATTGCCTCATAAGCGATTATGACATGCCGCGTCGGTTCATCTTCTTTAGAGAAGAAATCATCATGAACACCAATCAATCTGGTCGGAAGAACCTTTAATCCCGTTTCTTCTTTAACCTCACGTACAAGAGCTTCCTTCACGCTTTCCTCCGGCTGCAAATAGCCTCCTGGCAATACCCACCAATCATGATAAGGCAGATCTCCTTCCCGTATGAACAGGATTTCATGTTCTTTTCCTTCGATCACAGCGCAAACACTGATCAACACTTTCCCTTTTGACACATCTTTCTCAGAGATGACACCTTGATTCATATCAACATCTCCACTTTCAACTTCAGCCTCTGTCTGGCCATTTGAAATTCTAACTGGATTTCAGATCCACGAGATATTTCTTGATCAATTCGTCTCTCATCCTTCTCTCTCGGTCCTTTGATGGTGTGCGTGCACACAGGTGGAAGACAAGCACGCGGTTATCGCGGTAGACTCTGCCTATTTGATTCCTTAGCCCGACAAATCTGGATTCGAGGGTAATTCTTTGAGGTGCGATTTTTCGTAATTCAGAGTCCAGACTCTTTTTCCTTTCTTCAAGCTCGTTCACTCTATGCGACAGTTGACTTTTAGAATGTGGACTTTTCATGCCCAATTCAACCAGGTGTAGAACAGCCTCAGAATCGAGATTGATGCCTTGCTTTCTGGCTAGTTCAAGGATTTCCCGGTTCCTTCCTATCGAGATTCTCCCGGCACGGGACTTTCGCAGCTGCACGTTCAACGAACCACTCTCCCGGAGAGTAGACTCTTAAGAGTCTTTGTGTCTGCAATGATCTCTCCTAGCAACTTCTCCGATCTCTCAATCTCGCAAGGCAACTCTGAAATGCGTTTTTTTGACTCGTCTATCCTTTCAGCGAGATCTGCGACTTCCTTTTCAAGAGAAACAATTCGCAAGGTCAGCAGTCCAATCTTCGCGAATTTGATGGCACCCTCTTCGCTTCCTGTTTTTTGATACAATTCGAAGGAGAACGGTGATCTCGATCTGGCGGATCTTCTCAGTGTTAGATTCATGACATATCACTTTCTTTTGATCTCAGCATGAAGGTCAGAGTTCTCTCTATACCTCGCCTTCCCGCCACTCTGACTAGACTCTCACCAACGGTCTTCTCAGTTCCAGCTCGATCGTTCTGTGAAAAGTGATAGTCTTGTTTCTTGATGTACTCAGCAAGATCAGTCTGCGTTCTTTCCAAGACTTGAATTTGCTTGTCGACAATTCTTTCAACTGCGGATCCGAATCCCTCGCCAGACATTCTGGAAGCAACGAGGGAAGCAATGACGTAGTGAGGAATGCACATCCCCCTAGATGCATCGAAGAGTTTCAGAATCTCTTCGTCTTCAGCAACTTCACGGAGGAAATCGCAGGTGTAGATCTGTATCATAGTAGAAACGTGATCGCATGCAGGACACTTGATCTGATGGGCAACAGTCTTCAAGAGTCTTGACGCCGTGATCGAACGAGAACCCCTTTTCAGATGTAGTCTTGGTCGCCTTGACCCTGCAGACTTTGCCTGTTCCTGAGACTTGACATCATCTAGGACCTGTTCGGCCACACTCTTAAGTATCAAAGCCATACCCAACCCATCACTGCTGCTAGGATTGGTGGAGAAAGCGAACATCTTGTAGAAATGATAGTTGCAGAAACCTCTGCTTTCAATGATTTTTCCCCGTTCACCAGGGTCCATCACAAGCTCGCTCAAGTAATTGTCAATGTACCTTTGCTCAAACCTGTCTTCCAGATAGCACAAGAAGCAACTTTCTGCTTTCTGCAGTGCCTCTCGAATATAGACCCGACCTATCCCGCTTTTCATGTCTGTAATCCTCATAGGAAGCCCAGCTTTCGAAGTATATTTACCGCCTGAAACGTATTTTCAAAAGTTGATATGCCGAGGTCTGACCGGGCGAAGCCTCCATTGCCTCGTTGACATTTCAACACGAAATCCATTGTTTGCGAGGGAAATCGGCAGCTTTCTCCGAGCAGGCCAAGTGTCATCACGCCATAGTACGTGTGCTCCATGTAAGGTGTCACTGATCGGGGAACCACGGTAAACCCTCCGTGAGGCTGCTCGCATTCCCTCACAAACCTTACAGTATCATTGAGATCCCTTCGATTAGCCTTCAATAAGCAAAGAGAGGCGATAGCATGGTAGGTTGAGTTGATGTTTGAATGTCCGCGGGCGCCAAACCCTCCATCCTTGTTCCGATACTTCAGTAACCATCTTCCGACTTCTTCACTGTTTGGACTGATGTTCAGAATTGAGGCAAGTTCCAGAAACATGAGACTTGACTCAAATTCCGATGAAACTTCAACGTAAACATCAACATTTCCAAAGTATTTTCCTGAGCTCAACGCAGACTCGACATATTCTCTGAATTGGCTACCGAGGGGTTCGGTGCACAACGTGAGCGCCTTGCCGATGTAATAATAGGAATAGATGCTGCCAAGGTCAAAATCTCGAAGCCATTCAACGGTACGATCCACGCGAGGAAAAAGCGAACCTAAGACGTCCAAAATGGCTAGACCGTAGTAAGTGTCCTGTGCATTGGAGTCGAGACCTTGAGCAAAAGCGTATCCTCCATCATCATTCTGTCGATTAACAATGTATGCCACAATTCGTTCTCTCAATAGTGAATCTACAGTCTGCCGCTTATTCAGACTGATACTCGCCGTGCCCTTTGAGGCGAACCGCCCTGCTTCGGACAACCCAACATCCACTCATTCACTTTGAATGTGTAGAAGCTATCAGCCCCTGCACGAACAACAAGGGCAGTTAAAGGCGAGCCTCATCGCCTCGCAAACTCAAGATACCCAGTGAAACAAATATGCTTTTCCGATTAGACAGCGTGTTTTGATGTATTCTCGCACTGCCTACTTATTCTGTGTGCGGGGATTTTGCTGTAGCTCGCGGAACACTTCTTCCTTTTCGAGCACTGCCTTGTCGCAGCCCACTTCAGGATAGGGATCACTGCTTCCCTTAGCCCTTCTCCATCCTTCGTCAATGAATATTCAACGCGAGGCGGAATCTCGGCAAATGACTCTCTCTTGAGCAGGCTTTCAACTTGAAGCTGCTTCAGCGTGTCTGCAAGCGTCTTGGGGCTTATGCCCTTCAGTTCTTCCATTAGCTTGTTGAACCTGAGGCTTCCGTGATTCCCTATTGCATTGATAATCAATAGTGCCCATTTCTTGCTTATCACGTCGATGATTCCCTCAAGCGGGCAAAAACAGACTACATCATTCTTGTTCTGCATGCAGGCCACTTTCATTGGTGATAGCAACTATGTCGCTATAAACTTGATAGCATAAATACTTTACTTCTAATAGTATTCGGAATAGAGGTGATAGTGAATGGATGAAGACTGTGGCTGCGGAGGGCATCATCGGAGACACGAAGGCCACTGTGGGTGCGGTATGCATGGAGACGGACACGGTTACAGGAGACGCTTCTTTACAAAGGCCGAAAAAGTCGAGAAGCTGAAGAGCTACGTAGAAGAACTCAAGAATGAACTGAAAGCCGTTGAAGAGAAAGTCAAGGAAATGCAAAGCCAAAAGTAAGCTCAAAACGGTGAAATCTGGATTATGTCTTCCGAAAACGCCATAGAAGTCACAGACCTGGCGAAACGCTATGACGGTATCATTGCAGTGGACAACACGACTTTTCATGTCAAGAAAGACGAAATCCTCGGTTTTCTAGGGCCTAACGGTGCAGGCAAAACAACGACGATAAGGCTCCTCACTGGTCTGACAAGACCCACCTCGGGCACGATCAGAGTCGCTGGCATAGATATGACCCGAGAACCCAACAATGCAAAAGAACACCTAGGAGTTGTGCCCGAAGTATCCAATATCTACGATGAAATGAGCCCCTGTGATAACCTGATCTTTGCAGCTCAGCTTTATAGGGTGCCTAAGGACGAACGAGAAAAAAGGGCGCGCGCGCTTAACGAACGTCACGACCGTTAACATAAACGTGGCAGAATTCTTACCGACAGACCTAAACAGGGACGGAACAGTTAACATCCTCGACATCTTCGCAGTAGCGTGGGACTTCGGAAAAACAATCTAGCATGCTTGGCAACCCAGTTTATCTAACCATACGAGCTTTATAGTTAACTTCCCAAGACCCTAACTTCGAAAAGCCGCAGATCTTTCTTTTTCGGAAGGTACTAGCCAGTAATAGGGAAAAAGATAAAGTATAATTCTAGACAATCTTCCTAAGCGCGCGATGAAGCCTATCCTACGTGTTATCAGGAACATTCAGCACGGGTCCGCAAGACATGGCACGCCAACTTCATGCCTGAAACGCTCAATGTTGCTGCCAGAGAAGAACGCGCCCACTATCGAGGCTCAGATTTTTTCAGCTCTTCCAAAGCTTGAAAAGCCAGCGAAACCAGGAAGAGCAGAACAAAAATGAAAACAGTAAGGCCTATCCTGTAAAGAAGAGAAAGCCCAGAGTACATGAGAACGTACATGCCAATCACCACAAACACAACGGCAGCAACCTTCATCACACCAGACACGCCTTCAAACATCACATTCACCCTTTCCAAACACACACAGCAACTCTACAAAATCCCGAGCTTAAAATAAACCTATTGTCCCCAACACGCAACAGATGCTTGCAGCCTAAGTCTCCAGAACCCGCGCCACATGCAGAGCCCTTTCCGCGGTCGAGACACAAAAAAGCAGATCGTCAACGGTAGCAACAAACGTCGGAAACTTCCCCTCAAACATTATCTGCGTAACAACGGTCTTTCCCTTTCTTGCAGTCTTGACGGACAAGCCGTTAGGCGTCTTGAAGTTGTCAGGCGAGACCGCGTCAGCAACAGCCTGTGCAACCTTCTCACTGTCGTACTCCAACACTATTTCAGCCTCCAATCTTCTCGCCCCTCAACTGACTCGCAACCAACTCATTCACAACCTTCAAAAAGTCGTCAACATCTTCTATGGAAACCTGAGCACCCGCCGCCACGTTGTGCCCACCGCCCTTTCCCTTGAACTTTTCAGCTGCAACCTGCATCACCTCTCCCAAATTGACCCCCTTGTTGATGACCGTGTCCATGGCTCTCGCAGAAATCTTCGCCAAACCCTCCCCCTCAACATTAGCATAAGCAATCAAAGGCTTCTCAGGATTCGGAAGACTCCCAGAAAGAATCGACGAGATGGCACCGATTATCTTGTCGTCGATAAAGTCCTCCCCATAAACAACGTAGATGTTATCAAACTCCTTCACCCTCTCAGGCTTCTCCATAATCCACCCAAGATACTTGTTAAGCGTCCTCCTGTAATCCTCCAAAACCCTGTTCGCTCCCTCCAGCGCCGAACCACGATCACCCATGCACACAGCAATGCCCAAACCTGACTTGTCCATGCGGCCAGTTGCGTTCAACAAAACCGAAAACTCTCGCGCATCCCGCAAGGGCGTCCAAGGCTCCTCACGATTCAACACGTAAACGTGACCAATCAGATTCGACACCTCATAGTGCAAACCCTTCGAAAGCAGATAATCCGCCAATGCCGAACACAACCGCTTCTTCTCATCCTCAGAAAGATCCCTCAAAGCACGCCACTTGTCGCCGTTTCTAGGCTTAATGTCCAAGCTCGTCAGAAAAGCCAAACTCTTGTCCTCCTCACCACTTATCCCCGGAATAAACGGGCTCGTCGTAGACGCCAAAGTCTTGTGAATAGGACGCGTTTCCCTGCCGAAAAATATCAGGTCCTTCTCAACCGTCAAAAGCCCTGAACAAGTCGCATCCTCAACTATCTTCTCGTTCAGACCTCCCAACAATCGCTGATCATACTTGTCCTGCATATCCCCCAAAGCACCGACAACGGCCACCGGAGCCAAATCAACGTTCACCTTGTCCACAGCCTTAGCCACAAAATACGCCACACCAGAACCGCTCACATCCCGCGCCCCGTCAATCCCATTCAAATGCGGATTGACATGCACGAAATTGTCCGACTCCTCACCAACGACCTGATGATGATCCAAAATCACAATCTTGAAGTCAGCCAGCTTCTCATTCAACAAGTCCACGTAACCACTTCCCAAATCTGTGAAAATCACCAGCTGCGGCTTATCGGAAAGAATCTCACCCACGATCTTCTGCTCAATCCACTGAGTTATCCGAACTCGAAACCGAGCGTCAAGCCTGAACAACGCCTTCCCAATCACTCCTGCAGCTGCAACCCCATCAGCGTCCAAATGCGAAAAAACATGAATAAACCCATCCTCTCTGACAGTCTCCAAGATTGCCTTAGCCGCCTTCTCGGCCGAACCCAGAAACTCCGCAACCTGATTCTCTTTTGAAGCTGAAGCCATGCCAACCACTTTAGGCTAACAACATAGCTTATTTAAGCATTTAAAATTCACGAAACACTCGCAATCCGGAGCAGTGTTGCATTAGGGCAAGCTCCCAAAGAACGGCGCAACTTGGCTGGTGAAGACGGCAATTTACGACTGGTTAATCGATGGGGATCGAGAAGAAAAAGCTCGCTTAACATGTTTCATGAAACGGCGTAATCAGCAGGGTCGGCTAAGTAATTGAGGCTATTTTCGCCTCGTACTTCCAGTTCGAAGGCATGGCGCCCTTCTGCTTGTAGTATCTTGACAGTTTATGGATTTTCGCTTCGATCAGCTGAAGCGCCCTCTTATTGTACAGGTCAGACCTGTTCTTTTCAAGATGAAGCGAAAGGCTCTCAGCCTTCTTCAACAAACTCGCCAAATCCTCCGGCAACGACGGAGCAAGCTCATTCTCCCTCAAAACCTTCATCACCCGTTTCCCAATAATCGGCTTCGCCAAGGGAACCGAATACTGATCCCTCAAAATCGTCCCAATACGACTGGGAGAGTTACCCTCCTTCGCAAGCTTCACAATCAACGCTTCAACCTCTTCCGGCTGGTACTTGCACCAGCTCGGAGCCCGCTTGCTCACCGGCCTTATCTCATGCGACTTTCCCTTTTCCTGCTTAGGCATCAACAATCCCTTAAACTCTGTATGAGCGAAGATACACACATATTTAAAACTAACTCAGATATTCCATAAATAACACTGACTTTCATTCACTTTCTCTTCCTGAACAGCTTCTTTCCGTCTATGTCCATGATGTATTCAAATCCCACTTCTAGCAATTTGGCAGCTTCTTCTAATGTTCGCGCGCGCGAATAATGTTAGGTGGAAGCTGGTTCAAGTGGTATGATTTGGCATTGTATCTGCTCCCACTTGTTCTTTCACTTCTTGCAGTTGTTCTAGGTAATGGCATACTCAAAGGTTGGAAATGGGTGCGGTATGCATTGATACCCTATTGGAGTGTTACAATCATCGCATCATCTTACGGAATATGGCTGGCTGGAACCGTGTGGAACATGACTTTTGCACCAAATCTCTTTATGCTTATACCACTGATGCCACTTACATTCAGCCTCGCATTTCTTCTCTATTTCCAAACAAGCAAAGTCAAAGTCTTCTTCGATGGGTAAGACCCGGCACACTAATGGGTAAGAGTCTTGTCGCCAAGCACATTCTATTCACAGAGTCTCCAGGTATTGTGTTGTGCCATTGTGTCTGTGTATGGGGTGTATATTAGTAGGGTTCTGTTAACTCTTAGGCGCTTGCATGGATTCCGCAAGTCCATGTTAACCAAAGGCGCTTTTATGAAAACGAGCCCAGATGCACTTTTGCTAAAATGAGCCCTTATGCTAATGTCTAGTTCCGCACACTCTGCGTCGAGCTTGGCGTTTCTGATACTTCGTGTATCTCCGTTGATAAGGCAAGTTTAGATCACTAGAAGAAAAATACGGAAATCTACACAGGTCTAGTTTTTGGAAAACTGCATTGGGCTCGTTTTTGAGAGTCATCAACCGAAAGGTAACACGTTCACCAATCAGCCTAAATTACCGAAGAGGTAACAGCACCAATTGGTTGATTAGGCTTGTGTCGAAACTACTTTAAGATTATGCGCAGTTGTTTTTGCAAGCGTTCCTGTTCCTCTTCGTTTTCTCTGAATTTTCTGTTCGTTTCCTCTATCAATTCATGATAGTGTTGTTTCAGTAGTTGTAGCTTCTGTGGGTCTTGAAGGTCTAGTTTGGTGCTCAATCTCTCACTTTGGAGTGGCTAATTAGATGTTAACCGATTCTTAAAAAGAATATGCAACAGTGTAGAACAGAAGAACACGGAGAAAATTAGAAGAAGTATCAATCTTTCACCGATTTTTTATAGAGCTCGTATGGAATCGTTTCAGAGGCTATCCGACGAAAAGTAACAGGGAGAACAATCCGACGGAGAGGTAACAGAACGTTGATGTGAAAGTCTTATATCTGACACTTCTGGAATAGCTTTTGGAGAGTTCCAAATATGCTGTTTCTACAGACTTCGAGACATTCGCCTGAAAGCTGTCCGATGCATAATGA
>Ga0315268_10004130_pt1 | contig 15846 bp, 19 predicted proteins | sample C1_top_MG_FD_204535 | JGI IMG/M metagenome (GOLD analysis project Ga0315268, IMG submission 204535) | Sediment microbial communities from Yellowstone Lake, YNP, Wyoming, USA - C1_top | ecosystem: Environmental > Aquatic > Freshwater > Lake > Sediment | place: USA: Wyoming | collected 2017-08-01
TCGTGGACATTATCTCCAGGTCAGCGTCAGGATATCTGCTGCGCAGGTCCTCAAGAACGAATTTGCTGGCGTCGGCCTCGACCACATCGACCTGGAAGACTTCCATTGCCTTTACCAGCACTACTATGATGAACAGAAGAACCAATATCGGAAGCAGACCTCTCTTGAGCATGTAGGGGTTAACAGCCCAAAATTTTTATTCCTTTAGTTTATCGGAAAGAAGAACTATTGCCTCTGCGATGTCGCCGCCGGTCTTATCGAGCGCCGCTTTCGCCTCTTCCTCGGAGCAGCCGGCCTGCTCCATGACCAGCTTTATGTCATCCGATGAGGACTTGTCCTCCACACGGACGGTGCCGCTTATCTGGAATGATTTCTGGCCCTGCATGGTGACCTGGGTCACCTGCGGATCATCTATGACAAGCCTGCCTGAAGAGGTCTCTATTATCACGCTCTTCGCGTCTATGGGCTCCGAGCGGATGCCCATCTGACGCATGAGAGCCTCCATCTTCTTAGGGTCCATTCCCCCTGGCATCATAGGATCCGCCCAAAAAAAGCTACTTGAACACTTCGCCGCGTTGTGACTTGCGGACTTCCACACGCCTCATCTTGGTTATCTGCTTGAGCCTGTTGAAAAGCTTCGCAGAGAGCCGGCCGTAGATCACGTCCTGCATGACGTCATCGAAATTCGCCTCGGCAACGCCCTTCTTTGACTCGTCGACCAGGACCTTCCTCAGGTTCCTCCTGGTGTTGTCGCTGACGCGTGCTCCGGTGACCGCGATGAGCTTGAGGCGCAAATTCTCGCCGTCCTTTGTCTTCTCATCCACGACCTCGTGTATCACGGACTTGCCCCTTCTTGCGAATGTGCGTATGAAGGAGGGCGAGACCTCGTGGCCCACAAGCACTGTCTGCGCATCCTGGCCTTTCACGTCCTTGATCCTGAAGCAAAGGGTCGTGAACATGCCCATCTGGGAGCTTCCGCCTATGCCTAGCTCGAGCAGGCTTTTACGCACGATGCGGTTCATGAGATTCTTATCATCGCCCGCAACGACTTCGCAAAGCTCTTTTGATTCAAAGATCGTAGGCGCTTTGACCGAGTACCACTTCTTTGCTTTCCATTTGTCGACTACTTTAGGTTTCTTTCCTGCCAGGTAATCACCATCACTTCACAAGCAGCGCTACCTGCTCTGGGTTGTATTTCCAGCCTTTCGGCAGCATGCCTTTTGATGAGTAGTATTTAGCGAGCCTCGTTATCTTGGACTCCACATGGCTGAGCTTCACCTTGTTGTGGACGTCTTTCTTGTAGGACTTCACATGGCCCCTCATGCGGACCGCCTTCCGTATCAAGGCGATAATGTCCTCCGGGTATTCCGGAGCGGCCTTTTCATTCCTGAGGAAAGCCAGGAGAGACATCCCAAGCACGGCACGCACGTTGGCGATCCCATGCTGGTCCCTCAGGCTGAGCGCTATCTTGGCGGGGGGAACGCCTTCCCTTGCCATCTTCACTATCATGTCGCCTAGCTCTGCCTTCCCGATCGTCACCCATTCTGGGGCGACCGTGCTCTTCGGCCTTTTTGTTCCGGCCTTTCCTTTCTTCCTTGAATGTAATCTTGCCATTTGAACACCATGCCTGCCAGTCAGGCTGAATGAGAGCCCTTGGGAATTAGATTTTCAGAGAATTCCAGGAGCGCGTTATATCTATGCGAGAGGTTGTTTTTTAATTGTATGTTTTCAGCGAACGTCTGTGAATGGCCTTTTGGCACGAATATGGGGTCATAGCCGAAACCGCCTTTTCCGTGGGCTTCCCCGGCTATCGTCCCTTCGCATTTTCCGGTGAATGTTGATATTTTTTCGCCATCGTGATATGCGATGCATGCGGCAAAATGTGCATTGCGCCTTTCAACCCCTTTCATCAGCCTGAGGATCCCGGCGTTACCGATTTTCTTCTGCACCCAAGCCGAATAGGTCCCGGGAAAGCCTGCCAGCCCATCCAGGAAGAGCCCACTGTCCTCCACAAAAACAGGCTTGGCGCATCTCCGGTATGCCTCCTCAACCGCCTCGCGGGCGATGTCCTCCAGGCTGTCAGAGCGTATCTCATTATGTTCGAAAGGAAAATGCTTCACGGCTATGTTCCGCTCACCCAGCATTTTCGCCGCCTCTGCGAACTTGTTCCTGTTTGATGTTGCGAACAAAATTTCCATGGACTAGGAATGCGAAGAACAGATTTAAAATCGGACTTCGGGGCGGTCCATCGATCCTGGAACCACAACAATGGGAAATCCAGCCCAAATTGAAAAAAATAGCCATAATTATAAATATTTTGGAGTGAATACTCCACTAATGCCTAAGATTCCGAAGGAAGCACTCGATGAAAAAGACATCATGCTGATTGAGGAGCTTCGGAAAGATGCGAAGCTCTCTGAGCAGAAACTAGCAAGGAAGACCAGTATACCCATGACAACGGTGCACAACCGTCTGAGGAGACTGCGTGGGCTTGGCGTGATCAAAGGTTACACCATCCGCCTGGATTACGCCAAGCTCGGCAGACCTCTGGTCGCATATGTCCTTGTGAAAACGATGCCCGGCGCAAACCAGAAAGAAGTGCTGGAGAACTTGGGCAGGATGCCGCACATAACAGAAGCGGCCATGGTTGCCGGGGATTTCGACGTGATTTTCAAGGCGCGGGTAGCCTCGATGAAAGAGCTGAACGGCATAGTGGTGCAGAAACTGCGGATGCAGAAGACGATAGCAGAGGCCAGAACGATGATAAGCTATGAGACAATTGAGACGGAGTGATTGGAATGAAGAAGGAGACAAAAAAAGCTGAAGAGAAAAAAGAGGAGAAGAAGCCTGAGGAGAAAAAACTAGACCAGAAAGCGCAGGAAGAGATGGCGGCAGTGGTGAAGGAGATAGAAGGCGCGCTTTTCGCGGTGAAATTCTACCCCGTGGCTGTGGACGAGAAATCAAAGAACGAAGCGCTGGTGAAACTCAAGGACATATACGCCAAGGGCAACGACACGGTCAAGCAGCTTTTCCTGTATATGATGCATGAGATACTGGCCCAGAGCTCTGACCTCAAGCTGATTCACACCCAGGAGTATTTCAGGGCGAAGCATCCGACAATGGAGCCGGCGCAGCTGCGCATGAACGTCTACCGGGCCATGTTCAACTATCACACCTCCCTAGAGGGCCTTGGAGAGCTGATAAAGATGCTGGGCGAGCTGAAGGGAAGCGATGATTCCGCCAAGCTCCTCACCTATCACTTCTCACATCTCTGCGGCTTCGAGAGTGAGGCCAACCACATGCTGAGGGCGGTCATAATAGAATCTCTTGGAAAATCAGAATCCCTGTATGCGCTCAAGGCATTATTGGAATACGCGAGATACAACGACAACGAGAGGACACTGAACCGCATAGTGAATGCGCTTGTGGGCTGGGAAGGAAGAGTGGACGGACTGAAGATAAGCGAGGAGGAGAAGCAAAAGCTTAGGGCAAGGCTCCAGGAGATAATGACCAGGGAGAAGGGAGGGACGCATTACGGATAGTTTTTCATGAACGCTAGCCCATGATTCCAGGCATTGCCAGGGTCGCCTCGATCCGCTTCCTGTCCCTTTCGGGTAGCTTGGCCAGGATTGCCGCTATGAGCGTGTCAAGCCCCTTTTCGCAGGTTTCGATAGCCTGGGCGCAGTTTGAAAGAATTGCAGCAGTCTGCGCCTTGGTTCTTGCGGACAGCCTCTCCGCTTCGCCTCCATAATCCTTTGAAGCGAGTTCTCGGAGTTCGCGCCTTTTCCTCACGAGCGCCCTGATCTTGGGCACCAAGGATATTGCAACGCCTGCCACCGCACCAATTGCCGTGGTGACGATATTCAGCGTCATACTTGAAGCCGGATTCATTGCAAAGCCAGTCGCCGCACCGAGGAATCCGCCTGCAACAGTCTCGGCAACTTTTTCCCTCCGCGTCTGCTCGCCTTGTTCTAGTTTGCCCGTGGCATCGCGAAGAAGTCGCCCCAGCTCAGCGGTAGAGTCATGTGCCTCATTCCTGATTTGGCTTTGTGTGGAATGGACAGCTTCTAGAAGCCGATCCAGATGGAGAATCCTTTCCTCAAGAATCCTTCGGTTATCATGCGAATCGAAAGGTCTGCCGCTCAGAGAAAACTCGTTTTTATAACGCTCATACCGAACAGAAGGCCGAACCGAAGCGATGTCGTTTGTCCACAGCCCAACCGCTGCGAGGTCCACTTCCACCACGCTATCTGTATAGGGATCGGACTTCTTCAATGCCTGGAGCGCAACCCCCAGGCGTTCCCTGAGAACGGACACGCCCCGCCTGGCCTCAATGGTCTCTTTTGGAGATTTTTCGGCCAGTTCGTGATAGCGGCTCAAGAACCGTTCCAACCTCTCCACATCTGGTTTGCCTTTTCTGACGCTAGAAGTGTTTTGAATCAGGTATATATTGTGTATAAAAGAGTTTAAAAATGTTATTAGTCAGGGCAGTAGCTGCACTCAGGAGACATGGTCGAAGGCCAGCTGGGTCCTGCACTGGGCGTCCTCTGTTAGATAGCCTGAGATGAACAGCTTGAAATAGCCGAGTATGGGGACCCGGGCGATGACCTTGCCGCGCGCGTTCTCCTGCGGCACCGGGCTGTTGCCGATGCTGTTGCCATAATCATAGGCCTGTATGTCAAGCAGGGGGTTGTTGTCGCCCCTGGTGAGATAGTACTTTTTGCCATCCACGTTTATCTTGAACATTACCCTGTGCACTATGTCGCCCACATAGGAATAGAGGTCTCCCTTCACGGGCTGATAGACGATCACGTCATTGGAGAAATTGGTGAGATATTCGCGGTTCCTGAATGTCACCGACCTAAGGCAGGGCTGGTAGAGGGAATTGCCGTTGGAGTAGGAAATCGAGCACATCTGATAATTGTAGGTGAACGGGCCTTTCCTCTCGACCACCTTTTCAGGTGAACTCTTGAAGACCTGGCAGAGCTCGGTGTTGCTGTTGAAGCAGTAGGCGAGCAAGGAGCCGTCCAGAGAGGCGTTGGTCACATCTGACGAGTTGATGCCCACATAGGAGACCAGGGAGCGTCCGCTCAGCGAATCGAGCTCGGCCTGGCTCATCTCGAGCTCATAGGCCTTGGGCTCGACCCCCTGGACAACCACGAAATCTCCGCGCTGGAGATTCGGGAGCATGCTGCAGGACACCACGCCGGATACCGGCGAGCTCGTGTTGAGGAGGAACGAGCAGCCGTACCAGACGGCGACCGCGATGACAAGCGCAAGGACAGTGTCAATTAGCTCGTGCTTCCACCCGTGCTTCTGCGCCCCTTGCTTGACCTCAAGGCCGACGAAAAAGAATATCTCTATAACGACAGCCAATGCTATCAGCGGCGGGATGAAACCAAGCGTGGGGCTGCCTCCCACAAGAACATTGGCGATGAGAAATATTATCAGCGTGCCCAGAAGCACCAGGGCTTCGACTGGCGGCTTCTCCAGGAGGTTCTTTACGTCCATTCCACCAACTATTTGGCGATATCCAGGAACTCTTCCTTGAACTCGGCCACCTGTTTCTTTATTTCCTCGAGCTTCTCCAGCACAAGCTTTGCAGCTTCGCCTTTCTTTGTCTTGACAATGAGATGGGGGACGCCGACCAGGGGATGTTCCACCTTGTAGCCGGCGAATTCCACGTCCTTCTCCCCGTTAAGTTTCTCTGCGATAAGCTGGGCCAAAGAAGGATCTACTCCGCCAAGCTCCAGCTCGAGAGTGTTCTTATCATTAACCAAAATCTTGATTTCCATCAAAACTCCTCCTTGTGCGCTTTTGGAACGTCTTCCTTCTCGTGCGCTATCTTCCTGCGCTCCTTCCAGCCGCAGCTGCAGATGAAAATCCTGTCTTTCATCTCCATCGCACTGCGGCACCTTGGGCAGAAAACCCGCACAAGGCCGTACTCTGGTCCCATCATGCTGAGCTCTATGCCCGTGGGCAGGACCTTTTGCACTCTTGCCTTGAGTATGTCGCCTATCTTGACCTCATGCCTGAGGTCAGCCACATACTCCCTGCGTATGGCAGTAACAGGAAGGACGGCTTCGATCTCAACGCCGCGGCCGCCTTGTTCCGCTTCGCTTACAGGGACGCAGCCGGCGACGGCCTTGTTCATGCTCGCCCTTGTCACCACGCAGTACATCTCCATACCTACGTGGGGCTGCTGGAGGACACGACCTTTGAACTTGACTGCTGCCTTGCCCTCTGCGCGGACATCCTCGCCCACTGCAGCTGAATAAACCTCATCACTTTCCATGTACGCGTTCTCTCCAGGCTCGGCCTCCTCGCAGCTGGAGAGATGGTCCCCTGGAAGAACTAGTTTTCTTTTATCCATCAGAATACCTCTATGAATGAGGAATGGATTGATGAGCAGAAGAGTTATAAAACCCTTCGGCTAGCCTCAGCACAAAATAAAATGAAAAATGAAAAAATTCACTCAGCCGCGTTCAGCAGCTCCTGTGTCTTGTAGATCAGGTAGAGTGGCGGGATGAAGAGCACCCAGCAGAACAGGATGACCGCGACATAGAATCCGGTCGCTCCGAGCGGATAGCCAGCTGAGCCTTTCTTCTTGGCCAATTCCTCCACTTCGGTAAGGAACTTCCAATAGAAGTATAAGTTCACAAGCGGGATAAAGCACAGGATCAGCCGCACAATCGGGTTGTAGTCCGCTTTGCTGATGTCCTTGAGCTCTACCCACCATTTGTATAGCAAGTAGATGTTCACGAATGGGATGATCCCCATTATCACTGCCATTATCGGGCTTCTAGCCATAAAGTAATCACCGATATTGCCTCGGCGATAAGCATATTAAAGCTTGCGGTGGCAGCGCCCTAGCAGGATTTTTATATCCTAAGGGGAACATATCCACGTGAAGGAATGAAAAGGCCGATACTCATATTGTGCATAGACAGGGACAACGACCTCTACGAAAAGGCAAAGGTGAGCGGGCCCCTCATAGGAAGGGAGAGGAACATCCAGGGCGCGCTGGCACTCTCTCTTGTGGACCCTGAAGACCCTGATTCGAATGCCATATTCTACGCTGTGAAGATGTTTGACCAGATGCGCAAGGAAGGGCACAGCGTGGAGATAGCCACGCTGACAGGCGACAAGAACCTCGGCTACAAGGCTGACAGGAACGTCAGCAGCCAGCTCGACAGGGTGGTGATGGAGCTCAACCCAAGCTCATGCGTGCTCGTATCGGATGGCGCATCGGACGAAGAGGTCCTGCCCATAATAAAATCAAGGATCAAGGTCGACTCGACCAAGATAGTCTTCATAAAGCAGGCAAAGGAGCTTGAGAAGACCTATTTCGTGCTATTGGAGAAGCTCAGGGAGCCCTATTTCGCCAGGACGATAATAGGCATCCCGGCCATACTCATACTGCTCATATCCATATCCAGCTATTTCGGCCTTGGCTGGGAACCGGTCGGCGTGGTCATAGGGGTCTACCTCCTGCTGCGCCTCCTTGGGGCCGAAGACCTGGCCGGCAGCATCATAAAGGACCTGAGATTCTCTTTCGAGAGAGGGAGCTGGATAGGTTACATAGGCGCTTTCGCTATTTTCATGATAGCGGCTTTTGTGAGCTACCAGTCTTTCAACCAGGCGGTCGCGCTCAACCTTTCGGGAGAGAAGATCGCCTCCTATGTCCTGGGCAACACCATATGGATATTGCTCATAGGCCTGCTGATGATACTGGTCGCGAAGAGCATAGATGCCGTGTTGGAGAAGAAAAAATACGAGGTCACCAGGTACATGCTCTACAGCGCCGCTGCGATACTGTCGACGGTGGTGCTTGTCGTAGGGACCAGGTGGATCGTGAACATGAGCGAGCCCTATGTCGATTTCGGGATGTTCCTTTCCACAATAGCCGTTTCCCTGTTCCTCGGCTACCTGTCCACATGGATAGTGAACTGGTACCGGAAGGAGATCTTGCTTGAGATGAAGATCGAAGGCAAGGAAGCCATATCAGAGCACGGCACCTACCTGGGGAAGATAGTCGGCGTGGACGCGCGGAAGGGCAAGCTCATAATACAGACCATATTCGACAAGAGATACACGCTTCCTATTTCTGCTGTGAGCTCGGTGGAAGAGAACGTGATACTCAAGACGGGCGAATAGAATAATCATTTGGACTGCCGTCTCATCTTTCTCAGCAGTTCATCCTTTTTCTTGCAGTCCGCCAGCGCATGACGGAGGACTTCGGCGATGTCGTTCACTTCTATTACCTGTATCTTCGCCTTTTTCTCCTTTGAGAGATAGACATCCTGGGCATTGGCCTTCGGGATAAGCACCCTTCCGATGCCTGCTTCAATGGCCGCCTCTATCTTAGGCGCGACGCCCCCCACAGGAAGCACGCGGCCGCGGACATCCAGCGAGCCGGTCATGGCGACATCCTGGCGGACCGGTATATTATATAGGGCTGATATCACCGCGACCGCGGTGGATATGGATGCGCTGTCGCCCTCCACGCCCTCGTAGGTCTGCAGGTACTGTATGTGGAGGTCTTTCTGCGAGATGTGCGTGCCTACGTATTTCTTGAATATGGCCGAGACGTTGTCCACGGCCTCCTTGGCTATCGTGCCCAGCTTGCCCGTGGCTATGACGCGCCCTTCGCTTTTCGATGAGGACGGAGTTGCCTCTGCGACAATCGGAAGCAATAACCCGGCGCGTGAGTCGCCCAGCACGGCAAGCCCGTTGACACGGCCGACTTCTGCGCCTTTTGTGATTATCGTCTGGTACTCTTTCTTCATGTCGATTATCCTGCTGCCGAGCTGGTGCTCTATGGAACGGAAGACTTCCTTCCCCTCAATGACCTCGGCGCGTGTGACAAGCTTCAGTCCCTTGTCCCTTGCTACGTCACCTGCGGCACGGATAAGGCCGCCGAGCTCCCTCAGGTTGAGCGCGAACCTTTTCCTCCTTCCGGACATACGCCTGGCTTCCTCTATTATCTCTGCGACCGCCCCGTTGTCGAAATGAGGAATCTTGCCGTCCCTTTTTATCTCCTGGGCGATGAAGCGCACAAGCTTCTCCTCGTTCTCAGGAGTGTCGTCCAGGTAGTCTTCGACGTATATCTCGTAGCCTGCGCCCCTTATCCTTGAGCGCAATGCAGGATGGATGTGGGCCATGTCAGGCAGGTTGCCGGCAGCCACCAATACGAAATCAGTCGGGACGGGCTGGGTTTTCACGAGCGCGCCTGAGCTCATCTCGCTCTGGCCTGTTATCGAGTATTTCTTCTCCTGCATGGCCGTGAGTATTTCCTGCTGCCAGTTGAGCTTCAGCGAGGCTATCTCATCTATGAAAAGCACTCCCTTGTTGGCCTGGTGTATGGCCCCTGCCTCCACACGCAGATGGGCAGGCGTTCCCAGGCCGCCGGATTGCAACGGATCATGTTTGATATCTCCGAGAAGCGAGCCTGCACGCGAGCCGGTCGCATCTATGAACGGCGCGGTGCTCTTCTCGCTGTTGTCCACAATAAGCTTGGGGCCTGTCTCTTCGCGGGGCATCAGCCTCCGGCCGAGCCCGGCAGTGGCGTTGGACACAAGATAGAGGAAGCCGATCCCGAGCAGTGTCACTATTATGAACCACTTGGTGTCCTCAGGTATGTCTATGAAAATCGCCAGGTAGAGCATGGTCAGGCCCAGCAGGCTCAATAGGAGGAAGATGGGCGGGCTTCTCGGCTCCTGCTCTGATTTCTTGAACACGATGCGCCTTCCGAGCCCTGCGCGCTTCTGAAGGTCGCCCTTCTTTTTGATCATCTCGAGTTCTTTCGGGTGGTAATAGCCTGAAAGGCCATGCTTCCTGATGTATTCCGCATCAGGGCGTGTCTTCACGACCCGGACGACAGGCTGGTTCTCGTTGTTGGGGTTCGGATAGACTAGGACGTCTTCCAGCTCCTCGCTCTGCATGAGCTCTGCCATGGCCTGGGCCATCATGCTTTTTCCAGTTCCGGGGGAGCCCATTATCAGGACGTTCCTTTTCTGCTTGGCGGCCTTCTTGATTATCTCGACCGCCTTGTCCTGGCCTATTATCTGGTCGATGAGCTTCTCTGGGACATGGATTTCAGCAGTAGTCTTGAATTTCATACTTATCATATCTCGAAAGGAAGAGATATAAAATCCTTTCCGTCGGTTTCGGCTTATTTAAAAACATTTTTGACCATAGAATTAAACCTTAACAGGGATGGAAAGATGCAACTGGCGACAAGAGACAGAAGGGCACATGCAGTTTTGGCAGTCGGAGGAAGGTTCGACAAGTACCAGCCCGAAGATGAAAAGGATGCCAGGAAAGTCACCATAGAACGAGATCCTGTGTTGGAGCGGCTTATTGCGATATGGAAGAAGTTTGAGCTTGGTTTTTCAGGTTATAATAACGAGTATAAGGATGCATTGGAGCAAGTGAAAGGCATTAGTTATTCTGCTAAAGATGTGGAGAAGTTCAGTATTGCTCTTCTCGAATTCCAGGATGAAGGAAATTTCCCAGAAAAAGCAGGCTATTTCATAAGCGTTCTCATCAACAACGGCAAAGACCTCGATTATGTCATTCACACGCAACATCTGAATCAAGAAATCAATCTGTTGGGATATAGAAATAGCAAGAATATAACTGTGAATGGTAATGTGGGGAGGGGGATCGGATGGGAGATGGAAGGCGGATCTATAACTGTGAATGGGAATGCAGGCAAGCGTGTCGGACAGGGAATGAAAGATGGTGAGATTCATCTTCAAGGCGATTATGTGACGTTAGCAGGTGATATTAAAGGCGGTAAAATCTATCATAAAGGGAAATTGATTTTCGGTAGAGAACCGGATTAGGAAACGACCCTCACATCCCTGAAGGCGATTCTGGGCGCGACCAATCCGCCGAGCACGCGAGTGCTCTGTTCCATGGCCTCGATTTTCGCGAACAGATCGAAAACGTTCCCGCTCAAGATGAATCCGCGGACCGGCCTGCGCTCTTTTCCATCAACCAAAAAAGCTACACCGACCTCAAGGCCGAAATCTCCGGTAGTGGCATTGGCCGTGTGGGAACCGTGCACGTAATGTATTTCGATATGCTTACCCAGCTCGTCCAAATCCTTCACGCGCCCTGGCAAGATGACGAGATTAGACTGGCCGATTGCTGGTGCCGCATCATATGCGCTCCTGCTGCATGCGCCATCGCCTTTTGCCTTGGCGAGGGCCGCAGTCTCGCGGTCGAAAAGGAATGAAGAGACAACACCGCGTTCAATGAGCGGCCGCGGTTCCGATGGAGTGCCTTCATCATCGAAAGGCCTTGCATCTGTGCCTGGAGCGAGCCCGTCTTCTTTCATGTTAAGCATTTCAGAGAAAAACTTCTTGCCTGATTCAAGCTTCGTTATCCCTCTCCGCTTCCAGTCGCCCGAGAAGGAAGGTAGGAGGATTTCAAGGATGCTGTCGAGCGCCTCAAGCTCCAGGACGGCGGTGTATCCGCCGCTTTCAGGCTTTTTCGCACCGCGCATGGACCTGGCCATATTCGCGGCTTTTAGGCCGAGTTCGCTGACGCTTGGGGGCTTATTGTTGGATGCCAGATAGGCGAAACCGAATCCGTCATCGTGCATTGTTTCCACATACAGAGAAAAATCGGTCCTTTTGTATGCACCTGAAAAACCCGCGGTGTTCTCAAGCCTGATGGATGAGTTGCCTGAAGAAAGGATGACCCGAGAGTTCCCTCCGAGGGATTCCGCCGCATCCTTCGCCTCATCGACAAATCCTTTGAGCTCTTCAAGAGGCGCGGCTGCCAGGGCATCGTCGAACATTTCAGGGTTCTTGAAGCTTGATTTCGGAGCAAATGAGAATGATGTTTGTGGCGAGAACTTCGACATCCTCTCTGCCTGGGCCAACGCTTTTTCTATCTCCTTCTCTTCCTGGCAGTAGGCAAAGCCCAGGCGTTTTTCTTTCAACATGCGGAGCCCATAGCCTGACAGGAAAGAGGATTCCTTCACCTTGAGCTCCCCGCCGCTGAAGTTCAGCGAAGCTGACTCTGTGGATAGCTGATAGGTCTCGTGCTCATCCTGGGCCATAAGCTTTTAATCTGCAGACGCAATTTAAAAAATATGAGACTTTTCGTCGCTGTTCCGATACCCGAGGACATCAGAAGCAGGGTTGCGGCGCTTGCCGGGGAGCTGCCCCTGGAGGGCATAAAGCCTGTCAGCAAGGAGATCATGCACATAACCCTGAAGTTCATAGGTGAGACCAACAGGGAGAAAGAGATCGAAGAGAAGCTCAGGAAAGTAGTTTTCAGCCCGTTTGAATGCAACGCCACCGGAGTAGGCGTCTTCCCGAGCCCGAGCTACATAAAGGTGGTCTGGGCAGGGATTGAGAGCAACGGAGCGCTCGAAGCCCTGGCATCACAGGTGAACGGGTTGCTGCACGGGTTTGGCGATGAGCGTTTTTCGCCGCACATGACAATCGCCCGCGTGAAGAAGAAGATAGACGCGTCCGCATTCCTGCAGAAGCATGCCAAGGAGGAATTCGGAAAGTTTACCGTATCTCATTTCGAGCTGATGCAGAGCGTGCTGCAGAAAGGCGGGCCTGAATATTCTGTATTGGCAAAATTCGAGGCTAAATAAAATAAAAGAAAAAAATTCATCCGCAGCTTGCAGTGCTGCCGGATGTGCTTCCACCACCTATGGTACCAAGGCCCGGAGATTCCGCTGTGGTCCGAAGCTCGGTATTGCACTCTTCAGGCGGATCGGTGAATGAGGCGCAGATAGCCTGTTTTATCGCTTCCGCGCTCCTGGCCACACTGACCTGCTCGCCGTTGAGCACAAAGGTCGGAGAGCCCTGCACGCCGTACTGGGCATTCAGAGCGCTTTGCACCGGGTATTGTGGGAAGTTTCCGCCTGCCCAGGTGCTATGGTCGTTGTAAAGGCCGGTGATGTTGTACTGCGAATCGAGCTGCGCGACGCAGGTTGAGATCTTGGCCTCATCGATGCCTGCAGTTGCGACGCAGGAGGTGTAGTTGCCCGCTTCGACAAAGCACCTCAGGTAGCTTGTCAGCTTAGGCTTCTCCTCCTTCTGCACGCAGTAGATGTAGCTGTTGCCCTCGAGCTCCTTTTGGCCATGCATCGCATAGTCGACAAAGCCAACTTCCAGGTCAGCCTTGTCTCCCAGGAGCTCCATCACAGGGACATATGCCTTGAGGAACTGGAGTCCGTAGGGACAGAATGACATGACGAAAGCCTGCGCTTCCGGCCTTGCGGTTTGAGTCACCTGCGGCGTTTCCGGCTCGGTAGAATTGTCGGTAGAAGTCCGGTTGAGCGACTCGTCCAGCTTGAAAGCCTCGCCCAGGAAGATGGAGGTCCCATCGTTGGTTATGTACCCCTGGGTGCTCTGCAGGACGGATGTGCCCTGCTTTATGTCGATCATAGCCAGGCTGACGTGGTCGTCATAGGGCTCGATCTTCGTGACTACTGCCGTATAGCCCGAAGCGAGGAGATTCTCGTTTATGTAAGTCTCAAACTTTGACTTGAGCACGGCATCGGAAAGTTTCGTCGGTTCGGTTGTCTGGTTTTCCTGGACGTTCGGCTTGATCAGGCCGAAGCCCTGGGTGAAAACTGAGACTACGACCAGTCCGACCAGGACTGCGATGACGATTCCATAAATAAGATCCTTGCTCATACCTATTGCGCCTTCACCTTTTGATGTGGCGCTCTCGCTATTTTCCAAAAACATCACCTCTCTTGAAAAGCTGGTTAGTATTATAAATATTTGATACCCACATTAATAAAACTAATCCATTTCTTCGGCTTAGGGCGTATTATGGTGGTTGGATGACGTCACTTGACAAGGCGATAATAGCTTCTTATGAAAAGGCTGGGAGCAGGTTCGAGCTCTATGTGGACCAGGATGCGGCATATGCATACTTGGACAAGAGGAAGACAGACCTCAAGAACATACTTGTGGCTGAGGAGGTCTACTCGGACGCTAAAAAAGGCGAGAAAGCCAAGCCGACCGATATGCAGAAGGTCTTCGGCACCACAGACGTGATGGGCATACTGGAGTTCATACTGAAAAACGGGGAGGTCCAGCTGACGACCGAGCAGAGGAGGAAGAAGGTCGAGGAGAAGAGGAAGCAGATAATCGCCATACTCCTGCGCGAGGCGATCGACCCGCGCACGAACGCGCCGCACACTCCGCTCAGGATAGAGAACGCCCTTGAGCAGACAAAGATACATGTGGACCCCTTCAAGGACCCGCGCGAACAGCTGGAGGAGGTCGTCAAGGCGCTCCGTCCGCTCCTGCCGATGAAATTCGAGAAGCTCAGGATAGCGGTCAAGGTCCCTGCGGAATTCGCCCACAAGTGCTATGGGACGCTGAAGAACTACGGCATAGAGAAGGAGCAGTGGCTGAACAGCGGCGAGCTCATAGTGGTCGTGGAGATATTCGGCGGGCTTCAGGGCGAGTTCTACGACAAGCTGAACAAGCTCACGGCCGGCCAGGTGGAGACCAAGGTGATTTCCAGATAGGCCGCACAGTCCGCTTAAAAATCTTTCCTTCCAGTAATATCTTCGGCTGAGACGAAAAAAGGAAGATAGCAAATGCTATGTTCTTGTTTTGATATGCTAAGTTTTGCTGAAGCTTTGCAAGTTTAGCAAAACAAAAAAGAGGTTTTTGAATATGGACAAGAAGATTATTTTGCCAGGCGAGAAAATAGCCGATGGCAGGGTGAACATCCCGGGCTCATTCTTCGAGGGGAACGCCACCTATGCCGCGGTTATGGGCACTGTGGATGCTGAAGGCCATTATCTCCCGCTGGAGAACCGCTACAAGGCGGTCGTGGGCGATGTAGTCGTAGGCATGGTGACGGATGTCAGGCATGCAGGGTATGAGGTCGACCTCAACCTTCCTGAAGGCGGTTTCATACCGACCCGGGACATGAGGATAAGGCTGCAGCTCGGCGACTTCGTGGTTTGCAAGGTGAAGCTGGTGAACGAGGTCGGCGAGGTGGACCTGGGCGAGGTGCGCAGGCTGCCGGCAGGGAAGGTCATAGAGTTCCCATCCGCGAAGGTGCCGCGGCTCATAGGCAGGAAGAGCAGCATGCTCATGCTGCTGAGGGACTACGCAGGCGGGGACATCATGGTAGGCAACAACGGATATGTCTGGCTGAGTGAAAAAAGCGACATCCCGCTGCTCCTCAAGGTGATAAAGCTCATAGAGAGGAAGGCCCACAAATCAGGGCTCACGGATGAGATCGCAACAATGCTGAAGAATGAGCGGGGCGAAAGGCCCCAGAGCGCCGCTGGCGCAGTTGAAGGTGAATGAAATGGACGTACAACTTATGGTGGATGGAAAAAGGATTGACGGCAGGGGACCTGAAGAGCTGAGAAAGGTCAGGATAGAGGCAGGAGTGCTGACCGAGGCTGACGGCTCGGCTTTTGTCGAGTGGGGAGGCAACAAGATACTTTGCGGCGTATATGGCCCGCGCGAATGCATACCAAGGCATGACGCGAGCCCGTATCATTCGGTAGTGAAATGCAGGTACATGATGTCTCCTTTCGCCTCGCTGGAGGAGCATGGCAGGAGCGGCCCTTCAAGGAGGAGCACGGAGCTGTCAAAGGTCATCAGGGAGGTATTCGAGAACCTCATAATGGCAGAGAAGTTCCCCAACACCCAGATAGACATATTCATCGATGTCCTGCAGGCCGAGGGAGGCACCAGGACAGCGTCCATAACCGCGGCCGCGATTGCGCTTGCGAACGCGGGCATACCGATGAAGGACATGGTGTCTGCGGTTGCCGTTGGGAAGGTGGCTGACACGCTCGTGGTCGACCTGGGGAAGCTGGAGGAC
>Ga0315268_10004131_pt1 | contig 15846 bp, 10 predicted proteins | sample C1_top_MG_FD_204535 | JGI IMG/M metagenome (GOLD analysis project Ga0315268, IMG submission 204535) | Sediment microbial communities from Yellowstone Lake, YNP, Wyoming, USA - C1_top | ecosystem: Environmental > Aquatic > Freshwater > Lake > Sediment | place: USA: Wyoming | collected 2017-08-01
GGCTCCATCATCCTGAAGCCATACACCTTCGCCAGCTCTAGAAAGATGGACCGTAGACCCTCCAGTCTAGAATAGTCATCGGGCGAATAATCCCTGATTCCTCGAAGAGCCCTCACCAGAACACCTCCTCTAAGGCCCCAAGGTCGACAGCTCCGCCAGCAGGGCCGTCAGCTGAATCTCAGAATGCGCCCCCTGCAACAGCCGGAAGTCGTAGTCCGCCAAGAGCCGGGCGGCCCTAGCTTGGTCGACGCCCTTGATCTCCCCCACGTCTTGATACACATACTTCAGGATGTCCGTTTCAGGCATGCCGTACACTTTGAGCAACTCCACCATTATTTCTCTGGCCTTCTTGAAGTCTCCTCTTACGGCCAGCTGCACCATCTCTTTGACCGAAGCCCTCTTTGAAACGCCGAACACCTTCTTGACGCTTCCCTCGCTCACTTCCCCCACGGCCGCCGTGGTCTGCAGCTGATTTATGGCCTGCCTCAAGTCGCCGTCGCTCAGCTCGTAGATCAGCTCGAGCGCTCCTCTCTCCGCCTTCACCTTCTCCCGTTTACATATGTCTGCAAGGTAGTCTACGACCTCCGTCGCGGGGAGCCTCGTGAACCTGAAGATTGCGCACCTGCTCTGTATGGGCTCTATGATCCCCGTCGAATAGTTGGCCGTAAGCACGAACCTGGTCGTCTTGGAGTATTCCTCCATTATCCTCCTCAACGCCGTCTGGGCGTCGTTCGTCATTGAATCAGCTTCGTCCAAGACGACAAGCCTGAAAGGGATGTCGGCCCTCTTGTCCGTATGGCGCGCGAAGACCTTGATCCTCTGTCTTACGTCGTCTATCTTGCGTTCGTCCGAAGCGTTCAGCTCGAGGGTAAAATCTCCCCAGTACTCCCTGAGCAGCTGGCGCGCAAGGCAGTTCGCCACGGTGGTCTTCCCCGACCCGGGGGGCCCCGTAAACAACAGGTGGGGCATATCGTCGGGCTTCTTCGTAAGCGCCGTGAGCCTTTCCACTATGTCCTTTTGGTCGACGAGCTCCGATAGGACCTTGGGCCTGTACTTCTCCACCCACATGAGAGAATCGTCCGAACTCAATTTCCTCGTATCCGCCACCATGGCAACCCTTTACATCTATTAAAGATGTAGATTCAAGCCGCAGGTAAGGATTAATTAACCCAGCCGTTTATGTTTTCGGGAAAAGGTATTGCCTAAGGACTCTTTGGATCAGTTCGTGACCTTTGTGAAGAACCGGGAGGCTTCCTTCTTAATGGCGCCCGTGAAGGTCACCGCAAAGGCTGACATCCCTGAAGCTAGGCTCAGCACTTACGCTTTAGAAGAGAGGAGCGAAGGCCAAGTCTTCGAGGTCCCCCGCTGGGTCGCCGAGGTGCTGGAGGAAAACAACTTGGTGCAAGTCGGGGAAGAAGGCGTGGAAACGGAGCTCTTCAGAGCGCTTCAAAGGGAGAAACTTCAGGGCTCCACTCAGCTGTCTCAGATACACAAAGACATCTTCCTCAAGCTGCGTCGACACCTCCTGATGCTCAGGAAGAGGGGGGCGGGTGATTCTCGGTACGACAAAGTCAAAGTCAACGCCCAAGATCTTATCACGATAAGGCTCGTGAAGATGGTCACACTGGCGGGCTATACGTCCCAGCCGGAGCCGTCGACCTTCCTTTCTCCAGAGGAACTGCTCCTTTACAGGCAGATCAAGGAGCTCATCAACCAATGGCGCAAGTTGGTACTGGGTGAAGAAAAACCATGACGTCGCTTTCACAGGCCCGCATCGCCGAACAGCTCGAGTTCTTCCTTAAGGGCTTCCAGTCTCCGGACGGCACTCCCAAATATAGGTCTCGCATCGGTCAAATGATAGCCGAAGGCAAGGCCTCCATCACGGTCGACTACGACGACCTGCTTTCCTTTGACACGGCCCTTGCCACGGCAGCGATAGAAAGACCTGATGCCATCCTCCCCGCCTTCAACGAGGCCGCTTACGAGGCAGTGAAGACGGAGAACCTTGCCTACGCCGACGCCATCCGCGATAACCTCACGGTGAGACTGAAGGGCCTTACGGACAAGCTGCTGCTGAGGGGCGTGGCTTCCAAGTACTTGGACAGGCTCGTTGCCATCAACGGCATGGTGGTGAGGACGTCGGAGGTTAAGCCCCTGGCACAGATCGCGGCCTTCAAGTGCCCCAACGGCCACCTCACCTACGTCCGACAAGCTGGCGCGATGCTCAGGCATCCATCAAAGTGCGACGAATGCGATGAAACTAGGGACCTCGAGCTGGACAAGTCCAATTCGAAGTTCACCGACTTTCAAGTTATAAGGCTTCAAGAGCTCCCCGAAGAGCTCCCGCCCGGACAGCTGCCTCAGTCTTTGGACGCGGAGCTGGTGGGAGAGATTGTGAACAAGGCGCGCCCCGGCGACAGGGTCGTGGTTACGGGAGTCGTAAGGGCCGAGCCTGAAACCGCCATCGGAAGGGGCAAGCTCACCGTGTTCAGAACCAGACTTGAGACCAACTATGTGGACGTCCTAGGAAAGGAGCCCGAACAGGTGCAAATCAGCGCCGAGGACGAAGAAGAAATCAAGAGGATCGCAGCCATGCCTGACGCATACGAGAAGCTCATCCAATCGGTGGCGCCGTCCATCTACGGCTTTGAGACGCAGAAAGAGGCCGTCCTGCTCCTTGTGGTGGGGTCCCCTCAGAGGCTTCTTCCCGATGGGACAACGATCAGAGGAGACCTGAACATACTTATGGTTGGGGATCCCGGCTGTCTTGTCGCCGACGAAAGGGTGGTCCTGGCCGACGGCGCCATCGTCAAAATCGGCAGCATGGGCAGCCAACACCTTGAGTCCATACAGACGCAGGTCCTCACAGGAGAGGGCCGAGGCGAGAGGGCCACGGCTACAACCTTCCACGTCTACAGGAAACAACCCATAATTGAGGTCATAACCGAATCGGGGAAGAGCATCAAGGGAACCCCCAACCATCCCCTCTTGAGAGTGAGAAGGGAGGGCGTGAACGAATTTAGGGAGTGGCGCCGTCTGGACGAGCTGAAAGTGGGCGACAGGGTGGCCGTGGTGGACGGCTTCCCCTGCACGATCACGGCCTACCTCGACACGGGCTTCGCCCCGGTCAAGAGAAGAAGGTTCGGCCCCCGTTTCCAGGGTAGGCTGCCCGTCAAGGTGACGCCCGACTTGGCGGCTTTCCTCGGGTACGTGCTGGGCGGCGGTTGGGTCTGCAAGGACGGACGCCGCTTGGGCTACCGTGTAGTCGACCCTGATGTCGACGTCTTGGAGAGGCTGATTACGGTTACAAAGGAACTCTTCGGTTTCAAAGACATACACGTCTCCACCACCGTAAGGAAGGGTCTGAAGGCAAAGCTTCGTTACGTCTACCTTTGCAACAGGGACGTAGCGGCCAACGTCTCCTTCCTCAGGGAGAAGAGGGTGCCCGATCTGATCCTGAAGTCCGGAAACGAGGTGGCTTCCACCTTCCTGAAGTGGCTCTACGAGGCCGTCGGCAGCCTCTTAGACGACGGTAGGGGGAGGATGGCCGTGTCCCTCAGGGCAAAGAACATCGAGCTGCTGAGAGATGTGCAGATCCTGCTGCTCCGCTGGGGCATCCACTCAAGCATAGCGGGAAACTCACTTCTGATAAAGCGCGGAGCCGACATAGCCAAGTTTGACGAGCACGTGGGTTTCGCTTCGAAGAGGAAGAGGGACCTGCTTAAGAGGATGGCCTCTAAAGTGAGCCACTCCAACCGTCCCCGTCGACAGAGGAGCGAACGCATCGTCAGGCTGGTGCCCCGCGGTTACGACGACGTCTACGACATTGAGGTCCCCGACGGCCACAGGTTCATCGCCAACGGCATAATTTCCCATAACACGGCCAAGAGCGAGCTGCTCAAGTACGTCTCTAGGGTTGCCCCTAGGGGCCTGTACACGTCGGGCAGGGGATCGACGGCGGCCGGTCTCACGGCCGCCGTCGTGAAAGAGAAGTCCGGCCTTATGATGTTAGAAGCGGGAGCCGTGGTCTTGGCCGACCAGGGCGTGGCTTGCCTCCATCCAGAGACGCAGGTGATATTCAACCGGACCGTCGTCCGGGTCAAGGACTTGGCCGACAAAGTCCGCTTCGAGCCGGTCAGCTCGAAGGGTGAGCTGATGGAAGTAGGCGTCCTGTTGGGCAACGTCCTCTCGCTCGACCCGAGGAAGCTTGAGGTACACGAGACGGAGACGACGCTGCTACGAAGGAAGCGGTTCAAGGGGCGGCTCAAAGTGCTCAGGTTCAAGACCGGGAATAGCGTTCGGCTTACGCCCGATCATATGCTCATCGACGGTGGCACGCTCGAGTGGAGGCGAACAGAAACCTTCAAGCCAGGGGACTTCGTCGCAGCGCCCCTGAACCTCCCGCTCGCTTCCGCCAGGGTGGACCTCTGGGACGCGTTGCCGGACGAAGCTGTAGTGTCCTTGAACGAAGACCAGAGGAACGAGCTCCACGCCGAATTCGAGGGCCTGCGGGGCGAATCCATCGCCGTTCCGCATATTTCAAAGGGGAGGTTTCCTTCAAGGGTTTCTCTGGGCCAGCTCAAGGCCATCGCCCGTTCGGCCGGCGTGGAAGCCAAGTGGAGGAGCCGCGCTCTGAGGTACTGGGACACGACGGCAAAGACGTCATTCATCACCCCCGCAATGGGCTACGTCGTCGGGTTCATCCTTGGAGGCGGCCGACTTTCTCCGAAGAAGAACCGCGGCGTCTCGGTTGCACTCTCCCGACCTTCGATGCGCAAGGAATACGTCGAGCGTTTCTCCCGTTGCTGGAAGAGTTGTTTCGAGGAATCGCTATCAATGAAACCCAGCGCCAGAACTGCCAAGCCCGCCGCTGAACTGAAGCACATGAACGTCGAGCCCTGCGGCTGGCGCTCTACGAGCAAGGCGCTGTACCATATTTGTCGTTACTTGACTGGCGAGAAGTTCACAAGGCTGTTGGCCGTCCCCGACGACGTACTTGCTGGCTTCGTTGCTGGGCTAGTGGATTCTGCCGGACGGCTGGTTGAAGAGGATCGAGCAGAGGAAGGCGGACGATGTTGGAAGCTGGAGATAGCCTTGGGCAGGGACAACGACGAAGACTCCAACCTCAACCTCGCCTTGGCGCTTCGCAGGTTCGGATGTCGGGCCTACGTACGGTCGGCCGGCCAACGCGGGTCTCGTGTCTACGTCGCCGGCGGCAGGGACGTTGAACTCTTGGCAGGTGCACTGGACCTTTCCGCCAGGCTACGGAGACTGGTCTCTCCAGGCAGCGCGAAGACGCCCAGCCCTCAGGAAAGCCCGTGCAGGCGCGACGTCGTCGAGCTCATGTCGAACGCCTATTTGCGCGCTCCCAGTAGCGCTCCTCCTGAATCTGGCATATGGTCAGTTCGCTACTTGCGTCCCGACGGGCGGGGGCAACTCGGAATTCTCCAGCTGCAGAAGGTGGTCGAGGTGCACGGCCGCCTCGTGGGCGAAGACTGTACGGACCGGCTACGGGTGATCACAAAGCGCGATTACTTCCTCGATCAAGTCTCCTCGATTGGAGAGGAGGAGTACGATGGATACGTATACGACCTGTACGTCCCCATGTACCATAACTTCACAGCCGCTGGCATCTTCGTTGAAAACTGTATAGACGAGTTCGACAAAATGAGGCCGGAAGACAGGGGCGTCCTCCACGAAGTCATGGAGCAACAATCGGCCAGCGTGGCCAAGGGAGGCATAGTGGCCACCCTCAACGCCCGCACTTCAATTCTGGCCGCTGCCAACCCCGTCCTCGGCAAGTACGACCCATACAAGAACATCTATGAGAATGTGAACCTTCCGACACCGCTTTTGACTCGTTTCGACCTTATTTTCATCATCAGGGACATTCCTGACAGGGCCAAGGACGAGAAGCTGGCTTCCCACATCTTGGAGACTCACAGGGAGGGGGCGTTCGTCGTGGCTCCTCCTCTAGGCTTCGACATGCTCAGGAAGTACCTGATCTACGCCAAGAAGCTGGAGCCCGCCCTAACGAGGGAGGCCGAGGAGAGGCTCCTTCAATTCTATTTGGACCTCAGAGACGCCAGCACGGAGGGCACCATAACTGTCACCCCCCGTCAGCTCGAGGCCCTCGTCAGGATTTCGACGGCCAGGGCGAGGCTGCTTCTACGCGACAAGGTCACAGTGGAGGATGCCCTTCAGGCCATCAGCCTGATGAGGAAGATGCTCGAGACGGTGGGCATAGACGTCAGGACTGGGAAGGTTGACCTGGGCGTATTGCACGGCCGTCCAGCCAGCGAACGCACTCAGCTGGAAAAGGCGATGGAGGTATTCAAGCAGTTGCACGGGCCTGACAAAAAGCCCGTGGAGGCCAAGGCCTTCGCCGACGAGCTGGTGAAGACGGGCGACTTCAGCGCGGAAGAGGCCAGGAGGGCCATCAACACGCTCTACAAGCTTGGCCAAATATACGAGATCAGGACGGGCTACTACAGTAAAATATCCTAAGTGGCTCACCCTACTGGTCGGGGGAGGGGAGGCGCCGCAAGCTTTGGACGTCGACGAACTGCCCCTGTCCGAGGAGGTCAGGGAGTTGCTCCGTGAGTTGGGCTACTCGACCCTTTACCCCACCCAGGAGGCGGCCGTCAGGGAAGGGCTTCTTGAAGGGGAGAACCTCCTCCTCTCCACCCCCACCGCCAGCGGGAAGACGCTCATCGCCATGATGGCTGCCGCCCGCTTGCTCACAGAAAAGGAGAGCAAGGTGGTCTACCTGACCCCCTTGCGCGCCCTGGCCTACGAAAAGTATGAAGAGCTGTCGGCACTCTCCTCTCAACGGGGGCCAAGCGGTCGGAACATACGTGTCGCCATCGCCACGGGCGACTATGATTCCAGTGGCGAAGAGCTGGCATACGCCGACCTCCTCGTTCTCACCAACGAGAAATTCGATAGCTTGGCTCGCCATCACCCGTCCTGGATGAAGAGGGTGGGTCTTTTTGTCTTTGACGAAGTGCACCTGCTCGGCGAGCCCGATAGGGGGTCGACCCTCGAGGTCGTCATCACCAGGGTCCTGACCGAAGGAGAGCATGCCCAGCTTCTGGCCCTTTCTGCTACCGTTTCAAACGCCGACCAGATCGCCAAGTGGCTGAAGGCGAAGCCCATATCTATGAACTGGAGGCCCGTCCCCCTTCGCCAAGGCGTAGGCTACGACAACAGGATCTACTTCTCCGACGGCAGCGTCAAGGAGTTGAAATCTTCATGGTACATGCCCGCCATAGACTTGGCTCTGGATTCCGTCAACGACGGCGGGCAAGCCCTCATATTCGCAGAGACGCGCAGGCGCGCCGTCAGCATCGCCGTCAAGGTTGCAAAGCAGCTCTCCAAGAGCCTGACGTTCGACCAAAGCGCCAAGCTTCGCGAATACGCCAAGGGCGTCATGACCGAAGGGGAGGCGACGGAGGTCAGCCGCATCTTGGCCGACTGCATCAGCAACGGCGTCGCCTTTCACCACGCCGGCTTGGCCGTGCCTCATAGGAGGATCGTGGAGAAGGCGTTCCGGGAGGGGGCCATCAAGGTCCTCTCCGCAACGCCGACCCTCGCAGCCGGCGTGAACCTTCCGGCTAGGCGAGTCGTGCTCTCAAGCATCTACCGCTATGATTCCAGCTATGGAGAGAACCGCCCTATCAGCGTGATGGACTACAAGCAGATGTGCGGCAGGGCGGGCAGGCCAAGGTTCGACGAATTCGGCGAAGCCGTGACCGTCGCCCAGAGCGAAGAGGAGATGAACGCGCTCATGGATGCCTACATACGGGGGGAGCCTGAGCCCATAAGGTCCCAGCTCAGTTCGCTCAGCAGCTTCCGAACCCACGCCCTCGGCGTCGTGGCTTCCAGCTCCAAGACGACGCTCGACCACCTGCGTCGTTTCTTCCTTTCAACTCTCTTAGCTCAGCAGTACAAAGAGTATTCCGTGCTCTCTCGTCTGGACACAGCTCTGAAGTACCTGCAGGGCAACGAGCTTGCGACCATAGAGGGCGAGAGCGTTAAGGCCACGAGGCTGGGCAAGAGGATAGCCACCCTCTACATCGACCCCGAATCGGGGCTCATGTTCATCAGGGCGTTGAAGGACAGGACTGACACGGTCGAAGACGTCACCGCCGGCCTCTTACAGCTCATAACGATGGTCCCCGACTTTGAGCCAAAGCTGGCCCTGAGAAACAAGGACCAAGCTGAGGCGGAGGCCTTCGTTGAGCGCTACTCTTACCAGATGTTCTATCCGGAGGACTTGGAGTCGGGCTTCGGCGACTCCTTCCGCAGCATCCTGGTGATGCACGCCTGGATCGACGAATGGACCGAAGACAGGATCCTACAGGTGTACGGCGTGGAACCCGGCGACCTGCACAGAAGTGTAGAAGTGGCCGAATGGCTGGCGTACGCCTTCGGCGAACTGGCGAAGCTTCAAGGCTATAGGAACACGGCGCGCGCCCTAGAGCTGCTGAGGACGCGCATAGAAGTCGGATGCAAGGCCGAGCTCCTCCCCCTGGTGCAGCTCAGGGGCATCGGCAGGGTCAGGGCCAGGAACCTCTTCCAGGCAAACTACAGGACCATCAGGTCCCTAGCGGGAGCTTCCCTCAAGGAGTTGAGGGACGTCCCCACAATAGGCGATACGATAGCTGTCAGCATCAAGAAGCAGGCGGAGGACCTCGTGGCGAGCATGAGGGGTTGAGCCTTGCTTTGAAGTCCCTTCGTGTGTCGGCCCTGTTGCTAGCTTCTTCGGAGTCAAAGGAAGAGCCTGATGTGGAACACATCCTTCGTCTTATGGAAGGACGGGAAGGCGGAGGGAGGCCCGTCTGCTCGAAGTCCAAAGTCCATGAAGGCAACCTCGTGTTATCCTGCCTTGCAAAGGAGGAGGGCGAAGGACATGTCCTGGTCCACGGACACGCGAAGCCTCCCGAGCCCCAGGGCAGCGCTGCCCCGGCGACGCAGCACTTCGAAGGCGAGTTCGTCTGCGCCTGGAAGGAGGGCGACTCGCTGATGATGGCTAGAGATCCAATGGGGGCCCGACCCGCATATTGGGCGGAAGATGGGGGCCTGGCGATGGCCTGCTCCGATGAGTTCCCGCTAAGAGTCATGGGCTTGTGTCCCATCCCCGTCCCTCCGGGGAGCACGATCGGCCTTCGTAGGGGCCAGGTCAAAGTTCGAGAGAAAGGGACCGAATTCAAGCCAGTCGCGTTTGGAGGAACGTTCGATGAAGCGGTCGACTTGGCCTGTGACCTGCTGTCAGGCTCGTTCAAGGTGAGGCTCGGCAGGGCCAAGGACGTCGCAATCGCCTTTTCGGGCGGCCTAGACAGTTCCGTCTTGGCCTCGATCTGCTCCAAGATGAGCAAGGTCGTGCTCGTTTCCGTCTACGCGGAGGAGTCCAGGGATTCTCAACGGGCTGAAGCCGCTGCCGACTGGCTTGGGCTCGAGCTCATTTCAAAGAAGGTGGATGCCACAATGGCGCTTAAGGCGCTGCAAGCCGTCGAACGGTGGTCTTCGCCGGTCACATCGATGGACAGGGCGCTCAGCGCGGGCTTCTACATTGCCTCCGTTACGGCTAGGGAGAATGGCCTTTCTCTCTTGGTGGCGGGTCAAGGGGCCGACGAGATCTTCGCAGGATATCACCGCCACTGGGTCGTGCACAGGTCAGAGCCGACGAGGCTCCCCGCCCTTCTTGCCAAGGAGCTGCTCCAGCTCGAACGTGGGCTGCGCAGGGACGAAGCGTCCATAGCTTATGGTGGTTGCGAAGCCTCCTTCCCCTACGCCGACGCAGATTTGGCGAGATTCGCTCTAGGCCTCCCCCCTGACTATTTGATAGAGGGTGAAGTCAGGAAGCGCGTGCTCAGGGGCGTCGCGCAGAAAATAGGTGTGCCTTCATCTTTGGTCGACGCCGAAAAGAAGGCCTTCCAATTCAGCAGTGGCCTGCAGAAGTTGCTGACGGGCTGAAATCACTTGACTGAGATCGCTTGACTGAAATAAATCACTCGATATTGGCGTGCCTCTTCCTCAAGTCGTCCTCCGTCGCGTTGATCTTCGCCATTAGGCTCACAATCAGGCTGTCCAGAAGGATGACCGCTGCGTCTTCGAAGAGGGTGCCCAAGGGGGCCAACGGCTCGTACAGGCCCAACAGCTGGCGGTTGAAGTAGTCCCGCTTAGCGACGTCCTCTGCGACCAGCGTCCTGCCCTTAAGCTCGATGACGTGGTCCGCCATCTTACCCAACTTCGAGTCCGGATATGACGTAAGGGCGATGACCTTGGCGCCGATTTGCTTGGCCACCTCCGTGGCCGTTACGACGAGCTTCGTCGTCCCCGACCCCGATATGGCGAAGACCAAGTCTTCTTCGCTTATCGACGGCACCAGCGTTTCCCCTAACAGCGACACGCTGTAGCCAAGATGTAGCAGGCGCATCGCGAATGCCTTTCCCACAAGCCCGCTCCTTCCTGCGCCTATGACCAAGACCTTCTTGTCCTTGTATCCGACGAGCATCTCGATGGCCTTCTCAAGTTCCTCTTGGGGTACACCTGATATGGATGCGTCGATCATTTCCAGAAGGTGTTTCGCGTTGTCTTTAACCTTTGGAGGGTCAGCACTCAACTTCTCTACGCCCTGGGCATCCCTTGACTCTGGGGTATCCTATGGCTCCGCTTTAAACTTGCCATCTTCGCCCTCGTCCAAGCTAGGCAGATGTTCGGGCTCGATCCCCATGAAGCGTGACGTGAGCACCTTGACTATCTTCTCGGCCCTTGCCCTTCCCACGCCAGGCACCATTGAGAGCTGCGGCACAGTAGCGACGAAGACGCCTCTGGGGCTGCCGAACCTGTCCAGAAGGCGCCTCGCCAGGCTCGTCCCCACCCCCGGAAGCGAAGACACGATGTAGATCTGCTGTCTGTGCTGCTCTAGGCTCTTGACGGGTCTCTGATAGACCACAGAGGGCCTTTCACCAACCCCCTTCTCAGACCGTCTCGCCAGCGCCTCCAGCGCCATGGCTGTCTCCTTGGGAGACGGCGTGAAGATGGTTTTGACGTTGAACGTCAGAGTAAGGGCTGCAATTGCGCCGTAGTAGCTCTTTGGGTTACGTGAGATGAAGGCGATTTCTGCAGGGTCGCCTTCGACCAAAACGAAGGCGTTGGCGAAGCTCTTTGTCAGCTCGTTCACCTGATTGAAAAGCCGTCCGTCGTACAGAGAGGAAAGGAAGTCGCGGACGCTCTTCCTTTCCACGGCGGTGGAGGGAGACACCAAATAGTCCCCCAGCTTGAGCTGACTGAAGTCGACTCTGACGCCTAGGTCCAGTAGTTCCTGCGGGACGCCGCTGGCGCGCTCTCTTTCATCACAGACTATCCGAAGAGGTCTCCCCTCAGGCAATCTACTCGCCCACCTTCCTGACAAGAAGCTTGTACTCTCTCTCCAGCGCATTGGCCGCCTTCTCGTCCAAGCCAGCTCGGGCGCAGACCTCCCCCAGAAGGGCTCGGTCCTTCCCGTACAGAAGCACGGCCGAATGTAGGTAAAAGGCCGCGGCATCGGCCCTAGATATATGGTGTCTCCGAGCAAGATATGACTCAAAGGCCCTGATGTACTTGCCATCGTTCCAAATCCTGAGCTTGACGGGCCAAGGAAGGTCGTCGCTCACAAAGCTGACGCGCAGCCCCGCCAAGGCCTGAGCGAGCAGGGCGTCAAAATAGCGTAGCTGTCTCCAGCGCTGAGTTCGCTTGATGCGACCTAGCAGGACGTTCGCTTCCGTCAGAGCCTTCAAGGCCTCCCTCCTCTTATCCAGTGGGACGTCCGCCGCCGAAATCGTAGCGTAAGCTGCCAATAGCTTCTCGTCAGGCTGGCTGTCGGAACTCCTCAGTGCTCTTGTGCCCATCTCCAAGTCGCTCGCGAATGCCGCTGATGTGATTGCGTCGGCAACGGTGATCAGTTGGTTCCTACGTCCTTCAGACAGCTCGCCTGAGAAGGCGACCGCTTGAACGTTGTTGACGGCGGCCCTGACGTCCCCGGCTGCGCTCCTGACGGCAGCTACGATGACATCTGCGGGCAAGTCCACGCCCTCTTTATGAAGGATCTCACGGACGTAGATCTCGATGAGCCTCTCAGCCACCCTCCTCATCTTCACTACGGTGGACAGCTTCGCCAACTTCTTGACTTGGTCGGAGTCTTCGTAGTTGGCCGCCATGGCTATCGGAAGGCCCAACTCCTCCAGCGAATCGGTCAAGTATTGAAGGCCGCCATAGTCGGCCCTTGCAGAGAGCCCGTCCACTTCGTCTAGGAAGAGGAGCCTCCTTTCTTCGACCAAGCTTTCCGACGTCAGGGCGCCAAGCCTCGCCTTGAGCGCCTCCTTTGTGCGCACGTCGCTGGCATTCAGCTCGATCACAAAGTAGCCCAGCTGCCTGGCCCCCACGTGCACAAGTGTGGTCTTCCCGGTCCCGGGGGGGCCGACGAGGAGGATGGGCTTGGTGCCCTGCTCCCAGCCGTCTAACCATTTCATGAACCTGGTTCTGCTCTCTTCGTTCCCCACCATGTCTTCGGCCTTCTGCGGCCTGTACTTCTCCACCCACATCAATTTACATCAGACCTCTGAGAAGCCCTTCTAGGATGAAGCCCACCATCCCCGTGAACATGCCCACTAGGGCGAGTTTCTTCACCCTGCGGGCGTCCTCTCGGCCGTGCCATTTTACGACAAAGACGCCTAAGTATATGAATAGGACGTCGGTCGCACCTATGACGATGTAATAGGCCCACGAAGTCTTGGCCATCAGGGGCGGGACCAAGCTGGTTGACACGGCCAAAAGAAAGAAGATGGCCCCTACGTGAGCCGCCCTCCTCGAGCCCCTCACCCTCGCCAACGACCTGACGTTCCTCAGCGAATCTCCTTCCACGTCCACGATGCCCTTTATGACTTCTCGCCCTACGCCCGCGAAGAACGCGGTGAGGCCCATGGCGTAGAGCAGTGGGTTCCACGTCCAGCCCTCCACGAGGACCCCGCCGTAAATGAATGGTATCATCATGGAGAGCGCGACAGCCACATTTCCCGAGAAGCCTCTCTCCTTCAACTTCCAGTTGTACAGAGTAGCAACGCCGGCGAAGACGGCAGCTACCGTGAACGTGGTCAATCCCGTATACAGCGAAGCGGACAAACCTAGGATCAGCGTCCCCCCGGCCATGGCCTCGGCGCCCCCTAGGCGAACCGTCCCCATCACCAAGGGCCTCCTTGCGGCATTAGCTTTGTCAACTTCAAAGTCCAACACGTCGTTGATTATCATCGAGAAGCCGGTTATGAAGACCCCCGTCAAGAAACCCATGACGGTCGTCGCGTCCAGTCGCACCGTGGACGTGGCTACAGCCTCCCCCACGAGCACGGCCAGCCCTATCATCAGCGAGTTGACGGGCCGGATAAGGGACAGGTAGCCCGATAGCGTCAAGGGCCTTCGAACACCATCTTCGATGCCCTATAATAAATCGCTTCTCCGCGCCTCTCGACTACGGCTATTATGGGCTCCTTGCCCATACGGTACACGGCATCGATCACTTCTTGGAGCTTGGAGAGCTTCACGGCTCCTCCTTCGTTCACCGGCACCACGACGTACTTGGCAGGTGACTTTCCGTATTCGCCTCGGGGGTAGACGCGCAGGTCGGCAGCCATCCCATATCCCTCCCTGACCACATAGCCTCTGCCTCTCAGGTCCCTGTACACGAGGAACTTGGTCCATCCTCTGTGGTCCTCCTTCAAGCTTCTCCGCACCAGGAAGTCGAAGCTGACAGGGTGGCCGTCGGAGCTCTTCACCGTCAGCCAGCCAAGCCTCATAAGGTACAACGCCTCGTAGAACTTCAAGTGCAGGCCCTCGTCCTGCTTTTCTCCAAACCCCTTCCTGGCCAGTTCCTCCACCACAGCATCTTCGGCCACGATCACCCTGAACCCCCTCAGGGTGCCTCCGAATTTCTGCGTGAACTGCTCGGGGCCTGTCTCGTCCCGTGGGAGCTGGGCTTCCGCAACCTCATCTTCGGCCATGGCTGGTTACTGCTGTTCTCGAGACACCTGTAATAAAGCTATGCCCAGTGGCGCTACCCCTTGACCACGCCCATGGGGATCATGCGGACAACCTTTTCGGCCAAGCCAGCCAAGTGAGTCACTTCGACCACGCGGTCCACGTCCTTGTAGGCGCTGGGGGCCTCCTCGGTCACCGTCTCCCTGCTTGCGGCCCTTACGAGTATGCCGCGGCGCTTTAAGGAAGTGAGGAGCTCCTCGTAGCCGTAGGCCCTCTTCGCCGCCGCCCTGCTCATGAACCTCCCTGCGCCGTGGGCGGCGGTGCCGAAGCTCGTTTTCATTCCTCTGGCCGTCCCCTTAAGGACCCAGGACGAAGTCCCCATGCTGCCGGGGATAAGCACTGGCTGACCCACCGCCCTGTACTCTTCGGGGATGTAAGGCGAGCCGGGAGGGAAAGCTCTCGTGGCCCCCTTACGGTGGACGTACACCCTCCTCTTCACTCCGTCTATGACATGCTCTTCCAGCTTGACGATGTTGTGCGCCACATCGTAGACGACGTGCATGTCCAGCTTGTCTGCCTCCGTCTTGAAGACCCCCTCAAACGCTTGGCGCACCCAGTGTGTAATCATCTGCCTATTCGCCCACGCAAAGTTGGCGGCGCTCGCCATGGCTCCCAAGTAGTCCTCCGTTTCCTTGGCCGTGACCGGCCCCGCGGCTAGCTCCCTGTCGGGCAGGTTCATGCTCGTCCTTTTCATGACCATTTCCATTACTCGGAGGTAGTCGCTGCAGACCTGATGGCCGAAACCTCTGCTTCCCGTGTGTATCAACACAAGCACTTGATTGGGCTCCTTCATACCCATGGCGCCCGCGGCTTCCTGGTCGAAGACCTTGTCGACCGTTTCAATCTCGAGAAAATGATTACCGCTCCCCAGCGTCCCCAGCTGCCCCGCGCCTCTCTTCAGCGCCGTATTTGAGACCTTCTCGGGCTTGGCCCATTCCAGCTTCCCGCCTTCCTCCGCGTGGCGCAGGTCGGCATCCCACCCGTATCCTTTATCGACGGCCCATTCTATGCCCCCCGCCGCCACGGCCAGCAGTTCGCTCTGAGTCACCCTGATTTGCCCTTCGCTGCCTACGCCGCTGGGCACGTAGTTGTAAAGCGTTTCAAGGAGACGCGGCAGGACGGGCCTGACGTCGTCGAGTGAGAGGTTTGTGCGTATCAATCTGACGCCGCAGTTCGACACGACGAAGCCGGAAGCGACGAAGTTGTGGGCCTCGTTCTCCACCGTTATGTCGAAGACGGGTCCATCGCCGTGGTCCAGCTCCTCCACTCTCTCCACTTCGGCCCACACGATATCCCCTTGGGCGTTGGTGGAGGACCATTCCTCGAAGGGGGGAAAGCCGCAAGAGCGGGGAGGATCGGAGGAGCGGCCTTCGCGGACGCCCTTCTCCGCCAGCCCCCCTTCCATCTCTATCCTGCTTACATTTGGCCGCATCACCAGGTCCACAGCTGCCGTCCCTCCTTCCCGCTCCACCACCACTTCGGTCATGGCCTTCCCTTCAACGACCACCTTCTCCTTCCATCTCAGCCAGCTGACGGCGGCTAGCGCCATCCTCCTCTTCCTTGGGGCATAAATGTAACCGATTCGTCCCCAGAGGTCTAGGAGTGAGCTCGGTTTGGGCGAAAGCCGCAACTTGAGCCATGTTCTGTTTCCCCGCTTTTCGACCTCCAGCGGGCGCGCTTCGACATCGAACTCCTTCACCAGTTCGGCTATGCCGTTCAGGAAGGCAGCGCCTTCGGCCACTTCTTCCTTCGCCCTTGATACGCTGACGACAG
>Ga0315268_10004132_pt1 | contig 15843 bp, 16 predicted proteins | sample C1_top_MG_FD_204535 | JGI IMG/M metagenome (GOLD analysis project Ga0315268, IMG submission 204535) | Sediment microbial communities from Yellowstone Lake, YNP, Wyoming, USA - C1_top | ecosystem: Environmental > Aquatic > Freshwater > Lake > Sediment | place: USA: Wyoming | collected 2017-08-01
CCGAGACCACCCAGGAACTGGCGGCGCACGAACCCGAGGGCCCGCCCAGGCCTGAGTTATCTACCAAAGCCGCTGCGGCGCTGATTTTTGCTCCGGCCAGCCTACCGACTGAGCCTGCGCCGGCCGAGACAGCCAGTGTCCCCGCAGTAGCCGAAGTCGCGTCACCGCTGGAAGCTCAAATGCCCGTCATCTGGGACGAGCAGCTGGCCGAAATCGCGCACGAACCGGCAGCTCCTGTGGAGCAGACCACGCGACCCGAGGCCCAAGCTGGAGTAACTTCCGAACCGATTCCTGCTTTGTCTGCAAGCCCTGAAGAGCCCCACCCCTCCGAGGTCGCTGAGCACGGCGAAGCTGCCGCTAGCCTTGAGCCGCCCGCTGCTGCCACCACGCCGGAGAAATGGCCTGAGTTTGAGCCGCCCGCCCTGACGCCGGGGGCCGAAGAATTCGCCCAGGAATTTGCGCCCGAGAGCGCTGAGACAGCACCTGCTGAACCCCTTGCTCCAGCCGAGGAAAGTGCAGGGCAGATTGCCACCGCTCCACCCACTGTGCCGGACACGCCCGCTACGCCCACCGAGCAGAAGTACACCTTGCGTGAACCCTATCAGCGTCCACGCTTTGCCCCCCGTCACCGTCGCGGCCGGCGCGGCGCGGGCCAGCGCGCTCCTCGGGCTGAGAGGTATGAGCCCTCTCACCCGGGCAATCATCAGCCTGTCCAGATTGCCGACCTGCTTAAGGAAGGCCAGGAAATCCTGGTGCAGATTGCCAAGGAGCCCCTCGGAACCAAAGGCGCCCGCATCACCTCGCACATTGCGCTGCCGGGACGTTACCTGGTTTACATGCCCACCATCAGCCACATCGGCGTGTCCCGGAAGATCACCTCGGAAGAAGAGCGCCTCCGGCTGCGCAACATCATTCTGGAGAACAAGGGCGCGCTGACGGGCGGTTTCATCGTGCGGACAGCCGGGGGTGGCCGCTCGGAAGAGGAGTTTAAGGCGGACCTGAAATTCCTTTCGACGCTATGGAACGACATTCGAGCGAAAGCCGACCGCGTGCGCGCGCCCGCGCTGCTGCATCGCGACCTGGGGCTGGTGCAGCGCATCTTGCGCGATATTCTTTCGCCTGATTTCAAACAGGTGCGCGTGGATAGTGAAACCGAATACGAGCGTTGCGTGGAGTTTGTCAGCCGCTGCCAGCCGTCGCTGGTGGGCCACGTCAAGCTCTATACGCGCGATACGCCGATGTTTGAAGAGTTCGGCATCCAGGAGGAAGTGGACAAGGCTCTAAAGCCCAAGGTGTGGCTGAAATCCGGCGGCTACATCGTCATCAACCAGACCGAAGCGCTGGTGGCTATCGACGTCAACACGGGCAAGTACGTCGGCAAGACCAACCGCCTGGAAGATACCATCGTCAAGACCAACATTGATGCCGTGAACGAGATTGTCCGCCAGATTCGCCTGCGCGATTTGGGCGGCATCATCGTCATCGACTTCATCGACATGGACGAGCGGCGCAATCGGATGAAGGTTGTGCAAGCGCTCGAAGAAGCTCTGCGTCGCGACCGCGCGCCGACCAAGATCCTGTCGTTTAACGATTTCGGCCTGGTGGCACTCACCCGCAAACGCGTCAAGCAATCACTGGAACGGACGCTGTGCCAGCCCTGCACTTATTGCAGCGGCTCTGGCTGGATCAAGTCTGTCGCGAGCGTGTGCTACGAGATTGCGGCCGAGATTAAGAAAATGGCCAGGCAGATTGAGGGCGATACGATCACGTTGCGCCTCAATCCCGAGGTGGCCCACGCCCTGAAGTCCAGCCAGGGCACGCTGCTTTCGGAGCTGGAATCCCTGACGCACAAGGATATTATCATCAAGAGCGATCCCGCCGTTCACCAGGAGCGGTTTGAAATTTACTAGCCTAAGGGTGGATTGGTGTAAAATGCCGGCGAACGGTGACGGGTGCTCCGCTGGGCGAGCGATTCAGTCGCCCGATTCGAGTAGCTCTTGCGACAGTTCCCGCGCGCTGAAGCCCACCCTGAGCACGCGAGCCTTTTCCCGTTCCCCCGACCAAGAAGTTTGAGGCCGGAAGCCACTCGTCGGCTGCTATACTGGACGCGCATGCATATCCTTCTCTACGTGCCGGACAACGAAGTCACCCGCAATTTCGTTCCTCATCTCTGGCCATTCTTGCTCCAGAGGCTCACGCCCAAAGAACACCGCGTCACCATCATCGATGGCAACGCGCAGCATTATCGTCCAGAAGAACTCGTAGATTTCATCGTGCAGAACCGGGTTAACTTAGTAGGCATAGGCTTCATGACCCGTATGGCGCAAGCTGCCTACCGCATGGCGGCAGCCATTCGCCGGGCCACCACGGTGCCGATTGTGATGGGTGGCCCCCATGTCACCGCCGTGCCGGACGAGGCCTTAGGCCTGACGGGTCATCCCCGACATGCTGACGCCGTCGTGGTGGGCGAGGCCGATGATACCTGGCCTCTGGTGGTGCGCGATGCCGCTCTTGGACAACTGCAGCATGTGTACCGGCCTGCGGTGGTTGCTGGCAAGGAAGTCAAACCTTCTCTCGCTAACTATCCTGTGATTGCCTGGGAGGAGGTCGACCTGGCGCGGTTCGATCTGATGCGCTTTGTTCCGGCCGGCATCAAGAAGTTGCTGAGACATTTCCGCTTCAACTACGACAGTGTTTATGCCATCCCGGTAGAAACCGGACGCGGCTGCCCCTATGGATGCGACTTCTGCACGGTGACAGGTTTCTTCGGACACCAGCTTCGTTTCCGCGAGAACGAGAATGTCATCGCTGAACTACTCCACTTGAAGGCCATGGCCAAGCAAAGGAATGGCCTGCCCATGATCTTCTTCGTGGACGATAATTTCGCCATCAACCGCGTGCGTACCAAGTCCCTGTTGCGCGAAATGATTCGCCACGACGCCTGCCTTCCCTGGACCGGCCAAATCAGCGTCAATCTCTTGCGGGACGAGGAGCTGGTGCAACTGATTGCGGCAACCGGCGGCCGCTGGATCTTCATAGGTCTGGAGTCTGTGGATTCGGCCAGCCTGAAGGAAGCCCATAAGGAGTTCAACAAGCCGGAGGAGTACAAGGCCGCCCTGAACAATCTCGCCAAATATGACGTTTATGGCATCACCTCGTTCATTTTCGGGATGGAGGCCGACAGGCCCGGCGTGGCGCGCAGGACAATTCAGGAGATTGACGACTGGCCGGCCTGCTTGCCAGTGTTTGGCTTGCTCACTCCCTATCCGGGAACCCCGTTGTACGACCGCCTGCGGGCGGAGGGACGCCTGACACGCCCGGAACACTGGCTGGATTTTCAGGCTTTCAAGACAGCCTATGTCCCCAAGGGGCTGTCGCCGGAGGAAGCAGAAGCTGAGATAGGGCAGGCCTGGCGCCATTGCTACGCGCCCGCCGCCTTCCGCCGCGCTCAGCGATGGTTAGTCGAGAACAAGAAATCCTTCGGCTATCAACTGATGCACTTCGTATCCCGCCTCCTGTTTCGCGGGATCTACTTCCGGCAAATGAATCGCTGGGCCTGGATCAAACTGCTGGCGCAGAACGCTCCTACCCTCGGCAGTCTGGTTCGTCACGGTTTCCGCGGCCGAAGTAAAAAGACGCCCGTCGGGGAGATTCCCCACACCGCCCCGGTGCCTGAGAGCACCGTTGCTCCATGAGTCTTGTGGATGCGTTGACCTTGGGGACTGCGAGCCGCAGTCGCCCGGTGCGCCCAGGCGCATGGGAGTCGCGGCTGTGACGCTAATCCAGGACAAGGATTAACTTCCCCTGCCGCACCCCCTCGATTAGAATCCCGGCGAGCAGAATGCTGCCGCGAGGAGCAACGCATGGTGACGCAGGAGCAAATCTATGAGGTGCTGCGCAAGTGTTATGACCCGGAGATTCCCATCAATATCGTGGACCTCGGCTTGATCTACGACGTGGCGATCAGCGAGGATCATGTCAACGTCGTGATGACGCTGACCGCCCGGGGCTGCCCGCTCCACAACTTTATCAGCCAGGAAGTAAGGGCGCGAGTGGCGGAGATTCCCGGCGTCAAGTCGGCCAGCGTTCAGGTGGTCTGGGACCCGCCCTGGGACCCGAGCCGCCTGAGCGAGGCGGCAAAGAAGATGCTCGGCCTCACGTAGTGGCGGGCGGAACTTTTCCCGGTGAAACCGGAAGCTCGGCAAGCGACATGAACGCGCTCATTGATGAGAGAATGGAGAAGTACCTTTACGCGCTGCTGCCGCCACGCGCTGCGCTTCTGCGCGGTGGCGCCGCCCTCTCCCAGGAGGCGGGGGTAGGTGAGAGGAAAGAGATTTTGAGTTTTCGGTTTGAGACCGCAAATTCGCGGCGGGAAGTACTCGACCGCAAACCTGACCTACCGCCGATGAACTGCTCTCTATTCCCTATTCCCTATTCCCTATTCCCTGTTCCCTGTTCCCTAGTCCCTGTTCGCTACTCGCTACTCGCGCTCTTCTATCCTCGAAGCAGATTGCGTAACAGGAAAAGCAGGTTTGCCGGACGTTCGGCCAACCGGCGCATGAAGTAGGGATACCACTGTTTCCCGAAGGGCACGTAGACCCGGACGCGATAACCCTGGCGGAGCAGGTCCCGCTGCAACTGCCGTCGGATGCCGTAAAGCATCTGGAATTCGAAGCCGTCGGCGCCAATGCCGTGCGCGCGTGCGAAAGCTTGGGTGGCAGCAATCATGCGCGGATCGTGAGTGGCGATAGCCTGGTAATGGCCGCTCAGCAGCAGCTTCTCCATCAGCCGGACAAAGTTCCGATCCACGTCGGCCTTGCGGGGGAAGGCCACCTGTGGCGGCTCCTTGTAAGCACCTTTGCAGAGCCGAATGCGGCCTCCGCATTCCAGTAACTCCTCGACATCCTTCGCGCTGCGATACAAATACGACTGGATGACAATGCCCAGCACCTCGCGCGGCGCTTGGACACCGCGGAAGGTGCGCAGCGTCGCCTCGGTATACGCGGAACTCTCCATGTCGATGCGCACGAAATTCCGATAATCGGCCGCGCGCTGGCAAATGGCCGCCACATGGCGGCGCGCCAGTTCCTCATCGATGGCCAAGCCGAGCTGCGTGAGCTTGAGGGAGATGTGTGATTGGAGGCCCTCGGCCACCAGCCGCTCGAGGATGGAGAGGTATACCTGACAGGCTTCTTCCGCCTGCCGCGCCTGGTGCACGCTTTCACCCAGATAATCCAGCGTCACGCTGAATCCTTCGGCGGTCAATTGGCGGACGGCGCGCATCGCATCCTCTAAAGTCTCGCCCGCGATGAAACGCGCCGCCAGCCGCCGCCCCCAGGAGGAGCCCAGCAGAAGATTTTTCGGGGCCTCGCGTTCGGACAGATAGAGGAGGAGAGAACGGAGCATGAGATCAGGTGTCGGATGTCAGATTTCAGGTGTCTGGAGATTACGCTCAAATTCCAGGGACAGGACGGGAGATCGCGTCAAGTGTGAACGACCGACACCCGGCACCTGGCCCCTAACACCTGCTGTTCAGTGTTCGGCTTCCAAAAACCTCTCCGCGTCTATGGCGGCCATGCAGCCTGACCCCGCCGCCGTGATGGCCTGCCGGTAAACCGGGTCCTGGACGTCGCCGGCGGCAAATACCCCGGGCACACTAGTCTTCGCGCCTTCGTGGGTCTTGATGTAGCCCACTTCGTTCATCTCGAGCTGGCCCCGGAACAACTTGGTGTTCGGTGAGTGCCCGATGCCCATGAACACTCCGTCACAGGGTTTAAAGGTTTCCTCGGCGGTCTTGGTGTTGCGGAGCTTTACGCCCACAACTTCGCCCTTCTCAGGGTCGAGGATATCCACAACCACGGAATTCCAAACGAACTTAATCTTCTCGTTGCGAAAGAGTCGCTCCTGCAGGATTTTGGAAGCACGCAACTGATCGCGCCGGTGGACGATGTTCACCTGGCTGGCATAGCGCGTCAAGAACAGAGCATCTTCCGCCGCTGTGTCGCCGCCGCCGACCACCACGACTTCCTTGCCGCGGAAGAAGTAGCCGTCGCAGGTCGCGCACGTGGATACCCCGTGGCCCAGCAACTTGCGCTCCGATTCGAGCCCCAACAGCTTGGCCGACGCCCCGGAGGCAATGATCAGCGTGCGGGTTTCGATCCGTTCCTGCTCCACCTCCAGGATGAACGGTCGGCGCGAGAGGTCGGCGCGCGTGACGTCTCCTTCCCTGAACTCGGCACCGAACACCGTTGCCTGTCGCTGCATCAGCTCGATCAACTCCGGCCCCTGCACACCTTCGGGAAACCCGGGGTAGTTCTCCACCAGGGTCGTCAGCGTTAACTGGCCCCCGGCTTCCACGCCGCGGATCACCAACGGCTGAAGATTAGCGCGACCCGCATAGATAGCGGCGGTCAGTCCCGCCGGTCCCGAACCTATAATCACCACGTTCCGGATACGTCCAGCCTGTTGCATCATCCTTGCCGCGCCTATCTTACTCGATGGTCAAGCATTCGTACAGCCGCTTTGCGCGCTGCCGCTACGGAACCCAACCAAGCACAGAGCCTTTCTCTGTTGACAATGACGACGACCCTAGAGATGCGCTACCTGCTTATCGGCTTAGGAAAGCCAGTACGCATTCCTTTCCATACGAGGGAAGGATGAATTGGGTCTTGACAGGTTGTGAGCATATGCTCATAATGGTTGCGGGTCGGGAGCGAGAGGGATATGGCGAGACCGATATGTTGCCGAAGGGTGGCCTGTGAACCTGCCAGCAGCTACTTCAAACCGCGGGGCATTCCATTGTCTTCGCTGGAAACGCTCGCTCTCACGTTGGACGAGTTTGAAGCCATCCGTTTGGCGGATCTGGAGGGCCTATATCAGGAACAGGCCGCAGAAGAGATGAACGTGTCCCGCCAGACGTTCGGCAGGATTGTCGAATCGGCGCACAAGAAGATCGCCGAAGCCTTGATTGATGGAAAGGCGTTAGAGATCAAAGGAGGAGAGATCAAGATGGTCACGCAACGAGAGTTCGGATGTAACGGTTGTGGGCACCGATGGGGCGTGCCGCACGGCACGGGAAGGCCTGCCGCATGCCCGCAGTGCCAAAGCACCAATATTCACCGGGTGCACGAAGAAGGCGGCCCGGGACGTTCCCGCAACTGGGGTCGTGGTGCGGGCCGCGGCGGGGCGATGCATCATGGCCGCTGCTGGAGACGGCAGGCCCAGTCGGTGGATCCCAAGGGAGGGACGCAATGAAAGTTGCAGTTGCTTCATCGGATGGAACGAATATATCGCCGCACTTCGGCCGAAGTTCGCACTTTCTGATTTTCAACATCGAGGAGGGCAAGATCGCTGGCAAGGAAGTGCGGAGCAACACATTTACGGCTCACGGCAGGGGCCAGTGTAGCGGCGAGCAACACGGCGGACATGGGATGCGCGACCACGTTTCTGTTGTGGAAGCGCTCAGCGACTGCCAGGCAGTCCTCTGCTACGGTATGGGATGGCGAGCCGCCGAAGCGCTGGGTCGGGGAGGGATTCAGGTTTTCGTGCTGGGCGAGGAGTGCACGCCCGAGCGGGCCGTGAGTTTGTACCTAGAAGGCAAACTGGCACCGGCAGGCGATGAACTCTGCCGGGGTCGATCCTGAGGAGTGAAAGCAGGAGACTCCGCTCTGAATGTGCGGAAATGCAGCAGAGCGGCCCTGTGCGTTTCGGAACGCGGTGGTCCGCCCGGCGGGCCGGCCGCTTCCATCGGAGCAGCACAGGCCTGCCGTGCGGTCGACCTTTAACGTACTTAAATGCCACATGCGGCGCTGCGATTAACTTATCCCTAAGGAGGTTTCGCTATGGCTTGGCTGACAGGATATCCGAGAGAACGGATCGCATGGTTTCCTACGATCGACCCGGAAAAGTGTGTCGAATGTGGCATGTGCATGAATTGCGGCAAGCATGTGTTCGATTGGACGGACCATGGGGCGATCGTCGCGCGCCCCCTTGAGTGCGTCCCAACATGCTCAGTCTGCGCGAACCTTTGTCTGGGCAATGCCATTACCTTCCCCGAGAATGGAATAAGCGCGATAAGGGAACTCTATACGAAAGAAGGAATTTGGGCGAAGGTAAAAAGGCAGCTCAAAGCAGAAGGCAAGTTGGAGATCAAATCGAAGCAGGCGGTTTCCCACCAAGGAGGCTAGTGCGCGCAGCAAGGTGTGTAGCATGGGATGGCGAGCCGCCGAAGCTCTGGCTCGCAAAGGGATTCAGGCTTTTGTGTTGGACGAGCAGTGCACATCGGAGCGCGCCGTGAGTCTGTTTCTGGAGGGCAAGCTGACACCAGCAAGCGACGAGCTCTGCCGGGGGTCGATCCTGAGGGACGGCAACAGGAGACTTTGATATGAATGTGAAAGATACCGTAAGGCAGAAATACCGCCAGGCGGCACTTCACGTCTCTGAAGGAGGTACCGCGCGCGGCGGACTGAAAGCCCCGACCGGGATCGCGCAAACCGCGCGCCGGGCGCATGAAATCTACGGAGCTGGTGAGACTGGCGGCCTTCCGGCGGAGGCGGTGGTGGCCTCGTTGGGCTGCGGTAATCCGACGGCGCTCGCTCAACTGAAAGCGGGCGAAACGGTGCTGGACCTCGGTTCGGGCGGAGGAATCGACGTGTTTCTCTCCGCCAAGCGGGTTGGTCTGAGCGGCAAGGTGTATGGGCTCGACATGACAGACGAGATGTTGACGCTTGCCCGTGAGAACCGGAAGAAAGCGCACGTCGAGAACGTCGAGTTCCTCAAGGGTGAAATCGAGAACATTCCCTTGCCGGACAACTCGGTCGACGTGGTCATTTCCAACTGCGTACTGAATCTTTCGACGGACAAGCCGCGCGTCCTCCGTGAGGCTTTTCGCGTCTTGCGGCCAGGTGGCCGTTTTGCGGTTTCTGATGTCGTGCTGCGCGGAGAGATTCCCGCCGCATTACGCGGCAATCCGGAGTTCTGGGCAGGTTGTATTGCAGGTGCAATGCAAGATTCGGAATATCAGGCCAAGCTGGCCGAGGCAGGGTTTGCTGACATCGATATTGAGCCAACGCGGATTTTCCGGGCGGAGGATGTTCGGGAGTTCCTGTCGGCTGCGGCGGCGGACGCGGTCACTCTCGCGGACCAGGCGGACGGAAAGATTATGAGCGCCTCCGTGCGCGCCGTAAAGCCTCGCTGATGCCGCTGCTGGAGACGGCAGGCCCAGTCGGTGGATCCCAAGGGAGGGACGCAATGAAAGTTGCAGTTGCTTCCGAAGACGGCACTGGAATTTCATCACATTTTGGACGGAGCTCTTGCTTTCTTATCTTCGAAATTGAGGGTGGGAAGGTCGTGGGCAGGGAGGTAAGGGACAATGACTGTACCGCCCACGCCAAGGGTGAGTGCCAGGGCGAGACACACCATGACCATCCTTCCCACAGCCACGCCTCGATTGTCGAGGCTCTCCGCGACTGCGAGGCCGTGATCTGTTATGGCATGGGAGCGAGAGCGGCAGACGCCTTGAGTCGCCAGGGGATTCATCCTTATATCTTGAGCGAACGATGCACGCCCGAAGCGGCCGTGGGTTTGTTTGTTGAGGGGAAACTGAGAACTCCCGACCAGAGTTTTTGCCGCTGCCACGCATGACAAAGCTGGACGCAAGGGCGTCTTCTAGCGAAAGCTAGCATCTATTGCGGAAAGCATCCTTTGCCGCGGGTGGGATTCGCCAATGAATCCCATGAATCGGAAAACTTCAATTAGACGGCTTTTTCTGGCATTTCTGCGCTTAGGTGTTACTGCGTTTGGCGGGCCAGCGATGGTGGCTTACATCCGAAAGATGGCCGTAGAGCGGAACCGGTGGATTGATGATAAGGACTTCCGCGATGGCGTGGCTCTTTGCCAAGCTATACCTGGTGCCACCGCCATGCAAACAGCAGTCTACGTCGGGCTAAGAGCAAGAGGCCCGATTGGCGCGTGCGCTGCTTTCGCCGGTTTCGGTCTACCTGCGTGCCTGCTCATGATTGTACTTTCATCTCTGTACAAGTATGGTCACAACATTCCCAGGGTAATATGGGCTTTTAGCGGGCTGCAAGCAGTGGTCGTGGCCATCGTCGCCAATGCGACAGTCTCCTTCGGCAAGAACGCCTTGAAGAAATTCAGGCACATCATCATTGCTGCTACCGCCGCCGCTTTGTACGGGATTGGCATACACCCAATCTTAGTAATTGCGCTGAGTGTTCTTGGGGGGTTGGGATTCATTGAAGGCGAACCTTCTGCGCAAAAACCCGCTCCTCCTCCCCGAGTAGCTTCTGGTCTGCCCAGAACTCTTTTGTACATCTTGGCGTCTACTCTCGCGGGGTTTCTCCTCCTCTTCGCATTCCAGCCTGCATTATTCGACTTGGCTGCGCTCATGTTCCGAGTAGATCTTTTTGCTTTTGGTGGGGGGTTTGCCTCTGTCCCTCTTATGTACCATGAAATCGTTGAAAGAAACGCGTGGATGAATGGCCCGACATTCCTGAATGGAATATTGCTCGGACAAATTACTCCAGGGCCCGTAGTGATCACTGCTACGTTCGTGGGCTACTGGCTGCATGGGGCATTGGGCAGCATAATCGCTACCATCAGCGTGTTTACGCCATCGTTCACAATGGTGGTTGGAATTGTGCCTTATTTCGACAGGCTGCGTGCTTCGCGATACTTCGAAAAAATCACTGGCGGTATTCTGTGCTCTTTCGTCGGATTGCTTCTGACCGTTACCATTCACTTCGCCGAGAATGTCCGTTGGGACTCGATTCACACTTTCCTTGCCATCGCGGCCCTTGCCGCTTTGTTGCTAAAGGTGGACATCGTTTGGGTAGTCATGGGGAGCGCAGCTGTTTCAGTGCTCTTGCTAAAGTAAGCGCGGGCTAGCGCATCTATGAAGGGCGCGGCGGAGTTAAGGCCTTCTTACTCGATGGTTGCGCATTCGCACAGCCGCGTTGCGCGCCGCCGGGGCAACCGAAGGCATATAAATCCGCCGTCGCCAGCGCGGTCCCTTTGCCGGTTGCCTGTTTCACCATTTGATGCTACAAAACGTCGTTCTCTTCCGGACCGATACGGACTCAGCCTCGCAGGTCGGAGCTGTGGCACAGCGGGTGAACCGGTTCCCCCATGGATGCAGTAATTCTGGAGAAAGTCACCAAGCGGTTTGACTCGCTGACGGCGGTGGATGGTCTGAGCCTCAGCATCAGGCCTGGTGCCGTCTTCGGCCTGCTGGGGCCCAATGGTGCCGGCAAGACCACCACGCTGCGTATGATCGTGCGCGTCCTGGTCCCGGACGAGGGCGCAATCCTAGTGCTTGGCCAGCCCGCCAGCGACCTTACCCAGGACCTCATCGGCTATCTGCCGGAGGAACGCGGCCTCTACCCCCGCATGAAGGTGCGCGAGGCCCTGGTTTTCCTCGCCGCGCTCAAGGGGCTTTCGGAACGGGAATCCACGCGGCGCGTCCGCCAGTGGCTGGAACGGCTGGAGCTGGCCGCCTGGTCGGAGAAGAAGATCATCGATCTCTCGAAAGGAATGCAGCAGAAGGCACAGCTCATCGCCGCGATCATTCACACTCCGCCGCTGCTGATCCTGGACGAACCCTTCACGGGCCTTGATCCCATCAATGCCGCCCTCGTCAAGGACATCATGCTGGAATTGCGCGAGCAGGGCTCCACCATCATTCTTTCCACCCACCGCATGGAACAAGTGGAGATGATGTGTGACTCCATCTGCCTGATCAACAAGGGGCGCAGCATCCTGGCCGGAGACCTGCGGGCCATCAAGCGTTCCTACGGAAAGAACACCTTGCGCATTGAATATGAGGGGGCCGAAGGCTTCTTGGATCAGCCGGCGCTGATTGCGAACGTGAACCGCTTTGGCGCGGTGGTGGAAGTGAAGCTTCGGCCGGGCGCAGATCCGCAAGAGATCCTGCGGGCTGCCGTGGCGCAAGGCGCGCGTATCTCGCGGTTCGAACTGATCGAGCCGCCCTTGAATGACATCTTCATCGAGAAGGTTTCCGAGGTCCATGCGTAAACTCTGGCTGGTGGTCAAACGCGAATATCTGACCCGCGTGCGCACCAAGGGTTTCATCATTAGCACAGTCGCCCTGCCTCTGTTCACGGTTGCCCTCTTCCTCGTTCCCGTGTTGATGGCGCGGCGGCAGGCAGACCACTCGCTCAAGATCGCCATCCTCGATGACGCCGGGGGACTGGCGGCGGGCATCGCGCAGGGCCTGGACCGCAAGTTGCCCAACGGCCAGCCTGCCTTCCAGATCGTGCGGACTCTGGACAAGCCTGGGCGCGAAGAGGCGGAGAAGTTCCGCCAGCAACTGCGCGACCAGGTGAGCCGGGGCGAACTGGACGGATTCTTGGTGGTCCCCAAAGAAGTGCTCGCGGGAAAAGCCGCCGCGTTCCACACCAAGAACACCGGCGACATCACGCTGGCGGGCTCCCTGCGGCGGGCGGTGAGCGATGCCGCCGTCGCCGCGCGCCTGCAAGCGCGCGGCATCAAGCTGGAGAACGTAACCGAGCTCGTGCGCGGAGTTGACGTCACCGTGGTCAAGGTGACTAAGGAAGGAGAGATCGAAGAAAAAGGTCAGACCTTCCTGACGGCCATGATCATGGTTATGGTCCTCTACATGACCCTCCTCGTTTACGGCTTGATGACCTTGCGCTCCGTGCTGGAGGAAAAAACCACCCGCATTGTCGAAGTTTTGGTCTCCTCGCTCCGGCCGTTTCAACTCTTGACGGGAAAGTTGCTGGGCGTGGCCGCCGTGGGCTTCACCCAGTACCTGGTTTGGACGGTCTCCGGAGCCCTGCTCGCCAGCTACGGAGCCAGCGTAGCGGCCGCGTTCAGCCCCGGCTCCTCGCTGCCCCAGATTCAGTTCCCCTTGGCGACGCTGGTATATCTGGTGGTTTTCTACCTGGCCGGTTATTTCCTCTACGCCGCTCTCTACGCGGCGGCCGGCGCCATGGTCTCGAGTGATGAAGAGGCGCAACAAGTGCAGTTGCCCATGACCTTGGTGGTGGTGCTCAGCTTCATGTTCTTTCCTTTCATCATGCGCAATCCGAACTCGACCACTTCTGTGGCGCTCTCGCTCGTCCCCTTTTTCTCCCCCATCCTCATGACCATGAGGATCGCTCTCCAAATGCCACCCTTCTGGCAGATTGCGCTTTCGCTGGCTCTGATGCTCGTGACTACCATCGGCATCGTCTATCTCTCCGCGAAGATCTACCGGGTCGGCATCCTGATGTACGGCAAGCGGCCGTCAGTGGTCGAACTCCTCCGCTGGCTGCGGTACACGTAGGCTGGAGGAGGTAGAAAAGACGAAACGGGCGACCGCAACGTGCCCTAGAGGGCGCATCCTACGCAGTCCGCTCATAGCGCCGCCCGGCCTGCCTGTGTTATGCTCTCGCCAGGACTGTAGCGCCGCTCTGTGAGCGGCGGCTTTTACCTGAAGAACAACCGGCGGTCATAGACCGCCGCTACACCATCATGGACGCCAAAAACAAACTCTATTTTGGCGACAACCTGGGAATCCTCCGTGACTACGTACCTGACGCGAGCGTGGACCTGATCTATCTCGACCCGCCCTTCAACTCCAGCGCCACCTATCCGTCAGCCAAGCGATTCAAGGAAAAGACCAGCGAAGAATCCGCGGTTCGGTTTAGCTCACCGCCCCGAGCGTGTCGAGGGGCCGCGCAAATCATGCCCTCTGAGGACTTCGCTGTAGCAAGGTGGGGGAGACTTGTAGTGTAAGTCTGCCGCTTTTCGATTTGGAACCCCGAAGAACCGCAGAGTTGGAGAACAACTTTGCGCTACCTGCTTGTGCGGTGCCGCCTGCCCGATAGCTTCAGCGAACAGCTTGGCCCCCACGAAATTATCGGCGCGCCCACGGACGTGCAGGGCACCGAGGCGCTGAAGGAAATCAGCCCGCATCAGTTCGAGTGGTGGGCGGTGGTGGCACGGCCATCTTGGCCGTGGGCTCGTTTCACGGGCGAGACGCCCGTGCTACGCGCGCGGCCCGCCAAGGACCACAAGAAGGGTGCGGACAATGTTTTTGATGTCTGCGAAGGTCCCGAACCCCGCAGGGGTTCAAAGTGAATAGCCAAGGGCAGAGAAACAGGTGTCAGGTTTCAGGTGACAGGTGTCAGGCAAGGCCCGAACCCCGCAGGGGTTGAACACGAATAGCCGGGGGCGCAAGCCCCCGGAAAACGGCGACCAATTCAAATCCCCGGAACCCTGGAGGGGTTCAAGCCAAACCCGGCCCCAACGTGTTCGGCCCCTTCAGGGCCGGAAATTGCGCGGGGAATGCCAACCTCTTCCGTGGGTTTCACCCACGGCTATTGAGATTGTTCCCCTTCGGGGAACGGATCACAGGTGGCACAGGCCTCGCTTCTTGTGTCTCGGGATGTTCGTATCCCCAAGGGTGGCGCGGCGAGTCTGCCATCGCAAACCCGCAGGGTAAACCTGTTCCCTGTTCCCTGTTCCTTGGGCCGTAACTACGGCTTGCCGGTCCGGAAGCAAAAGAAATTGATGATCTTATTGGGCAAAGCTTGCTGGAACTGGAAGGTTTCCGCTGAAGTCAGACCAATGAGGCCGAAGACGGCGTTGTCCTGCGCTACGCGCTGGTGATGCGTGTTCGGAGATTCTCAAACGCGAAGGTGCCCAGGCCGCGCTCCTGGGCGAGCTTCAAATAGCGCAAACGGTCGACGTCCAGATCCCAATAGGCCTTGGCGGTGTAGGCGTCTATGGCCACAGGGTCCGTCCCGGCGATTAACGTCTTCTTGCGAACTACGTCTCCCAGATTTCCGCCGGTGGGGCCGTTGCGGATCAGCACCCGGTAGGCGTCCATGATGGTCAAGGTGGGGCGCATGAAATCGGCCAAGTCCACCAGGCTTTCGTGGATGCGCTGGTGAAGCCGGTTGCGCTGCCCCCCCAGGATACCGTACCAGTTCTTCATCCCCAGCGTCACGCCCGTCAGACTATGGTGCTTGGCAATGGGCAGGTTGATCATCTTATCGGCGGCGAGGAAGGGTTCGAACACCGGCCAGGAACTCAACACATCTCCGCGCAGGTCAACTTCCTTGAACTTTCGTTCCTCGGGCAGGATAATCTCCGCGCCGGCAGCGCGGGCGGCTTCAGCAATGCCGCTGCGCTGGAAGCAGCGGCGCGGTTCATTGCAGCTCACGTCGGTCACGATTACTTTGCCCGCGCCGGCCTCGCGGCAAAGGCGAACCACTTCGGCGACCACGTCGGGATTGGTATTGGCGGCTTGCTCCGGCGTGCGATCCCAGGCGATGTTGGGCTTGACCACGACCACGTCGCCCCGGGCCACGAAACGCTTGATGCCTCCCAGCTCCGCGATCGCCCTCCGCACCAACTGCCGCGGATCGTCACCCTGGCTAATCACCATTTCGGGAAGGTTCGGGTCCGGGAGCACGGTGAAGTTGCGTTTCAGATTGGCGAGCAGCGGTTCTTCCGGACGATGGCTACGGCCGCGGAGCCAGACTGCCAGTCCGGCACTGGCCGCGCTGAGCCCTCCCAGGCGCAAGAGCTTGATAAGTACGTCCCGGCGGTCTGCGGAACTGTTCTCTCCTGGCTTCAAGAGACCGTCTCCCCCTGGAAGAATAACTTTGCTTTCCTCCCCAGATTGAGTTTAATTCTGTTTCTGTGGACGCGCAAAAGAAATCACCACCTGTAACGACCGACGGCGGACTGGCTCCCGGGATGCTGCGGGCCGCGCTCGTCCTTATCGGCTTTACGGCCGTGATTGCCCAGGTCGTCCTGATGCGGGAACTCATCGTGGTCTTCTGCGGCAACGAG
>Ga0315268_10004134_pt1 | contig 15837 bp, 15 predicted proteins | sample C1_top_MG_FD_204535 | JGI IMG/M metagenome (GOLD analysis project Ga0315268, IMG submission 204535) | Sediment microbial communities from Yellowstone Lake, YNP, Wyoming, USA - C1_top | ecosystem: Environmental > Aquatic > Freshwater > Lake > Sediment | place: USA: Wyoming | collected 2017-08-01
CATCCTTACCCGCCTGAACGTTTTACGTCACTAACCCGAGGCAGGAGCCTTGTGCGGTAATTCCGCTCGCAGGGATCTGTGCGGGGGGTGTTGGGCAACCAGCATTTCTACCGCGCCCAGTTGACCGTTCCATTAAGGCCGCATCAATATGAAAGCAAGAGAAAAATATACTGTTTCCACGCACATCATTTGGGTGAGGTCGCTACAGGCCAATTGCTACGTTTATTTTCCAGCCCTGCTGCGTTGCTCCTCATTGAATAGAGTGACTATTCCGCGCACCCGTAAAGGGCAGGCCGGGGCTGTAAAGCCGCTAAAGCGTCTACAGCTCCGCTCTCGTCGCGCCTTGCCGGACAGAAAAATAAACGCACCACTTGCCCTGTTCAACTGCGGTTTCTAGGTTAATTCGTTCAACCCAAAGGAAATTCATGAAACGCATCGAACACGGACTCGAAATATTCATCTTCAACAGCCGCTGGCTATTGGCACCGTTTTATCTGGGCCTGGTGGCAGCCATCGGCCTGCTGCTGGTGAAATTTGCCAAATCTTTCCTCACCGCCTTGCCTGTGGTCTTTGAAGGCAGCAGCGGCGATGCCTTGATCGCCATCCTGAGTCTGGTGGACATTACGCTGGTGGCTAATCTGTTGCTGATCATCATCTTCGCCGGCTACGAAAACTTCATCTCCAAGATCGACACTGGCGACCATGAAGACCGCCCGGAATGGATGGGCCATGTCAGCTTCAGCGATCTTAAACTCAAACTGATCGGCTCCATCGTCGCCATTTCAGGTATCGAGCTGTTGAAGTACTTCGTCAATGTCCAGCATGCCACCGACCATGAATTGATGTGGGTGGTGATCATCCACCTCACCCTGGTGTTCTCCGGCGTGATGTTCGCGCTGATGGATCGCATCGCTGGCGGTCATCATGGGGCTAAACCGGGCGAGGCCAAGGAATAATATCCTCACCATCCTTCGGTGATGCTGAATAAACTTCAGGTGCCCGCTTTCTTGCCCTTTTTGCTCTCAAGACTGGGAAAGCCGGGCAAACCTTGCATATAGCGCTCAGCCATAGGCTTGCTTTCCTTCTGCAGAAATTCCAGAAACGTTTTGGCTACCACCGATAATTGTTTGCCTGTCGAATAAGCCACGTACCATTGGCGTCGTATTGGAAATCCCTCAACATCAAGGATAGCGAGTTCATCCCCACTTTTTTCCAGCGCAAGCGTGTGTGCCGATAGCACAGAGATGCCCAGACCACCGGCAACCGCCTGTTTGATGGCCTCGTTGCTACCCAACTCCATCCTGAAATTGATGGGTAGACCGCGTTCTTTGAAAAAATTTTCGGTGGCGATTCTTGTGCCTGAACCCGATTCGCGCATTAAGAAAGGTTCTTGAGCAATGCGCTGGGCAGAAATTTTTTTCTTTCCGGCCAAAGGATGGTTGTGCGCTGCCAGCACCACCATGGGATTTTCCAGAAAGGGTTCTACCCGTATATCCATGTGCTCGGGAGGTTGCCCCAGGATATATAAATCGTCTTCGTTATCGTTCAAGCGTTGTAACAGGCGTTCGCGGTTGGTTACTTTAAGCGCGACGTCTATGCCGGGATAGCGCTCGCAGAATGGCCCGAGCAGGCGCGGCACAAAATACTTCGCGGTGGTGATTACCGCAATGCGCAGTTTGCCGGCTTTCACTCCTTTCATGTCGGAGGCTATCATCTCGAAGCGGGTCAGGCCTTCAAGGATACTGCGGCATACGGTTAGCAGTTCACGCCCGGCATCGGTCAAAAAAATGCGTTTGCCCACCTGTTCGAGCAGGGGCAGCCCCACGATATCGGCCAGTTGTTTCAGCTGGATAGATACGGTGGGTTGGGTGATGTACAACTCTTCGGACGCGCGCGTGAAGCTCAGGTGTCGCGCAACCACCTCAAAAATCTGCAGTTGGCGCAATGTCGCGTGCTTCATGTTACTTTTATTGAACGAATCTATCATAGACAATAATCTATCATAAGTATTCAAAAATACAATTGTTATTTATTGTTTTGCGCTGATAAAGTTTCATCAAGCTCAAACGGGCGATACGCCGCCCCCCAAAAGGAAGGCACCTTGTTTTAACTTGAGAGGAGATTTCAATGGCAGTCAAAACTTATAACGCCGGTGTAAAAGAATACCGCTCCACCTACTGGACGCCAGAATACACACCGCTGGACACCGATATTTTAGCTTGTTTCAAAATTACACCACAAGCGGGTGTTCCCCGAGAAGAAGTCGCCGCTGCTGTGGCTGCCGAGTCTTCAACCGGTACCTGGACCACAGTGTGGACCGACCTGCTGACGGACCTGGATTACTACAAAGGTCGCGCGTATCGCATTGAAGACGTTCCTGGCGACGACACATGCTTCTACGCATTCGTTGCTTACCCGATCGATCTGTTTGAAGAAGGTTCTGTTGTTAACGTGCTGACATCACTGGTTGGAAACGTGTTCGGTTTCAAGGCATTGCGCGCTTTGCGTCTGGAAGATATCCGCTTCCCTATCGCCTACGTAAAAACCTGCGGCGGTCCACCACAGGGTATTCAGGTAGAACGCGACAAGATGAACAAATATGGCCGTCCATTGCTGGGTTGCACGATCAAGCCGAAATTGGGTCTGTCTGCCAAGAACTACGGTCGCGCCGTTTATGAGTGCTTGCGCGGTGGTCTGGATTTCACCAAGGACGACGAGAACGTAAACAGCCAACCCTTTATGCGCTGGCGCGATCGCTTCGATTTCGTGCACGAAGCTACTATGAAAGCTCAACGCGAGACGGGCGAGCGTAAAGGTCACTACCTGAACGTAACTGCTCCAACACCGGAAATGATGTATGAGCGTGCTGAATACGCCAAAGAAATCGGCGCACCGATCATTATGCATGACTACCTGACCGGCGGTTTGACTGCCAACACAGGTCTGGCCAACTGGTGCCGCAAGAACGGTATGCTGTTGCACATTCACCGCGCGATGCACGCCGTGCTTGACCGCAATCCGCACCACGGTATTCACTTCCGCGTGCTGACCAAAGTACTGCGTCTGTCCGGTGGTGACCACCTGCACTCAGGTACGGTTGTGGGTAAACTGGAAGGTGACCGTGAAGCAACCTTGGGTTGGATCGACACCATGCGTGACGAGTTCATCAAGGAAGATCGCAGCCGTGGTTTGTTCTTTGACCAGGACTGGGGTTCCATGCCCGGCGTGATTCCGGTTGCGTCAGGCGGTATCCACGTATGGCACATGCCGGCGCTGGTTAACATCTTCGGCGATGACTCCGTTCTGCAATTCGGTGGTGGTACTCTGGGTCACCCATGGGGTAACGCAGCCGGTGCAGCCGCGAACCGCGTGGCACTGGAAGCTTGCGTAGCCGCTCGTAACGAAGGTGTTGAGGTTGAGAAAAACGGCAAAGCCGTGCTGGAAAAAGCAGCCAAATCCAGCCCTGAACTGAAGATCGCCATGGAAACGTGGAAAGAAATCAAGTTTGAATTCGACACTGTCGACAAGCTGGACGTAGCGCACAAGTAATGCATTCATCCGGACAGCACCAGTGGGTGCATCCGGAATACGCTAACAATTTACTAAGGAGCAAGTTATGAGTGAAGTAATGGATTACAAATCGCGTTTGTCTGACCCAGCCAGCCGCAAGTTCGAGACATTCTCCTACCTGCCTGCAATGACTGCAGATGAGATCAAGAAACAAGTTGCGTATCTGGTTTCAAAAGGCTGGAACCCGGCGATTGAACACATCGAGCCAGAGTACCTGATGGATTCTTACTGGTACATGTGGAAGCTGCCAATGTTTGGTGAAACCGACGTGTCAGTGGTACTGAAAGAAGCTGAAGCTTGTCACAAAGCAAACCCGAACAATCACGTTCGCCTGGTTGGCTACAACAACTTCAATCAGTCCCAGGGCGCGGCGATGGTTATTTACCGCGGCAAGACTGTTTAAAGTAGTTTTTTCCTGACGCTTGTTTTATTCCCTGCGCCAGGGAATTTCTGTATCACCTATCTATCCGTACATGGACGCAAGCAGCTGACAATCTCGGCTCTTTTCGCCCCTGTTTTGATCGATAAATCATTGGGTTGACTGAACAATCAATGGAGAGTTTTATGAGCGCCGATATCATTAAGCAATACAAGATTGAAAAAGAACCTTACTACCGTCCCGTATCGGACGAGGTGGAATTGTATGAAGCAGCCTATTCCGTGCGTATGCCGATGATGTTGAAAGGTCCCACCGGTTGCGGTAAAACCCGCTTTGTAGAACACATGGCCTGGAAACTGAAAAAGCCTTTGATCACTGTTGCCTGTAACGAGGACATGACTGCTTCTGATTTGGTTGGACGCTTTTTGCTTGATGCCAATGGCACACGCTGGCAGGACGGTCCGCTCGCCATCGCCGCTCGTTATGGCGCAATTTGCTATCTGGACGAAGTAGTAGAAGCGCGCCAGGACACCACCGTGGTGATCCATCCGCTGACCGATAACCGTCGCGTTCTCCCACTGGAAAAGAAAGGTGAGCTGGTGCATGCACACCCCGATTTCCAATTGGTGATTTCCTACAATCCGGGTTATCAATCACTGATGAAAGATTTGAAGCAATCCACCAAGCAGCGTTTTGGCGGCCTCGATTTCAACTATCCTGAGCACACTGTCGAAACTGAAATTGTCGCCCATGAAACAAAAGTAACCGAGGAAGTTGCAGGCAAGCTGGTTTCGATTGCCGAGCGCGCCCGCAACCTTAAAGGACACGGTCTGGATGAAGGTATTTCGACGCGTATGCTGATTTACGCGGGCAGTCTGATCAAAACCGGCGTCGATCCGATCAAGGCCTGTCGCGTTGCACTGGTGCGCCCGATTACCGACGACCCTGATATGCGCGATGCACTGGATGCTGCGGTTACGACGTTCTTTTAATATTAAGAGCAAAACCTTTAGCCACAGAGCACACAGAGAAAACCAGATTTTTACAGTGCGATATGAGTTCACTTTGCGGGTGAAGTCACGAAAACTAGAAGAACCATTACATTCTCTGTACCCGCAAGGGGGGCAGGCCGAGATTGCCTTGAAGAGGTTCTTGCCCCCTTTGGGGGTAAGGGGCTAAAGCCCCAACAAGATACGCTCTGTTCTCTGCGGCAAGATTCTATTTTTTGTATGTATTTGTTTTTATTGAATATTTATACGTGCAAGCCTCCTATTTAATGTCTTTGCTGGTGGAGTTACCATGTCAATCAATCTCGAAGACTATCAAGAACTGCTGGACTCATTTTCCCCCGAGTTGCAAGACAGCCTGCGTTCCTCATGGCATGAAGCAACGAAGGTGTTTAGCGCACGCGGTCTAAGTAACTACATGACGGGCGTTGCCGCCTTAAAGAATCTTGGCAAGGGTGACTCTCTGATTGCCACCTGGATAGACCATGCGCCTATGGTCGCCAAGGAAATCGGCGAGGATGCGGTGCCGGATCTGGTGCAGACTGCACTTGAGCTGGCTTCAAAAACATCGGGTTCCGTGATTGAGCTGGTGCTCAGCACAGCATCCACCGCCGCCAATCGTCTCGGTGATGAAGCTCTGTTCAAGAAATATTTGCAATTCCTCAATACCCTCCTGTCGCAGGCGCCGCGCGGTGTGAGGCCGATGCTGGAAAACCTGGAAATGCTGTTCAGCCAGCTCACCTTGGGTGGCTTGCGCCGCTGGGCACTGTGGGGTGCACATGCCCATCGCACCGATTATCCCGAACAGGCGAAATATTTCAGCCTGCAATCCAAGGAATCGCTGGCGATGTTGCAGAAGGAGCGCAAAGGTACGCTCTTTATTGATGTGCAACGACGCATCAATATGTATTTGCGGGCGCTGTGGGCACGTGATTTCTTCATGAAACCCACTTCTGGCGACTTTGAAACACGCGAGGGATACCGACCTTATATTGAAGGCTATTTCCTTCACTTGCCGGATGCCTTTGATGATTACAGTGCGGGTGAAATCAAGCTGCCCGGTCTGGAAATGTATCGTGCAGCAGCGGCCCACAGTGCGGCACATATCGCTTATACCCGTGATCCGATTTCGGCGGAGTCGCTTAATCCGTGGCAAATGGCTGTTATTAGCGTGATCGAAGATGCACGCGTCGAAACACTGTCGGTACGCAAGTTTCCCGGCCTCAAGCATTTATGGGAACAACTGCATTCAATCACTGCTGATCAAGACAAAACTGCGGGGGATTACCTGAACCGGCTGGCTCGCGCGCTGTTGGATGACCGCTATCAGGACAATGATCCGTGGATTGCCCAGGGTCGCGTGCTGTTCAAGGAAGCAGCCGCGCGCCTCGACACCAATCAGGTCTCCTGGGATATCGGCGTGCAACTGGCGCATGAATTCATGGTCAAGCGCATTGCGTTTAACCCGCGCACGGATCTGCTGACCGCGCCTTACCGCGATGACAACCGCTACTTCTGGGAGTTTGAGGAATTCGATTTCGAGAAGTCGATCGCTGCCGGCTACGACACACCCAAGCAGGTGCGCAAGCACGTCAGCCTGATGGAGTTTGCCAACGAAATCGACGTGGAGACCGCCGGAGACGATGCGCAGGAAATCTGGGTGCTGGACACCGAGCTGTTCCCCTATGAAGATATGGGCAAGTCCTTCAATGAAATGGAAGGCAAGGAGCCGCTGGCCGAGCCATACCATTACTCGGAATGGGATTACCAGATACAGCTGGAACGTCCGGCCTGGGCCACCGTTTTGGAAAAGCGTCCCAAGTCAGGTGAGTTGCAACTTATTCATGATATTACTGCGCAACACAAGCGCACCATCGGCCGCCTCAAGTTTCTGCTGGATGCATTGCAACCGCAAGGTGTTACCCGTATCCGCAAACTTGAAGATGGCGATGAGGTCGATGTAAACGCGGCCATTCGTGCGATGATAGACATTCGCATGGGACAGCAACCGGATCCGCGTATCATGATGCGTTCGGTACGCAAAGTGCGCGATATTTCGGTGATGGTGTTGCTGGATTTATCCGAGTCCACCAATGAAAAAGTCAGCGGGCAGGAATACAGCGTGCTGGACTTGCAGCGCCAGGCCACCGTATTGCTGGCGGATGCGATCAATAAAATCGGTGATCCGTTTGCAATACACGGATTTTGTTCTGATGGACGGCACAACGTGGAGTATCATCGCTTCAAAGATTTTGACCAGAAATATGATGATGCACCGAAGGCAAAGCTGGCCGGCATGTCAGGCCAGCTTTCCACCCGCATGGGCGCGGCCATACGGCACGCGGGCCATTATCTGAAACTGCAGAAGTCCGCCAAAAAGCTGCTGCTGGTGATCACCGATGGTGAACCGGCAGACGTGGATGTGCGTGATCCGCAGTATCTGCGTTTCGATACCAAAAAGGCGGTGGAGGAGATCGCACGTTCCGGCGTGAATACCTTCTGCATGTCACTCGACCCAAGGGCAGATCAATACGTCTCGCGGATTTTCGGAGCCAAGAATTACATGGTGGTAGACCATGTCGAACGACTACCGGAAAAGCTGCCGGTGCTCTATGCTGGATTAACCAGATGATAAAAAGTATTGCAATTTTTGAATTGTCGTATGAAGTAATTGCTTTCGGTGCAGGCTAACATCGCATAGCGATGTTAAGCGTAGCGGCCGAAACCACAAATTGCCTGTTCTGTATGCTGGTTTAACCCGGTAATCAAGCGTGCGGCAAATTTTAACTCATATTTGGCAACTTAAAGTTGCCGCAACTTTAAGCGGGACATACGAATGAGCAAGCAAGTATATGCAGGTGTTGATAAAGACAATAAAGGCGGACTGACCCATCTCGGGCGTATGGTGCGCGATGCATGGGTATTCGGCATTCTGCCTGAGACGGAAACCTGCGAGGGCTGGGACGCAGCACAGATGCAGAACTTGTACGAAAAGGTTTATGCAGCATGGGAGCCTTACGCACATTTGCCCAGCCGCCTGCCTGAAGAGTTGCGTGTGAAACACACCAGGCTGTACGCTGAAGCCATTACCACCGCACGCAATGATGGCTGGGATGCTGAACTGGGCGAAGACGAGTAAAAGGCTGATTTATTTCTTCGCGGGAGCAGGGAATTTCAATACTGTTGCAGGACCCTCAAGCCGGGATTTCTTTGCCAGTTCCTGCAGTGCGCGTGGAAATTCGGCCTGCAAACGCGACATTATTTTTTCCGCTTCGGCATGATAGTAAACAGCCTCGTACTGCACCGGCTCATCCAGTGATGCGCGAGCCTGCGGATGAAACTTGCGCCATGCTACGTCTATCCAGCATTTGCGCTCGCCATCGAGGAAGATTAATTCTTCCGCATCCATGATGGCAAGATATTGCATGGTGCGGATGGGGATGAACAGATTTCCGGTTGGGCTTCTTGCAAGCAGGGTATGCGCAAGATTGTAGGTGATGGCCGGAAGCTGGCGCAGTTCCCGCTTTATTTCCGGCTCGCGGTAACAGGTAATTTCCATACTGGCGCCTCCTTCATCATGAAATAATCAGCGTAATTGTAAAAGGAATATACAACAGCCGGCAGGCGGCTCACCTATGCCTCATAAAATAACCCATTTTTCCTGAAAAATCTTATCGCAATTATATTGAATTGAGAATAAACCGCCATGCACGATATTGAAAAGTTTATTGCAGGTTTCAGGCAGTTTCAACGCAGCTATTTTGGCAAAGATCGCGAGCTGTTCGATCAGCTTAAGCAACGCCAGCAACCCCGTGCATTGATTATTTCATGTTGCGACTCCCGTGTAGATCCCGCTATCCTTACCAGCAGCGAACCCGGTGACCTGTTTGTGGTGCGTAATGTTGCCAACCTGGTGCCGCCATGCGAAACAGGCGGCGGTCACCATGGTGTCAGTGCTGCGCTGGAATTTGGCGTATGCAGCCTGGGTGTGCAGCACATCATCGTGCTGGGGCATTCACAATGCGGTGGTATCCGTGCTCTGATGGAAGATTCATATGGTTCAGAGGAGGTTGGATTCATTGCCAAATGGATGCACATTGCCGCACCTGCCCGTGAAAAAATACGCAAGGAATTGCCGCACAAATCTATTGATCTTCAGTCACGTGCCTGTGAGCAGGCTGCTATTCTGGTGTCGCTGGAAAATCTGCTGTCTTTTCCATGGATTTCACAGCGAGTTGACGCGGGAACGCTTACCCTGCATGGCTGGTATTTTGATATGAGTCAGGGAGAGTTGCTTGGCTTTGATGCTGCCACACAGATGTTTATCTTGTTGCAAGACAGCGCAGTATCAGCAGGCTGAAAATAATATAAAGTCGAAGAAATTGTTCAGTAATTAAATCTGCTGCTCATTAATGTCCAGTTAAAAGACGATCCCATGACTCTGGAACACGCAACATGTAAAATGTTAAGGCCGCGTCATCAAGTTGTAAAAATCATACGGAACAATATGAAAAATATTACGGGGGGTTGAAATTGAAAAAACATAACATCAAAGAATTTAACCGGAAACTACTTGCTTTGGTTGAGAACGCCGGCCTCCTGGTCATCGGCGTTGCCACGGTATTTGCGATGGGAAGCGAAGCGTTGGGGATGGTGAACAGAATGCAGGTGACTTTGACAGACCTGCTTATGCTCTTTCTGTATCTGGAGGTGCTTGCGATGGTGGGGCTGTATTATGAGTCCGGCAAATTGCCGGTGCGCTTGCCGCTTTATATCGCGATGGTCGCGCTGGCGCGTTTCCTGATTCTGGATATGAAGTCGATGGACGATTGGCGCATGTTGGCGGTGACAGGCTCAATCTTGCTGCTGACTGTGGCCGTGTTTCTGATACGTTACGGTCATGTGCGCTTTCCTTACCCTGGCGACGATACCTACGAACAGAGACAGGCAGGGCGATCCGAGGATTGAAGACAAACCCGAATCAGGTCTGCGTGGGTGTACTGCAGATGAAGATGTAATTGAGGCTCAAAAAAAGCCCCGGTCTGTGAATGACCGGGGCTTTTTCATTATCCGCTGATTGCTGCAGCGCGGAGTTGTTTACTCGATATACATTTTGTTCTTGTTCAGATTGTAGCTCCATGGCAGGCCGGCATGCTTCCAGCCGTTCACTGCGCGCTGGCCTTTGTGATCTCCGTCTTTTGCCAGGTCGCCTTCAAAGCCTTCAACTACGGAATACACTTTGGTATAGCCAGCGTTGGTCAACAGATCTGCTGCACGCGCGCTACGGTCGCCGGAGCGGCACATCACAATTACAGTTGCACTTTTGTCCAGTCCGGCATTGGCCACGATGTCGCTCACTTTCGACAGGAAACCGGAATTGGGCGACATCAGATAATGTGCTTTCTTGTCATCCCATGTGGAGTAGTCATCCATCATATAGGGAACATTGGCATCAACCATGTCAGCAACACCAACATACTCGATTTCAGCCGGAGTGCGCACATCAATCAGCAGAGACTTGGTGCCTAAATTTTGCTTCAACTCAGCCGCTTCCTTCGCAGTCAAATAATTCTTGGAAATTGTCTGCTTCGCAACTGGCACGGTTGCAGGATTAACTTCACCCGCCTGCGCCATGCCGATTTGCGTCACGCTCAATACTAATGTCAAACCAAGCCAATTCATTTTGTTCATCTTTTCACCCTCTCATGTAAATTTGAATTTCGATATACGAATAAACTATATAACAGCATTAATATATTAGCATATTGAAATTATATTATTGTGAATGTTAATGACAGGGGCAGACCAGCCAGGAAGCCACACGCAATACCATTTGATTTCAATTATTGAATAAAACTGCGTTGCCGAAAAGGTTATATGTGTTCCGCCCGGCCGGCATGATTAAAGCTTGCTTGCGGATGAGCCGGACTCGGTAGGGTATCCCTTTTCTTGCCACTCGGGCAGTCCGCCGCGGAACCAGTACACCTTCTTGTAGCCCGCCTTTATCGCGACCACGGCAGCCTTATAGCCTTTCCAGCAAGCACCAGCATTGCAGTAGAAAATAATTCCTGTATTTTTGTCTGAAGGCAGTTTGGCTAAGTCAAAATGATCCTGCAGAGGGTTAAAGTTAACTGCTTTGACGCTCTTTTCGGCGTAAGACACGCTATACGCTTTGGCAATATGCGCTTCATCATATTCAGCGGCGATACGCGAGTCGATAACCATTACGCCGCTTTCCTTCAGGTTTCTGACCTGGGTGGCGCTCACCACCACCGCCCCTTCCAGACTCAGTGGCGTATCGTTCCAGCTGTTGCGAATCTGCGGCAGTATGCTGCGATTGATCGGCATAAAATCGAGGCTGGTGACGTCCATGTCGCCAAGACGCAGCCCCCAGCCGAGGAATTTCAACAATGCCTGCCTGTGCTCAATATTGTCTGAAGTTTTTTTGATCACAATGTATGAGGCTGTAGCCATCGGCCAGCTACCGGCACCCGGTTCATCGGTCAGCTCTTCACAAAAGCCATTGTCCGACTTCCAGTGCACATTTTGTACCGCGTCTTCAACGCTGCCGGTATGCGGGCTGACAAACGCATTCTTGCTGTTCTGCAGCCTCACGTAGACCAATTTGTTTTTTCTTGCGTACGCAATTTCGGAGTAACCGATAGAGTAAGGGGTTTTCTTGATGTAGTCTCCCATGGCATACAGGTTTTCCACGGCAGTACCAACCGGCCAGTTTAATGTGACACTCACTCCTATTCCGGATTTCCATTCGGGGCTAACTTTTGCCAGATAGCTGCTCAGCGTAAATGTTCCGCCGCCTTCAGCGGTGCGGTGAGCAACCAGTATCTTTTCGTTTGGCAAATTGAGGTTGGGGTTGGTTGCCACGATGGCAGGGTCGTTCCATTTCGTAATTTTGCCGAGAAAGATATCGCCCAGCGTCTTGCCATCCAGGTTGAGCTGACCTTCCAATATGCTAGGCACGTTGATTACTGGGGTAATTGCAGTGAACATGTACGGGAATTGGGCCAGCCCCGAATGGCACTTACTTAAGCAATATATTCATTAATATCATGTAGTTGCATTTATGGGGAAATGCGAGCATATGGAATGAATCAGCGATTCTGCCCTACTTTATACGGTTTCTCATAACAACTTCACTAGCGTTCTGGTAACGAAACAAAGCTGTAACAGACTGTTTAATAATCAATATGCCGTTAAGTAAGTGCCATTCGGCCAGCCCCTTTTTTTCCAGTTCGGCCTTGCTGATCGGCATATCTGTATCGCCGAAGTCTGCGGTACCCGCTATAACCTGCTTGACGCCTTCGGTTGCATTGATGGCCTCGTATTTAACGACAATGCCCGGATTTTGTGCGGTAAAACGCGTGCTCCAATCGGCAAATATCGGCGCGGGGATCCGTCTGCCAACGCCATTCAACTCAACGGAGTACGATGCGATTGAATAGAGGGAAATAAAACGAAAATTCTTGATAATTGAGCGCTCACGGAATACTCCTTGGAAACAGTAATTGTGTAACGGCGAACCTGCATCTCAACTTCCTTTTTACTCAAAACAACTGGACATTCATGCGGAGTGGAGGTGCTTGGCGAGGAGCGTAGCACATCCTTTCCACATGATTCAAGCAGGACCAACAGGTCCCATTATTTGTGCCGGAGTGCGAGCGCGTTTGCGTGGAAATTATCTGCAAAGGCAGCACGCGCTTTCGCGGTTTATTGATTCTTGAAGAAGGGTTTGAGGTAGGGCGGTTTTGTGCTGTACCGCTATCAGAAGTTGCGCTAGCACAGCATGCTGAAAATTGGCAGTTTTATCGGGCAACATGCGACATCGACTGCCATCGCCACGCGTCGCGGCACATCTCATCGATACCAAACTGCGCCTGCCAACCCAGCAGAGTCCTGGCAAGCGAAGGGTCTGCATAACAGGCAGCGATATCACCGGCACGACGGCCAACTATCCGGTATGGCACCGTGCGTCCGCTCGCTGCCTCAAACGCCCTGACTACATCCAGTACGCTGTATCCCTGCCCGGTTCCGAGGTTGACGGTAAGCACTCCTGGCGCGACCTGCAGTACCTTAAGTGCTGCAAGATGCCCCCGCGCCAGGTCCACCACGTGAATATAATCACGCACTCCGGTGCCGTCATGGGTAGGATAATCACTGCCAAAGACTGAAAGCTCTGCAAGATTGCCGATGGCCACTTTTGCAATGTAGGGCATCAGGTTATTGGGTATTCCATGGGGGTCCTCACCGATCAAGCCGGACTCATGTGCGCCGACAGGATTAAAGTAACGCAACAGTCCAACATGCCACTCAGGATCCGCACGCACAATATCACCCAATATCTCCTCGATCATCAACTTCGATCGCCCATATGGATTCGTCGCCGAAAGGGGAAAATCCTCGCGGATCGGTACCGAGTGCGGATCGCCATAAACAGTAGCGGAAGAAGAAAAAACCAGTGTCTTCACGCCGGCTTCTGCCATCGCCTCAAACAGCACCAGGCTGCCGTGCACGTTGTTGTCATAGTAACGTAACGGCTGCTCCACTGATTCCCCCACCGCTTTCAGGCCGGCAAAATGGATCACCGCATCAATGTGATGTTGGGCAAAAAGCGCCTGCATTGCTGCGTGATCACGCACATCTGCTTTAACAAATTCTGGTCTGCGACCAACGATTTGTTCAATTCGATCAAGTACTGTAGCCTTGCTGTTGCATAAATTATCGACAATCAGAACTTCGAACCCTGCCAGCATTAATTCGACAGTTGTATGCGAGCCAATGTAGCCGGTGCCACCGGTAACAAGGATCATGGTTGATTCACCTTTTTGGATTGCGCGAAATCGCGAGGCTCGTCTGTGATAGCCTTATCGCGCTGAACCACGGCCCTTGAGTCCTTCCGCCATAAAACGGATAGTAGCTTCTCCTGCAACCTTCTGCCCCAGGGTGTTCAGGTGCCCGCCATCCTCGGTGTAGCCGGGGTACAGGCTGAGATAGCTTTGTCCACCCTGCTCAAATGTTGTCAGATGGCCATCTGGAGCCGTCGCTTCAACAAGTGACAAGTCGAATATGGGATCCGAGCCGAAGGTTTCCTTGAGGCGGCGATTGAATTCGGCACGCTTTACATTTGACGCATCGTCCCATACTTCCTTGCCGATGAGGCGGAAAATTTTCCATTTCAGTTCTGTCGGTCGTAGCGTCAGGGGTACTGTGACATGGGCAAACCGAATCTCGGGATGTTCACGTTTTAACGCCTCGATGGTGTTCCGGTAATATTTGAAGAGTTCGTCGACGTCGGTCCGCGGGTTGAAGTCGACGAAGCAGAATTTCAGGAAAGCGAGATCGGGTCTCAGGTGGGGTTCATTGCGTATGGCGGCGGCGAAGGCATCGATCTTGGTTTTGGGTTGCCCGTTTTGCCCGCCTGTAAAGTGGATCAGCATGGGTCCTTCAGACACATCAGCTTCATCCAGCGTGGCCAGACGAATATGATTTCCACCCGGGGTCTCGCCATCGAGCCGCTGAATTCCCATGATGATGTTGACGCCTACAGAATGGTGCGAAAACAGGAAGCGCCCCTTGCGCACCACTGCCAGATCAGCCGCAAGTTGCTCTGTTGCCATGTTCGATTTCCTTTCGTTGCCGGTTGTCGTGGCAGAGGCGTGGCCTATGCTCGCCCCAAGCAGCATCATGACGGAAAGCCACAGATAGAGATTGTTTTTAACCATGATTTGTATCATCCCGCGATGTAAGATTTTCGGATTTTGGCACGACTGCCGGAGAGGCGCCATCCTTCCACACGGCAGTTTGCCTGGCCGGCACACCCATAACCACTGAGCCATGCGGCAGGTCGCGGATTACGACCGAGTTTGGCCCAATCACACAGTCATCGCCCACCGTAACGGCGCCCAGTATGCAGGCCCCAACACCCACGTCTACCCGGTTGCCGATGACAGGCTTGCCTCCGGGCTCGTGGCGACTCAGCAAGCCAAAGGTTGTATTGTGCCGTATGTGTACATCGTCGCCGATGGAACGTGCACCGAGCCATATTCCGCCGTGGTGCCAGATGCGTACCCGCCGTCCAAGCCGGGTGTTATAGGGCAGGTTGATGCCATACAGCCACATCACTGCCGTGAACATCAGCCTGTAGACAATGGTTAATGGCGCCCGCAGCAACTTGAAGCGGACACCCATGCGTGCATTGCCAAAACGGTGAACGGCAACGGCCCAGAAACCCGGTTCAAACAGATCGCGGTCATGAGTCCGGTAGTCTTCCGCCAACAGAGCAAGCAAGCCGATGTCGCGCGGATTTTCGTTGTAGCCGCCTTTGGGTAACGGCGCCTCGTGGACAGACATCTGTTTCTCGATGTCTGTTGCCATAGTCGGGGCCGTTACGAGCTGGGGCTTTATGGTTGGCAGTGCACTCATAGCGTCTCCTGCTGATTCAGACAATAGCGTGGCAACAGGCATGCGGATAGTTGAAATAGTGGCGAGTTGTCACAACATTAATACGATTACTCGCACTGTCGCTCTCCCGGTTTTTAAGAAATAAGAAATCAAACAATCTGTTAACGATCATTTTAGTTGGCATTTCATTCACCTGTAAACTTGTAAAGTTACGCAGTTTCAATGCATGAAGTTAATTTATGCTAACAATAATAGACGATGAATTACAAAATTTCCTGAAAATATGATATTCATTGGTGGAGATAATACAGATCGGAGCAAAGATCCGTGTATGTACTTTACTCAAGTTTAGACATTCAGCCCCAATAGGACGGGAATTTTAGCACGGAAAAATATTTACAAAAATGCAAAGAAATCACTTGACACAAGGAACGGTTCGCGCGCCCGCCGCCCTGCACGCGA
>Ga0315268_10004135_pt1 | contig 15833 bp, 16 predicted proteins | sample C1_top_MG_FD_204535 | JGI IMG/M metagenome (GOLD analysis project Ga0315268, IMG submission 204535) | Sediment microbial communities from Yellowstone Lake, YNP, Wyoming, USA - C1_top | ecosystem: Environmental > Aquatic > Freshwater > Lake > Sediment | place: USA: Wyoming | collected 2017-08-01
TCAGGAAGTTGGCGGTCTTTGAGATAGCTGATTATCTTTTCTCCCATCTCATTTTTCATTACTATTTTTGAGTGACTATTTGAACGATGAAATAGAAAGCAATCAGCCAGATGATGAGTAATGCTGTAAAAGTAAAAATAGCGGCGTTGAGAGATTCTTTTCTCAATCGTTTTTTAGGAAATTTGTGCTTCTCGTATTCAATATAAGTGGTCATATATGCCATTGCCGAGGCGACAAGGGCGAATACAATGGAAATGGCCAAGCCAAGAGATAACATAAGAAATATTTGCTATTAAAAAACTTCTGCTCACAAGAGTAGAAGCCATTAGTCCCAAAGACGATTTTGGCGAGCTTCATCGCCATTTGTAGCTTACAACGATTTCGCTGTGTTGTAAAGTTTTTTTAATTCAGTTTACTTTTGATTAACATAAGTCGTTCCATCATTTTTTCTGAATATTTATTTTGCTTAATTTCCTTAACGATTACAGCTTTTGATTCGGGCTGGAGCTTTAGGAGAAGGTCTTCCAGCCCTATCTCCATTTGCGTTCTCCAATCCGCTGACGGGTAGGTGGCGATGGCTAGCCGCGCGGCTGTTGTTTTATCAGCCTTGGGGGCGGCCTTGGCGGCGATTTGCGCCGTGCGAATTACTATGCCAGCATCATGATTTTTGAGCAGTCCGCGGAGAAATTGCCAATCTTTTTCGGCGACCCCCAAATTCGCGAGCAGTGTAATCACTGTGCGGTTGCGATGCGTGACGGAAGGAGATGTTCTAGCTACTGGAATTGAAGCAGCCGTTTGAAGCAGTTCTTGATAGGCAATCCGGCCAAGCTTTTTTACTGCCCTCTTAGCCGCAGAACCGTAATAGCCGTCTCCCAGTGCGTCAATGAGCAGCGGAACAGCTTCCCTTCTTTTGAACTCACCGAGGGATTCGAATGCACCGATTCGCTTATTTTTCCGAGTAAAATCCACTAGAAATAGGAAGGTGGCTTCAGTCGGCCAGCGGGCAAGTTCCCTGAGAGCAGTGCTTTCCACCGCTTCTTCACCGAACTGTACAACGGGATCGCTGATATTTTTCAGCATATTCAGATATTCCAGAAGCGTATTTTTCGCTCCAAGTCTTGCCAGCGCCAGCACAGCCCATTGTCGTCCCTGGTAAACTCCTCTTGGCTGTCCGCTAAGCAGATATTTCCGCAAGGGCTCCAAGGCTTCTTTCCCGCAAGCCATGAGCTCGGAAAGAGTACTCTCGATATCTTTGAGCCCGATCTCGGCGATCAATTTCATCGCCCGTTCTTTATTTCTGTTTTTTCCATATTTAAGTTTTGGCATTGATTCAAACGAAAAACTTTTTTATTTCAGTCAATAAAAAACAGCCGCTACCAAAATCCGGTAGAAGCTATCAGTCGCAAGACAATTGAGACGAGCTTCATCGCCTATGTAATTATACTACAATATAATTGACTAAATATCCAGTCTGCCATAATATTGAGTCTAGGTGATGAGGCTCGCCATAAACGCTCACTTGAGCTAATAGCTTCTGCAAGTTACTTCGGAAGTTTTTTTATTTTATGCTGGATTCATTTCTAAAAACCAAAGAAGAATTAAGAATAACTCTGGAAAAACTGAAGGCTATTACTGATGGTAACACTAAAGACAGAACCAAAGAAATCTTAATCAAGCTGGATGAAGAGCAGTTTATTCTGGTAGCAGTTGGTCAGTTTAAGCGCGGGAAAACAGCTTTTATTAACGCTCTTTTAGGCAAAGAACTTTTACCTTCAGCCATTATTCCTCTTACCTCTATCATTACCATCGTGGAATACGGAGAAGAACTGAAAGCAGAGGTGTATTTTGCAAATGGAAAAAAAGAAAGAATTAACCCAGCTGACTTATCTCAATTCATAACCGAAAAATATAATCCAAAAAATCAAAAAAATGTGGATTATGTGAGAGTATTTTATCCCTCAGCTTATCTAAATGGCATTAAATTGGTAGACACTCCAGGCATCGCTTCCGTCCACGAGCATAATACCAAAATGACTTACGATTATCTTCCCGAAGCTGATGCCGCCATTTTCCTGGTGAGTGTTGACCCGCCCGTCACCAAAGCAGAATTTGATTTTCTGAACGACATAAAGCAATACGTCGGTAAAATTTTTTTCGTTCTCAATAAAATTGATACAGTGGGAGAAAAAGATAAAAAAGAATCGCTGGAATTTACCCAAAAAATAATAGAAGAGCATATCAATATTCCCGATATTCAGCTTTCTCCGCTATCAGCTAAAATAGCTCTGGAAGCGAAAATCAACAAGAATGATAATCTTCTAGCTTCCAGCGGAATGCCTGTTTTTGAAAAAGCACTGGAAAATTTTTTGATAAAAGAAAAAGGGAAGATATTGCTTCAGTCGGTAGCCAGCAAGTCTTTGAATGTGGCGGAGCAGGAGTTATTGATTATGAATATAAGGCGGCAGTCTTTGAAAGAATCAGCTGACAGTCTTAATGTCAAACTTCATAAATTCAACTCAGCTCTTTCTGACATAACCACGGAAAAAACCAACAGCGAGTATCTTTTGAAGGGTGAAGTCCAACATATTATCAAAGACATCATAGAAGAAGATATCAATGAATTTCGCCAAGAAAAAGTCAAGCTGCTTATTGATAAAACCAGAAAATATTTTGCCGGCAGCAATATAAAAGAAGCGGAAGAATTGAGAACCGCTCTTAACGATTTTGTTTCTCAACAAATTCAAGACGCTTTTAATCAATTTAAGGATTGGGAAGAGAAAAAAGTGAATGACCAGCTGGAAAAAAGCCTATCTCAATTTGAAGGAAGAATCAACGATATCATTCATAAAATAATGCAAATCGGGGCGGAGCTTTTCAATCTTTCTTTTGACGCTCTGAAAATAGAGAGAGGAATAACCAAAAAATCGGAATTTCATTTCAGGATTGACGATATAAAAGTAGGACTGGAAATAATAACCGAGTCGCTCTCTTTGCTTCTGCCAAATTATGTCAGGAGGAAAAAGCTTCTAAAACAATCGGAAGAACAGATTATCCAGCAGATGGATATGTATTCAGGAAGATTGCGGTATGACTTTGTCCGGCGGATACAAAAAGCGGAAATGAACATTAAAGTTCGCTTAAGCCAGGAAATTGACGAAATCATACAAGATATTTCGGAAGCAATTAGGGTTGGCGACACTATGCGAAAAAAGAGCAGCAAGGAACTAGAAAAAGAAGAAAGCGCAATGGAAGATAAATTTTCGCAACTTTCCCGAATTAAAAAAGAGTTAATGAGAATCAAGAATCTTCATTAAAAAATAAGGCAATTGTTGGGTTTGTCCTGTTTCTACCCTTTTCACTTTTTGCCGATTATCTTCATCTTATGAAACTTCCGCCAATCTTTTTCTTGCTGTTGGCGCTTATCATTTCATCCTATGTTGTTTTAACCGAGATTTTAAAATATTACTTTTACCGCAAAATTAACTCAAAAAAGATAGCCGTGATTCAGAATAAAGTTTTGGCAGCATAAACTATTTTTCTTAAATCACTTAAAATTCTAGCCGCTAGGGATAAATTGAAAAAGTGAGAATGGAAATAAACAAGGAAACAAAACTGGGCATTTCCCAAAATGTCCTCGTGATGGGGCTGGTCAGCTTTTTCAATGACGTGGCTTCAGAAATGATTTATCCGCTTGTGCCGATTTTTCTGACCAGTGTTTTAGGAGCGCCGGCTTCTGTTGTCGGTCTTATTGAAGGAATCGCGGAATCCACCGCCAGTATCCTGAAAGTTTTTTCTGGCTGGTATTCGGATAAATTTCAAAAAAGAAAGCCGTTTATCACGGCAGGTTATTCATTGTCAACAATTTCCAAAGTCATCTTGGGTTTTGCTTTTGGTTGGCCGTTGGTGCTTTTGGGAAGATTTATTGACCGCTTTGGAAAAGGCGTCAGAACTTCCGCCAGAGACGCTTTGATTGCGGAAAGCTCCACCAGTTCCAATCGGGGGAAATCTTTCGGTTTTCACCGAGCGCTGGACACGGCCGGAGCGGTAGTCGGACCGCTTTTGACTATTTGGCTGCTTCATTCCTATAGCAACAGTTTCAGGTCAATTTTTTTGGTAGCCTTTATCCCAGGGAGTATCGGCATTCTTCTGCTACTTGCATTTGTCAGGGAAAAGAAAAAGAAAGCCTTGGGCGATAGCTTAAAATTGAAAGGAAGCTGGAAAGAATTTGATATTTCTTTCAAAATATTTTTAGCGATAAGCGTTATTTTCGCCATCGGCAACAGCTCGGACGCATTCTTGATTCTTCGTTCGCAAAATCTTGGTCTTTCAGCAATAGCTACGATATTCGCTTATGTTGTCTTCAATTTTTCTTACGCCTTATTTTCAGTTCCTGCTGGAGCGATTAGCGACAGAATCGGACCAAGAAAAGTTCTCATCAGCGGATTTTTTCTTTTCGGTCTTGTTTATCTGCTTTTTGGAATCATTAGCCAGGGCTATTTATTGTGGTTTATATTCCCGCTTTACGGAATTTATATGGCTCTTACTGAAGGCATAGGTAAGGCTTATATTTCCAATCTGGTTCCGCAGGAAAAGACAGGCACGGCTTTTGGCACCTATCAGACTACAATGGGAATTTGCACTTTTTTCGCTTCGCTTATCGCAGGATTGCTCTGGGATAAAGTCAGTGTCAGTGCTCCGTTTATTTTAGGAAGTACTACAGCGGTAATCTCTGCTATTCTTTTCATTGTGTTGCAAAACGGCTTGGGCAATAAGGAGAGACGATTGTTGTAATACTGATAGGGTGAGAACATAAAAATATGCACATGAATAAAGCCCTCTTCATTTTTTTGATAGTGGCAGTCATAATTATTCTGGTAGCGGTGTCGCTAACCAGTGTCTTTACGCACAATTCGGCTACAACTGGAACCGCATCATCTTCTCTTCAGACATCAATTGAACCGCCAATGGTTCAAGAAAGTGCACCTTAATTCTCATAATTCATACCTTGGCAGTATTTCTAGGGAGTAATTCGGGCATCAGATGGAGCAATTTTCCCCCAATCTCCCACGAAACACCTTCCCGAAGTCATCCGCGACGTTTCGTCGGGATGAACGGGTAAACCCGAAAACAGTTTCTCGCGAAACTGAACGAGCAGGCTTCCTAGAGAGATATTTACCCCGTAGTTAAGTGTAGCTTATACTTCGGGGCGGTGAAATCCTCATCCGTCAAAAATATATTCGGGGCAACTTTACCCAGCCCCTCGCGAGGGGCTGTGGCGCAAAAGCTTGCATAAAATTATAGATTGTGTAGAATAACTCTACCTTGAAAATATATTCTCTGAGTTATGGAAAAGGTTAAGGGAGCAAAAATCAGCCGGGGGGTGCCATCGTGGGCATTTCCGTGCGAAGGGCGGTGGGTTCTTGGAGCTTCGGCGTTGAAGAGAATCTGCAATCTGCTGGTGTCTGAAAATTCCCTTTACTGGAGGGCGCGCACAAAAGCTAAGGGAAAGTAAGACTATAAAAAGGGGGTCCAGGTTTTTCTGGTTTCTTATGTGCGTTGGCCAGCGGGTGAACTATCCTGCTCATCGGCCAAAAAAACGTGCCCTGCCCCTCTCCTTTTACCTTCTTCCTGGGGAATCCACGCGATTCCCCCCATAACTTAGAGAATATAAGAAAAGCACCTTAATTGGTGCTTTTTGCGTTATCATCCAGGAAACGAATCCCCATCCTACGCCAAGGCTTCGGAGGGTAAAATTTCGAGGGAGATATTTTGAGTCCGCTCCGCTGTTTGATTCTTTTAATGAATTTTGTATAATAAAACTATGAGTAAAGAAGAAATCAAGGAAAAAATTAGAAAAGCTGTTGAAGAGACCGATATGAAAAACGATATCAGCAAATTGTCGCTGTTCGGTTCATATTTAGCAGGGGCTGAAAAAGGGGACAGCGACGTTGACCTACTTGTTGAATTTTATCCGAATCGAAGAGTCGGGCTTTTCAGGCTGGTTGAGATTCAAAGGAGGCTGGGAGAGAAAATCGGAAAAGAGGTTGATTTGTTGACGCCGGAAGGGCTTAGTAAGTTTTTTAGAGACGAAGTATTGAAAGAAGCCGAAACAATTTATGAAAAGCAACAAGTTTTACATCGAGCACATCCTTGAGGCGATTGGGAAAATCGAATGCTATCTCAAAGACCAGACTTTTGAGTCGTTTTCCAAAAATGATATGGTTATCGATGCTGCGATAAGAGAATTGGAAATCATTGGCGAAGCAGCGACAAACGTCAGTGAAGATTATCAGGAAGAACATTCAAATGTCCCCTGGGATAAAATGATAAGCATGAGAAATCGGCTAATTCACGAATATTTCGGAGTGAACAAGAAAATTGTCTGGGATACTTGCGAAGTTGATTTGAAAGAATTGAAAAATTTGATAAAGCCGCTGGTCTAAATCTCCCATGAATCACCTCCCCGCTCAGAGGTGGGCGGGCGGTGAAATCATCATCCGTTAAAATTTATCGGGGCGGCTTTAGCTCGCCAAATCCGCCTCGGGCGGATAAAATTTCGAGGGTGGATTTTTATACATTTCTTATTGATTGCTACCGACTCGATTTTTTGGTAAAATGAATCCAAATAATATTTGTTTAGAGAAATATCAGCAACAGTCAGTGGTCGGTCTGGCTTTTGCTTAAATAAATTAAAACATAGATAAAATCATATGAAAACATTTTTTCGTTTTATATCCGTTTCTTTGGTTTCTGCCGTAATGCTGGGGACTTTTGCGATGACTCCCAAGGCAATGGCTGACGATGATGAAAACGGCAATGCCAGTTTTTCAATCAGTGCCGTTTCTCCTCACGAATTCAGCCCTTCCCAGGAAACAGCCATCACCATAACTGGTACGGGTTTTTACAGCGGACTCAAAGTGGGAATTGTCAAAGAAGGAAACGAAATTAACAGTGAAACAGGCTTGACGGTTCTCACGTCAGCGTATGCGGATGTCACCCAATTGACAGCTACCGTTCCCGCAGGGCTTACGGCTGGCGAGTACAACCTTTATGTTTATGATCCTAACCAAGCTTCATTCTATTTTGCCAAAAAAGAAGAAGCCCTCGAAGGCGAAGTGAACGTTACAAGCAACACGGACACTTTGGGATACAGTAACAGCAAGGCAGCCCGAAAAAAAATGGATGTGGTTTTTGACGGAGTGGCGTTGACAAAAAAACGCTGGGTTAAGGTAAGAATGAACGGCAAGAATGTTCCCATTTTGAAGCTCATAAAAACTGACGCCAACACCACAACCTTGAGATTGAATGTGAAATACAAGGGTTGGGCACCTGGAAGTTATGACCTGGTTATGACTTATAAAAAGCGGGTCAAGACGCAATATATTTCAAAGAAAGGGAAAGTGAAATATCACAAGACTTGGGAAAATGGAACAGTTACGGCTAGCAATTTTCTAACTATAGTAGCAGACTAGCCTTCGCTGGATAGCATTAAGCTTGCCTCTTTAGAAGGTGGGCTTTTTTATGCTATTCTTTCGTATAAAAAAATTAACCACTTTTTGAATTTGACTTCCCCTCTAGGGAGATAAGGTTATTTGCAATGCCTTGCGAACATTGCGGGCAGGGTCGTTTCCGCCATAGGCGGATAAAAATAGACCTTGGTGCAAGGGCAGCTTTATCCAGCTCCCCGTGAGGGGCTGTGGCGCAAAAGCTTGCAGATTACTTAGATAAGCAGAAACACCTAGCGAAAGGGTGTTTTTGTGTTAATATATGAATGTATGAAAAAAGTCATTATTTTCGATTACGATGGAGTAATTGTTGATTCGCTGGATGTTTACGAAAAAGCCGTCATTTCGGCTTTTCAGAAAAATAATTGCAATCAAATAACTTCTCGGAAATCATTTTTAGACCTCTTTGACGGTAATTTTTTTGAAAGTGCGGTTAAGATTGGAATTCCTCGTGAGCGAATACCAGCGATACTTAGAGAGTTAGAGTTGAATCTGCAATCACTTCAGATAAAATTGAAGCTATTCGCTGGGATTCCGCAAGTCTTATCTGAACTTGCGAAAAAATGTAAAATATATATTGTGACATCAAACTTAACTGGTGTTGTAAAGACATATTTAGAATCTCAAAAAATTATGACAATTGAAGAAATTATCGGTGCCGACAAAGAGGTTAGCAAAATAAAAAAGATAGAATATATAAAATCGAAATTTCCAAATGGTAAATTTTTGTATGTTGGCGACACAAAGGGTGATATGATTGAAGGAAAAAAGGCAGGCGTGAAGACAGTCGCTGTCAGTTGGGGTTGGCATAGTGTGAGTAAATTGAAAGAAGGCAATCCTGATTTCATTGTGAAAAGACTGAATGAGTTGCTATCGCTGGTCAATGATTTACGGTGATATTTATTTTACTCACAAACCCATATGCCTGCCCGCCTATGGCGGATGCAATTCAAATGCAGCAAGAACATCTGAAAAGGTGTTTTTTTGTTTTTGAATTAAAATCAATCGAAAAGCTGTAATAAAGAGTAGATTTGATAATAATCTATAATTTTATTAGAAAGGTGGTGAAAAATATGCACATGGGACACAAAGGGGGATGCGGCCATTGGGGAAAAAACAAAAGCATGAAAGGCGATTGGGAAAAGAAGTACGAGGATATGGACCCTAAAGAAAAGAAAGAAATGCTGATGAAGAAAAAGGAGCATCTCAAAGAAAAAATGGATTGGGTTGAAGAGGAATTGGGGAAGCTCGACAAATAGTTTTTTGTTGAAATAACTTTTCTTTTTATAAGGGAAGAAAATTGTTGAGGTAACAAAAACGGGGATAAAACCCTGTTTTTGTGCTATAATGTGTTTAGATATTAAACTAAGCTTACTGCTGGAATGGGCGAGGAAAAAAATAATTCCGAAACTGACAAGCCGCCGGCGACGACGGAGATGGAGTAGAGTCTTGCACTTTAGTTCTATTGTCAAAAATCATATTTTGTGTTAGAATGATCATAAAGAAAGTGGGTGGCTTTACCCGCTTTTTATTTTCATTTTTGCGAGAATTTCCCAAGAAATACACAAATAGTACATCTTCATAATGAAGCACTCAGTTGTGCATAAGACATTCCTAGCAGTATCTCTGCCGGTAGCTGTTCTAGCGGCTGGTTTTTTGGTGGCGGTAGGATTTGGAAAGGCCGACACTGACCGTCTGGGGGAAATTTTTTTTAGGGAAATCAGCGCGAGTATGGAAAGCAAATCAGTAATAAATTACAAAGATTTTGTTGACATCGTATTCAGCCAACCAGTTAATCCCGATGAAGTTGCAAAAAGCGCGAAGCTCAATCCGGATGCAAAAATTGAACTTAGTTGGTCTCAAGAAAATAAACATTTAAAAATAAAACCCGTTGAATTTTTCACGCCGGCGGAAAAGTACAATTTGTATCTTTCTGTTTCTGACGGAATTTTGAAGAGAAGTATAAAGCAATTTAATTTCTCGTTTGCCGTAAAAGATTACCCCAAAGTTATATCAGTTAGTCCATCAAAAGAAGAGAGCGATAATGTTCCAGTGAGTTCGGATGTTAAGGTTGTTTTTGACAAATCGGTCAATAATTTTAATGTCAATTTTGAAATTGCGCCTTTTAATAATTTTGACTGGGAGTCAGATTCAGCCAAGAAGGAATTTCGGGTTTTTTCAAAAGATAAGTTTCAATACGGCACTGAGTACTCATTAAAAATAACAAGCCAAGTCGCCGTGGACGATTCCAACGCTCCGCAAAAAGAAATTTTCAGCGGCCGTTTCAAGACCGAAGCCGAGCCAGTGGCGGTGGTTGTTCCCGATCCCCAGCCCGGGTCTGTTGTTTCAACGCCGCCAGATGAGCAGGCCAAAGCCCGCATTGAAGAGGGCAAGTATATTGACCTTAATTTGGCCAAGCAAAATTTGTCCATATTCGAAGACGGGAAAAATCTCAGCACTTTCAAGGTATCTACTGGAAAGCGCGGAATGGCCACGCCTACGGGAACTTTCAGTATTCTGGCCAAACGAGGACGGGCTTGGTCGCGGAAATACAAACTTTTTATGCCTTACTTTATGCAGTTTACCCGCGCGGGTCACGGTATTCACGAACTTCCCGAATGGCCAAACGGCCACAAGGAAGGCGCAGCGCATCTGGGAATTCCGGTTTCTCATGGATGTGTGAGACTGGGGATAGGCCCTGCCAAAGCCGTTTATAACTGGGCAGATATCGGGACGCCGGTAGTTATTCACTATTAAGTAGAATTTTGCTATTATTAAGGTAACCATAAAAACAAAAACGAAGGGAGGTGTAAAATGGGCATAAAATCAACATCAGACATATTTTTTATTTTTTCAGTAGCGGCGGCTTTTCTGGCGGCATTGAGTTGGGCAATGAAACCCGATACAATCTGGCTTGCGGCAACCCAGTGGCTGTTGGTTGCGATTACAGTCGGAGTCTGGGGGTTGTACTTGAGACTGCGCGATATCCATGAAGGCGGCGGAAAAAAGAAATAGGAAAATTTGGATTTTTCAGAAGAAAAGAAATGAAGAAAAAGAAAAACAAGCTTGCTATTTTCGATATCGATGGCACGATTTTTCGAAAGAATCTTCATTTTGAACTGATAGATGAACTTTCCTGGCGGGGAGTTTTCGACAAAAGCGCGCGCAGGGATTTGGTAGAGGTCTATGCCTCTTGGCTGGAACACAAGGGAACTTATGAAGATTATCGCAAAAAACTGGTTCGCATGTACGAAGTTGAGCTCAAGGGCTGTCGCCAGAAAGACATTGTCGAAGCAAGCCGAAAGGTGGCTGATTTCAACAAAGACAGAACCTACATCTTTGCGAGAGATCTCATAAAAAAACTGAAGAAAGAGAAATATATTATCATTGCCATTTCGGGCTCTCCCATCGAGATTGTTGAAAAATATAACAAATACCTGAAATTCGATGATGTTTTCGGCTCGGTATATGAAACGGACGGAAGGGGTAAATATACCGGCAAAACCATTTTTGAGCCGGTGAAGCACAAGGGGCATCTGGTCGGCCAGTATATTTCCGAAAAAAGCCTCACGCTTAAGGATTCGGTTGGCGTGGGCGACACGGAATCAGACATCAGCTTTCTCAAGGTGGTCGAACGTCCGATTGCTTTCAATCCCAACCTGAATCTCGAGCGAGTAGCCCGCCGCAATGATTGGAAGATTATTGTTGAAAAAAAAGATGTGGTTTATGATATAGGAAACTTTAAGCTTATTAATATAAAGTAAGAAAATGCCAAAACAATGGTCTGCCGAAGAGCTTTTCGACTGGTTTGTGCACAAAACTATCTGGTTTTATATTCCCTTTTACACTCTTTTCCGGCTGACCAAAGAGCTTCTTCGAGAAATATTTGGGAATGAAACAAAATGAAAAAGACTCGGCCCGATTTTTCAAAGAAGGTAGTTTTTGTTGTATCGAAAATAAAAAAAGGGGAAATGCTGACCTACAAAGAAGTAGCGCAAAAAGCGGGAAACGCGAAAGCGGCCCAGGCGGTGGGGAATGTTTTGAACAAACATTATCGCGATTGCCTAAAAACGGGCGAGAAAAAAATTCCATGCCATCGGGTGGTGCGCTCTGATGGCCAGCTCGGCGGATATGCTAAAGGGGAAAAAGAAAAAGGAAGATTATTGCAAGAATAAATCCGCCCAGGGCGGATTTATTCTTGGTTTTGGCTTTGAGTTATTTTACAGAATCCACAAATTTTCCAAACTGCCCCGGATATTTAATCGCCATCTGGCTCAAAACTTTCCGGTCGATGGCGATTTTTTTATCGGCCATTTTTTTGATAAAAGTGCTGTATTTTTCTCCGCGCTCGCGAAGGGCGGCGTTGAGACGCAAAATCCAGAGGCTTCGAAAAGTTCTTTTTTTTGTCCGGCGGTCGCGATAAGCGTATTTCCCGGCTTTGAGAAGCGCTTCTTTCGCCGCGCGATAATGCGATTTTCGGCGCCACATAAAACCTTTGGCTTGTTTCAAAAGCTTTTTTTTGCGCTTTCTTTTGATTATACCGCGCTTCACTCGTGACATTAGCTATAGGGTAAATTTCTCAAAATATTTTCCGCGTCGGTTTTAAAAACCTGAAAGTCCCGGCGTTTTCCCCGGGTTGTTTTTCCTGATTCGCGCGCGTTGAAATGGCCCTGGCCGACATCGCGGCGGATGACTTTTTTTCTGGCAGTTATTTTCACGCGCTTTCTGACTGATTTTCGGGTTTTCATTTTCGGCATAAAAATAAATTCACGAATAGGGAGCGAATGAATCGCGAATTGGAACGAATATTTTTCGCATATTTCGTTCTCATTCGTTTTACATTAGTTCTTCATTCGCGAGTTTTAATTAGGTGCGATTATTATATTGAATCCGCCCGGAAATTTTTTTATTTCCTGTTCAATTTTGTTCGGAGTCGTGATTGATAGGATAAAGTTCTGGAGAATTTCTCTTGCTAGTGGCTGGTGGGCCTTTTCGCGTCCCCTAAGGCGGATTTCAATCTTGACTTTGTTTCCTTGAGCGAGAAACTTTTCGGCTTGTTTTTTTCTGACGTCCAAATCATGTTCATCGGTTCGAAGTCCCAGCCGGATTCCCTTGACTTCAGTTTTCTTTTGTTTGGCTCTTTGCTGCTGCTCTTCTTTGGCTTTCTGATACTGATATTTTCCAAAATCCATGATTTTTGCAACCGGTGGGCGGGTGTTAGGAACAATTTCAACTAGGTCCAATTCTCTTTCACGGGCCAGTTGCAATGCCTGTTCAGTTGGAACAACCCCAACCTGCTCTCCATTTTCATCAATCAGCCTCACGGGAGTTATGCGGATGTACTCATTGATTCTGGTTCGCGGTCCCCGAAAGCGTGGCCGGGGGCGAAAAAACTTTCTTCTAATAGGTTTAACACTAATAGTTAGCGTTTGAAGGCTACGAATTACTAATCACATACGAATATACTAAATACGAATAAAAGGTTATTCATATATTCGTACAAAATTCGTAATTCGTAGACACTTGGTGGAGATGATGGGAATTGCCCGCCCCAAGGGGGCGAGGTCTCGCCTCTGGCGGAAACTCCCGTCAACTTCTGTGGAGATGATGGGACTCGAACCCATGTCCAAATTTAATCCTCAAAAAATATTCTACAAGTTTAGTTTATTTGTTTTTGAGCAGTTTATCAAGTATAAAATAAACAAAACCTTGAAAACCCCTCTTTGATAATTTGTCTTTAGCTGCCTCAAAGAGGAGCGGCTAAACAAGCCTGATATATGACACCGGAGATCTGCCTATTAGGCGTCAGCAGTCCGATGGCAACTGCAATTTAGGCAATTGCGGAGGCATAAGCAGGTTGAAATGCCGAAGCAAATGTCTGCTTTACCTTTGAGAATAAGTTTGCACTTATAACTCTTGATGCAAGGATTAGCGAGGCCAGCATCATGCTCGACTTGCAAATTTTCTAAGAACAAATTGTCGAAACCGTTCATCCCCGCCCAAATTTTCCTTTGGAAAACTTGGGCGGGAAAAATCCGAAATCCTAATGTCTAAATCCTAAACAAATTCAAATTTTCAAAACACAAAATTCTAAACGTTTTGAGCATTTTAATTTTGAGTTTAGATATTATTTAGGATTTAGTGCTTAGGATTTAGGATTTTAACGCCCGCCTAATCTTTCTCTCCGCTTCTCGTTTCTTTATTACCTGTCTTTTATCAACTTTCTTTCTTCCCTTTCCTACGCCAAATTCGAGCTTTAGAAGACTTTTTTTAGTATACACCTGAATAGGCACCAGTGTCAACCCTTCGGCGCGTGATTTTCCGATAAGAGTGCGAATTTCGGCCCGATGGAGGAGGAGTTTTCGGGGGTGATTAGGGTCATAATTTTTGATTTCCCCGGCGTGCTTATAGGGCGGGATATTGGCGTTGGTGAGATATAGTTCATTTTGCTTTACCGTGACGAAACTGCCTTTGAGACTAATATGTCCTGTTTTCGCTGATTTCACTTCCTGCCCGGACAGAACCAAACCCGCCTCGAACTTTTCCGAGATGTCATAATCAAAACGGGCTCGTTTGTTGATGGCTAATGTGGCCATACCTTAATTAAAGCGAAAAATTGATTTTTAGGCAATTTTTGTTGACAAATGTCAATTTGTTGTTAATATGTACAAAATGAAAATTGCACCTTAATTTCCGGGAGGAGGGATGGAATATGTATGAAATATACACTATGTGGGAAATTCTGAAGAGCCGGAGGAATTTTTTTTGCGACATCAAGTTCCGATCAGAATATTTAATTTCCATGGGAGAAACTTGAAAAAGGTTCCCAGGATTATGAGTCGACTGGTGGAGAGTACGGCTTCAACGAGGAGTTCAACGACGACCTCATAATAATTTATAAAATTCATCTCAATAAATATAAGGGAGGATACATGTGTTGAGGTGAAAAAATTAGCGTAATAACGGCGGCAGAGCCAAGGAGTCTGCCGCCTTTTTTTATTTCATTTCCCTTGCTATACTGGATTTATGAAGAAAGAGATTCAAAAGCTGATTCAACAAGCCATTAAATCCGCGTATGGGATTGATTTTGATATGGAGAAAATAAAAGTTGATTATCCACCGGAGGGGATGGGGGATTTTTCGACGAATGTGGCACTTTTGCTTACTAGAGAAGTCAGGAAAAGTCCGATGGAGGTGGCGGAGGAGTTGAAAGCGACTTGTAGCGGACCGACCGCGCAGCCGAAGAGGGATGCGGACGGACCGCTACGATTTAAAAAAATAGAAATCGCGAAACCCGGGTTTATTAATTTTTATCTCGCGGATAATTCACTGCAACTAGTTGTAGTGAAAATAAACGAAGAAAAAAGTAACTTCGGAAATTCGGAAATTGGAAAGGGCAAAAAAATTCATCTTGATTTTGTTTCGGCGAATCCGACGGGGCCAGTGCATATCGGGAACGCGCGAGGCGGTCCGCTGGGGGATACACTAGCAAATGTCTTTGAAAAAACGGGCTATGCGCCACATCGGGAATATTATGTCAACGATGCCGGCAACCAAGTTGAGATTCTGGGACATTCAATTATTGGGGATGATCAGGCGCAGTATAGCGGAGAATACATTAATAATATCAAATATCAAATATCAAATATCAAAGATAAGGATACAAAAACAGTTGGCGAAGAAGGTGTAAAAATTATTCTCGAAGAGATTATCAAGCCTTCGATGGAAAAGGTTGGAATCAAGTTTGGTAGTTATTTTTCCGAAAAAGAATTACAGGAAAGCGGGAAGGTTGATGAAGTGACAAATTTACTAAAGGAGAAAGATTTTATTTATGAAAAGGAAGGAGCGCTTTGGTTTAAATCAACTCAATTTGGTGATGATAAAGACCGGGTAGTCCAAAAATCAACCGGTGAAAAAACATATTTTGGGTCCGATATTGCTTACCACAAAGAAAAACTAGATCGGGGTTTTGACAAACTGATTGATATTTGGGGTGCTGACCACCACGGGGAAGTGGCAAGGACAAAAGGAGCGCTCGAGGCGCTGGGATACAAAGATAGACTTGATATTATTCTTACTCAATTTGTCCGGGTTTTTGAAGGCGGGAAAGAATTGAAAATGTCGAAGCGAACGGGAACATATGTGAGCGTGGATGATCTGATTGATGAAGTTGGAAAGGATGCAACAAGATTTTTCTTTCTTCTCCATAGCGCTGAAGCCCATATGAATTTTGACCTGGATTTAGCGAAAGAAAAGAGCGAAAAGAACCCGGTATATTATGTCCAGTATGCTCACGCGAGAATCGCGAGCATTTTGAGAAAAGCGGAT
>Ga0315268_10004136_pt1 | contig 15833 bp, 13 predicted proteins | sample C1_top_MG_FD_204535 | JGI IMG/M metagenome (GOLD analysis project Ga0315268, IMG submission 204535) | Sediment microbial communities from Yellowstone Lake, YNP, Wyoming, USA - C1_top | ecosystem: Environmental > Aquatic > Freshwater > Lake > Sediment | place: USA: Wyoming | collected 2017-08-01
AGGCGCACGCGGTGACTCAGCCCAAGCTTGGTCGATAATGCGCGAATAAACCAAAGACTAACCAAGCGCACTCTAGAAAGCCTCAAGAATCAACCAACCATCCCTAAACTCCCAACGCCTCTTTCGATAATTGGCCAGCTTGAGCAAGTGCTTCAGAGGAACAGACTCAATACGACAACCCTGAGCACGAACACGAACGAACAAACGAACCTTACCTGAAACCAAAACCTCCAAAGCTACCGCTAGACATCCCAAACACCAACAATGGGAACCCAAACTCGACGATCATCCTCATCAGCCGTAAACCAACCACTACGCTTCTCCTTAACCTCAGGATCGCGACGAGCATACAACCAAGCTCCAACCGCAGTATCATCACCAAAATACCTCAACTTAATCAAATCGTGACCACACTGAGGACACGAATCACGTTCCTTCCTAGCCACAACCTTCAAACGACGATAACTACAACAACCCATCCACTGAACCACGCTTGCCCGCTTCGCATTAACCCGACAAGAACTATGATGAAGCTGATACGACGCAGTACCAGCAACAGTCTTGGGCTTACCCAACACCTTGACCAAACAACCGTCTTTCTCATTCAGCCGATAATTCCGATCAACAAAACCACCACAACCCTTAAAACAAACCTGCTTGCACGCACGACACTTACTCCTCTCAGGCACAAACCCCAAAAAATGAAATTGAAAGCTCCGATAAGGATCACTATACCCTCCACCATGAAAACGGTCACGATGAAAAACAAGTGCTCCTCCAATAGCTCCACGTTCAACCAAAGCATCCCAAACACACTTAACCATGACTTTGAAAGGCAGCTTGTACCAACTCAAAGGAACTGAAACGCACAAATGTCAGCCTAGTCTTCTCCTTTTCCTTGAAAGCTAACGCCCGTCACTTCTGAGTGCTTGCGTCGTGAACAAGGTCTACCATACGGGGTATGCCTTCTTTAATAGTCTAAGTTTTTAATGACAGAAAAAAGCGGGCCTAGATCGATCGTCTTTTACGTCGAACATAGGCGAATGACGTTGCGAGTATTGTCATCAATATGGCTGAAGTCGCCCAAGAAGCCAATAGTTGAAGTTTATCCATTGGAACCCATTCTCCACCTACTGATATGCTGCTGGAGTAGTGGGCCGTTGCGGTGTTCGGTGCGTTCATCGTCACGGTAATCGGGTTTGCCACGCCCTGTGAGATGCCGTCAACGTCCCAGCTGAATGGCATGGTGATCAGGCTGTATTTTCCAAGGTTAATCGGTGCGGTGAGTTTCACAGTTTGACTCTGATCGTACCAACCCGTTCCAGATACCGTCCCAATGCCAGACGGGTTTGTAGCAACGGTAAGGTAGTATTGGGTCGTCCAGATTGCAGCTGCGGTTTTGGGGGCGTTCATAGTGATGCCAATGCTCGTCAAGCCCGTGCCCGAAGCGTCACCGCCCCAGGTCGTGAAGACGTATTGGATTCCTGCACCACCAGAGACCATACCAGTGGAGAGAGTAGCGTACGCCGTGGCCCCGCTGTCATACCATCCTCCAGCGTTTGGCGTGTCATAAAGCGAATTAACCGTCAGCAGGTATTGTGTCTGCCATTTCCAAGTGATGCTCGAGTCCTGCGTTATGGTGAAAGTCACCGATGCTCCTGTCCCTGAACCCACGCTTCCACTCCCAATGTAGCCAGTGCAGACATACTGCGTACCAGTTGCGCCTGGCACTATAGGAGTCACCGACGCCGTAATACTGGTTCCTGACGCGTATGACCCGCTTATCGGAGTGGGCGAGTCATAAGCAGAAGTAACAGTTAACTGAGCTGGCACGATGACTTCGATGAAAGTGCCCTGAGAACCCGCTTGATAGACGACTACTGCTACGAGTTGACCCGGCAATGGGACAAAACTGGGGTGCGCGTCAGCAGCGGCTTCCATGGCAATTACGTCTGGGTCGGCCTGGTTTCCGCCATTGCTGTCTATATAGTGCCATATTGCCGCTTGTACATCATCTGCTGTGCCTTGCTTGTTGTTGATTATGTAGTTCACTTTGTTCCAACCTGGGTTTCCCCCACGACATGGCTGAAGCGGGTCGTAGCTGGAGTATAAGTTGACGCTGAGCGTTGCGCCGTTATTGATAGTGTGTGTCTGATCGCAGCACCAGCTGACATAAATCCCGTTGGTCACATCGTAGCCTGAAGGCACGGAGGAAAGGGTTATCTTCCAATAGCTCACAGGTCCCGGATAGTTGAACGTCGCATGCACAGTCCCTGGTGGCAGGTTCATGGAAGGCCCTGCAGCATTTGCAAAGCGAGCTATTAACAGGACGAAAATCAACGCGAAAAACGCTATTAGTGTATTCCGTAAGTGATGTTTCATATTGAACAGCAGCAACGGGACTGCCCTTTTTTCACGAATCATTTTCTCCCTTCTCCCCTAGGTAATTGATGACTTGCAGTTCAAGCACTTAATTCTTGTGGAACGCTCTTCTATTACAAATTACGGGATAGTTTGAAAGTTTCTGAGTCAAGTGCCACAACGGGACACCCTGAGGCTTTGGCTCACTTTCTCATCTTCAGATACTTTTTCGCCAAATACACTCTAAATTGTTTTTCAAAATTGTTCGTCCAACCGCCTACAATTGTTCGTCAGGAGGTATTCCCTGTGCTGGCAAAAGATGCTCATTGATTTCCCCTTGGTTGAAAACAAGCAAACAATAAAATGAAGTGCGCGCGCTGGGAACCGATCGAACACTAAAATGCTTCAAGAACCAGCCAACCATCCTCAAAAAACCAACGCCGCTTGCGAAAACCAGACAACAAAATAAACAAAAAATACTGAGTAATGACTGGTGCTCTATCCGTGCTGAGCATCGGTAGAGAGCCATAAAGATCCTCTCTACCCGCCCAGATTCTTCCCACCCAACATCCAGCCTACAGCACATCATAGTAATTGACGCGATACCGATTTTAACTTAATGCATCCATTGCAAAAAACTTAAACTGTGCACTCATGTCAACTGTAGTGGTCGTTGCGGGGGTACCCGAGCCAGGTCTAAATAGGCAGGCCAGAAAAAACCTAAGACAAGGGGGAGGACTTAAGATCCTCTGGCGAAGGCCTCCGTGGGTTCGAATCCCACCCCCCGCACCTTTATAAGTAAATTGACGGGGGGTCCCGCGTGGCGACGTTTTCGGTTTTTATGCATGCTAAAGCTTCCTTTTTCTAAAGATTTTGGCGCATTCAAACTCGGTAATATATTCAAACCCTGCCTCTATCAGGCTGCATATTTCTTTTTCTGTCTTGGCTACTTTTGAGATATAGTCTTGCTCGCCCTGGAACAGCGCTTCTTCAAGCTGGACGTAGAGGAGCGTGTTCTTGATGTTTTTGTGGCCTAGTGCCTGCATTACGTAGTACATGTCTTTTGTTTTGTGGTAGAGCATTGTTCCTTTGAAGTATCTGAGGGTGTGGAAGTGGATTTTTAGCAGTCGTGGGTTGCTTATTTTGTGTGCGATGCGTTTGCGTTGGTGCTGGAAGGCGCCTGCGTGATGGTCTATTGGCATGTGCGGGTGCGAGAATACTCTGTCGCCGTAGGTTTTGGGTAGCTTTTGAAGCATTTCTAGGAGCTTGTTGCTGAGGTGTACGACGCGTGGGTTGCTGTTCTTTTCGGGTGTTATGTTGACTATTTTGCTTTCGAAGTCTATGTCGTCCCATTTGAGCCACCAGATTTCTCCGCATCTTGCTCCTGTTTCCTTTAGTATTTGCAGGAAAGTGGCCATGCGTTTGCTGCAGCCTGAGATGAGCTGGTCGATTTCTGTCTCTTTTGGAATGAACGGTATTTTGCGAACGCATTGGTAAAGTGGCGATTCCCATTTGCCGCCTACCATTTTTAGGAACGATGAGTAGGCGTCGCAGGCGTTGTTTTTTCTGCCGTGGCTCCATGGCTGTTTGGCTATGACTTCCTTTACGGTTTCTGGATCGTAGAGGGTGGCTCCCCGCTTTGTTAGTATCCTTAGGAGTTTTGTTCTTCCTTCGATGGTTGCGTCGCTTTTGCCGTCTTTTTTGAGCCACCAAGCATATTCGATGATTTTTCCTTTGGCATCGCCAGTTTCTTTTCTCCGCAGAACTTCAGTTGTTTGATGTTCTGCTGCCAAGTTTTTCGTCTCCGTGACGCATATTTGGCACTCAAGAGCTTTGTCGCCCCTGCCTTTTACTGCTTTGGCATCAACTCTCTCAACTCTTTCAAACGCACTCAACGCCCTCTCAATATCATCAGAGTCGGAAAACCTGAATCCGCAGTTACGACAAAGCCACCGCTGGATCCTGTCCCCGAACGGAGAATACCGCAGGCCGTCGCGCCAAAGCTTCTTGTATCCGCACTGGGGACATAGAGGGCTGATGCCAGCGGAAGCAGCGAACACACCCGACTTTCCATTCTTAGCACTGGCTTTGCCAAATGCGTGACCATTACTCTTTGGGTCTGCGTGAAAGTCAACCATTCTCTTCCGACAGTGTGTAACATTGGTATTGGCAGCTACGGCGATGTGGGTTTCCGGACATGCAGGGCAGGTTAATTCTTTTTCAGACATTACTGCATGACCTCGATTTTTGTGTGCGAGCCCTTAACGCGCGCCAGCAACATCTCTGAAGGCCATTGCAGTCTGCTCTGTCGCTAGAGCCTTTGTCAGCCATGGCCGCGCCCTCTAAGCGTTCTCTTTCAAGAATTGGTTTAGAGCTGCACGGACTACGTCTGAAACGTTCTTCAGTTTTGGGTATTCCTTTTTGATTCGCTGTTCGATTCTGTTTCTGTCTGTTTCATCTAGACGTACGCTTATTCTGGGGTTTCTCTTCATTCTATCACACAATCCGAAAGTCTTACAAGTAAATTATGTCAAAGCTACCCAGGGGGGTTTTTCGGTTGCCAAAAAGATCTAAGATAAAAGGGCAAGAAGAAAAGAGACCAAAGTATCAAGCTCTGTGCTTTATCAAAGTCGACATACGTGGTACATACGAAAAGTTGCAAAAAGCAGGATTAAACCCGACATTCGCGTCCGAGCGGGTTGAAGCCCAGTTTGATATTGAACTTGAAGATCCCCATGCGTCTGCGTTGTTCAGCCCGTCATCGGTCCAGATCTATTGTGTTTCTAGGCGCGATGTGTACAAGACTATCGAGGTCTTGCAGAAGTATCTGGTTGACGAGCGCGGGCAACCTTCTCTACTTGAAAGTCTCTCCCGAATTGAGGTACCCCAGATAGACGCGCGCATAATAGAGTTGATGCTTAAAGAACGCACGATCAGAAACCAGGACCTGGTGCAAAGATTGCAGAAGCGAGAGGATAATTTCCTCACTTTGGTTAACGACCTTCGAGCTATCCACCCTGAGACTCGAGGGAAAATCAAACCTGTCTTGAAAAGAGCCTTGGAAAGAGCCTGTAATTATTATCGCAAAGAAGAGTTAGAGGACAAGTCAAGGGATGCGGCTTTCCTGGAAGCCCTAGCTCGTCATGGCCTAAAGGCAGCATGGACGCGGTTGACGGCGACGCCTGCGCCGTCGGAAATGGCTAGGAGAACCCTCAGCAAGCGGCTGGCGATGCTGGCTGACCTCGGCATCGTGGTAAAGGTAAGCCAAAAAGTGGTGGACGGTGAATTGAAAACCTTCTACACGCTAACGCCACCACACTATGTCCATGAAGGGCGTGATGGGAAAGATAGTGAACATGATTTGGCAAGATCATGAAACAGGCATCTGCATTGTTAGCGCGGGCTCTTGCCAAGGTGACTGAAAAGAACACAAGTGTGTACGAATTCGAGAAAATGCTAGAAAAGCCATCATAGGAACAACAACAAGTCCGAAGAATCAAGAAGCGCGCGCGGATTTTTCCATGCACCTCAGATTGAGATTTTTTGCGGGTTATGTAAAGAAGAATACTTTCAATTCCCTCTACTTGGGATTTTTCCATGCACCTTCACTTTGAGATTTAGCCGAGTAAGGTTTAGAATGAGGCTTTCAATTCCCTCTACTTGGGATTTTTCCATGCACCCTAGACCTTGGGCTGAGTTCAATTCCAAGCGGGCTGCTCTCTTTCAATTCCCTCTACTTGGGATTTTTCCATGCACCATTTCTTTATCTTTCAACTCCCAAACTAACGGATGATATCTTTCAATTCCCTCTACTTGGGATTTTTCCATGCACCGTCTCCCCATTGAAGTTTGTATCCCGAAGAATAGTAGCCTCTTTCAATTCCCTCTACTTGGGATTTTTCCATGCACCCCCTTGCCTATGACTATCGTAAGAAATAGAACACTGTTCCAAACTTTCAATTCCCTCTACTTGGGATTTTTCCATGCACCTCGACGTATAAGTGCCGGCGCCTTTGAAGTCAAAAACTTTCAATTCCCTCTACTTGGGATTTTTCCATGCACCTTCGATCCATGAGCAAGAACAGAAAGGTTTAATCACGGTCTTTCAATTCCCTCTACTTGGGATTTTTCCATGCACCCTTCAGTTTGAAAGCAAAGAAGGAATAACCAGAATATACCTTTCAATTCCCTCTACTTGGGATTTTTCCATGCACCTTTTGCGACTGAAGCTCTTATCATAAGGTAGATGTAAGCTTTCAATTCCCTCTACTTGGGATTTTTCCATGCACCTTACTTCGGTGGTGGTAGTAAACGAGGTGACTCTCCTGATCTTTCAATTCCCTCTACTTGGGATTTTTCCATGCACCCGACCTCGTTTTTGGCTTGGTTTGCCGATTCGGGGTTTTCTCAACATGATGTGAGATATGTATTGTCGATTATTATTGAAATGTAATTCAGTTTATAAAGATAATCGATTGAAACTCGTTTGATGGTCGACTGGATTGTACTTTCTTTCCGACATTGAGCACAAGCAGTTGCTCTATCAGCTCTTGCCAACCGCTAGAGAAGTGGGCGTTAACAAAGAGTTGAGGGGCTGGAATTGGCATCAGCCGCCGTTGAAGCCCTACTTTGACAACGTGAAGTTGCCGATGTATGAGGTTAGCTCCAAGTATTGTCCTACAAACCGAGACGTGTATCTGCGGCATGTTGAGAAGACCTATCCTGTTCCGGGTCCCAGAATGGCTCTCGGTAAGCTTTTTCACGGTGTAGTGAGTGATAGCCTGCAGGCTTTTCTTCAGCGTCAAGATGTGAGTTTTGAGTCTTGGTGGCAAAAGATTAGGTGGCAGGAGATTTCTGAAAGGCCTGAGAACGTCATGGAGCCTTGCAGGATAGTTTGGGAGTTTGTGCGAAAAATGTGCGAGGCTAGACTGGCTGAAGCCTCAAGCAGGCAGCCACGTGCTTCGGAGCTGGATTTGATGGCTTCTGCAATCCCGTTTCTAATTGAGCACAGGATTTCCGGTGAGCTGCTTGGCTTGAGCGAGGTGCTCAGCGTAGATTGCTTTGATTATCTTCGGGCGATCATGTTTGACCTGAAAATGGCCAATGTAAAAGAGGAGTGGCACAGGCTTTATGCTGTTGGTTACGCTCTTGTCTTCGAAAGTGTCCATGAAGTGCCAGTTGACATATGCTGCACTGTGTATTTGCATATTGATGACGGCAAGGTAAATGTTCAGAAGGACATGTTTTTCGCAAACGATGAACTGAGACAGTGGTGGATCGAGGAGAGAGACAAGAAACTGGAAATTGTGGCGGAAAGAAAAGATCCTGGCAAGCCCGAACGTTCACAATGCAAAGAGTATTGCCAGTACTACAATGCCTGTTACGGATAGACGCCTTTGAAGCGGTGTTCGTATGAAGATTTTTCTTGATGATTTCGGCATTTTCTTGGGTCGGAAGAGAAATAGGTTTATCGTGAAGAAAACTGGTGGCGAAGTCAAGGAGATTGTTGCCGATGATGTGGATTCGATAATCTGCTGCTCTTCTGGTGTTGCGTTTTCCGCAAGTGCCTTGGATTTAGCTGTGGAGAACAATATTCAGGTCATCTTTGCTCGTTACAGAGGTTGGCCCTACGCTGTCTTGATGCCCGCCTCCATGACGGGTTCTGTTCGTGCTCGCAGGGAACAGTTCATAGCTTACAACGATCAACGAAGCCTGATCTTGGCTAAGAAGTTTATAACTGGAAAGCTTGTGAATCAAGCCAACTTTCTTAAACTAATGGCGAAGAATAGGCGGCAGACTGATCCGAGTTTGGCTGAGAGGTTGTATGAGTCGGGGAAGTTAATCGATGAGGTGAACGAGAGAATTAGCAGAGAGCAAGGTTCTAACATTGATGAGAAGCGGCAGCAAGTAATGAATTTGGAAGCTGAAGGTGCCCGATATTACTGGGATTCAATTCGACAGATTTTGCCTTTGGAATTGGGGTTTGCGGGAAGGGAGACTCGTGGTGCGCGTGATTCTTTTAATGCGATGCTAAATTTTGGTTATCAGACGATTCTTTTTCCTGAAGTCTGGAAGGCTGTGAGCTACGCTGGACTGGATTTCTATGCTGGATACTTGCATGCTGACAGATCAGGAAAGCCTTCTCTTGTCTTGGACATGATGGAGGAGTTTCGCCAACAGCTTGTAGATCGGACGTTAGTGGGACTGATCACAAAGGGTGTCATAAAACCTAACGAAATTCTGGCTACTGAAGCTGTTGAGGAAGGCCGAGTCTTGAGTAAGGATGTGATTAAGGTTTTGTTGGCGAGTTTTCAGGAGCGTTTGGACAGTGAGGTGATGTTTAACGGTCAGAAAGGATCGTTGAAAAGCTTTATTTATTTGCAGGCGCGTTGTGTGGTTCGCTTTTTGCTGAAAGAGGCGGAGTATGTGCCTTTCTGTTTGGGATGGTGAGCTGTTGTGCGGTACGTTGTGATTTATGATATTACGGATGATAATCTGCGGGCTTTGGTTGCGGAAACCTTGAAAGATTATGGGTTGCAGCGGATTCAGTACAGCGCGTTTTTTGGCAGCCTGCGGCGGGATGAGTTGAATAGTCTGCTTGTGGACTTGAAGAATTTAATTAAGGATTTGATTGAAAATGTGCAGTTGTATCCAGTTTGTGACAGTTGCTTCAAGGGAAGGAAAGAGGTCGGCAAACCGAAGAAGTATGAACTGAAAGAAGAGAAAGACAAGATAGCGTATTTCTAGTTTGCCTCTGCTTGGGGGAACAAAATGAAGAAATCTAGAGAGTCAAGAGAAGACAAGTGGTTAAGAAGCAAGCAGAAGCTGCCTATTTCTGATATTGCTGAACCTTCCGTTTCTGTTACTGACATTAAGCATTACATTTATTGCCCGAGGCTGATCTATTTTGACAAGGTTTTACATGCAACCCCTATTTTTGGTTCGCAGCAAGAAGACAGTAAAAAGTTGCATGAGGATTACGTTAAGAAAGAGCTTAGGAGAAAAGATGCGATCTATTATTCGCCGGAGTTTGTCGGTGCTGAAAAATTGCTGTTTACTCCGCTAGGCTCCGGTGTGCTTGGACTGCAAGGAAATGTGGACTGCATTATCAAGACGGTTAAAGGGGAATACATTCCTGTGGAGTATAAGAATATGAGTTCGGATAAGGGCAAGGTTTGCATGGATCACAGGTATCAATTGGTTGGGTATGCGTTACTTGTTGAAGAGAATTTTGATACTGTTGTTAAGCGGGGTTTTGTGAATTATATCCCTGAGACGCTGATCTTGCAGTTCGAGATTACGCCTACTATGAAGAGTTATGTTAAGAGAGTTTTGGGGCATATTAAACGGATTATCAAGGATGAGGAGTTGCCGCCTATACGAGTGGCGAAACAGAAATGCACAGGCGGATGCGGACACAAACAGACATGCCAACAATAGCAAAGCATCAAGCTAACAGGCGAATCTATTTCAGATTATACTGAATTTCGCCATATCTTTTCCAAAGAGAGTAAAACCTGTAAACATGATCTTCAAATCTAACTTCAAGTAAATTGGAGACTTTGAATCTACCAACCAAAAACCTTGTTGATGCATCTACCAATCGTACTCCGAATATTTCCTTGTTCTTTTCGGCTTCATACTCTTGTAGATAAATCATGTCTTCAGTAGTCCACTCGTCTCTCTTCTCTTCAAAGGTCACTTTCTCCTTCTTTTCGACAGTGGCTAATGCGCTTTTCTTCCCGATGAACAACTTTTCATAACTTGGCTCAACAAAAGAAAATGCAAGGAATTTTGAACCTGGGACTATGAGTTCTTGGCGGCCTTCCGTAATGTATCTAAGAATCGCAGTATTCTGCTCTTTCTGAAGATTTGCGTTATTGATAGAAAAGAAGGTTTTGTGCTTTTTTACGTCTAACGGAATGGCGAACGTGCAGGGTACTTTTTCAAATTTGTATTGGCTAGTTCCAGAGAATTCGAAGGAATGTGTAATTGCTACATAAACTTGTCTGTCGGTGAAGAAATCATGAGTATAATAGGTCTTTCGAGTCAGGTGAGAAACGTTTTGTCCAAATTCCTCAAGCTCAAATTTTATGGCGTAGAGCGGCGAAGAGTTAGTCTTTGGGAGAGGCACAAACACTAGCCTCAGCTTTTTGAGGACTTTTTCGAAGATATGCCACCGTAGATTTCAGCCTTGTATTTCTCGATTAATGCTGGCAGCTTGGCTCTAAGAGTCTCCAGCTGGTTTTCATCCACAACTTCAACGCCAAATTTGACCTTTAATTCCGCGATATCCACGTTGCCCGCATCATCGATTTTGATTTTGTTGAGCAAATCTTTATGCGATATCCTCAAGTTATCGGTTATAGCTATTATCTTCGTTTCCATAGTACCCAGCAACGAGCTTCTTGAACCATACCCCATCACATCTGCTCTTCTGAGCGTTTCAAGGTACATCGCCAAATCAAACTTGGTTGGGTTAAAGATTATGTCAATAAACGGAAAAACTGTTCCGGGTTTAAGAAGGAGCAGATTGTATATGCTGGGCTTCTTTTGTTCGCCTTTTTCAGCTTGTTCCATTCGAAAATCTGTATGCACAATGTTGTGGAACTCTTCTTCATCGATGAGCGCTTCCTCGTCGCTCTGAACTGAAAATGATGTCGTAGGCTTCAATCTCGACTTTATCGCTTGGGTTTTGTCTTTGATTGCAATAACTCCTCCGTAGGTAAAGCAATTGTAGCAGTTCATACATTGATGGTCTGGAGTGGCGCAGTTATAGTTTTCATTGTACTGTCTCAAGATGGCTTCGCTGGCGCGTCGATAAACTCCTCTACGCTTCAATCCTGTTAGATATATTCTAGATTTGCCTGCGTAGTCTATCTTGTCGTTTGATAAGTCTTCATGGCTCGTAAATCTGGCAAAATCCTTGAGGACCTTGTAGCCTACTAACGCGACATAGTCGTTTTTCTGGACATATACTTTTTTGAGGCTTTCACCGCTTGCAAGCTTCAATTCCTCGCCCAGATTTTTGAATTCGGGCAGATTGGCAATTATTCTCGGCTCACTCTGTTGGCTCATCTTATTCGGGTTCTCCTTTTAATCCAAGTTCGTAGAACTTCTTTGAATTAAATAAGTGTTTAGTTCTTTGGACATAATCCTTCAATTGCATTCGTTGTTTATCATTAATCTTCTCAAGACCATCTCGTAATTTTTCATGGATTTCAATTATCTGGGCTCTCTTTTCGGCACTTAACATTGTATTCTTCAGCATTCTATTAGCTATCAAGTCAATAGACCTTGGAGTGCTATTGAAACCCACTAAGAAGGAACCAACATTCTTTCGAGTCTCAAGGGAGCCTCCGATTTTAGCCATTTCCCATATCTGGTCCGTTATATTAAACAGTTCATCATTTTTTGACATTTTTTGAATCAACTCTTCAGTTTGATTAGTGTACTTAAGATTACTCTTCTTAAATATTTGTGCAATCCCGATAAACGGATTTTTGATGTATTGAAGTATAACGTCTCTTTGCTGCTTAAAGGGCAGATTAGAATCTGTAAATACATATTCGAAGAAATCCGTTCTAACATCATCAATAATATGAGTTTCTCCATCGTCAAACTGGACAGTACTATCATCGATAGTTGTTGGAACCTTGTTGACACCTAGGGCGAGAACCAAACAATTATGTTTCAACTTTGTCGCAAGCCATGAGAACAGAAGTTGCTGAAATGTGATGTTGCCAGACCCAGCCTGGGCGTCTGCAATTGACATAACCAGAAATTGAAGATCATTACGCTTCTTGATGTACACCGATTGTTTGGTTATCCTGAATCTCTCAATCAACTTTTTAATAGGTTCTTCGAGAGATAATTTTTCAAACAAAGTTTCGTCGATTCCCAACCCACAAATGATTAAATGCGTCCGAGTATCAATCCGTGACTGCATACCTTCAAGTTTTGTTCCACAAAGTAGCGTGTTCAGAATTGCTTCAATCTGACAAACACCACAAACTACTTTGGTCCGATCTCTGAACTTTTTTTCTGTTTCTTTAAACAATGTTTCCTTAGCATGTTGCTTATATTCAAATACAAAAGGAGTAAGTTCAACTTCGCCTTCAAATACACCACAGTTTGCACAAGGATTTTCCTTAGCAATTCTTGCAAGTGACACTTCATCGTCGACTGCAAGGTAGTTTCCCACGTCAAATCGAAAGTCGGCTGCAGACTCGTTTATTGAATTGACTGCAACCACCAATGAGGATAACTTATTGTAGACCTGATCTTTGCACGTTATTCCAGTTACGTCTGCACCGGCTTTAGAGAGTAACTTTTCAATTCGAGGCATGCCACCCTCTATAATTCTTTTCTCCAATCTATCTTTCTTGTCTTTCAGGAAAGTTTCTACGACCCATTCTGGAAACTGATCGTTTTCATCTGCGAAGAGATAATATTTGGTTGTGCTAATTCCTTTGATCCCTTTCTTAGCAAGTTCAGATACTTCGCTAAGTCTCGCTAAATTGGACAAAATTTCCAAGCTTAGCCCAACATCTTCTAGCTTTTGAATATGTTTCTTTTTCAATGAATCAAGTATGTCCTGAGCATATTTTCCGATGGTTAGCTCAACTAGTTTGGGTTTTATTTCTTTAGGCATGTTTGTGAATTGAGCATAATTGTCAGGAGCGCCGCCTAGTATGCCTTTAAGGTTTTGGTTTTCGATGAATTTTACAAGATTTGCTTCAAACTTGGCAATTAGGAACTGCTTTAGACTGATGGAATCTAGTTTTGTCACTATTCTGCAACCGTCAAAGGTTTCGTACAGAAGTTTGACTTCTGACATCTGCTCAATGGTTTCATAAAGCAGTTTCAGAAGAAAGAGCCTACCGATGGCGTTTAGTTCATTTTTAGAAAAGGAATAAAATCTTACGTAGTAGAAGTGGAAGTCAGAAAATCCATGCATCTCGTTTAGGTAAGTTATCAGAGTTGAAATCGGGGCTTTCTTCAATCTATTCTTGAGATTTTCATCACTTTCGGATGAAGCAATCTGATCTGCTATCGATATATATGCGCTGAATTCCTCAGCAGAATCGTGATGTCTCTCTATTGCACGAATAATGTGTTCATCCTGCGACAAGTCGTCAAAACCAAAGGCCCTGATCACTGTCTGATATTCTTTAGTGTTCCTTATTGAAGCTAAACCTTCCTTTGTCTTAGGCGTGTGCGGTTCGCCGGGTCCAACCAAAAGTTTTCCAACATCATGAAAGAAACAGCCATAAAGAAAGCCTTCTTCGCTGAATTTCAACCTTAAATGATCGAAGATATATTTTCCAACATGGAAAGTTCTAATAGCATGTTCAATAAAAGTCTGGCTTGCGGCAGAATCATCATATTTTACTTTCTTCATCAGCCAATTTGATTCCATATCCATCACTCGAAGAAATTACATGGTTCAAATGAGTTACGCGTTGGTATTAGTTTTGTCTTATCATTGAAAATATAAAGGTAATCCTCAAGTTGCCCAACCTTTGCATTCACAGAAAAACAAATGTCCCGTAACTTCAGTCGCAAGGTGTAATATGGTGTCTCTTTATATCTTTTCTTTTCCACAACAGTAAATATTGGCAAGTCTTCTTTCTTGGCTCGCCCATATTCTCTTCTAACGAATCTACCTCCATCTCGAAGTTCCCCAACAAAGAAGGAATCATCAGTGGACTCAATATGCAGATAGGCGTCTTTGAATGCTAATATCTCAAAGATTGAGAAGGCAATGTCCTCATATTTGACAGAAGGCAAAGGTTCTCTGAAACCTAGGTCAGGGAGAAAATCCTTGAACTCTTCATAGTCTTCCCTCATTTGTTCTGTAACAACGACGCCAACGTGATCTTTCAACCGTGTCGTCTCATACAATTTGTACCACATTGCATTCATCATGCGTTTTTGTTCCTCAAATTTTGCGGAACTGAACAATTCAGAAATAATCGACTCAAACTCCTTCCTAGAAACCTGCCTATCAGAATTTAATGTGCTTAGGACCTGACTTTTGTTTGTAAGCAATACAAATTCACTTTGACCATGTCTTCCACATCTGCCAAAAGTCTGAATAGCGTCTTGAGAGTTAAATGGTTCTTCGACGATTAAGCGTTTGACATCAATATCGATTCCCTGACGAAACACCGTAGTTGCAAAAGTAAGAAAACCTTCTTTGCACCTGTCAAGATTTCTCTTTATTTGCTCCTCTCTAGTCTCTTCACCAACTTCGTACCATGCCTTTCCAACCAACAAGGCCGAATCAGAGAACCTGGAATGCAGTCTAATGGCGCGGTCAACGGAGTTGCACACATAAACTGTATCTTTTTGAAAATTATTCATTTTGAGAAATTTCGCAACCGTTTCAGGGTCTTGGTAGTTTAAAGCGACAGCAGAGACAAGGATTTGATGAGTGAGACTTTCTCCGTCAATAGTGATGAATAGGGATGGATCAATAACATCTTTAAGATTCATCGTAGCGCTAAGGAGATATATGTGAAGGTTTGAGTTTTGATTTTTCATGATGCTAATCAAGTTCTTAATATTCAGCATGGTATAAGTATCGAAAAGGTGAAGTTCATCGAATATGACGCAATATAGACTCTTCATGAATTGCGTATAGTCAAACCCTATGTGCTGGGTTTTCCTTTTCCTTAGTAATATATAGAAAATTATGTCGGGCGAAGCTATTATGAAATCGTTCTCCCAGAGATGCTTAAATAGCTCCGCAAATGTATAGCCACTCTCAAGAACTCTGTGGGGAATGTTAAATTCTTTCAAATCACTAGTTAGATTTTCAAATTGAGATTGTATGAGAAGTCTTGTTGGGATGAGGTATAGGCATTTTATTCTCCTGCCGTCTTGCTTAGCCTCCAGATATTCGTTTATGAAACTGAAAAGAAAGCAGCAAGTCTTCCCGGAAGCTGTCGGACTCTTCAAGATAATATCGCGGTTTCGATTCTCAAAGAACTTATATTGGTGAGCAAATGGTTTACGAGGAAAGTTGGGTATTGCTGACTCCGAAGTTTTTGGCTTGGACTCACGGATCAACATAGTAACTCACCCACATTTTAAGTTACGCCTCTTGCTTGTTTACTGAACTGTCGGAGACGAGGAGCGAATTTTGTTACTCCGAATCCTCCTGTTTTGTTTCCTCCGACATTAGCAAATTCAGCAAATTTTGCCAGCATGCATGTTGTTTTGTTCCATTCGCTTTCTTTATCCTTCATCTCGTACATGACCCAGCCCACAAACCCCGTCGCCTTCTTACTCCTCATGACCGCCAACCTCGTCCACAACTCATACTCACTCACACCCACATTCTTACCCAACCACTCCCTATACGCCACATACTCTTCCTTCCCAAACCGTCTCCCGTCACTGAACAAATTCCAACAACGCATCAAACCCGAAAAAACCTTCACACCATCAGGAAACATCCAATG
>Ga0315268_10004137_pt1 | contig 15832 bp, 14 predicted proteins | sample C1_top_MG_FD_204535 | JGI IMG/M metagenome (GOLD analysis project Ga0315268, IMG submission 204535) | Sediment microbial communities from Yellowstone Lake, YNP, Wyoming, USA - C1_top | ecosystem: Environmental > Aquatic > Freshwater > Lake > Sediment | place: USA: Wyoming | collected 2017-08-01
GAGACCCAAGATTTCTACTGTAGCGCAGCTGTCAGTAGTAAGCAGGAGGAATTTTTGTCGTTTCAGCTTCAATTGTGCCACTGGTTTAGTGGCGCAAGGATGACGGCTGAGTGTCTAAAGTTGAGGACCTTTTATACCAACCCGTTTACCATTGTGCCGCTCTATTATGCGGCTTATAAGCTCGGTTCCCTGGTTACCGGGCAGGGCCATGCCCTATCTGACAAACGTTTTGTTGTGCCGGATATGGATTGGAGCAACTGGTTCACGGTAATGATGGACTGGATTATTTCCCTGGGCAAACCTTTTGCTATCGGCCTGCCATTGCTGGCATTGCTTCTGGCTGTTGCGGGCTATGTCTTTGTGCGGGTGGGCTGGCGCATCCGGTTGATACGGCAGTGGCGCAAGCGCGCGCAACGGGTAAGGGTGCAGGGCGAGGCGCTGATCTTTCGCAAGGCGGCGATGGCAGATGTGGAGCGCATCGTTGCGCTGGTGAATTCTGCCTATCGCGGTGATTCAAGCAAGGCGGGGTGGACCACCGAGGCGGATATGCTGGACGGGCAGCGTACCGATGCGGACGAGGTGAGCGGGCTGATAGCCTCGGGAAACTCTGTCATGCTGTTGTGCCTGCAAGGCGAACAATTAATCGGCACGGTACACTTGCAGCATGAGAGTGGTGCCGCCTATCTGGGTATGCTGGCCATAGGGCCCGGGATGCAAAGGCTGGGAACGGGCAAAAAATTGATGCGGGCGGCAGAAGAAACTGCGATTAAAATATGGGGAGTAGATAAAATGCGGATGTATGTCATCTCCGTCAGGCATGAGCTCATTGCCTTTTACGAGCGGCGTGGCTATCGACGCACGGGTAAATTCAAGCCGTTTCCCGGGGAAGCCAGGTTTGGCATTCCCAAGATAAAGGGTTTGAAACTGGAGTTGCTGGAAAAGCAGCTATAACAATTCAACATTATTTTTGAGGCCAATATGGAATTATTGAAAGCTCTTTTTGTATTGCTTGCACTGACGGTATCCTTCAATGCGGTAGCATCCGAACCGCTTACTGTAGCGGTTGCCGCGAACGTTAAATTTGTATTTGACGAAATTAAGACAGAGTTTAAAAAATCAACCGGACTGGATGCAAATGGCGTGTTTGCATCCTCCGGCAAAATCAATGCGCAGATAAAGAGCGGCGCGCCATTCGACGTGTTCATGTCGGCGGATATGGAGTTTCCGCTAGCCTTGTACAAGGAGGGTTTTGCCATAGCGCCACCCAAGGTCTATGCACAGGGCGTGCTGGTGTTGTGGACTTTGCAAGATATTAATTTAACTAAAGGAATTAATATATTAAGCAGCCCCTCAGTAAAAAAAGTGGCGCTCGCGAATCCCAGGCTGGCACCCTACGGACGCGAAGCTATCCGAGCGCTGGACTATTTCAAATTACGCGCAGCAGTGGAGCCCAAGCTGATTTACGGCGAGAGCATCGGGCAGGTGAACCAGTATATCGATACTCAGGCGGTGGAAATCGGCTTTACCGCTAAATCCGTGGTACTGGCCCCGCAAATGCAGGGGCACGGAAAGTGGATAGAAGTGCCGCGGGAGAGCTACCAGCCTATCGAGCAGGGGATGGTGATATTGAAGCATGGTGCCGACACCAATGCGCAAGCGGCAAAGCAATTTTTGGAATTTATGGCCTCAGCCAAGGCGCGCAGCATCTTCGAAAAGTTCGGTTACATTCTGCCATGAACCGGCTGCGCGGATGCATCACCAGGGTTGAATCCAACGACCATGTGTCGCTGGTGGATGTGGACGTGAGTGGCGATATTTTTACCGCGACATTGCTCGAAACGCCTGAAGATGCCCCGTATATGAAGGTCGGCAATGAGGTCGAGGTGTTGTTCAAGGAAACGGAAGTGTCGCTGGCCAAAGGGCTGTCCGGCCTGATCAGCCTGCGCAACCGGGTTAATACGACTGTGCAGCAGGTGCGCAGCGGCGTTATCCTCAGCGAAGTGGTGCTGGACTATCGCGGCCAGTCCATCAGCAGCATTATTACGACACGTTCAATTGCGCGCCTCGATATCAAGCCCGGGGATGAGGTGGAAGCACTGGTCAAGGCGAACGAAGTGACCCTGATGGAGCTTGATAATGGGCTATGACCTGCAACCGCTGTTTCTGACCTTCAAGCTGGCCGCGATTACCACGCTGATTTTGTGCGTGATAGGCATACCCTTCGCCTACTGGATGGCATATACCAAAATACGCATTAAACCGGTGCTGGAAACGCTGGTGAGCATGCCGCTGGTACTGCCGCCGTCGGTGCTGGGGTTCTATCTGCTGCTGGCGTTCAGCCCGCAGAGCGCATTTGGCCACTTTGTGGAAACCTATATCGGGGTCAAGCTGGCCTTCAGTTTTGCCGGACTGGTGGTGGCATCGGTTATCTTCAGCTTCCCGTTTCTGGTGCATCCGGTGCAATCCGGTTTTCAGGCCTTGCCGCGCACTTTGTCAGAAGCGGCCTGCACGCTGGGCAAGAGCCGCTGGCAGACTTTTATTCGCGTGTTGCTGCCCAATATCAAACCCTCATTGCTGGCCGGCGTGGTGCTGTCGTTCGCCCATACGATAGGCGAGTTTGGCGTGGTGATGATGATAGGCGGCAATCTGCCCGGTGAAACCAGGGTGGCTGCCATCGCGATATATGACGAAGTCGAATCGCTTAATTACGAGGCCGCGAATTTTTACGCGCTGGTGCTGTTCAGTGTATGCTTTATCATTCTGCTGACGGTCTATCTGCTCAACCGCAAGATGCTGATGAAGGTGGGCTGAGATGATAGAACTGGATATCAGGAAGAAACTATTTTCCGCACAGGGCGAGTTCATGCTGGATGTGCAGTTGCGCATCGGGGAAGGTGAATTCATCACCCTGTTCGGGCAGTCGGGCGCCGGCAAAACCACGCTGTTGCGCTGTCTGGCGGGTCTGGAAAAGCCGGAGGCGGGCAGCATCAGGGTAAAGGGCAAAAGCTGGTTTGATAGTACCAAAGCCTTTATGCTGCCCGCACGGCATCGCCATACCAGCTATATGTTTCAGGACTATGCGCTGTTTCCGAATATGAGCGTGCGCGGCAATCTGGAGTTTGCATTGCGTCCCGGCGCAAACAAACAACGCGTGAGCGAGCTGATAGACATGATGGGGCTGGGCGATTTGCAGCAGCGCAAGCCCGACACGCTTTCGGGCGGGCAGAAGCAGCGCGTGGCACTGGCTCGCGCACTGGCTGCCGAGCCCTGTCTGTTGTTGCTGGATGAGCCGTTTTCAGCACTCGACCACAAGACGCGGGTTCGCTTGCAGGATGAAGTGCTGCGCTTGCAGCGCCACTTCGGGCTGACCACGGTGATGGTCAGCCATGATGTGAGCGAGGTGTATAAACTTTCGCAGCGTGTGATGGTGATTGAGCATGGACAAATTGCCAGGCAGGGTTCACCTGCCGATGTATTTAAAGCCGGACAGGCCAGCGGCAAATTCAGTTTTGCCGGCGAAGTGCTGGAAATAGAAACGGCTGATGTCGTGTTTGCGGTCACCCTGCTGGTGGGTAACCAGGTTGTGCGTGTGATTGCCACGCCTGACGAAGTTAAGAGCCTTAAGCCGGGCGACCGCGTGATGCTGATGTCGAAGGCGTTCAATCCGGTGTTGCAAACAGTAGCGTCATAGGAAACTTTAAACGATGAAGGGAAGATCGTGAGCGACAAACAGATTGCAACATTGGCAGGAGGCTGCTTCTGGTGTCTGGAAGCGGTGTTTGAACAGATGCGTGGCGTTGAGCGCGTGGTGTCGGGCTATATCGCCGGAGCGACACCCAATCCGACTTATGAGGCGGTGTGCAGCGGCAATAGCGGATATGCAGAAGCCGTGCAGATAACCTTTGATCCGGCGCAGCTTGCTTATGATGAACTGCTGGCGGTGTTCTTCACTATTCACGACCCTACTACCCTTAATCGCCAGGGCAATGACAAGGGCACGCAATATCGTTCGGCAATTTATTATCACAGCGACAACCAGCGCGCAGCAGCGGCCGAGTTTATGGTTGAATTAAGACAGCAGCATGTTTTTCCTGCGCCCCTGGTTACCGAGCTGGTGGAAGCCCCCGTTTTTTACCCGGCAGAAGACTATCACCAGCACTATTTTGCCCATCATCCGGAGCAGGCATATTGCCAGTTTGTGGTGGCTCCCAAGCTCGCAAAATTCAAGCAAAATTTTATTAAAAAATTGAAATAAAACATATAGTTATATATTTATGCTGCAAATTCGCTGCGATAACGGGCAGGTAATTTATTCCTGTAATAATTTTGTAGCAAAAGCATGACAAGATAGGCGGTAGTCTTTAGTTCACATTAATGAAAGGTGACCACATGTATGATTTTGATATTTTTAGCGTCGACCTATCGCTAGTGGGCCTGTCTCGCGGGGCGGCGCTGCTCGCTAAAATGTTTTTTTCAAATCGCAAAATCAACCTGAAAATCAATAACGTCTGAGACTACTGCGGACATGTCCGAAGCTTAATGTTTTAAAGCCCTCTCATAAATTCTGGCCGCAAGGGTCGAGTACCTTGCAGCGCCTCATGCAATTGCCGCAACAGTTTATCTTTGTCCCTGGGCAGGTTACCAGCCAGCGCCAGCGCGTTCGAGGCATGGTTGGAGCGAAACACGACGGGCTGCGGCGGGTCAAGACTGCTTATCAGTTTTTCCTGTTCCTTGAGTATCGCAAAATCATCCAGTGCCTGGAATGGTTCACCGAATTTTTTATGAAACTCCGCTGCTATGCTTGCATCCAGATAAAGCTGCAGGGTAGAGAGATAAGTGACAGGTGCGCTGTTGAACAGCGCGATGGTGCCATTGATATGTTCTTCGCTCCGGGTGCTGCCTCCGAGGCCAAGGATAACGGTAGCCGATACCTTCATGCCGCTTGCGTGTGCCTTGGTCAGCACTTCGCTGATGCGGCGCTGTGTTGCACCTTTGGTAATTTTCTTCAGTATCAGGTCCGAGCCGGATTCTATGCACACATAGAGCAGGTTGAGTTTGTGCTGTTGCAGCAGTGCCAGTTCATCCAAACTTTTGCGCTGGATGTTGGCAGGTGTTGCATAGCAGGAAACGCGAGCGAGTTTGGGCAGCGCATTAGCCAGTTGCTGCAGGATTGCAAGCAGGTGTTCGGTGGGGAGCGCCAGTGCATCGCCATCGGCGAGGAAGGCGCGGTGAGCGTCCGGCCACTGTCTTGCCGCCTGATGAATATCGCCAAACACAGCTTCCAGCGCGCTCGTTGTATTGCTTGCTGCGATACATCGCGCAAAAGCTGCACTGATTGAAGCTGCAGCCCAGCGTGGCCTGAATAATCAGGTTGTCGGCTTCGGCGGGAGGGCGAAACAGAGGCAGATCATACATTCAGCAAGTCTTTCAGCGAACCTTGCGGTGAGCCTTATAGTAATTGATCAGGCTGTTCGTGGAAGAGTCGTGGCTGCTTACCTGTTCTGTTCCTGAAAGCTCGGGCTGGATGACTTTTGCGAGTTGCTTGCCCAGTTCTACCCCCCATTGATCGAATGAGTTGAGGTTCCAGACAATACCCTGCACAAAAACTTTATGTTCGTAAAAGGCAATGAGCGATCCGAGTGTTTTAGGGTCGAGTTTTTGCAGAAAAACCGAATTGCTGGGCTTGTTGCCGGGGAATATTTTATGCGGCAATAGTTGTTTGATTTGTTCATCGTTCAGACCGGTCGCCTGTAATTCAGCGCTTACTTCCAGCTCATTTTTTCCACGCATCAATGCTTCGGTTTGTGCAAAGAAATTGGACAGCAGTACGGTCTGATGTTCGCCGATGGGATGCTTGTTTTCCACCATTGCAATGTAATCAGCCGGAATCAATCTTTCACTTTGATGTATCAGCTGGAAAAAGGCGTGTTGTCCATTGGAGCCGAGCTCACCCCAGATGATAGGGCCGGTTGCATAATTTACCGGGTTACCCTCGCGGTCTACCCGCTTTCCGTTGCTTTCCATGTCGAGCTGCTGCAGGTAGGCGGGCAGCCTTTTCAGATACTGGTCATAGGGAATGATGGCATAAGAGTCCGAGCCAAAAAAATTGTTGTACCAGATGCCGAGCATGGCCATGATAACCGGCAGATTATTTTCGGGCGGCGCGGTGCGAAAGTGCTCGTCCATTTCGTGTGCGCCTTGCAGCAGCTCTTCAAATCGGTTCATGCCGATGGCAATGGCAATAGGCATGCCGATTGCCGACCACATGGAGTAGCGTCCACCCACCCAGTCCCAGAACTCAAACATGTGATCAGGATGGATGCCAAATTTTCTCACTTCATCTGTGTTGGTTGAAATTGCAATAAAATGTTTGCCAATCGCAGATTCGTCCTTGGCGGTGTTCAAAAACCAGTCCCGTGCAGAACGTGCATTGGTCATGGTCTCCTGTGTGGTGAAGGTCTTGGAGGCGACGATAAAGAGTGTGGTTTCAGGGTTCAGATATCGCTCGGTTTCGAACAGTTGCGTGCTGTCTATATTGGAAACAAAGTGAAACTTTATATTGGGGCGCTGGTAGTCGAGCAGTGCTTCGGTCACCATGGCCGGGCCAAGATCCGAGCCGCCTATGCCGATATTGACGACGTCAGTGATGGGCTTTCCGCTAAAACCTTTCCACTCGCCGTTGCGCACCGCATTGGAAAAATTTCGCATGCGCGCCAGCACTTCATTGACGCCGGGCATAACATCCTTGCCCTCTACCAGGATGGGACGGTTGCTGCGGTTGCGTAGCGCAATATGCAGCACAGCGCGATTTTCCGTAAAGTTGATAGTTTCGCCGCTGAACATTTTTTCCGTCCAGCCTTTGATATCCATTTCCTTTGCCAGATTGAACAGTAAGCGTAAAGTTTCTTCCGTTATGCGATGTTTGGAAAAATCAAACAGAATATCATTGAATAATATGGAAAATTTCTTGAAGCGCACAGGGTCTGCTGCAAACAGGTCCCGCATATGGATGTTGGCAATGGATTCTTGATGTGCTTGCAGAGCTTTCCAGGCTGAAGAGTTGCTGAGTTTTAGCATAATTTATTGTATTTAATGGTGATTTTTATTTTTATCGAAAAACAATTGAATTTGTTCACCATAGCACAATCTTATTTCAGAAATATTGCATTGATATTTTAAAATTTCAGTCTCTAATCATTGCCTATTAAAGCGAAATAAAAGAGCTTGAGCCTTTTATATATGGCTGAAACGTAAGTTGTATTTCAGGATAAACAATTTTCAGCTTAGCCTCAAAAGCGATTAACCGCAATACTTGCAGGGACGGCGTGTTGCTGGCTGTGGATGTTTTTAGCCCTTGTTTCATGTATTATTAGGTTAAGTCAGTAAGGGGAATTTCTCCCTTTGTAAATTAACTCATCTTTATTTTCAAGGAAAGTCAGTATGTCGAGCGTAGAAACCCTGGGTGCTTTGGAGCGACGTTTGAATGCCTCCATTCCCCAACAACAGATACTCGGTGAGGTTGCTGCTCGTATCAGGCAGATGGGGCGTACAGCCAAGGTTCCCGGCTTCCGCCCGGGGAAAGTTCCGTTCAAGATTCTGGAGCAGCAATTCGGTACAAAGGCGCATCAAGAAGTGCTGGGTGATGAGTTGCATCGCTCATTCCTTGCAGCGGCACAGGCCAATAATCTCAAGGTTGCAGGCTATCCAAATTTTGAAATCAAAACCAGGGACTTCAATGCGGCGCAGATTGAATACAGCGCTACTTTTGAAGTCTATCCGGAGGTGGTAATTGGTGATATTGGCACGCAAAGCATAGAGCGTATTAACTATACTTTGACTGATGCTGATATTGAGCGAACGATAGATACGTTGCGCAAGCAACGCGCTGTGTTTGAGCCTGCCAACCGGGCGGCGCAGAGTGACGATAAGCTTCGCCTTGATTTTACCGGGACGCTGGACGGGGTGGTGTTTGAAGGCGGAGAGGCCAAAGATTATTCATTGCAATTGGGTGTTGGCTGCATGTTGCCGGACTTTGAAAAAGCGATTATCGGTATGAAGGCCGGCGAGAGCAAAACCTTCGATATGATTTTCCCCGGGGATTATCATGGCAAGGACGTCGCGGGCAAAAAAGTAACTTTTGCCATCGTTTTGCATTCTGTTGAGGCGCCGCGCTTGCCCGAGGTGGATGCAGAGTTTGCAAGGGAGTTGGGTATTACAGATGGCGATGTGACCAAATTGAAAGATGAAATCAGGAATAACCTGAAAATGGAAGCGGAGCGGCGTATCAAGGTGCGCAACAAGGATAATGCGATGGATGCCTTGTTGAATGTTATGCAGCTGGATGCGCCGAAGGCTCTGGTCGAAAGTGAGTCGCAGCGCATTATGCAGCAGACGATGCAGGAGATGCAGGGTCGTGGCGTAAATATACCCGGTGGCATGCAATTGCCAGCGAATTTGTTTGCCGAGCGTGCTGTCAAGCGGGTTAAGTTGGGGTTGATTCTGGAAGCGCTGGTTAAACAAAATAATCTGGAAGCGAAGCCCGGGCAAGTCAAGGCCCTGATCGCCGAACATGCACAAAGCTACGAGAAGCCTGAAGAAATTGTGCGCTGGTATGCGGCAGACGCCTCGCGTCTGCGGGATGTGGAAAATGTGGTGCTGGAAGATAACGTAGTGAACTGGTTAATGAGCCGTGCCAAGGTGACCGAAAAGATGGTTGAATTTAACGAATTGATGGGGAATGATAAATGATACAAAGCACCTGGCCGCAACAGGCAACGGAGCCGCAAAATCTGGGCATGATTCCAATGGTGATTGAAACCAGCGGTCGTGGTGAGCGTGCCTATGATATTTATTCGCGTCTGCTTAAAGAGCGTATTATTTTTTTAGTTGGCCCGATAAATGATGCGGTGGCTAATGTGGTGGTGGCACAAATGCTGTTTCTGGAATCCGAAAATCCGGATAAAGAGATTTTCCTGTATATCAACTCACCCGGCGGCTCGATTTCGTCTGGCATGGCGATATACGATACCATGCAATTCATCAAGCCTAGCGTATCGACATTGTGTATAGGAATGGCGGCATCGATGGGTGCATTTCTGTTGCAGGCCGGTGCCAAAGGCAAGCGTTCCGCATTGCCCAATTCAACAGTAATGATTCATCAGCCCTTGGGAGGTTTCCAGGGGCAGGCGTCGGATATCGAGATTCATGCAAAATATATTCTGAGCCTGCGTGAGCGTTTGTATGCGTTGATGGCCGAACATACCGGACGCACTGTCGAACAAATCGCGCGCGACAGTGAACGCGATAATTTCCTGACCGCTGCCGAGGCAGTAGAGTACGGTCTGGTAGATCAAGTTTTACAAAAGCGGGCATAATTTTTAAGCAGGTTGCCGATAACCAACGTGAGGTTTTAAATGTCGTCGGAAAAAAACAAGAGTGATAAATTGTTGTACTGCTCGTTTTGCGGAAAGAACCAGCATGAGGTGCGCAAGCTGATTGCGGGTCCCTCCGTGTTTGTGTGTGATGAATGCATCGCGCTGTGCAATGACATTATCCGCGAGGAAGCACAAGGCGAAGATGAAGTAGGCAAGCTGGACAAGTCGGATTTGCCTGTGCCGCATGAAATACGCGCCAATCTTGACGAATATGTCATCGGACAGGAACATGCGAAAAAAATCCTCTCGGTGGCGGTTTATAACCATTACAAGCGGTTAAAAAGCACGAACAATGACGGCGTAGAGTTGTCAAAAAGCAATATATTGCTGCTCGGTCCGACGGGTTCGGGGAAGACGCTGTTGGCGCAGACCTTGGCGCGCCTCCTGAATGTGCCATTTGTGATGGCAGATGCCACTACATTGACCGAGGCCGGTTATGTGGGAGAGGACGTCGAAAATATCATCCAGAAGTTGTTGATGGCGTGTGATTACGATGTGGAAAAAGCACAGCGCGGAATTATTTATATCGACGAAATTGACAAGATTTCGCGCAAGTCAGACAATCCTTCGATCACCCGTGACGTGTCGGGCGAAGGCGTACAGCAGGCTTTGCTTAAGCTGATTGAAGGTACCAAGGCGTCAATACCTCCGCAAGGCGGGCGCAAGCATCCCAATACCGAATTTTTGCAGGTGGATACTACTAATATCCTGTTTATCTGCGGAGGCGCGTTTGACGGCCTGGATAAGGTGATCCGTAACCGCTCTGAAAAAGCCGGTATAGGATTCGGTGCCAATATAATTAATCGGGATGACCGTAAGGGTATTGGCGCCGTGTTGCGGGATGTCGAACCTGAAGATTTGATCAAGTTTGGCCTCATTCCTGAATTTGTCGGTCGCTTGCCGGTGGTAGCTACACTGGAAGAGCTGGATGAAGCTGCCTTGATCCAGATTTTGACTGAGCCCAAGAATGCGCTGACCAAACAGTACCAGAAGCTGTTTGCGATGGAGAGTGTTGAGCTTGAGTTTCATGAAGGAGTTTTGCAAACCATCGCCAAGAAGGCGCTGACCCGCAAAGCCGGAGCACGTGGCTTGCGCTCCATACTGGAACATTCGCTGCTCGATATTATGTTTGATTTGCCGTCGATGGATAATGTGAGCAAGGTGGTGCTGGATGCAAACAGTACGAGTGGCGAAATCAAGCCGATCGTGATGTACGCGGATGCTACAAAAGCAGCTTGAAATTTATTACGTTAGGCGTGGGGCTTGAATAATTGTGAGAAGTCCCCACCTTCTTTCCAACTGTTAACTTAATAAAGAATATCTGCCATGTCTGAACTCGAAATTACTACTCCCGGCCTGTTTCCATTGCTGCCATTGCGTGATGTGGTAGTGTTTCCGCATATGGTAATTCCCCTGTTTGTTGGGCGTGCGAAGTCTATCAAGGCGCTTGAATCAGCCATGGAGGCTGGCAAAAGCATTGTATTGGTTGCGCAAAAATCTGCCGCAAAAGACGAGCCGTCCATTGAGGATATGTACCGCATCGGTAGTGTCGCCAATATATTGCAAATGCTGAAACTGCCTGACGGTACTGTCAAAGTATTGGTAGAAGGCACCCAGCGAGCCAAAGTGCTGCATATACTGGACGATAAGCTGCACTTTGACGCAGAAATAGAATTGATACCTGTGGACGAAAGCAACGGTGCTGAAGTTGAAGCAATGCGTCGTGCGCTGATCAATCAATTCGACCAGTACGTCAAACTGAACAAGAAAATTCCGCCAGAAATATTGACTTCTTTGGCAGGGATAGATGATGCGGGTCGTTTGGCCGACACGATTGCTGCGCACCTGCCATTGAAACTTGAGCAGAAGCAGGAAGTGCTGGAAATTTTTGATGTACGCAAACGGCTGGAACACCTGCTTGGCCTGTTGGAAGCAGAGCTCGACATATTGCAGGTTGAAAAGCGTATTCGTGGTCGCGTGAAACGCCAGATGGAAAAAAGTCAACGTGAGTATTACTTGAACGAACAGGTAAAGGCGATCCAGAAAGAATTGGGCGATGGCGAAGAAGGTGCAGACATTGAAGATCTGGAAAAGAAGATCAAGGCTGCCCACATGCCCAAAGAGGCGCGCACCAAAGCCGAGAATGAGTTAAAGAAACTGCGTCTGATGTCGCCCATGTCAGCCGAGGCGACAGTGGTGCGTAACTATATTGATATTCTGGTTGGGCTGCCGTGGAAGAAAAAAACCAAGATCAATACCGATCTAAAGGCCGCAGAAGCCGTCCTGGAAGCGGATCACTATGGTCTGGAAAAAGTCAAAGAACGCATCGTTGAGTACCTTGCTGTTCAGCAACGAGTCGACAAAATGAAGGCTCCCATCCTTTGTCTGGTTGGGCCGCCCGGCGTGGGCAAGACCTCGTTGGGACAGTCTATTGCGCGTGCAACGGGACGCAAATTTATGCGTATGTCTCTGGGCGGGGTACGTGATGAATCGGAAATTCGCGGTCATCGTCGTACTTATATTGGCTCAATGCCAGGCAAAATTCTGCAAAACATGTCAAAAGTGGGTGTAAAGAATCCACTGTTCCTGCTTGACGAAGTTGACAAGATGGGTATGGATTTCCGCGGCGACCCTTCTTCTGCGTTGCTGGAAGTGCTTGATCCTGAACAGAACCATACTTTCGTCGATCATTATGTAGAGGTTGAGTACGATTTGTCGGACGTCATGTTTGTGGCCACTGCCAACAGCATGAATATCCCAGGCCCGTTGCTTGATCGCATGGAGATTATTCATGTGTCGAGCTACACCGAAGATGAGAAAGTGAACATTGCAACTCGCTATTTAATTCCCAAGTCGTTGAAAAATAACGGCCTCAAAGAAGAGGAGATTAATATTTCTGAAGCTGCCATCCGCGACATCTTGCGTTATTACGTGCGCGAGGCTGGTGTGCGCGGGCTGGACCGTGAGCTGTCAAAGATTTGCCGTAAAGTAGTCAAGGCTCAAGCACTTAAGGGGCGCGCGAATAAGGTAATGGTCAATGCACGCAATCTGGACAAATACCTCGGCGTGCGCCATTACAGTTATGGCATTGCAGAAAAGCAGAACCAGGTTGGTCAGGTTACCGGTTTGGCTTGGACGGAAGTGGGCGGTGAGTTGCTTACGATAGAGGCAGCCGTTTTGTCGGGTAAGGGCAAAATCACAACCACAGGGAAACTTGGCGAGGTGATGCAAGAGTCTATCCAGGCAGCGCTGAGTGTCGTTCGAAGTCGTGCTCGCAGCTTGGGCATAGTTGATACCTTCTACGAGAAGAGTGATATCCACATTCACCTGCCGGAAGGTGCAACTCCTAAAGATGGCCCCAGTGCAGGCGCGGGGATTTGCACCGCAATGGTGTCTGCACTGACCGGTATTCCTGTGAGAGCGGATGTTGCGATGACCGGAGAGATCACCTTGCGCGGCGAAGTTTTGCCTATCGGAGGTTTGAAAGAGAAATTGCTGGCGGCTCAGCGCGGAGGTATCAAGATTGTTTTGATCCCTCAGGAAAATGTCAAAGATTTGATTGAAATTCCTGACAATATCAAAAACAAACTGGAGATTCATCCCGTTAAATGGATAGACCAGGTATTGGAAATGGCGTTGGAGAGAAAACCTGAAGCGTTGCCTGATATAGTTCTGGATTCCACGCCGATTCCTGCAATTGGTGAAGCTGCTGATGCATCGGTTTCAATGAAACATTAGCAGTCGGTAGCAGGAAGTGGCGAGTAGTAATAAAGAATAACCGTGCAAGTTACAGGGTAGCTTGCACATATAGCGTTAATATTACTGTCCTTGACCCTGGAATACAGTTTAGTAAAATTTGTTCAATTACATGCTGGTAAATTTTTAAAATGTCTTGTAGAATGCTGGACTTCATTGGGTGCTTAGCTCAGCTGGTAGAGCACCGCCCTTACAAGGCGATTGTCGGCGGTTCGATCCCGTCAGCACCCACCAAGTTTTGGAGTGGTAGTTCAGTTGGTTAGAATACCGGCCTGTCACGCCGGGGGTCGCGGGTTCGAGTCCCGTCCACTCCGCCAAAATCAAGGTGAACGAAAGTTCGCCTTTTTCATTTATTAAAATCCATCGGGTAGGCTTACTATGTTTGATTTCGTGCAAGAGAAAAAACGTGTAGTGCAAATTGTTTTGTTGCTCATCATTATTACCTTCGGCTTCTTTGGCGTGAATTCGTACATGAAATCGGGGGGCGGCAATGTACCGGCGACGGTAAATGGAGAAAAAATCAGCCAGCAGGAATTTGACAGTGCACTTCGCCAGCAGCAGGACAGGGTACGTGAACAAGCCGGGAGTAACTTCGATCCGGCTTTATTCGACAAGCCTGAAATCAAGCGCATGATACTGGATAGCCTGGTGAATCAGCATTTGTTGAGTTCGCAAGCGCGTAGCCTTGGTTTAACACTAAGCGATGATCAGTTGGCGCAAATAATTGCCGGTGTCGAGGCTTTTCAAAAGGATGGAAAATTCGACAAGCAGCGTTATGAAACAGTGTTAAGTAGTCAAAATATGTCTCCGTTGATGTTTGAGTCGCGTGTCAGGGACGAGTTGAGCACTCGTCTATTGGTTGATGCATATACCAAGAATGGCTACGCTTCTGAGGTTGTGGCAGATAATTTGATCCGTCTGAATGAGCAGCAGCGTGTAGTCAGTATTGCGCAAATTTCACCTGATACATACTTGAAACAGGTCAAAATTGAAGATGCGGCGGTTAAGGAATACTACGAGAAAAATCAGAAAGAATTTCAGACTCCGGAGCGGGCACGGGTTGAGTATCTGATCTTTTCGGTTGCGGCATTGCAGTCTCAGGTGACGGTAAGCGATGCTGAGATTAAAAAATATTATGAAGAACATCAAGCCGAATTTAGCACGCCAGAGTTGCGCAAAGCGGCACATATTCTGATTGCAGTCGATGCAAAAGCTTCGGAAGCCGACAAGCAGGCCGCGAAGGCCAAAGCGGAACAGATATTGAAGCAAGTTAAACTGTCACCTGATCAATTTGCTGAACTTGCGAAAAAATATTCCCAAGATCCGGGCTCTGCTGCCAATGGAGGGGATTTGGGAATGTTCGGCAGGGGTATGATGGTAAAGCCGTTTGACGATGCCGTATTTAAGCTTCTTGTGGGTGAGGTAAGCGGACTCGTACAGTCGGATTTTGGCTTTCATATTATCAAATTGTTGGCGATAAAGGGAGGCAAAACCCAGTCGCTGAACGAGGTTAAGAGTACGATTGCGCAGAAAATAAAGGAACAAAAAGCCAACGACAGATTTGCAGAATTGGCCGAGAAATTCAGCAACACCGTGTATGAGCAAAGTGACTCGCTCAAGCCTGCGGCAGAGCTGGTGAAAATTCCTGTGCAACAGGTTGCATGGTTGAGCAAGGGACAGATAGGCGTAGCGCCATGGACAGACAAAGCTTTGCAGGCAGTATTTTCTGACGAAGTGATTAAGCATAAACGCAACACTCCAGCTGTAGAAATTGCGCCGAACACGCTGCTCGCTGCGAGGATATTGGAATATAAGCCTGAAAGCATCTCCCCTCTGGCAGAAGTCGCAACCTCTATACGGCAAAAACTGCAGAGGCAGCAGGCATCGGATCTTGCGATTAAAGAGGGCAAGACTCTGCTGGCACAATTGCAGCAAGGAAATAATGTTAGTCTCGCGTGGAAACCGGCTCAGTCGGTTACGCGTTCCCAGCACCCTGCTTTGGATAATGAGTTGACACGTCAAATATTTCAGGCAAATTCCAACAAGCTCCCGGCTTATGCAGGAATGGAGAATGCACAGAATGGCTATATGCTGGCGCGAATCGATTCGGTGAAAGAGGCAGGGGTGATAGACGATGCGAAGCGCGTGCGTTACATGCAGCAATTGCGCCAGATGACAGGAGAAGAGTTATTGCAGGCGTATATTGCCGATATAAAGAAACATGCCAGTATCAGTATTGCATCGTTCGCCACAGAAGAAAAGAATAACTGATTAACCGGTGAGCGAATTTAGTTGCTTCGACGTGCATGCCTTTCGTGTACGGGGGCGAACCGGCCATTTCGCCAATACAAGGACATGCAAATTTTTTGGAATGTTCTGCTGTCGAGAAGTCAAGCGCGAAAATGCCACCTTATAGGTGGCATTTTTTTTTGGCTAAGCCGTTGACATACCAGTATATCCGGATGCTTGTCAGGCAAAACGGATAGCTGGTATATTTTAAGGCGCATGGAAAAACGGGTCAGTGCGGCCAGGCAAGGTCGTGAATTCCAGCGGGTGAGAATCCCGCTCCAGTAAGGCAGGCCAGCCGCTGGATAGAGAACTCTGGGTCGGCGGAGGTAACTCCAAAGATTAAGCACAGGGGG
>Ga0315268_10004138_pt1 | contig 15829 bp, 16 predicted proteins | sample C1_top_MG_FD_204535 | JGI IMG/M metagenome (GOLD analysis project Ga0315268, IMG submission 204535) | Sediment microbial communities from Yellowstone Lake, YNP, Wyoming, USA - C1_top | ecosystem: Environmental > Aquatic > Freshwater > Lake > Sediment | place: USA: Wyoming | collected 2017-08-01
TTCAAGGTGTTTTTGTCAGTATTTTTGGTTCTTTCCATTCTTCTCGGAGAATACTATCGAGAAAACCGTCTCTCCATTTTCCCCAGAAGAAAGCGGCATTCCTAACTATTCCTTCCTTCTTGAAACCAATCTTTTCCAATACTTTCTGAGAATTTTCATTCCTCACATCTGTATGGGCTTGAACACGCACTATAACCTTTGAAAGAAACAGATAGTCAACCATTATCATCACAGCCTCAGAACAGTAACCTTTCTTCCTTTCACTCGGCAGTACAGCGAAGGCTATTTCTTGTGCTGTTCCAACTGGTCTGTGACCTATGTTCCCGACCTTGCTGCCATCCTTCTTCTCTATCAAGAACCATCTTTCTTCGGAGGGCATGTCATACGCTTTCTGCATGTCTGTCTTGGACATCTGATGAAAAGGATTGAATTTACCCCAAAAGTCCAAGTTGTTTATCCACTCTGCAACTAGTGGCAAATCCTCTTTCTCAGTAATCCTCAAGTTCACAGTCTTTCCTTCAAGCAACTCAATTCACCAATCAATGTAGTCTATTTCGATTCCGCTATAACTTTTCCGCAACGTCGTCAAGTTGGTTGGATAAAACTTTACCCCTCCCACACACACGGACGGACACTCTCTCACACGATGAAGAGGGCCACGGACCGGGGGCCACGGGGACGGGACCACGGGGGAAAGAGGAGACACACACACATGAAACTTTACCCAACGCGCGCGCAAAGCGTCTACGAACTTCAGGAACCCAAACAAAACATTCAATGATGTTGCCAAAGTGCATAGAAAATAGTTTGCCAGCAAGCCTGACTGTGCGGTTTGCCTTGCCACTACCCCTCACAAAACGCTTAAGCAACTAAATCTATGATATAAGCGCCCGCGTTAAAGACGGTGGAGAAGAATGAGTGACAAATCACCTGGTAAAAGTCTAATCGATGAGTTACCAGGCGGGGTGAAAGAGAACCTATCCTCTGGAGAGGAAGTGATCCGTTACCTCAAAACCTTCCAGGTTGTTGAGCGACCCGACTACATCATACTCACAAATCTTCGCATTGTCTACTTCAATGAAAAACACTTGGGTCGCTATGCCTTCAAGTCCATACCCTTCCAGAAGCTACTCCGAATGAGGGCACATCGAGGTGCCTTGCTGTGGGGAGACATCTCCTTCACGGGTGAAGATGGCACCGTGATTCTATTGGAGAAAGTCGACCGCCACGACATGGAGGGCTTCATAGACGCTCTGGAGATCGAATATAATAGCATAGCCGTGGAGCCGATATCAATAAAACATGAAAGAGACCTGGTTGGCAAAGCAACATGGCAGTTTGACAAGCCCGCAGAGATAATTTTCAGGCAACAACCTTCCCAACAGCCTGAACGATCTGAGGACCCGTTAAGTCAGCTGAAAATGAGGTTCATAAAAGGAGAGATATCCGAAGAGGAGTACAGGGCTAAGCTACGTGTACTACAAGAGAAATAGTGCACGCGCGCTTGGTAACGGACAGAATCTTTCTACTTCTTTTCAGTCCTTGTTAGTATTTTTGGTTCTTTCCATTCTTCCCTGAGAATGCTGAAGATGACTAGGTCTGTCCATTCTCCTCTGCTTTGAGTTGCTTTTCTTAAGGTGCCTTCTCTTTTGAAGCCAGCTTTTTCTAGAACCTTCTGAGAGCCTGCATTTCCGACGTGCGTTGTCGCCTGTATTCGAGCAATATCCTTCGAGAGAAACAGATAGTCCAGCATTAACTGTGTAGCTTCTGTGCAGTAGCCTTTCCCTCTTTCACCTGGAACAAGAGCATAGCCTATTTCCTGCATTTTCCCATAGGGTGCAAGCATGTTAAAATGAGATACTAGACCGATTTTGGTTCCGTCTTTTTTCTCAATGATGAACGCTTTCATTTCCAAAGGGTTATTCTCAAGCATCTTTTCCATCTCCGCCCTAGACCTCTGCAAAGGAGCAAAGTATCTACCAAAAAACTCAGGATTATTAAGCCATTCCCCAAATAGTGGCAAGTCCTCTTTCTCCACAACCCTCAGATTTACATTCTTTCCTTCAAGCAATCTGTATCACCATTTGTTGTGTTATTTGTATCAGTTCTTATGACTTGTGGAAGAATCTCTATACATAGAGTAACCCATACTGCGATGAAAAACTTCTGGGGAGTCCCTGAAACCATTGTGAAAATGAAGGCATTTCTCGGCTTAACAATTCTGCTTTAGTGAGAGATAGAAAACGTGCCATCTCTCTTTTTCTGGATAAGACAGGATGTCTTCTTTGTATCCTCTCTTTCTGCAAATGTCTATGGCAGCAGGGTTGCCAGTGTAGTATACTATTGAGTCAAACCCTCTTTTCTTAGCAAAGTTTTCGAAGAACTCGAAGAATTTCTTGCCATACCCTTTTCCCCTATGCTTTTCCTCTAACCAGACCGTATGGAGTTCAACAAAATCTCTCTTTTCTCCAAGAAGTCTCTCCAATACCATTCTTACCTCTTCTTCTCCTTGCAGTCTGAAACCGTCAACTCGTTCTTCATGCCATATGACATGACCAATTATCTCGCTGCCCTCTTTCCAAACAATGAGATGAGAGGGGTCCCTTTCGATATGAGCTTCTTCAATGGGTCCAAGTTCCCCGAAGACCACATCAGTGACTCCAACCGACTTTAGATATTCGTGAATGCCACTATTTCTTTGGTATCTTCTAAACTCATCCAAATCACAGCCAACGACAAGTTTCACAGGTCCGTTTACTCTCCCTTAGCAGTTGATTGCTGAAGCTTCTGTTTTCTCTTCTTCATTTCATTGTAGAGATATTCAGCCGGAGTGTCAAGTGGAATATCAAGCTGTTTAGCCATTCCTTCTAACAAAGGTCTAATTTTCTCCCACACTAAGATGTCAGCTTGACCGTAGTAAGTCCAAACAAGGTCAATGTTTACAAGGTTATTTTTCAGAAGATAGCCTATTCCTTCAAAGAAATTGAGCATCGTGTGGACTGCCAATGATTCTGGTGCTTCAGTTGACAATGAACCATATCTCTTAACGAAGTCATCATAGTCCTTGAATTCAAGAGCCATGACTTTTAGGGCTGCCCGCTGGAATTCAATGGCATTCAGATTGAACAGTGGGTTTATTCTAATCGCAAGGTCTGTTTCTCTTATTTTGTTCTGTTGTTGAATCATGTGGCTCTGATGCCTAATCTGGAAAGCATAATAGACAACTCCAGCTACTACACTTGCAGAAGCAATCACTATAGAAGCAGTCTGAATGTCAACCACTGTTACACCCAAAAGACTAGATTGGGTAAAATCAGTATTAAAGAGTGATTCTACCGAATCAAATCGATGCACGCTAGTCAACGTATGAACGCAAGCAGAAAGCCCCCTTGACATTCACGCGCTACTTTCACAATCCGTCCTTATAGGTAGCTATCTTGCCGTGAAAGTGGCGCGGGTCTTTTTGGATTATCTGCACTAATGCTCGCGCGGCTGTTTCGGGAGTCAGGAGGATTCCTCGTTCCTTCAACTCTCCGAAGACTCGGTGTAGCACTTTAGCCCCGCTGCCCTTTGCTTCGCGGGCACTCTTGTGCATCTCACCCTCGACAGCTGGGGGTCGATACACGAAGCAAGTGATTTCTGAGATCTCGGCGGCGAGTTGTTTAGCCAAATGCTCTTCCGCTGCCTTGGAGAGGCAGTAGGCTCCAATGCCTTCCACGTTCATCTCTGCAGCTCCCGACCCAAAGAACACCGCTAGGCTACCCTTCCTTCGGCGCAGCTCTGGATAGGAGAAGCGCGCGATCTGGTAACCAGCTAACACGTTGGATCGCCAGACATCCTCGAACATGGCTTCAGGCAGTTCATACAAGAATGGACCTGGATGAAGAGTTCCCGCGTTGTGAATGAAACCGACGAATTCGCCAATTCCAACCGCGGCTTTCACCATTTTCCGGGCGTTGCTGGCTAACGCGGCATCGCCTACCACTGTCAATGCGTGCACACCTTTCCCTCGGGCGGCAGTGGCCACCTCCTCCAACAGTGTCCCGCTTCGGGCGTTCAAGACAAGGTTGACACCATTTTGAGCCAGTTCTAAAGCCAAAGCTCGACCGATTCCCCTTGAAGCTCCTGTCACGATCAGGGTTTTACCTCTAAGGTCCAATCCGCTTGCCTCCTTTCATCACGCACGCCAGAAATTGTCTGTATGTCAACCACTATTGACACCCGGAAGACAAGATTAGGTGAATTAGTATTAAAGACTACATCATGAATCATAATGGAATGTCAAATGGAAAAGAAGCTCAATAATAGCTCTATATGTTAATAACAGACACGTTCTTGGTTACTACGGAGTGCCTGAATCTAAGCTTTGTATTCTCTACCTTGATGGGCAAAGTTTCATATATATTATTGTTCAATTCCTTTTTCTTATGAGGTTGCCTGTTCAAGTTCAAGGAATCTTGTTCAGGAAGATTAACGGAGAAATACAGTATTTGCTTCTAAAGAGAACCCCAGAAAAGGAAGATTTCTGGCAACCAGTGACTGGAGGTTTGGAAGAAGGAGAGACCAAAGTTGAAGCTCTGAAAAGAGAGGTCTGGGAAGAAACTGGAATCAAGAATGTTGTCAGGATCGTAGAGAATGTGGACTATTTTGAATATTCAGATGCACATTTCATCAAGGGATATGACTTCATCAAGGAATATGTATTTGGTGTTGAAGCAGACCCAAACGACAGAGTCGCTATTGATGGAAAAGAGCATTCCCAGTTCAGATGGTGCAGTTTTCAAGAAGCTTTAGAACTATTGAAATGGGACGAAAACAAGAAAGCTCTATCAAGACTCAACGAGATTCTGAGTTCCCAGAGGTAGGTCTTCTTCTGTACAGCAAGATGTTATTATGTTGCTATCTCAATTCTACTTCCATGTGTTAGAAACATACAGAATCGTTTACTTCTTTTCAGTCCTTGTCAATATCTTTGGTTCTTTCCATTCTTCTCTAAGGATACTGAACAGGACTATGTCTTGCCATTCTCCCTGAATGAAGAAACGTTTCCTCATTATGCCCTCCTTTTTGAAGCCTACCTTTTCCAAGACTCTCTGTGAAGCGATGTTCTTGACGTGGGTAGTGGCTTGAACGCAGACAGTTTCTTTGCTGAGAAACAGGTAGTCTAACATGATTTGTGCGGCTTCGGTGCAGTAGCCTTTTCCTCTCTCGGTTGGCACTAAGCCGTAGCCTATCTCTAGCATTTTTGCTACAATATGTAGCACATTGAAATGGAGCATGTAACCGATTTTGCTTCCATCCTTCTTCTCAACTATGAACATTTTTGGCTCATTAGGACTCTCATGTGTCTTCTCCGATTCTGATTTGGATATCTGCCAAATAGGATTATACTCCCCAAAAACCTGAAGACTACTGAACCACTCCGCAAGTAGTGGCGAGTCCTCTTTCTCGGCAACCCTTAAATTAACATTTTTGCCTTCAAGCAATTCAATTCACCAATCCACACAGTCACTTTCGGTTCAGCTATAACTTTTCCGCAAAACCAAAAACTGATTATTCTCAAGGGGTTTTTGTCAGTATTTTTGGTTCTTTCCATTCTTCCCTAAGAATACTGTAGACACAGAAATCTCTCCATTCTCCTCTTTCGAAGGCTGATTTGCGTAGGATTCCTTCTCTTTTGAAACCCGCTTTTTCCAAAACCTTTTGAGAGGCTACATTTCTCACGTCAGTATGGGCTTGAATGCGAACTATATCCTTTGAAAGAAACAAGTAGTCAACCATAATCTTCACGGCTTCAGAGCAATAACCTTTGCCTCTTTCGCTTGGAACTAAAGTATAACCGATTTCCAACACTGTCGCCGATGGATGAAGCATGTTATAGTGAGATACGTAACCGATTTTGCTTCCATCTTTCTTCTCAACAATAAACGTCTTGAATTCAAAAGGACTAGTCTCACGAGCCTTCTCCATCTCTGCAATTGACCTTTGTAGGGGAGAAAAATATTCGCCTAGGAACTCAGGATTATTAACCCATTCTGCAAATAGTGGCGAGTCCTCTTTCTCCATAACCTTCAAATTAACATTTTTGCCTTCAAGCAATCTGAACACCAATCTAGCTGTTTAGGTCGGACAGCTATAGCTTTTCCGCAATGTCAAAACTGCCTTAAAGAGTCGGATGGAAGTGTCTTCTGGCTTTATCCTCTTCCAAGGTTGAGAGAATCATTGGATTTTGTTGTCGTTCAGAAAAGACAAGAAAAGAAGGTGCGGCACGGTATGTTTACGCTATTCTTAACTCTTCCTTGGCTTTCTAAGCATCGAGCCTATGTAGAGTCCGATGAAACCCAACACCAATGCCAATAGAACATTGAGAGCCACTTGACCAGCCAGCACTAACTGCCCATAAGCGTACCAATCCGTTGGTGTCCACGCCCCCGTAGAGTAATTACTCTGCAAGTATTCCGTAACCCAAGCGGTATAATAGCCATTGGCAGAAAGAGCTATCATCGTAGCGAACAACATAACCGCTCCAAACAAAACAGCTATTTTACCGATCGCTCTCATTCTGGATTCTTCTTGTATCTTTCCAGCAAAAACGCCACCCACAACTAATCCCGCGACTAACATAGATACAATGGCTGCAGAATTGCTTCCCCAATAAGAACTCATGGACGGAATCAACGCTATGCCCAACACGTAGTAAACCAAAACATAAATCACAGCCACAGTAGCCACAGCCAGAATGACATTACTAAACTTCAACCTATCACCTCCTTTGAAGCCAAAATACATGTGTGTTCTCGGTTCGGCTATAACCTTTCCGCACTTCCATTGCTTCCAGGAAACCCATGACAAAGGACAACAGTCGGAAACGGTCCCGCTCCCGAGGCTTTGCAGAAGAGTCCATGTATATTCTCATCTTTGCTCTCAAATACGACTGGAATTGGCTTAATCATCTGCCATCACACAACTATCTATCTCCAAATGGTTCTAAAAAAGTCATAGAAGAATTACACACTGAATCCACACGATAATGTCTTTTCGGTTCACCTATGACTTTTCCGCAAAAACGAAACTGGCTTAAAAGGACTGATGGAAGAAGGCTCTACTGTCGTTGCTCTCTTCTCTTCATCTCATTGTAGAGGTATTCAAAGTAATAGTATATTGTTGGGTCATTGAGTTGCTGTCTGGCTTTGATCACTCCTGTCTTAACGTTCTCCCATGTCCTTGCGATTGCTCCACCAAACAAGTCTTCAATCATTGTGGTGTCTACAAGTTTTCTTTGAAGGAGAATACCAACACCCTCAAAGAACAAGCACACTTGATTGATTTCCCGAAGACCAACTTTCTTGTCAAAGTCATGGATGTCGTAGCAATAGGAGAATTGCATGATAGAAAGTGAAAAGACTAGTTCTGCGTTCTATGCATCGATCGATCATTAGGTTTTTGTATGAAACATTGTTTCACAAGATTTATCTAGAAGTTAACACCGACAACTCTTCGAAGACTCTTCTTGGGAGGAAGGGGAGTGAGTGGAATCGTTTCACAGTCACAGAATTACTTCTACTATATTTAAAAGAAAAGGGGGTGGGTAAGATTAATAAGAAAATTGTCTTAGCTGTCTTTTTCTTGGTGTGCTTGTCGGCAGCGATGTTGCCGCAGCTTGAAGGTCAATTAAAAACAAGAGAGAGCGTCTCACCGAGTGAAGAAGGCCCATACCTTGATCTAATTAACCCATGGAATGTCAGTGGGACTCTCGTGCTTGATTGGACGCTTTATCCGTGGCACACCGTGAGATTCCATGACTGTGATGGCTTCAACATAACTGCAGACAACACGCAACTGGATTTGAACGGCCACTCCGTTATGTTCAGTACCGAAGTGTTTCAGGCCAAAGGCAACATCGGCATCGCAGTCAGGGATAAGAGTGGGGTGACGATCAGGAATGGTACGGTAACTGGTTTTCAGTATTGTGTCTTGGTGGAGGGTTCCAGCGAAGTGTCTCTGGAATTGATCAACGTTTCTGCGTCAAGGAAGGACGGAATCGATGTGGACGGCTCTGAAGAGGTCAGCCTGACGTCCATCAACGTTTCTGGATCGGGAGCAGACGGTATTTGCGTAGACGAAAAATCCTCCGACGTGAAGATGCTTAATAACGTGGTTTCCGGGTCAGATTCAGACGGCGTAAGCGTCCTTGGAAACTCTGCCGGCGTGTCGATTCTCAACAGCCGTGTTTCTGGGTCAGGAGACGTCGGTGTTGACATAGATGGAAATTCTTCTGAAGTATCACTACTCAACAGCACGGTAACAAACAGCACAATGGAAGGTATCCACTGCATTAATTCAAACCATAACCTGTTCAGCGGCAACGAAATCTCCAATAACTATTATTACGGAATTTTCATCAACAATTCTGACAACAACACCATCTGTAACAACACACTGGCCGACAACGTGGGTGGCGGCCGGCCTAAGGCCATCTACATGGACAACGCCGCCCAGAACATCATCTACCACAACAGTTTCCTCGGGCAACAGGACGTGGAATGCAAGAACGCGAACGGCACGTGGGACGTCGGCTACGGAACAACGCGGGACAGTTGCTACGGAGGAAACTACTGGGAAAAACAGGGTGGCAAGGACGCGTTTTCAGGTGCGAACCAAGACGTCCAGGGAAGTGACGGAATAAGTGACATGAGCTACACGATAGGCGCAAACAACAAAGACAGATATCCACTCATGAAGCCATGGGGTTCCATGCTCGTAAATTTCCCTCTAGACTGCACGGTACTCGGAAAAGAAGAAACCCGCCAGGTTGCCGTCTTCAGTAACGCTTCCATAAGCGACTTCAACTACAACAAGACAGCGTGTGCGATAAGCTTCACCGCCAACAACGGCACGTTCTGCAGGGTGATCATAATTAGAGAGGCCCTCGGCGGCTCGTTCTCGGTCACGGTGAACAACACTTCCGCAGCCTGCATGTTAAGCTGGGACGGAAACCATCACTTCATAGACCTGTCTCTGACCGCGCGAAGCTGCAACGTAAAGATCACGGGAGAAATGGCCATCATAGGAGACATAAACGGAGATGGAAAAGTCAACATTATAGACATCTCCATAGTGGCTAAGAACTACAAACCAGGAACTTGAATGGCAAACCAGAAAAACCATTAATTCCCCCCCCCCCCCAATTTTTCCTTCGCTTCAAACTAAGGCAAACTGGCGAGGACCAGCGTGAGCGGAATCCTCGAAAGAGGACGCACCACGAATGTATTCGAGAAAATAAAACGGAAAAAAGAATGAGGAAAGGAAAAAATGAACAAAAAAACTGTAGTAATGGTTTTTGTTCTACTGCTCGTGCTGTCGAGCTGTCTGTATGAGTTCCAGGTTCCGCAATCGCTAGCTGCTTCGCGGAATCGCTACAATCAGCACGATTTCACAATCACGGTGACGCCAGAATCTCCAACAACTTCTGATGAAATCAACATAACGGTTAGTTTCGAACTTGGAAATATTAACGAACAGGTCACATACGGTCCGGTAAGCCAAGTTGGCAATGGATTTTCTGTTGACATCGAAGTTTATTATCCCCAAATCCTGCTTCCAACAATAGGATATTCAGATCATACATACAATTTAGGCCAATTACCCGCAGGCTCGTACTCATTCACAGCAACGGTAACGGGTTCGGGATACGTTCCTATCTTTGTTGATATCTACAGCAAATCGTTTGCCGTCAGTCTGATCAAGAGACCATATGAACTCATCTCTGCAACAGTGCAGGGTGTGGGACCTGAGACTGTGGATCCTGCTTGTGCTTATGATACTGCAAGCGGTGAGTTGATTTCCAACGTCTATGACACGTTGCTGACATTCGATGGGGAACACACGGACTCATTCATTCCACGCGTTGCGATGAGCCTGCCCACAATTACTCCCATATCCGAAACCAGCCCTGAAGGACTGCCATGGCACTACAGGTACACTTTCCAGATAAGGCAGGGCATCAAATTCCAAGACGAATCATACACGCTGACGCCTCAGGACGTTGAATACAGCATTAAACGTGAACTAGTGATGGACAAAGACGGTGGTCCACAATGGATGCTTTACGAGCCACTGTTAAACGGTGAAACAGCCACATACATAAACGGACAAGATTTCGATCTTTCAAGAACCGAGGACGTCATTAAGGTGGGAAAGATGATCGATCATGCTGTGAAATCAAACGGGACACACGTATGGTTCAACCTTGCCTTCCCAGGAGCATATGCACCATTTCTGCAAATTCTGTGCCAAACATGGTCGAGCATAATGAGTAAGCAGTGGGTCAAGGATTACGTCATTGGAACGCTCGCGCGCAAGGACTGGAACGGTGACTTTGGAGACTACACAAACTGGGTTACATTCCACAATCCTAGCGTATCACCGCTGGACGACCCAACTCCCATAGCGATGGGATCAGGCCCGTTCATGCTTGAGTCCTTGGACTACACTGCACAACAATGGTCTGCAGCCAGATTTGAGGACTATTGGGATGGGTGGCCAGCAAGTTTTCCGAGCGGACCTAGAAAGCCAGCTGGCTACGTTAACAGCCTCGTTGTAACATGGGCCTACGATTGGGAAACAAGGAAAACCCTGTTCCTGAACGGCGACGTGGACTTCTGTGCCGTTCCAAGACAGTACGAGACCGGGATACTGGACCAACCGGGAATAAGATATGTATTTCCACTTCCAGAGCTTGTTTGCGACGCTCTATTCTTCCAGTTTAACATCGCTCCAACAACACCGTACGGTCCGATACTTCCGGCAGGCACGTTCGCTGAGGATGGAATCCCGACTGATTTCTTCGGAAACCATATGTGGGGCATACACGTCAGAAAAGCGTTTGCATTCTCCCTTGACTACAACACATTAATAGCTGATGTCTTCCAGGGAGAAGCAACCCATCCAGCCACAGCTATAATTCCAGGCCTGACAGGCTACGACCCAACCGTCCAAGGTTACGCGTACAATCTGACAGCAGCCGTTGAAGAATTCAAAAAGGTTCCAGGACTCTGGAACACAGGCTTCACCATAACACTAGCGTACAACACGGGAAACACACTGAGACAAAGTTGTGCAGAACTGTTGAAAGTATCAGTTGAAGCCCTGAACTCCAAGTTCCACGTGAACACAGAGAGTCTAAGCTGGCCAGGATACCAAATGGCGATGAGTCAAGGACAGATTCCCACGTTTATTGGGGGATGGTTGGCAGACTATCCGGATGCGCATGACTTTGCATTTCCGTTCTACGAGACCTATGGACATTTCGCAACTCTTCAAAGCTACTCCAACTCTCAGATGGACTATCTAATCATGACCGGTATCAAAGAGCCTGATGTAGTGAGCAGAGCGGCAATCTATAGGCAGGTGCAGGAACTGGCAATTGCAGACTGTCCTAGCATATCAATTGATCAGCCTGTTGGACGCCACTTCGAGAGAGAATGGGTAAAGGGCTGGTACTACAACCCCATCTATCCAGGCATATATGGAATCAACCTCTGGAAGGTTACTGCACCCTCTACTCCACCCGACAAAATAATCGTTAAAATATGTGAGAACATGAGCGTTGATGTCATAGCGCGGCGGTACCCAAGGGTGTTGCAGCCTGGGGAGATTGTCACTCCCTGCGTCCAGCACTCTGGACTTGACTATGTCGTACAACCCAACAGAACCGTCTGGCTTTATTGGATCGATACCTGCCCTTACGCGATGTTCGCTCACCCCTGCGAATACGTGTTCGTAGATGCACAGACCAGTGATCAAGAGGTCTACCCAGAGACGTGGGGACCCAGCTTGAACGGAGTGGAACTCTGGTCGACGCCGGAAGAGTACTGGAACAGGACAGACTGGGTCTATTCGACTGTGACCAACCAGTCAGTCCCTACACCACCACCTGCACCGCCATCTATACCACCAACAACCTCCAAAAAAAGAGCGTTGATCATCGAAGGGCATGTTAAGGCAGAAAATGCAAAATATACCGCCGAACTGTGGTATAACATGTTGTTGAATTTGGGCTATTCGGAGCAACAAATAATGTATCTAACTGCGGAGAATCAACCCCGAACGGATTACATCTGTACTCGGAAAAACGTGTTCGCCGCTATACAAAACCTGTCAGGCACTTTGAATCCGGGGGATGACTTAACCCTGTTCATCGTTGCCGACGGAGAAACGGAATACGAGAACAACCTCACGGGATTCGTTGTACTCAACAACGTCTCAACAGTTCTCTACAACTGGGAGCTGAAGCAATACCTAAGCCAAATAAAAGAGGGAGTCCACGTCGACGTCGTTGTCCAATCATGCTGCAGCGGCAGCTTCATGAACCTTTGGACCCTGAAAAACGTTGAGATCATCATCACGGCGACCGACTGGAAGAGCTACACCTACATGGAGGAACTAGACCCTCCGAGAAACTTTCAGTTCATCGCAAACCTAACGGCTGATCCAGACTTCTGGGCGAGGTGGTGGGGAGCGGAATTTACCAGCGGATTGGTAGAGGGCTTAAATGAGTCGAGACAATCGTTCCTCAACGGCTCCATGACCATTGGTGAACTCTACGTTAAAGCTTTCAAGAAAGCAGAAGAGTGTGACGCCGGCTACATCAATAGGGAAAAACTTGTGGCCGCTTACCTTAATGACACTCACTATAAACCCAACCCCCTAATGAACACCGTCTTCTTCAAGGGCGACATAAACCATGACGGAAAAGTCAACATACTTGACATCAGCAAAGCAGCCGTAGCATATAACTCCAGACCAGGAGACGCAAAGTGGGATCCAGAGTCAGACGTGGACAAGAACGCATGGATAAACATAGTCGATTTGGCACAGATAGCAACGAACTATCCGACAGTCTATTTCACTAACGACCCGTAGACCGAAAATTATGGGCATGATCAAGACTTAGTAGCGACCGGTCACGCGATCGAACACTCCTTCTTTTTTTATCCTTTCAAGAGGCAGATCACAAAGTGTTTGCAGAGGTTGGGAACACGACAAACAATGATACTGCATGACAAAACAGGGTCAAATGAACTTATCGGGGATAGAAGCCACAAACATTACTATGCGTAGTATTACTTATAATGGATTTTTCAGCTTTTTTCTGTGCGTTGCGCAGCCTTTTCCCAGGCTGTCAGTCTTCAAGGTTTCACGCGTTCCCTTCAACCGTCTACATTCAGCACAGAAACCAACTTTCTCTATGCTCTCGTCATGGCTGTGAATCTGAGCGCAAACTGTGGCGGTGGAACGGTCTAGCTTCTTAGCTATCGAACGATCGATCACAAAAGTATGAATGGGAGTAGCCCTATTTAAAATTTATCGCTCACTGACATAACACAAATTCCCATTTGCACCATGAGTCTTTAGGATGCTTATCCGGTGGGCAGACAAGGCAGTTGGCTTTGACTTTTGGGTTCAGAGTCTTTGCAAATCTCTCCAAGTAGCCATATCGAACTTTCTTGCATGGAAACTCATGTAAGCCCTTGCTTAATCGAGTCTCCTGTGTTCTACACCGTTCTATGCCGAGAACCGCTCTTTCATCGCTCACCGTGATCATCTTGAACGGCTGATCTAGAGCCCAGCTTGATTTCCGCAGCAGATCCATGATTGTGGCAAGGTCAGGGTTTTCGCCCACGTTGAACATTCTCTGCAGGCTCTTGGCCTCGATTCCAGCCATAGTTTCCCACACGCCCGCGTCAATTTCCGTCGCCGCCTCGGTTCCAAACTCCTTCTCAATCCCCAAGAAGTACAGTCCGTCAACCCTCCACAGGTTTCTGATCTGCATGAAGAAATAGTCCAGCAACCTGTCATCAGACATTCCCTTAAGCATCGCACGGTCTTCGACGCTTCCAGCCGGGTATTCGCTCACACTTTTCACCTTGGATAAAAGGTTAAAAGCCTACACTAATTAACCTTTCAAACCAAACCCAAACACAGCTGGCCCAAAACACTTGCTGGACCAAATATGGAACACCATAATCCTAGGCATAATCCAAGGCCTAGCAGAGTGGCTGCCGATCTCCAGCACTGCACACCTGAGAATAACTGAGCACTTCCTGAGCTTGACGGCTACACCGCTCTTCAATGTCACGCTGCACGTTGGAACACTGATCGTGGTCGTGTTTTACTTCAGAAAAGACGTCAAAAACATACTCTCAGCCCTAGCACATCTGGACTTCAAATCAGAACACGGTCGACTCATACCGCCCATAATCATAGCAACCATCCCCACGGCAATAATCGGCTTACTCTACGTACGGTTCCTCGAAGACACTCTCCAAACCATCCTCGCAATAGGCATAACCTTCCTCGTCGGCGCCACCATCCTCTACACCTCAAGAATCGGAAAAGAAAACACCGACACCATAACCCTCACCACAGCCCTCATCATGGGCGCCGCCCAAGGCCTAGCAATTTTCCCGGGCTTATCGAGAAGCGGAATAACGATCTCAACCGCCCTGCTCCTCGGCTTGAAAAGAGAAAAAGCATTCACATTCAGCTTCCTACTCTCCATCCCGGCCATAATCGGAGACCTAGCCGTCGAAGCCTACAAACAAGGCGGGCTCTTGACCACCCAAGGAACAGGCTCGCCAGAACTGTTGATCGGAATAATCATAGCAATGATCGCGGGCTACGTCGCCATAAAACTCGTCTCAAAAGCACTCAAAAGCAAAAAATTCCATTACTTCGCAATCTACACCCTGCTACTCGGAATAGCACTCATAGCCCTAACCCTCAGCGGCTACTGATCACCCAGGCTTACCCGAGAAAAACTTGCTCACCGCGCGCTGACGCACGCGAGCTAGAGCATGAGCTTGAAAAAACGTTAAATATTCAGAGTCGTGACTGATTACAAAGGTTGTTCGCCGTGAGCGCTCCTTATCCTCCGCCTCCGCCAACATACCCTCCTCGCAAGACGAGGCCGAGTGCCGTGACCAAGTACGCAGCCTATATGTTCGTGGCGAGCATTATCATCACTATATTTGCAGTTCTGGAATTCATTTTGTACAGTTACCCTTGGTCATATGTCATTGGCATAATCACTGCCCTGTTGGCGGTGCTGGCCTTCATCGTCGGCGTTGGCCTGTTCATCGGGCAGCGCTGGGCTCTAACGTTCAGTGGATATGGCAACAGAGCATGGACGCAGGCTCCAGATGTGAGAGAATTCTTCGGTCTTCCTCCAGCCTACCCTGCCTATCCTCCAGGCGCTCCTGCAACTGCGCCGCCCTCACCCATATGTCCCACTTGCGGACAGCCGCTCACATACGTTCAGCAGTATCAGAGATGGTACTGCGACAAAGAACAGAAATACGTTTAAAACCACACTCTTCGTGCGCGCGATAAATCATCTGTAACAATTGATGTTCTTTTCAACATTCGATCGATCACGTTTATTTGTTAACAAGCGATCAGACGATTGTCTTCTTGAGATGTATGGTTCGACCGAATTCTTTAAACCCCATTTTTCCATAAAGATGGAGCGCCTTGTTGTTGTTTTCTCGAGTGTCTACGTATACTACTCTTACGTTCCGCTTTTTCAAATCATTCATGGCATATTCGATCATGCATGTGGCTATTCCCATGCCCTGATACTCAGACTTGACATGGACCTCCAAAATGTGCCCGTACCGCTCAACTTCCAGATCGAACCACGGATGCTCATCAATAAGAAAATAAAGAAATCCAGCAAAAGACCCATCGATTTCAGCAATCACAAGGTCATTCAGATCGACCATCTGTTTCAGTCGGTCCTCACTCGCAAATGGATCCCACGGAGTAT
>Ga0315268_10004140_pt1 | contig 15824 bp, 18 predicted proteins | sample C1_top_MG_FD_204535 | JGI IMG/M metagenome (GOLD analysis project Ga0315268, IMG submission 204535) | Sediment microbial communities from Yellowstone Lake, YNP, Wyoming, USA - C1_top | ecosystem: Environmental > Aquatic > Freshwater > Lake > Sediment | place: USA: Wyoming | collected 2017-08-01
ACATCGCACCTCCCTTCGTGCGACATATTATCTCAGCTAAAGCTGACCGGCTAAAGCCGGTGGTTTTAACCTTATGATCGACAATAAATAGGGGTATTACTTAACTAACTTAACTACTTTACTTTTACATTTATACTAATAATTACAAGCTTTTACAGTGCATATAGTTAAGGCCAGCAAGCTTAACGTTAAGAGAAATCCGCCTTCAATTCCGTAATCCGGTAGCACTTCCCGAACGCCTTATATTTTTCAGCAATCTTTGATTTTTCGATTTCATGCAGATAACCGCTATCGACCAGCGAGCGCACCGTTAAATCCAGTGCGGCTGTCGCACCTAACTTGTGGTTAAGAAAGGCTGACGCTGACGAAACGTTCTGCTGTAGGAGCTTGCGCGGCACAATACCTTCTTCCCGCATTCCGGGCGGTATCTTGTAGCTGGGGGATGGCGCGGTCGTCAGGTACTTCTTCAAAACCGCAAGAAGCTTGGATTCCCTTGCGTTGTCATCGCTGCCAATGTCGCCGCTGGATATTTTTTCACTGAATATTGCAATGTCGTTTCTGACGACATTGATTGCCCATGCTGCATGTTCCAAGTTGATTTTAGGCATGACCTCGTTATCAGCAATTGCAAGCAGGGCAGCGATATTCAGCGCCTTTAGGTGCGCCCGGTTCAACATCTGCCGCTTCAACTCGTCAGCACCGGCAGCATTTATCCCGTCGCCGCATTCGAGGCCAAATTGCCGCAGCATTTCGGAAGCGCTACCGTTTTCATATTCGACTTCAATTGGCGGGGGCATATTCACTGATTGCTGGTAGGGCAGCGCTCTAACCACAATAGCTTTCCATTTCGCCAGTGCGCCGGGTTCCAGCGTGGTCAACCGTGATTCATTCGGTTGTGGCCGGTCGCCCGTGTGCGAAATAACAAGGAAGCGGGACATAAAGCCGTCCGCCATCATGTCAGGGGTCAGGGCTTCGTAGAACGTGCCGGGTGTTGTTTCTCCTAAGAACGATAGGGCAGGCCATTCAACGCCCAGCATCGTCTTCTCGCCGTCGCTGTAGGATTTCCCATCCAGAAATTGTTTGCCAAATGCGTTTGTCATCGTCGTGCGCAAGTCCTGCATGGGCGTGTCGCGTGGGTTGGACATTCGTTTCAGCTTGCGTCCAAATTCCCCTTGCAGGTTCAAGAAACCCGGTTGCGTCAGAAGCGCTTTATGCAGGGCGGGGCCGCTGGCAAAGTCGGACGCATTTAAGAACCTTCCAGAACCCGGCATGTCTGCAAGTTGAATCATCAGGTGGATGCCTTCGTGCATCCCGTCTTTGCCGATACCGCTTCGCGCCACCAGAATGATATAAAGGGAGGGGGTCTTGCCGGAGATTGTGAAAGCTCGACCGCATACCCCAGCCAACAGGCCAAGGGTTGCAGCAATAGCAACCTCGCGGACGGGGAGATAACTGCTGTTGCAAATGAATTCCGCCAGGTATCCAGCGAAGCCCGGAGGCCACGGGTATTTATCCGCTGTAGGGGCTGGCTCAGCCTGTGCTGCCTGCTGCATGGGTAGCACATTGCCAAACTTCGTTGGCTGCTCTCCGGCGTCATCCCAAAAGAAGGGTTTGCGCGGCTGTGGGAAAGGGATAGCCCTCATACAGCACCCCCATATATGCGGCTGCGGGAGCGCACAGCGCCCCATGCTGCGACTTTCAGCGAGTAACCCCTGCAAGGGTAGCGGCGAGCAAGTGAACCGCGCTGTAGCGGCGATTTTGGCGACTTCGCTTTGTCAACTTTGAGCGCTTGCTGTTGTCGTATAATACGGGAATGTGTTTCTTCCCCTGTAGCGGCGTAGCTCGTAACTGCGCCGCTTTTTTTGATCGTTTTTTTCATGTGTTTTCCCGTTCTACGCTAGCATAGTGCTAACCGCTGCATCATCAAGCGGATTAACCTATTGTTATGACATATCAATATTGGCAGAAGCCAGTTATTGCTTGTACTTTGTGCGCTATGTTTGAGGGGAAAAGTGTTGCGATGTGGACTGGCGCGTTCCGGCTGCAAGATAGGCGAGCAAGTCGCTTTCGGCATAGCGGACGCTTCGCCCTATCTTGCGATAGGCTGGACCTTGGCCTTTGACGCGCCAGATTTCTAGGGTGTTGGGTTTGACGCCGAGGAGTTCGGCTGTTTGTTCGTTAGTGAGGAGCTTGGGTAGCATGAGGCAGTCCCTTTTAAGGATGCTCATCGCACAAATAAAATTGGCAGTGCGGTGAGCTTCAACATCGCGTTTCCACGTTGCCAAAAGCCCGCCGCACTGCCTATGCAATGCTTCTCGTTACCGCCCCGATGTGTAGATGTTGCAGGGTTGGAAGCGAAGCTGTATGTATGCTACTGTACGCTGTTTTTTTAAGCTGTGCAAGCGTTGTTTGTGTTCGCTAACTTGATGAAAAATATACTATCAAGCTCTCAATTGAATCACGTTTTCGCCTGCTGCAATAGCGGCCTTTTCCTGTGCGACTCGTTCAGCTTCTTGCCCTTGCGCCGCTATCCAGTCAGCAATGATCTGGGCTTCCGGTAACAGGTAGGCCAGCTTTTTTGTTTCCATGTAGCTTATCGCTGTAACGCTTGTGGGTACGTGGTTAGTGAGCAATTCGAACTTCCACATTTCTATCTTGCACTCCATCGCAACGGCAACGAATGTTCGGCGTAAATCGTGGGGGCTAAGGTGCTCACCTGCAAGCTCTGAAACCCTCTCCATAGTTGAACGCGCATCGACTATATATTTGCCGCCACTACGTGCGGGGAAAACGTAGTCATTGCCTGTAACGTGCGGACGTGCGGCGAGTAATTCGCTGGCTTCCTTCGATAGCGGTAGCCACACTGGGTTGCTATTCTTCGGGTCTGGTAAGTGCCACCATCCTTTCTCAAGATTAACATTATCCCAAGTCAACATTGCCGCTTCATTCCACCGAGCCCCTGTCAACATCAGGAAGCTGACTATATCCGCGCTTGTTCTGCTTGACGTGGTTTGATCGTCCGCATTGCGCCGCGCTTGGAGCATTGACCACACTTCGCCAATCTTGTCGTTTGGTATGCGGGTTGACTTGGCGCGGGTCTTATTCCACAGCTTGGCATCGCTCAACACCGAAACCGGGTTCTCCGGCATCGTTGGCAGTCCGTCCGGCGTCCTGTAGGTGGCACGAGCATAATTGAGCAGGGCGCGGAGGTTAACGAATGCCTGATTCGCTTGCGCTTTCCCTCGCTCCGACAATTCCTTGAATCTCTTGCTGCAAGCATCCCGCGTAATTGTGGTCACAGGTTTATCCGCCCATGCTAAAAAACTCTTATTGACATGCTTTTCTATGTCAGCCTTGCTTGACGCTTTTAGGTCGCGAACCCCCAAATAAGCGTTCATCACTTCGCGCAGTGTCACCCCTTGCGCTGCTTTCCGCGCCTTCTCGGCTTGCGGGGCAACGCCCTTGCGCATTCCTCGCAAAACTTCCCTAGCTTCCTCGCGGGCTTGATCGCATGTGAACACCCCATGCCGCCCAATCGTTGTGACGCTCTCTTTGCCATTAGTGCGCCCCTGTACTACATAGCTCAGAATCCCGGTTTTTGTGACTCGAACTGCAAAGCCTGCTAATTCTTCATCCCACAAGAACGCCTGTGATTTGCCTTCTGGGCACTTGAACCTTTCGACCCTCTGTTTTGTCAGCTTTGTTTTCATCCTGTGCTCCTTAGCAATATGTTAGCAATATGTTAGCAAGCTAAGTAAAGCATAGCACAGGCACATAATATTTAATACGGCAGTAAGTCGCTGATTTATTGAAGATTATAAAGGCTTACAAAGGAGGGTAAAAGAGGGGAAAAACTAACAAACGAGTAACTTAAAATCCCTCGCTGCTAACGCGGCGTGCCGGTTCGATTCCGGCTCCGGGCACCAAGTAAATCCATGAATTTATGCTGATGGGTCAGATTGCTCATTCCATTTCTATGTGACAAGGCAATATGCCAAGTTACATCTGCTCCACTAATTCAGCCCCGCCGAGGTCATTGGCAATCTCTCGGAACTGTTCCAGCGCTGCTTCCAGGTCTTCCACAATTTCCGCGGCAATCACCTCCGGCGCAGGCAGGTTATCGGAATCCGACAGCGATTCGTCCTTGAGCCAGAAAATATCCAGGCTGGCCTTGTCGCGGTTGACCAGTTCCTCGTAGTCGTAGGCGCGCCAGCGGCCCTCCGGTGTCATCCCGAGCGAATGCGAGGGATCTTGCGACCACGTCGCCTTCCGGTCATGCCGGTTTTCCGGGTGATAGCACTTCACAAACTCATCCAGATCCTCCCGCTTCAATGGATTGGTCTTGAGCGTAAAGTGTATGTTGGTGCGCAGGTCGTAGATCCACAGCTTCCTAGTCCACGGGGTTTCGGAGGCGGGCTTCTTGTCGAAGAACAGCACGTTCGCCTTCACGCCCTGAGCGTAGAACAGGCCGGTGGGCAGGCGGAGCAGGGTATGGACGTCGCACTCGTGCATCAGCTTGCGGCGGATGGTTTCGCCCGCGCCGCCCTCGAACAGCACGTTGTCCGGCACCACCAGGGCGGCGCGGCCGTTCTGCTTGAGCAGGGTTTTCACGTGCTGGACGAAGTTGAGCTGCTTGTTCGAGGTGGTGGCCCAGAAGTCGTCGCGCTCGACGATGTCGCGCTCCTTGCTGACCTTGCCCTCCTCGCCGACGATGGTCGTGCTGCTCTTCTTGCCGAAGGGCGGGTTGGTCAGCACCACATCGAAACGGTCGCCGGGGTCGGCGGCGAGGGAATCCGACACCGCAATCGGCTCGAACTCCTGACTGCCGATGCCGTGCAGCAGCATGTTCATGGCACACAGCCGGGCGGTGGCCTGCACCAGCTCCCAGCCCTTGAAGCTTTCCCCTCGGAGTTTCTTCTTCTCCGCTGTAGTCATGTTGGGGTTGTGCTTCACCACATAATCATGCGCCGCCAGCAGAAAGCCGCCGGTGCCGCAGGCCGGGTCGCAGATGCTCTCTCCGGGTTTGGGCGCCATGGCATCCACAATCGCCTGGATCAGCGGGCGCGGCGTGAAGTACTGCCCCGCGCCGGACTTGGTATCCTGGGCGTTCTTCTCCAGCAGGCCCTCGTAGGCGTCGCCCTTCACGTCGGCGCTCATCGACACCCAGGTTTCCTTGTCGATCAGGTCCACGATCAGCCGCCGCAGCTTGGCCGGGTCCTGGAACTTGTTCTGCGACTTGTTGAAGATCAGGCCCAGCAACCCCTTCTTGCTGCCCAACTGCTCAAGCGTGTGGCGGTAGTGGTCGAACAGTTCGTCGCCGTCCTTCTTCACCAGGCTCGGCCAGTCATAGCCGGCAGGCACCGGGCTGGGCTGGTTGTAAGGCGGCTTGCTGCGCTCGTCGGCCATCTTGAGGAAAAGCAGGTAGGTGAGCTGCTCGACATAGTCGCCGTAGCTCATGCCGTCGTCGCGCAGGACGTTGCAGTAGTTCCAGAGTTTTTGGACGATGGTGGCGGTGTTCATTCTTTATCCAACTCCCCAATTTGTTCGAATCTTAGCGCCAACAGCTTCACACGCTCGGCAAGCGACTCGTCCGGAAATACCATACCGGGCAAAGCATCCATAAAGTCCGGCATAGCCAGAAGCGTCCTGCATTGCGCCGCCAGATAGTGCTGCAATTCGGTTGCACTCAAGGTGATTTCGGAAACAAGCTCTGGCCTGCCATCCAACACGTTGACGATATCTTCCAGGTCATGACTGCCCAGCAGATCACTCCGGCCCCGATCGGAAAACGCCTCGAATTTGGTGGCCAGGAAAGCGGGTGCGCTAATCAGGCGAATGGTCATTCCGGCCGGCAGCGCGACCTCATGGGCCGTTTGCACCGCCAATGGGTACCAACGATTGGCAAAGCCGAGAATGCCCGAGTCCATCGGCATCAGATCCACTTCCAGATTGTTGTAACGCCAGCGACAAATTGGCGCGTCTTGAGCCAAATCCCGTTTGAAACCGAGTTGGGCAAACTGCTTTTCCAGCGCGTGATACCCAGCCAGAGCCGCCACCTGTGCCACCAGGTCCACATCGTAAGTCACCCGTACCGGCGCGGCGGCCGGGTCAGTCAGCAACAAATCCACCGCACAACCGCCTACAAATACCAACTGTTCTCGCAACGCCCCGAGCGCGTGAGCAATAAGTTCAACCTTGGCTAGATTCGGGTATTGCGCCCTCATTGAAAAAACGCCTCCAGCAGCTTCTGGGCGGCATCACGCTCCCGAGCCTGCCCGCTCCGGATCGCATCGAACAGCGCGAGGATGGCATACAAGCGCTCGTCCTTGAGTGCGGCATCCGGCACCGAAGGATACAGCGGCGCCAGACTCAGCCCGCGCACCGTGCCCTTGGGGTGCGGCCACACCGGCACCGGGTCGCTGGAAGGCGCAATGATGCTGTTCAACGGCGCAGCGCCATAAGCCGTGGGAAAGCCGCGTGTGAGCGTACCCCACACCGGCGCAAACGCATACTTGGCGCCATGCAGCACAAACTCCCGCAACTGCGGCTTCAGCACCACTGGCCTGCGCTCTTCAAACATAGCAAGTCGCGCCGTGGCCGCCCGTTTAAGCGCACCGTGCACCGCCGAGACTGCCAAGCCGGTCTGCTCCGCCAGTTCCGTATAACTCGCGCTGCCACCGCCACGGCTTAACAACGCCAGCAGCACGTAAAGGTCTTGCGGTTTGAGCACCGCCTGCCGATTGCTTATTTTAGGCATATTCTTTTTTCTTGAAATAGGAATTAACTATGTAAATATTAAGCTTTATCGTACATGCAAGTCAATATTCTTATTTCTTGAATAAAGAAATACAAAAAATGTCCATTCGTTCCTGTTGGGCTTGACGCCGGGGCATTCGCTATTCGCGAATAGCGAATGGGCATGAAAACGTTGACCATGGATAGAGCAAAGCGAAGCCGGCCAATTTTGTTTCCAATCCGTAAGCGCGCAGCCCCTACAAGCGCGCCACTGCCTCAAGCATTGCCACGTCCGGCCAGACCAGTTTCCCGTAAATCGTCGCGGGCCGGTGGCTAAGTTCGCAGGACACGGCAATCGGGTCCAAATCCATCACATTGGGAACGCGCATGATCCACGCTTCCAAATCCTGCCGTGCAATGCGCAAAGAACCCTGCACCGAACGGTCAGTAGTCGTGTCGTAACGAATCGGCCCGGTGGCCAGTTCCGCTTTCTTGATCTGCGCAGACGGGCTGCCGAAAGCCGCGAGTGTAGCAGTGTACAACTGACGAAACCACGCGCTCCCCAGCTCCGCGAAGTGCTCCTTGCGCAGCCCAGGAAGAAACAGTGTGTAGCGGGTTGCATCGTGGCAAAACATCACGCACTGGCGCCGGTCGACGGTAAACAAATGCGCATGCCAACTGCCGAGCGGGCTGGTTTCTTCAAGCGGCCCGGGCGAGACATCGGCCAGTTTGGCAGCGAGTTTTTTGGAGCAGTGGATGATCATGCGGCGTTATGTGGAGGGCTTATGCACGATTCATGATATGGCCAGAGCACGGCTGCTTATTGATCACGGCCGCGTTCTGGAAAGCGAAGCTGACCAATTTCCATTTGGTTCATTTCGCCCAACCAATTTCGCGAAGAATGAAGCCGAGTGCATGTATTGCCAGCTCTGCATCCTCTTCCACGGGGATGCGCAATCCCTTCGTTTCTTGCTCATTAGCCTTGCCGCGAGGGTGCAACAAGCGAATCACCTCGGCCGCATTGCGAGCCGCGACTTTCTTATAAGGTTCCCGCTCTACTGCTTTAGCAACATCTCCCAGGTCTTTTGTCAACAAATCTGTCGCGGCGCCCTCTTTGACAAGCCATCTCGACAAAATTACTGTCGCCGCATTGCGGCAATGATCGACAACGGAAATAGGCATCTCTCGAAAGGCAGAATCGACGACTCGCTCAAGTGCACGCTCGACAGGATGCCGATCCACCTCCCTGACCAGGGTTTCATCAAGCATTGGAACAATCCCAAAAGCCGTCAACGCTTTTAGAGTGACCATCACATCATTACCAAGCACCTTCTCAACCTGAATCACTCGCCACGCTGAGACAGAAGAATCTTGCCCCAATACCAATGTCGCACCAAGTGCGGTTTGTCCGAGAGTCAAGAAGGACTGGCAAGGCAAATACGTGAAAAGTGTCTTGCTAAGCCGGTTATTGGCTGCTTTCACCTTGTCATCAAAGTCGTCCGGGTGCGCGTTTACCGGCCAGTCTCGTTTCGGCTGGGGGAGGTATGGCTCATACAAGCGACCGCGCCGAATGCGTGTCACAGGGTCGAAGGCATCTTCTCTGAAGACCCACTCGAATGGCGTTTGGTCGATGCCGCGCGGCAGGTTGTTCCAGTCTGCCGGGCAATCAATCCTCTTGGCTTGGCTGATGAGTGGGCGCGGCGTAATGACAAACTGAGGGGCGTTCGCCCCTTCATACCAGTGACCGCTGTTGGATTCGAGGCCGATGTACAAGGATCGCCCTCTCAACTCATAAAAGCAGATTGGAGAACTGCTTGGCGTAGCCGTTCGGCGCGCTGGAGGTTGGCGTTGACCTGGGCTTCGGCTTCGGCGACGATGGAAAGATAGCGACTTACTTCGGCGACGATAACCTGCTGTTCCTCAAGGGGGGGCAAAGGAATGCCAAGCGCTTTCACATCAGCAACGTTTAAGTGCGGAACGGTGCTTCCAAGTATCTTATTTGAGTACTGAGCTCTAACAACAGCCGATTCAAGAGCGAATGCAAGAAATTCAGGCGAAGTGCAACGATCAACACGCATCAGCATGACCCGCTGCCCTAGACAGGGCGCCAGCCCAGCTGGAATGACGACCGCCGTTCCAACCGTACCTTCACGCGCAAAAATAATGTCGCCCAGTTGAGGTTTTAGTCTGGCTATCCTTTCCAAATATGTCTCTTCGCTAACAAAGCGTAATTTCTCATAAAGCACGCGACCGGGTGCGATACAGGTGGTATCGATGCAAGGCCGTCCGTCTTGAACAAACTTTGCAGTGCTGTGTGGACAGTCAACAATCTGCTCCGACACTTGTAATACACTGGCCCATACCCACCCCTTGGGCAACTCGGGAAGGTTAGTGGTGTCTGGAGCGGCGGGTTCGGGGTATTTCTTTTTCCAGGTGTCGTCCTTGGGGGTTTTACCCTTTGCCTGCATCTTGGCGAGTTCGGCTTGTTCCCATTTGGTGCGGCGTTCGGCGAGGATGCGTTGGAGGAGTTCGCTGGCGGGTTCGTAGCCCTCACCCCCGGCCCCTCTCCCGCCTGCTGGCGAGGGGAGATGCTGTTTGCGCCAGGCTTCGGTGAGCTTGCCTTCGACGGCGGCTTTGAGGACGGCGGCTTTGTAGCGCTTGAGGTTGGCCTTGACGCGCTTGAGGTTGGCGACGGCTTCGTCGAGGCGGGAGAATTGTTTTTCGATTTCCGCGACGATGCGTTTTTGTTGGTTGAGGGGGGCAACTACAATTTTGACAGCGTTGTAATCATCGCGACTAAGCCCTGGCACTGCAGTTGACTTATCCAGTTTCACAAGATTTAGTGAATTAAGCAGGTACTTGTAATACCGAAGGTTCTGCCCATTGTCAGGCTCAACGTAGTAAACGGTATCGATTGGCCAGCACGGCTCACTGGAGTAATGAATTGCACCGACATTGCCCTTCCGCCCGATGATGAGCGTCGGCCCAGTCGTGAGTGCTGAGGAATGCATGCCGACCTGACCACTTGAGCCAAATACTGGGTGGCGACCAGTAATATCGCGAAATTTTTCGGGAAGGCTCTTGCCATATTTTATTGGCAACAACTCACCAAGCGTGGCTCGTTGCCAGCCTGTATGCTGAGTCGTTGCCGTGTAATCCGCGCGTTTTTCTTCGGCTTTCATGCCGCCAGGCTCTCGTTCAATTGCTCAATGAGGCTGTTCAGCTCGCAGCCGAAAAGCTGACCGGTCAAGCCCTTGCGAAAAGGGAGCAAGATTCCTCCCGCTGGCCGGAATGACAGGGTGGGGGCTGGCCCGAATGACAGGGTGGGGGCTGGCTGCGTCATGTTCACCCGTACACCTCGTCATGGCTGCCGATGTCGAGCAGGAGGATTTCGTGTTCGGTGACTTGCACGGTCAGGGTAATGCGGTAGCTGTAGGTGAGGCTGACGGCCTGCATGCCCTGTAGTTTGCCGCTGAGGGCATGCAGGCGCAGGCCGGGTTCGAAGGGGTCGGAGCGCAGTTGCTCCATGGTTTCGATGAAGCGGGGCCGGAGGTCGGGGTGTTTGGTCAGGAATTTTCGTGCGCGGCGTTCGAAGAAAGCCGTGGCGACCAGGATCCAGGTCATGCGGCGGTTTCGCTGTCGAGGCGTTGCATGAGCGCCTCGACGCTGTCGTGACGGGTGACGCGTCCGGCCTGGGCGTCTTCCAGCGAGGCCTTGATGCGGGCCAGGGCGGCTTCTTCCTGGGCTTCCAGCAGCTCGCTGTAGCGCTCTTCGGTCAGCACCACGTATTGCGGACGGTTGTTCTTGATGATGTGCACCGGGCCTTGGGCCAGCGCTTCATCCACGGCGGCGATGCCGCGGCGTTTTATTTCCTGGGCGGGGACGATGTTCATGGGTGCCTCCTGTACTTATATCTGCACCCATTTAAGCACTTAATTGAGTCCATATCAAGTCGCCCCTGTCATTTCGACCAAAGGGAGAAATCCTTGTCTCGAACAAATGAGCGTGCATCAAGATTTCTCGCAAGCTCCCTCGCTCCGCTCGGGACAGGGCTCGAAATGACATGAAAGGCCCAGATCCGTAGCGAGGTCGCGCCATTCGGGGTTGGCCTGGATGACTAGAGCATTTTTCTTTTCCCGCCGCCATTTCTTGATTTCCTTCTCGCGGGCAATCGCCGCGTGGACGTCGGAAGTTTCCTCGAAATAGACCAACCGGTTCACATTGTATTTCTCGGTAAAACCCTTGACTGCCTTGGTCTTGTGTTCGTACACACGGCGCACGAGGTCGTTGGTCATGCCGATGTACATCACTTTGTTGTTCCAGTTGGTGAGGAGGTAGACGAAATAATTTTTGCTCAAGTCAAAGATCTCTCACATTCGTTCGAGACAAGGATTTCTCCCTTCGGTCGAAATGACAGGGGAGGTGGTCGAAATGACAGGGGAGGCAGTTGAAAGGACAGGGGAAATGGACGAGATAACGGGGTGTTCATGCCGCCAAGCTCTCGTTCAATTGTTCAATGAGGGTGTTCAATTCTTCGCCGAAGAGCTGATACACCTTGCCCAATCCGCCTTCCTGGGCGAAGGGTGCGTATTCGAAGTCGTCCGGTTCGATGCCGAGGTTGGCGGCGATATGGTCGCGGATCATTTCCAGCCAGCGCCGCTGCTCTGCGGTGAATTTCTTGCCTTCACTTTCTTGCCCTGCCAGCCAGGCATTGAAGTTAGCGTTGACCCGCTCGGGGAAGGGGACGAGTTCGTTGTCCTGATGGATGGCGAAGCGCACCAGCGAAACCAGGTCGGTGAGGATGCGGCGGCCGGAGGCGCCCTTGACTTTGCTGGCTTCCAGCGCGGCGTAGGCCTGCCAGAGCTGGGATTCGTTCCACAGGTAGGGCGGTTTTTCGATGGCGTCGGCAAGTTCCTGCACCACCTCGAAGGTGAGGCGCTGTTTGTAGGGCTTGCTGTAGAGGATTTGCAGGGCGGTGATTTCGTCTTTGTGGTCGGCGATGAATTGCTCGAAGGACTGGACCAGGCCCTTGGCGCGATCGAGTGCGGCTTGGCTGAAGCCGGCTTCGATGACCTGGTCCTGGCTGACGTGATCGATGGTGATTTCGTTTTTGGCTTTGATGTCCAGGATAAGCTGACGCAGGGCCGGGTCGCAGAGGGGTTTTGCGGCGGTGGTGCGGGCTTGGGCCGCTTCGCCCTCTCCCCCGGCCCCTCTCCCGCTTGCGGGCGAGGGGAGAAATGCTAGATCGGGGCTGAGGGATTCGACGAGCTGGTGGGCGAGGTCTTTCAGGCCGAGGCCGCCGCTCAGGGTGCGGATCCTGGCGTCGTCTTCTGCGCTGATGCGGTGCTCCATGCGCGCCAGGCGACCGGCGATGCTGGTGATAACGTCGTTTTCGGTGTTGCCGAAGGCAACGGCTTGCAGCAGGCGCTCGAAGCTGATGCTGGGCTTTTTCTCCATGGGGCGGGCGTCGGTTTTGTCCTGCTCGCACACACCGACGGCATCGACGATGACGAAGTGGTCCTTGGCCTTGGCGTCGGGGGTGACGGCCTTGAGGTCGTCGGGCTTGATGACGCGCACGCCGCGGCCCTTCATCTGCTCGAAGAAGCCGCGGGATTTGACGGCGCGCATGAAGAAAACGATTTCCACCGGCTTGATGTCGGTGCCGGTGGCGATCATGTCCACGGTGACGACGACTCTTGGGTGGTAGCTGTTGCGGAAGGCCTTGATGAGGTTCTGCGGGGTGTCTCCGGTGGTGCGGTAGGTGATCTTCTGGGCGAATTCGTTGCCCTTGCCGAATTCCTCGCGCAGGATTTCGACGATGTTTTCGGCGTGATTGTCGTCCTTGGCGAAGATGAGGGTTTTCGGCACTTCGGTGCGGCCGGGGAAGATTTCGCTGAACAGCTTGTCGCGGAAAGTGCGAACGACTGTGCGGATCTGGTCCGGGGTGACGACGTCGAGGTCGAGCTGGTTGGGGTCGTAGGCGAAATCGTCGTCCAGTTCTTCCCAGCGGGTCTTGCGGGTGTCGCGTTCCTGCTTTTCCACATAGAAGCCGGCTTCGACCTTGGAGCCGCCCTCGGTGATGGCGGTCTTGATGCGGTAGACGTCGTAGTTGACGTTGACGCCGTCGGCCACGGCCATTTCGTGGTTGTATTCCATCACCAGGTTCTGGTGGAAGAAGCCGAAGGTCTGCTTGCCGGGCGTGGCGGTGAGGCCGATGAGGTAGGCATCGAAGTATTCCAGCACCTGTGCCCAGAGATTGTAGATGGAGCGATGGGCCTCGTCGGTGACGATGATGTCGAAGGTCTCGATGGGGATGGCCGGGTTGTATTCGATGGGCTCGGGTTCCTTGAACAGCTTGCCCAGTTGATCGAGCGATTCTTCTTCCAGGTCCGCCGGCAGGTCGCGCCCCTTGAGCATGGAGTACAGGCGCTGGATGGTGCAGATGCAGACGCGGGCGGTGGTGTCGACCTGGTTGCCTTGCAGGCGCTGGACGATGTATTCCTCGCTGAACTTGAAGTTGTTGTAGGGCGAGACGTATTGCTGGAATTCCTTGAGGGTCTGGTCAGCCAGGTTGCCACGGTCCACCAGGAACAGGATGCGCCGCGCCCCGGCAAACTTGATCAGGCGGTAGATGAAGCTGATGGAGGTGAAGGTCTTGCCCGAGCCGGTGGCCATCTGGATGAGGGCGCGAGGACGATTTTCTTTCAGCGACTGTTCGAGGTTGCGGATCGCCTTGATCTGGGCGGACCAGAGACCTTCTTCGACCAGCGGCGGCATGGATTGCATGCGGGCGAGGAAGGTCTTGCCCTTGGGCATATATTCAGACGATGGCTCAGCAATAGTGTTTTGCGAGCTTTCCAGCCAGCGGGCCAGCAATTCCGGCTTGTGGAAGGCGAACACAGGCCGGGAACGCGGCGCAGGGTCAAGCCCGTTGGTAAATCGGGTTTCGATACCGGTAGACTGATATGAAAAGGGAAGGGGATTACCCCACCTTGGCAAGCCTTGAGGCAGGCCTTTTATATATTTATCAGACTGGGTTTCAACGCCAGTCAGGCTGACGCCTTCCTTCTTGGCTTCAATTACACCCGCAGCCTTACCATCTACATATAGCAGGTAATCCGCAAAACCATAGCCAGGAAGCGGAAACTCACGAATAGCTACGCCACGGCTGGCGTGGATATTCGCTTGGGAAGCATCGCAGACATGCCAACCCGCAGCTTTTAGAAGGCGGTCGATGTGCTCCCTGGCAGCAGATTCTGGCGTCATGCTTATTATTCGTGGAACCTAAGCTCACAAAACTTTAGCATCCTAGCATGAATACGAGAGCCAACGCTGCTTGGACGCAGCATCTGGCGGTTTGTTGCAATTATTTCAATGCGTCATACACACAGGAAAATGCTATGAAAAAGGGAATGGTTTTGCTATTGCTGCTGTGTTCTGCGTCGGTCGTTGCTGGTCAGTGGACACAGGAACAGATTAATGAATACAACGCATGTTTTCCGATTCTTCGGGAGTTGAAATGGATAAAGAGTATGCGCGATCAGAGCATGGAAACTAGCGGTAAAAAGAACTTGGCCGAGATTGAGAGGGATTGGCAAAACAAATCAAGTCAGCTTGGTTGTCATGCTTGGCAAGGTGAATTTGATCGGCGAAACCCCTAACTAAAAGGCGTGTTGATTTCGCCTGAATGGGGCGGGGTGTTAGGAATTTTAACAGGCAGTTGCGGCATTTACGACCAAGCGGCGTGGCACAAGTTTTACCGGCATATCAAGGTCAAAAAAGAACGCCTGCACATGGCAGGCGTCGATAAGGAGGCGTTGCGACCTTATTGTCGCTGGATGGCTAATCCGCGAAATGAAATTATCGGAGCGGAGAGGCTGGCTTTTCTGACTGCCAACATCATTAACTCATTTAACATAATATACATTATACGAAGTACCAAAACTCCAAATAAAGCCGCGCTTGCTACCGCAAATACGCTCCTAGCGCCATTCCCGCCGTCCTGTGAGATAGAAATAAAGGTTAGCGCCAGCAGAAGGACGGCGGCGGCCTTCTTGGTACGCCCAATAAAATTTGTCCAAAACGCCCGCCTTTCCTCGGTTTTGGCGCTCTGGCTCTCGATATCGGAGAGCACTTCCCACGGATCTAGCTGTAGGGCTTCCGCGATTCGGGCGCAGGCGTAAGTGTCCGGCCATGCCTTGCCCTTGTAGTAATCGCTGATTCGCGCATCGTGCATTTTTAGTGCTTTTGCAAGGGCGTAATCGCTCTTGATGGTTAGCGCGATTTTCGCCTTGTCCAGATATTCGCTCGGCTTCATTTTTTTTTATCTCCAAATTGGCTTCTTGATTATATCTCGGATTTCGGGGTTGACAATCCCTCGAAATGCGAGGTATAAATGCGTACCTCGAATCCCGAGGGATTTATCAACCCAACGTCATAAAGGAGCGCAGGAAATGATCGTAATCGAGATAGAAAGCACGCAGGTGAAAGAAAAGTCGGGCATGAAGGGCGACAAACCGTGGTCGATGGTGTTTCAGCCTTGCTCTTTTGTCGGCCACTACGTTGATGGTTTTGCCTCCCGCCATCCGCGTGAATCCACCATCCAACTCGATCGGGATAACCCGCAACCTTTCCCGGTCGGTAAATATGTGATCGATGCCGAGTCATTTTTCTTCGGTGATTTTGGCCGCTTCACCATGGGCCGCATGAAGTTGCAGCCTCTGAACCAGTTCATGGCTGAAATCAAAAAGCAATTTGAAGTTAAGGCCGCCGCCTGATGTACGGTTTCCCGGGCGCCTCCCTTGCCCTTTCCCGCCACCTCCGCCCGGTGAAATCCTCCCGTCGTGCGCAGGTGGCTTTTTCTCGCTTTTATCGGGAAAACCAGCAAGCCGCCCAGCTCGAATTTCAACTTTACGTACCAGTTACACGTAAAGTCTGCGAAATTTTTTTCGTTTCGCAAACCCATAAAAACGTCTGTAAACCAATAGGGTCGCGGTAAATGAGCGTTTTCTGTGATTGGCTGTCTATTTACCAAGATTACACCCCCGGCACGCTGCCGGTGATCAACGATGGAAACGTGATTTGTGTCG
>Ga0315268_10004141_pt1 | contig 15821 bp, 14 predicted proteins | sample C1_top_MG_FD_204535 | JGI IMG/M metagenome (GOLD analysis project Ga0315268, IMG submission 204535) | Sediment microbial communities from Yellowstone Lake, YNP, Wyoming, USA - C1_top | ecosystem: Environmental > Aquatic > Freshwater > Lake > Sediment | place: USA: Wyoming | collected 2017-08-01
GAGCGCTGCGGGCCATCATCTCCCTGGCCTTTTTGGTGTCGAGCACCACGGTTGAATCCAGCGTGGGCACCATGGGCATGGTCTTCTCGATGGACTGCGTCTTCTCGCCGGGCGTGTCCTCGTGCCACTCGTCCTTGAACACGACGGTGTGCTTCCCGATCAGGACCTCGTCGCCGTCTTTCAACACCGCCTTGCTCACGCGGCGATTGTTGACGAAGGTGCCGTTCAGGCTGTTGTTGTCCTCCACCACGTAGTGATCCACATCCCAGTAAATCTTGGCGTGATGTCCGGAGACGGCGAGGTTGTCCACCTGGATGAGATTGTCCGGAAGGCGTCCCAGGGTGACCACGCCCTGCGCCAGCGAGAATTCCTTCAGCACGGCTTGTTCGAATTTCAAAAAGAGTTTTGCCATTTCGGACTCCCCCCGCCGAATAGCCAGCGGAGAATTTTCTTGTACCAGGGCAGCTCCTCAAAGCGCAGGAGCAGCGCGGTAATGTTGTCACTGCCGCCGCCGTCGCGGGCGGCGTCTATCAACCGGTCGGCCATCAGCGACAGGCTGATCGTGCCCTGCACGATTTCCAGAATGCTGTCGTCGGGCACGTGGCGCGTCAAGCCGTCGCTGCACAGCAACAGCACGTCGGCGGGCGCGGCCATCAGATCGTCCAGGTCGGGCGCCACTCTCGGCTCCGGGCCCAGCGCCCGGATGATGATGTTCTGCATCTCGGAATGGTTCGCCTCTTCCAGCGTCAACAGGCCGCGGCGGACCTGCTCCATCACCAGCGAGTGGTCGCGGGTGAGCTGCTGGATGGCGCCCTGGCGGACCTGGTAAATGCGGCTGTCGCCGGCGTGGCCCACGGAAAAAAAGTTCTTGTTCACCAGCACCGCCACGATGGTCGAGCCCATGCCCGAGTGCGATGCGTGCTTGGTGGCGGCCTCGTAGATGGCTTCGTTGGCAAGCTGGATGGCGCTGCCCAGATGCTGGGCGCCCTCCGACACGCCTTCCGCGGGCGCGCCCACCTGCGGGAAATTGCCGTTCGCGGCGCCCTGCCGGAAGTAGGTGAGCACGGTGTCCACGGCCATTTTGGCCGCTACTTCGCCCGCCGCCTGCCCGCCCATGCCGTCGCAGACCACGTAGATGCCGTAGCGGCTATCGTAGCCGAGATTGTCCTCGTTATTCTTGCGGACGCAGCCCACGTCGGATTTTCCGGCCACTTCAACCGTCAGGCTCATAGCTAGCGCGCTATCCTAAACCAGTTTCCGCTTTCAGTTTCCAGTTTCTAGCGCCCCCGAACCAAAGCGGAAAACCAGTTTCGAGTTTCCAGTTTCTAGATTCTGGAGCCAGAACAACTGGAAACTAGAAACCAGAAACTGGAAACTGTTCTTACGCTCCCGCTCCCGCCCCTTTCGCCAGCAGTGCGCGGACGTCTTTGGCCAGGTCGGCGCCGCGCTGGTAGCGCTTGTTCGGGTCCTTCTCCAAGGCGTGGTCGATAATCTCCTTGCACCCGGGCGGCAAATCGGCGCGCGCCTGCTCGATCGGCGGATGCGGCGCGTTGGCGATGCGATACATCAGCGTCGCCACCGTCTCGCCGGTGAACGGCTTTTCCCCGCTCAGCAGCTCGTACAACGTGACCCCCAGGCTGAACAGGTCGGCGCGCCCGTCCACCTTGGAACCCGCCAACTGCTCCGGCGACATGTAACTGGGCGTTCCCATCACCGTGCCCGTCGCCGTCTTCGACTGCGAGGTGATGCGCGCGATGCCGAAGTCGGTCACCTTGATCTTGCCGTCCTTCAGCTTCATGATGTTGGCCGGCTTGATGTCGCGGTGCACCACGTTCTGCGAGTGCGCATAATCCAGCGCGTCGGCCACCTTGGCGACGATCTCCAGGGTTTCGTTCACCGGCAGCAGCTTGTCCTTGGCGGTGTAATCCTTCAGGTCGCAGCCGCTGAGCAGTTCCATGGCGATGTAGCTGATGTCGCCGTCATCGCCCGCGTCGTAGATGGTGACGATGTTCGGGTGCACCAGCCGCCCCGCCGACTCCGCCTCGCGGAAGAATCGCTCCTTCATCGCCTTCATGTCGGCGGCATCGAACTCGTCCTCGAAGCGCAGGGTCTTGATGGCGACCTCGCGGTTGATCTTCGGGTCTTTGCCCAGATAGACCACGCCCATGGCGCCCTTGCCCAGTTCCTTCAGCACTTCGTAGCGGCCCAGCGTGGGCTTGGCCAGGTCGCTCACGCCGCCCTGCACCAGCACGGTGGAATCGGCGCCGCCGCCCTTCATGCCGCCGCGTCCACCCAGGATGATGGTCTCGCCGGCGATGCGCAGCTTCTGCGACCGTTCCGCGATGTCTTTGAAGCTCTTGTCCACGGCGGCGATGTGCTCGAACACCTGCACTGCCTTGTTGAACTGGCGCTTGCGTTCGAAGTCGAGCGCCAGGCCATAGAGCACGTCCTTCATGGAGTCGTCGACGGGCACCTTGCGGAACTTCTCAAATGCCATGTCCAGCATGCCCTGGCCCTGGAAGGAGAGGCCGAGCATCTTGTTGGTCTCCGCCGACTCGCCTTCCAGCACTTCGGTGCGTTTTTCGGTGACCAGGTAGCGTTTGGAAACCACCACCGCATAGCCGGCCACCAGCATCAGCGCCGGATACGCCATCTTCAGCCAGTAACCGTAGGCGGTGAACAAGTAGATGCCGCCGCCAATGGTGATCGCCAGCAGCACCACCGCGATGATGGCGCTGATCCCGGCCTTCAGGTGCGGGATGCCGAGGGAAACGAACAGGGCGAACAGGATCAGCAGCGCCAGTTCGGCTTTGCCCGCCCACTCGGGGCGGATCAGGTACGAGCCGTTGATCACGTTCTGGATGACGTTGGCGTGAATCGCCATGCCGGGGAACTGCGTACCCACCGGCGAGGTGTAAAGGTCGCCGCCGCCGGTGGCCATCATGCCGATCAGCACGATCTTGCCCGCGAACGCTTCCGGCGGAATCTTCTTGTTGCGCACGTCGGAGAACTTGTAGGCGTTCAGGTTGTGCAGGCTGGCGTAGTCCACCAGCATGCGTCCCTGCGCGTCCACGGGAATGTGGGCGCGCCCCAGCACCAGTTCTTTGCCCGGCGTGTAGCGGTAATCGTCCGACTCCAGGTTGTAGTAAGCGCGCAAGCATTGCAGAGCGAACGACGGGAACAGGCGGCCGTTGAAGTCCATCACCAGCGGCACGGCGCGCTGCACGCCATCGGACGACGGCGTCAGGTTGGCCTCGCCGATCGCCTTCGACACTTTGGCAAACCGGTCCAGCGGCGGAATGAAGTCCTGCGTCGGCGTGACCGAGCCGTCCGACTTGACATTGGCGATGAAGTTCTTGGCCACTTCCTCCGGGATGGGCTTGTCCACCTTGCCCATGGGCCGGCCTTCGGTGAAGTACATGGGCAGCACGATGTTCTGCGCCAGCGCCAGGGAGTCTTCCAGGCGGGCGTCGTTGTCCAGGCGCTTCTCGGCCGAATCGAGAATGCCGACGAACTCCTGCTCGGCGCCGCTCTTGGCCTTCAGCGATGCTTTCACTACCTCGGAGGCGGAGGCGCCGGCCACGCCGCCCTTGCGCGTGGCGTACTCCTCCTTGATCTTGCGCACTTCCTGCAGGCCGGGGTTCAGCTCGGGCTCGCGGAAGAAAATGTCCACCCCGATGACCTTGGCCTGCGCCTCGGCCAGTTGGTCCACCATCTCGGCCATGTAGGAACGCGGCCAGGGCCAGCGCCCGATGGCATTGATGCTGTCGTCATCCACGCCCACCAGCACCACGTTTTCCGCCGTCTTGGCGCCCGCCCGCAGCTTGGCGCGCATGTCGTACAGCTTGCCTTCCAGCCCTTCCGCCCACTGCATCCAGAACACCAGCAGGACCAGAATGCTGACCCCTGCTCCCAGCGCGCAATCCGCCCAATGGAATTTCGGCTTGGCCATTTCCGCTCCGTTGCCACCTGATCTCCGCCCGCGGCCTTGCGCCGCGGCGGGAGGACCGTCCTGATTTACCCTGAGGGTTTCGGCCGGGCCCGGCCCGGCGCTTTTCAGGGACACATCCGCCTGCGAGTACGTGGGAGAGGTGGGCGGATTGTACTGAGGGATTTTGCTCCAAGGCAAGGCTTTTATGGCCCTATGGCAAACCGTTTTTCACCAGCAGGGTCAGGAACTTAACCGCGCCAAGCAGGCTCCACCGGGAATTATTTGCGCTCGGCCACGTCGAGCCGGGCATTGGCGCGTTCCAGCGAATCCAGCGCGCGCTGGTAATCCACCTCGCCGCTGGCGGTGCACAGGCGCTCTTCGGCGCGCTGCTTGGCCTTGCGGGCGCGCTCGATGTCGATGTCGGTGGCGCGCTCGGCGGCTTCGGCCAGGATGGTCACCTTGTCCGGCAGCACCTCGGCGAAGCCCCAGGCGACGGCGATGCGGCGCGTCAGCCGGTCCACCTGGTAAATGATCTCCCCGATTCCGAGCTCGGTGATCAGCGGCGCGTGCCCCGGCAGAATACCCAGGTAGCCGTTCTTGCCCGGGATTTGCACCTCCTCGACCGTATCCTTCTCCACCAGCCGCTCGGGGGTGACGATTTCGAGTTGTAGCGTGTCCGCCATTCGTTATCGGTTCTCGGTTGTCGGTTTTCGGTTGCTAGCAGCCTCCAACTCCAGTATTGCCGCCGCGCTTCTTTGGCAACTGCTCCCGCCTCTCCTAACAACTAGCAACTAACAACTAGCAACTGCTTCTAAGCCACTGCCGCCTTCAACTTCTCGCCCGCCTGCACCACTTCCTCGATGGTGCCCTTCATGTAGAAGGCCTGTTCGGGGATATGGTCGTACTTGCCCTCCAGGATCTCGCGGAAGCCCTTGATCGTGTCCTCGATCTTCACGTACCGGCCCGGCATGCCGGTGAACTGCTCGGCCACGTGGAAGGGCTGCGAGAGGAAGCGCTGCATCTTGCGCGCGCGGGCCACCGTCAGCTTGTCGTCTTCGCTCAACTCGTCGATGCCCAGAATGGCGATGATGTCCTGCAGGTCCTTGTAACGCTGCAACACTTGCTTTACGCCCTGCGCCACCCCGTAGTGGTCCTTGCCCACCACGTGCGGGTCCAGAATGCGCGAGGTGGAAGCCAGCGGGTCCACCGCCGGGTAGATGCCCAGCTCGGTCAAGGCGCGCGAAAGCACCGTGGTGGCGTCCAGGTGGGCGAAGGTGGTGGCCGGGGCGGGATCGGTAAGGTCGTCGGCGGGCACGTAGATGGCCTGCACCGAGGTCACCGAGCCCTTCTTCGTGGACGTGATGCGCTCCTGCAGCTCGCCCATCTCGGTGGCCAGGTTGGGCTGGTATCCCACGGCGGAGGGCATGCGGCCCAGCAGCGTCGATACCTCCGAGCCCGCCTGGGTGAAGCGGAATATGTTGTCGATGAACAGCAGGGTGTCGGCGCCTTCCACGTCGCGGAAGTACTCGGCCACCGTGAGCGAGGTCAGGGCCACGCGCAGGCGCGCCCCGGGCGGCTCCGTCATCTGGCCGTACACCAGCGCCGCCTTGGACTTGGACGGATCGCCGGGCACGATCACCCCCGACTCGGTCATTTCCAGCCACAGGTCGTTGCCCTCGCGGGTGCGCTCGCCGACGCCGGAGAACACCGAGTAGCCGCCGTGCTGGAGGGCGACGTTGTTGATCAGCTCCATGATGATGACGGTCTTGCCCACGCCGGCGCCGCCGAACAAGCCGATCTTCCCGCCCTTGAGGAAAGGCTGGATCAGGTCAATGACCTTCACCCCGGTTTCGAACATCTCCGCCGTGGTGGCCTGCTCTTCGAAGGTCGGCGCCATCCGGTGAATGGGATGGCGTCCGGCGCAGTTGGTCAACGGCCCGCGCTCGTCCACCGGATTGCCGATCACGTTGATCACCCGTCCCAGCGTGCAGCGCCCCACCGGCACCGTGATGGGGCCGCCCTGGTCGATCGCCTTCATCCCCCGCACCATGCCGTCAGTGGGCTGCATGGCCACGCAGCGCACGCGCCCCTCGCCCAGGTGCTGCTCCACTTCCAAGATGACGTTGATCGGCTGCGGCACCTCGAACCCTTCGCTGGTCACGAGCAGCGCCTGGTAGATGGCCGGCAGGTTGGCCGCGCTGAACTGCACGTCCACCGCCGGTCCCGCAATTTGAATGACTGCTCCGATGTTGTCTGCCATAAGAAGCTCTCAGCTATCAGCTTTCAGCCATCAGCTCTTCAGCCGAAGCCCTCGCCGGTCAGGCTGAGAGCTGAGAGCTGAAAGCTACTGGGCGGCTGCCCCGCTCACGATCTCGATAATCTCTTTCGTGATCTTCGCCTGCCGCAGCCGGTTCATGACCAGCGTCAGGTGATCGATCATCTCCTCGGCATTCTTGGTGGCCGCATCCATGGCCGTCATGCGCGCCGCCTGCTCCGCCGCCACCGACTCCAGCAGCGCCCGGTACATCTGCACCGCCACGTACTTGGGCAGCAAGTCGCGGAACAACTCCGCCGGCGATTGCTCGTAGATGTAGTCCACCTGCGCCGTGGCGAAGGCCGCCGCCTGCCGGTCCATCTCCCTGGTGTCGGCCTCCTGCACGGATACGCCCGCCGTCCTGGCCGCTTCCGCGTGCGCTTTCTTCTGCTCCTCGGTCAGCTCCTCGGCCATGCGGATGTCGCGCTCGCCGATTTCCTCGATGGGCAGGATTTGATCGGCCACCAGCCGCTGCGAGATCACCGACTTGAACTCGTTGAACAGCACGTAGACGGCATCCACCTCCGCCAGCGCGTAACGCTCGATCACGCTGTCGGCCAGTTTGCGGGCATACGCAAAATCCAGCTTGCCCACCACCCCCACGTGCTCGCCGACGATCTGCACCCGGCCGGCGCGGCCCGGCTCCTCCGGCTTGGCCGTCGGGAAACGCCGGCGCAGAAAATCGCGTCCCTTGCGCCCCATCGTTTCGATATCGATTTCCTTCTCGGCATTGTTCTGCAGGAAGCGCATGGCGGCTTTCAGGATGTTGGAATTGAAAGCCCCGGCCAGCCCGCGATCGGCGGTGACCACGATCATCAGGATGCGCTGTTCCGGGCGGATGGCCAGCAGCGGATGCCGCGCCTGCCCGGTGTCGGGATCGTACGTCTCGGCGCGCGAGACCAGCGACTTCAGCACGTTCGTCAGCATCTGCCCGTAAGGCCGCGACGACAGCGCGCGGTCCTGCGCCCGCCGCAGCCGCGCCGCCGAGATCATCTTCATCGCCTTGGTGATCTGCCGCGTGTTGCGCACGCTGCGGATCCGCCGCCGGATATCCAGTACGTTAGCCATTAGCTCTTAGCTCTTAGCTCTTAGCCGTCAGCTAAAACCGTGTATCAGGGCACGACTTCAGTCGTGCCGAGAAAGACGAACCCTCACTTGTGTCATTCCGAGGGGACTCGGTAGGTCATGGCTTCAGCCGTGACCGAGGCGCGACGCGCCGAGTCCCCGAGGAACCTGCTGTTCGCTCACAACTCACAACTACTTGCCGGCCTTCGCCGTCTTGCCGCTTCCCTTCGCCAGCGTGCCGTTCAGGATCGTCAGTTGACGCGCCACTTCCAGCACGCCCAACGCCATAGCCAGCGCCACCTTGTCGGCCGCCCGCGGCAGACGCTTGGTGTCTTCGATCAGGGTTTCGATCTCTTCTAATGTCATGGCCGTTCTCCCTTCGGCATTTCAGCCGTCCCTACGGGACTCGGGAACGAGCCGCCCAGTTCCCGGCACTGAAGTGCCGGGCTATTTCCATTCCGTCCCTTGCGGGACGGTCCAGATTTCCGTGGCACCAAAACCTATGGCAGGTGCAACCACCTCCGCGTGGGCCAGAGCCTAAAGCCTAAAGCCTAAAGCCTACTCACGCTTTCGCCACTGCCATTTGGCGCTCGCCGACGAAGCGCTCCTTGCATTCCTTCACCAGCGTGGCCATGTCGCTCTTCATCTGGTCGTCGAGGATCTTCTTTTCCTCGATCATCTTCAGCAGCCCCGGGTTCATGGTGTCGGCATAGGTGTAGAGCTGCATTTCGAAATCGCGCAACTGGTCTACCGCCAGGTCGTCCAAGTGTCCATTCGTGCCGGCGAAAATGATCAGAATCTGCTTGCTGAACGGCAGCGGGCTGTACTGGTCCTGCTTCAGGATTTCGACCAGCCGCTGGCCGCGGTTGAGCTGCGCCTGGGTGGCCTTGTCCAGGTCGCTGCCGAACTGCGCGAATGCCGCCAGTTCGCGGTACTGCGCCAGTTCCAGCTTCAGCGTGCCGGCCACCTGCCGCATGGCCCTGATCTGCGCGCTGCCGCCCACCCGGCTCACCGACAAGCCCACGTTCACCGCCGGCCGGATGCCGGAGTTGAACAGGTCGGTTTCCAGGTAAATCTGCCCGTCGGTAATGGAGATCACGTTGGTCGGAATGTAGGCGGAAACGTCGCCCGCCTGGGTTTCGATCACCGGCAGCGAGGTCAGCGAGCCGCCGCCGTTCTTGTCGCTCAGCTTGGCGGCGCGCTCCAGCAGGCGCGAGTGCAGATAAAACACGTCGCCCGGGTAGGCCTCGCGGCCCGGCGGACGCCGCAACAGCAGCGAGATCTCGCGATACGAGGCGGCGTGCTTGGAAAGGTCGTCGTAGATGGTGAGCGCGTGCCGCTTGCTGTCGCGGAAGTACTCGCCCATGGCGCAGGCGGCGTAGGGCGCGATGTACTGCATGGGGGCGGGCTCCGACGCCGACGCGGCCACCACGATGGTGTATTCCATCGCCCCGTGATTTTCCAGGATTTTGACCACCTGCGCGATGGAGGAGCGCTTCTGCCCGATGGCGCAGTATATGCAGATCAGGTTCTGACCCTTGTTGTTGATGATCGTGTCCAGCGCGATGGCCGTCTTGCCGGTCTGGCGGTCGCCGATGATCAGCTCGCGCTGCCCGCGGCCGATGGGAATCATGGCGTCAATCGCCTTCAGGCCCGTGGCCATGGGCTCGCGCACCGGCCGGCGGTCAATCACTCCCGGCGCCAGCCGTTCCACCGGGTTGTACTGGTCGGCGGCGATCGGCCCCTTGTCGTCGATGGGCTGGCCCAGTGAGTTCACCACGCGCCCCACCAGCCCCTCGCCCACCGGCACGCTGGCAATGCGGCGCGTGCGCTTGACCTCGTCGCCTTCCTTCAGTTCGGTGTACTCGCCCAGCACCACCACACCCACCTGGTCTTCCTCCAGGTTCATGGCGATGCCGGCCACGCCGTGCGGAAACGCCAGCAACTCGCCGGCCATCACCTTGTCCAGGCCATGTACGCGGGCGATACCGTCGCCCAGGCTGATGATGGTGCCGACTTCGTCCACCGCGATGCGCGATTCGTAATTCTCGATCTGCTCGCGAATCAGTTTGGTAATCTCATCTGCTTTAATCTGTGCCATAAAAATCAGCTCTTAGCTCTTAGCGATTAGCTCTTAGCTCGCCTCGCTAAAGCTCGAATCTATGCCTTCCCGTTCCTGTTCCCGAAGACTGCAACCGCCCAGCTTTAGCTAAGAGCTAAAAGCTAATAGCTAAAAGCTTCTATTCGGCCGCCAACTGCTCCTTCATGCGGTGCAACTGCCCGCGCACCGAGCCGTCGTAAATCGTGCTGCCCAGCCTGACCACCGCCCCGCCCAGAATGCCGCGATCGGTGGCGTACCGCGCGCGCACCTTGCGGCCGGTCATCTGCTGGACGCGCGCTTCCAGGGCCAGCTTTTCCTCTTCGGAGAGCTCGCGCGCGCTGGTCACCTCGGCCTCGGCCAATCCCAGGCGCTGGTCCAGTTCGCTCTCCACCTGGCGGGTAATCTCGGCCAACTGCAGGATGCGGTGGTGGTCGATGAGCACGGCGGCGAAGTTCCGCACCGGCTTGCTGGCGTTCTCCCGCGCCACGATCGCGTCCAGCACCTTGCGCTTCTGCTCCGCGGGAATCGCCGGGTTCTCCCAAACCCGCCGCAGCTCCGGGCTGCTGCCCAGCACTTCCACCAGCGTGCGCAACTGCTGCAACACCACGCCCGCTTCCAGCTTCATGTCGAACACCACATCCACGAAGGCGCGGGCGTAACGGTTGGTGACAGCAGCCATCTACTTGTCCCCCTTGCCGGAGCCATTGCCGAGTTGGGTGACGAAGCTTTCCACCAGCGCGCGGTCCGTGGTCGCATCCACCTGGATTCTCTTCTCTGCCAGCGAAACCGCCAGTTCGGCGGCATAGGCCTTCAGGTCACGTTCCGCCAGGCGTGCCGCCGCCTGGATTTCCTGCGCCGCGGCCTCCACGATCTTCCGCCGGTCCGCTTCTGCCGCCAGCCGAATGCGCTTGTCCTCCTGCTCGGCCTCTTCTTCCGCGCTGGCGCGCATGCCGCCGATCTCGGCGTCGAGCTTGGCCAGACGGGTTTCAATCTGCCCCAGCCGCTGGCTGGCTTCTTGGCTGCTGCGCCGCGCCTCCTCCAGCGTCTTCTGAATGTTCTTGGTGCGGCTGCGGAACATCTGCGGCAGCGACGATTTGGAGAACCAGGCAATCGCCCCCGCGATCAGCACGAAGTTGATCGCCATCGCCAGCCAGTAGGCCGATCTGGGGCTGAGACCGGTGAGGTGGGCAATCCAGCGCACCGAAGCCGAATGCTTGAACTCCTCGTTCGCCTCGCCTTCCCCCGCCGCTTCTTTCGACTGCTCCGCCAGCTCGGCCGACATGCTGCTGCTCTCAGCCGCCTCGCCCTTGGCGCCCGCCGCCTCGCCCGGCTTTGCCTCTTTCTCTTTTTCGGCTTGCTTGTTCTCGGGCGCTTGGGGAGCGGGTTTGGCATGCTGCGCCACCGCCATGCCCACCATCAGCAACAGCGCGCTCGCCGCCATGGCCAACCGCTTCCTCACAGGCAACCTCCGGCGGGATGCCGCGCTACCGCCTTCAGAATGGTGCGGATCACCTGGCTGGCCAACTGCTCGGCCTGTGGCTCGAGCCGCGCCTTGGCCGCCGTCAACTCCTGCTCCAGCTTGGCCCGGGCCTCGCCGATCTGCGCCCTGGCCGCGGCGCGCGCTTCCGCCACGGCGGCCGCGCGGGCCTGCAACGCCTCGTGACGCCGCGCCTCCTGCGCCTTGAAGATCGCCAGCTTGGCCTCGCGCAGGCGCTGCTCGTACTCGGCCGTTTTGGCTTCCGCCGCCGCGATGTCGGCGCGCGCTTTCTCCATGGCCCCTTCGCTGCGCGCATAGCGCTCCTGCAGCACCTGTTGCAGCCGCCCGTGCACGATGTAGCGATAGGACACGTACGCCACCACGAACAGGATTATGGTGGGCACAGCCCCGAGGACAAGTTCCCCTAATTTTCGGAGCGTTTCATCCATGGGAACGGATCAAAAACAGCAGCTTTTATGATGGCTTAAGAACACCTGAAACTATCATCCTGCGGGGCCCCTCGTCAACGCGCACCTGCTGCATTCCCGCCCCTTTGCACCCGCCTTCCTGCTGGCCGGAGCGGCCCAAGAATCTTAAGGATTGGCTTGACTTCGCCACGGGGAGGTTTAACATATTGTTATCACCTCCGATCCGATTCAGGATCGAATGGGCCTGAGGTCAAGAAAATGTCACCGCTTCTTGACTCCGGGCCCATTTAATTTCTAGGCAACATGCCACCGGCATCGGCCGCCGGGCGGGTCTGGCAGCGCCCCTCGTCACCCGTATGGGTGACCGATGACGTGTTGCCCCAAGCCGGGTAACCGTCACTGACATGCGTGACTATTGACGTGCCAAAATTGCGGAAACTGACCTACTCGACCACGAACTTCCTCACCTTCCTCACTACGCTCTCCGGCGCCTGCGCTTCCAGCTCCACCATGCCGTCGCGATAATGCCGCGAGTAGACCCGCGCCCCCGCCTCCAGCAGGGCCAGCGCCTTGCCCTCCGACTGCGGCACCCGCAGGCGCACCCGCTGCAGCGGGTCCGCCTCCAGCGCCTGGTCGATTCGATCCAGCAGCGTGCCCAGGCCCTGGCCGCGCAGCGCCGAAACGTGCACCGTGTGCGCATCGTCGCGCAGGCGCTCGCGCTCTTTGGCCGGCAGCAGGTCCACCTTATTGATGACGTGCAGCCGCGGCTTTTTCTCCGTCTCCAGTTCGCAAAGCACCTTCTCTACCTGTGCCTCCTGTTCCTGCCGCAGGTGGCTGGTGCCGTCGGACACCTGCAGGAGCAGCGCCGCCCGCTGCACTTCTTCCAGGGTGGCGCGGAAAGCGGAAACCAGCGTGTGCGGCAGGTTCCGGATGAACCCTACCGTATCGGACAGCAGCAGCTTGCGCCGCGAGGGCAGCGTCACCCCGCGGATGGTGGGGTCCAGCGTGGCGAACATCTTCGACGACGCCAGCACCCCGGCCCGGGTCAGCGCATTGAACAAAGTAGACTTCCCCGCGTTGGTGTAGCCCACCAGCGCCACCGTCGCCACCGGTACCGACTCCCGCCGCTGCCGCTGCTGCGCCCGGATGCGCCGCACGTTCTCCAGTTGCTGCTGCACGTGCCGGATGCGCCGGTAGATTTTGCGCCGGTCGGTCTCCAACTGGGTTTCGCCGGGGCCGCGCGTCCCGATGCCGCCGCCCAACTGCGACATCTCCACCCCTCGCCCCGCCAGCCGCGGCAACAGGTATTGCAGTTGCGCCAGTTCCACCTGCAACTGGCCTTCGCGGGTGCGCGCGTGCCGGGCGAAGATGTCCAGGATGAGCTGGGTGCGGTCCACCACCCGCGTGCCCAGCGCCTTTTCCACGTTGCGCTGCTGCGAGGGCGAGAGGTCGTGGTCGAAGATGATCAGGTCGGCCTCGGCGGAGGCCGCCGCGCCCGCCATCTCCTCCAGCTTGCCGCGCCCGATCAGCGTGGCCGGATCGGGACGCTCACGGTGCTGGAGAAATTCCCCCACCACCGCGCCGCCCGCGCTGCTGGCCAGGTCCCGCAGTTCGGCCAGGGATTCTTCGGCGCTGAATTGCGGCTCGCGCGATGCCCTGGAGGGCGCCGGTGCGGCGGCTTCCCGGGCGGCGCGCGCCGCCGGCGGAACCGGTTCGCAGCGCCGGCCTGCACGCTGCTGGTATTCCAGCCCCACCAGGAACACGCGTTCTCCGCCGTCCGGGCGCACACCGGCGCGCGACGGCCGTCTGGAACTGCGCTGAAGACCGGAACCGCGCAAGCGGAGCTGTTACCCTTCTGTGCCCGACGGCGTGGACACCGGCTGCACAGCCGGCTGCGGGGCTGCCGGAGCGACCGCTGGCGGCCGCACCTCATGCGGCCGTCCCTCCGCCGGATGCGCTCCCTTGGCCATCACCACCGTGGAAATGGCGTGCTTGAAGATGAGCTGTTCCTGGTTGTTGGTTTCCAGCACCACCGAGTACTTGTCGAAGGACCGGATGCGGCCCGTCAGCTTCACCCCGCTCAGCAGGTAGATGGTGATCGTCGCCTTGTCTTTGCGCGCGGTGTTGAGGAACGAATCCTGGATGTTCTGCGCCGGCTTTTCCATCTGCCGATCTCCTTGTTGTAGAACGCCCATGTACCCCTGGGTGCCGCACATCTGCCCGCATTTGGCAGATGTGGGCCCGCGAACCACCGGGGTCTCGCGCCCGGAATAAAACGCGGCCCAACCAGCACTTTACAATACGGCGTCAGCCCGCGCTTTTCAACTCGGTTGTGCCGCGGGCGCCCTCGCCCGCGCCTCCCGGCGCTCGCTCCCTGCTGCGCCCGGGGCGTGGCCTTTGTGTGTACTTCGTGCCCTTCGTGTGAACCGTGCGGGGATGTCTGTCAATCCGCGGCTAATTCTTCCCGTCCGCTGGCCACCGGGCGCTGACCACCGGCCAGCTTCGCCGGCCCGATCATCGCCTCCACGTGCGCCCGGTAACGCCGCCAGGCGCGGCGCAGACGCGGTTCTTCTTCCGATCCGCGCACCGCGAACGCCGCCATGGCGCAGTACGCCATCCGGAAGGTGCTGTAGGCCAGCAGATACGCGGGCAGCCGCGGCCGCGGATCGTCGCCGCTGCGCCTGCCATATCGCTCCAGGAAGTACTGCCCCGCGTCGCGCGTCATTTCCCATTCCACCATGGCGCCGGCCAGGTCCCAGGCGATATCGGTCACGCCGGGAAAGAAGTGATCGTCGCCGTGGCTGACGCCGTCGCTCTTCAACACTCCCTCGGCCGTGGCCAGCCACTCCTGCGGCAGCATGCGGCCGTCGGCGACAATGGGCCGCGCCACCGCCAGCGCGCTCGTCCCCGCGTCCGGTTGTACCCCGAATTCTTCGCCCACGTTGAAGCGCAGCATCTGCTCGAGTTCCGGCCCCGGCGCAGCCGGCGCGGCAAACTCGGCGGCGCGGAACACGCAGTAATCGGCCAGGCGCTCCAGCACCGCCGGCGACACATCGGCTTCGCTCATCGGCCGCCCCCGCAGCACCGGATATTCGGCAAAGCCGCACGCAAGTTGCTCCAGCCGCGGGCCGAAGCCGCCGCCGGCCAGCCGGCGTGCGCGTTCCGCGGTTTCGACGCCGAACCTCCCCAAGCCCTCGAATTTGTACAGCCGCGCGCCGTCGGCGGAGAGAAACTTCAGCCGCTCCATCTGCACCCACGACGCCGGCCACTGCGCCTCCGCGCCGTAGAAGTAGCGCCGCCACGCCCCGCCGCCGACGTAAATCTTCGCCTCTGGCGGGACATAAGCGGTCGGCCCCGAATACAGGCAACGAAACGCGCGCCAGCGGACGCCCGCCTCGCGCGCCACCAGCAGGTCGGGATCGGCGTGCCGGCTGCACAGGAAGGTGATGCGCCGGCGCTCCACCCCCGCCCGCAACAGGGCGTCCCCTACGGAAAGAAACGACGACCCGCTGATCCCCGGCCCTTCGTCCACCACCAGGAAATCGGCGTTGTGGGCGCGCTGCCGGTCAATCCAGCTCAATTGTTCGGAGTTGAACTCGCAGCGGCGGTCGAAGGGATGGCCGGTGGGACGCGCCGTGATCCGCCGCGCCCGCAGGCCGCGCCGCGCCAGCGCCGCCGTCACCACTGCGCTCAGCGTCGCCCCGATGCTGCGGATGCCCACCACCGCCGCCTGCGCTCCCGCCAGCGGCGCCTGTTGCGACAGCTCCGCAAAATCCAGCGGGTGCAGCGCGTAATAGGCGAAGCCTTCCGACGTCGGCAGGTCGAGCCAGTCGGGAACTTCGATCTCTTCCAGCGCGCGCGCCCACTCCTGCGCCGCGCCGGACGGGTGCCCCACCCTTGTCTCGCCCGCAGGCGAGACAGGGTGGGAAAGTTCACCATCCAGCAGGGCCGCCGCCACCTGGTCGGTTAGGCCCGCCAAGCGCGCGGCCTGCGGCGAAGCGGCGTCGGCCAGCGCACATTCCAGTTCGCCGGCGCGCAGCAGCGCATTCGTCAAGGCATCGCGCCCCGGCGAAATACCCAGCCCGCGCAGGGCCGAGGCCAGCCCTTGCAGCACGCTCCGCCCCGCGACGCGGCTTCGCCCGTCGCGGAACACCCACATGTTGCACGAGTTGTCGGAGGGCATCAGGCGACTCTCTTGCTCTTGCCGCCCCTGGAGCCGCGCTCCGAGCGGGAGACGTCGCCGTCCTTGTCGATGAAGTATAGAAAGCGGTTATCGCGGTCAATCGCGTGCGCCACCAGCACCCGGCCGTCCCCTTCTCCCGATTTCGGCTTCTGGCACACGTTTCCCTGGCCGTCGATGTAGTAAAGATATTTCTTGTAGTCGCGCTCCAGGTTCAGCTTCTTTACTTTTTCCGCCATAATGACTCCCGCCCGATTGGATTCCCAATCACATCACTCCGATGCCTGCGGGATTCGTTGTTCGTTGCTCGTTTTTCGGTGCTCGC
>Ga0315268_10004142_pt1 | contig 15821 bp, 10 predicted proteins | sample C1_top_MG_FD_204535 | JGI IMG/M metagenome (GOLD analysis project Ga0315268, IMG submission 204535) | Sediment microbial communities from Yellowstone Lake, YNP, Wyoming, USA - C1_top | ecosystem: Environmental > Aquatic > Freshwater > Lake > Sediment | place: USA: Wyoming | collected 2017-08-01
CCAACTTTTCAAGAATCGCTCTTAACTTAATCAGGAGAGACATTTATTCAAAGGGTGAAAAAAAAATTTAAAATGAGCAGTAATCGCAGTAAGCAACGGTAGAGTATCCCGTCTCTTGATGTATGTATATATATATCATTACAGGTAGAAACATACAGCAAAACTAATCCGACTTCGCACATTTTCTTCTGGCACAAAGCGCACATCTTCTCCTGATCATACCTGAGAGTAAGGGGAAATTCACCAGCATAATTTTTAATATAACCTTAAATATTATACAATAATATGTTATACAGCCTTATAATGTAAATATTATACAGACTTATAATGTAACCTTTGGTAAAAAAATCTTACACGCTTCCTCCATTAATCTATCACACTTATCCATGCCATTTTGGGGAAGCAACTGTAAAAGGCATGGCAATCATCATAAATAGGGAGGTGAGGGGTTCCGGCTAACTAATTGTGTTAAGTGCGTTAAGTGTTTTAATGTTCTAGAGGTATTTGTTTTTTCGGTGTAGGCTTTTGTATGATGAGTTTACCAGTAACTTTCAATGACTTTTTTAATGATCTCTAATTATGTATTTGTATTTTTAAGGTTTAAGGGAGTATGACATGAATTCAATGAAAAAAAATTGCTTAGTTTTTGGCCTGTCACTTTTACTGTTTGTAGCTTTTACCACCGCAGCCAGTGCCCAGTTTTTGTATCCCCCCCCCCCAGTCCCCTTTTATGGATATAACACACTGCCCCCTGGTTTTGGATATTTTCCGCCAGCAACAACTTCTATTCCTCCTTTTCTTCCTACAGGCACTGGAGTGCCTTATCGTAGTGCCAATGTCTTATCGACAACTACGTTGCTCCTTTTAGGACTTTTGCCCACGACAACCACCGCTACTACCCTACTACCTACTACCACAGTTCTTCCTACGACGACTACTACCCTTGGGCTCACAACAGCTTTGCTGCTGGGCGGAGTCAACACTACAACACTGCTGCTCCTTGGTATATAAGATTATAAAATAGGAAAGTTTATTTTCACTCTATCGCCTTTTCGGGTTTTATCCAAAAGACCCGGAAAGGCGAATTTTATTTTTTATCCCATTATCAGCCATCCCTGCGCCGATCAGAAGAGAAGGGCAGGAAATCGCTTCCGTTTTTCCTCCGCCATTATGAGACATTGATTACCTTATAAGACATCGATTACCTTTATTGCAAAATCTCCGTATAAAGAAAGGGATACACGAGCTATGCAGATTTACCGTAATCAGAGGAGACAGGTAAGATTTTTTCTTTGGAGCAAGACCCTTGCTATGTTCAGCGGGAGTATGGCCATAGTCATAGCTAAAGTCATAGTCATAGCTATAGCTATAACGGCTATAGGAGGAGAGATCCCAATTGCAAATGCCGCCAATCCAAACTCTGTGACGGCAGGCTCTATGGCTCCGGTCTCTGCGGTTCAGGACGCTGCGCCCCCTGATTCTGGGACTCCAGGCTCTGCGGTTCCAGACGTTACGACTCCAGGCTCTGCAGCTCAAAACGCACCAGCTCAAAACGCACCAACTTTAAACGTTGCGATTCCAAACTCTCCAAACTCTGTAACTCCAGACTCTGTAACTTCAGACTCTGTAACTTCAGACTCTGTGCCTCCCACCAATGTCTTGCTGATTACCATTGATACGCTCAGGGCAGATCATCTGGGATGCTATGGGTATAAGGGCATAAAAACTCCCAACATCGATGCCCTGGCCCGGCAAGGGGTTTTATTCCAGCAAGCCTATACGCCGGTGCCGGTCACTTTTCCCTCGCATGTTTCCATCCTCACCGGAACGTATCCTCCGTTTCATGGGGTGCGCAATAATGGGAACTTTATCCTGAGCAATAAGGCAGTGACTCTGGCCGAGATTCTGGCAGATCACGGATACAGGACTGCGGCTTTCATCGGGGCCTATGTTCTGGACTCATATTATGGGTTAGATCAGGGATTTCAAAGGTACAACGATGACTTTTCCGAAGGGGCAGACAATAGTAATCAATTATTTCAGGAAAGAAACGCTGAACAGGTAACCCAGGCTGCGTTGAAATGGCTGGGAAAACACGGCAAGTCCCGCTTTTTTATCTGGCTCCACTATTTCGATCCTCATGCGCCTTACGCTCCACCTTCTCCCTTTCTGGAAGAATATCGACAAAACCCCTATGATGGGGAAATCGCTTATACTGATCACTGGCTGGGAGTTTTGTTTCGTAAGCTGGAGGAATGGCAGATCGATGGCAATACACTGATCATCCTCTGTGCAGATCATGGTGAAAGCCTGGGAGAACATGGAGAAGGAACTCATGGAATATTCATTTACGACTCCACCCTGCGGGTTCCTCTGATTATGAAAGGCAAGGCACTTCTTTCTCCTGAAACAGTTTCCTCTCCGAAAACAGTTACCTCTTTGGAAACAGCCGCCTCCCTGAAAAAAATCACTTCTCCAAAAACAGGTACCTCTTTGAAAACCGCCACCTCTCCGGAAACAGTTCCGGAAACAGTTTCGAAACTGGTTCGAACCTTGGACATTGTACCCACTGTTTTAGAGGTACTTGGAATCAACTACCAGGGGCCGATGGAGGGGAAGAGCCTCCTTAATTTGATCAATGGTCAGCCGGACGACGAGGAGCGGGTCTTATATTGCGAATCGTATTTGCCCTACTATAACCACGGATGGAGTCCACTGGTAGGGCTTCGCACTTCTGACTGGAAGTATATCAGGGCACCGAAATCTGAATTATATGACCTGACGAAAGACCCGATAGAGGAGAAGAATCAAATAAAGACGTTAAGTCAAACAGAGAAACAGCACCAACCGGAGACACAAAATCAAACGGAGACACAAAATCGAATAGAGAATCAGAGCAAAACTGATAAGCAGAATCAAACGAATACGCAGAATAAACAGAATCAAACGAATACGCAGAATCCAACCCAGGATTTCCAGGCCATTAAGGATCAGATGGAGAAAAAACTTCAGGCACTTCTTTCCTCGATAACCCCTCCCAAGTCGCAAAGCGTTACCAGTGCCATGCCGGACCAGGACCACCTGGATAGATTAATGAGCCTTGGGTATATCCGCACTGCCTCGCCCAAGATGCAAAATAAGGGGTCTTCGAATGGCCTTTTGTCAGATCCAAAGGACAAGATCGGTCTTTTGGATTACTTAAACCAGGGTATGGGATTTTTGGATGCACAAGATCCCAATCGGGCCATTGCGGAGTTTACCGCTTTGCTTAAGCAGGATCAGGGAAATGTTTTCGCTCACCTCATCCTTGGCTCAACCTATCATAAAAAAAAATTATATGACCTGGCATTAGAGGAATTTCAAAAAGTAGTTCAGCTCGATGATGCCTATATGGATGTTCATTGCCGCATGGCCTCTGTTTATCAAACAAAGGAATTGTATGATAAGGCCATTGAGGAATACAAGCGGGCTATTCACAACCATCCCCGGTGTGCGGAAAATTATAATCTTCTGGCCACTACCTATATCAGCCTGCGGCAATACGACGAGGCTATCGAGCAGTTGAAGGAATGCCTCAAATTAAAGCCGGAATTCGTTCGCGCCCATAACAACCTTGGCCTTGCCTACGGAAAGAAAAAAAACTATGCCCTGTCCATAGAGGAATTTCAAAATGCCGTGAGTGAAAACCCTTCGATTGCGGAAATTTATAATAATATGGGTTGTGTATATCTGGAGGTGGGGATACTACTCAAGCAGAAGGACAATATTCCTCAGTTCCCCATTTCCCCCCAGGAGATGGAAAAGATTTATGGGCAAATTCCAACGTTGAAAGATAATCTGGCCGTTGCCTTTGATCTGGCCCAGAAGGCTTTCGAAAAGTCGTTGCAGATTGACGCTCGATACAAGGATGCCAGAATCAATCTGGGAATAGCCTATTTGAATGCCGGATCTCTTGAAAAGGCAGTGGCGGAGTATCAAAAGATCCTGGCTGATGACCCTGCGGATATTCAATCCCGTTTGAATCTGGCGGCTGTGTATTTGCAGGGAGGATCGATTGAACAGGGAAAGAAAGGCTTCCAGGATGTTCTTCAGTTGGACCCTAACAATATAATGGCCCATTACTACCTTGGGTCAGTGTATTTACAAATGGGGCAAATGGAAAAAGCTACGGCAGAATACCGCCGGATGACCCAGATCCAGCCCCGGAATCCTGATGCGCATTTTTACCTGGGAGAGGCCTATCGAGCCAATGGGCAAACCAGGCAGGCCATCGAGGAGTATCGAAAATCCCTGGAGCAAAACCCTCACCATATCAGAGCGCAAAAGAGCCTTTCTCTTTTAAACTCTTCTGAGGATGCCGGGAAAAAGTAGTTACGCACACGGTATTCAAGATCATATAGATCTCCAGGTAAATAGTTGCAGGACAAAAGAAGTCTTCTTGGAAGAAACCCTTTTGAAAAAGGGTTTCTTCCATCTTCCCAAAACTTTTAATATCTTACTGCAACTTAATTTCTAGAAATCTATAGTGGTTCAAAAGGCGTGTATGCTGCAAGCACGGAGGCGGTCGGTGACCCCATTATACATATGTGCTTTATACCCGGCTGATGAGAAAACGTCAGCCGGGTATTTTTTTAGAGGAATAGAGTGTGAAATGGTTCCTGTGAAATAATTTTCCTACTAAGGAAAGCATAATATATTCATAACATTAGAAGTATAACAATAATAAAGTATGAAATTAATTTCACATAATGTTAAACTAATAATAATTTGTTATGATTAGATAAATTTAATTGACATAAGATTGCATGTAACTTTATCATGGCATGATATTTGTAGATCTTCTATATTATTCATACCTATTACGGTTTGCAGTTGTGTATGCTACAGATAGAGCAGGCACAAAAGGCACACACCCGTTGCCCGTTATCCGTTAAGGACTTAACGGTCAACGGATAACGGCCTTTGCCTCTTTGTGCCTTTGCCCCTTTGTGCCTCTCCTTTGTGCCTACCTGAGATCTGTAGTTCATCCAAGTGAAAACCGCTATATTATCCATGCCTGGCTCAGTTTACAATGATGACAGGGAAATTTTTAATGGATTTTTTCACTATAAAACAGGTAAGCAGAATAAGCAAAGGTAAACAATGGACACAACGGTTGCGGCCGCAGTGGTGGCCGTTGCATTGGCTTCAGCTAAAGATGTGACCAGCCAGGCATTAAAGGACGGCTACGCAGGTCTGAAGGCACTGATTATTCGCAAGCTTGGTAAGAAAGCTAAAGGGGTCACATCTGCTCTGGATCAGGTAGAGAAGATGCCTGACTCAAAGGTCTTGCAGAATCAGTTAAAAGGCAGGTTGACTCGATCCGGTGTGGATCAGGACCCGGAAGTTGCGGAGCAAGCCAGGACGCTGTTCGGCCTCTTGAAGCAGGGGGGTATCCTGGTTCCCGTTCGGGGTAACATTATCATTGCCGGGGACCAGAGTGCAGTTTCCGTGGGGGATGGAAATATAACTTTGAGCAGCCAGGCGCAAGTTTATGGCGATGTGAGAGCAGGCGGCAGCACACCGCTTAATTATGGCGACGTGAAAACAGGCGGCAGCACACCGGTTAATACGCAGGAGGGAAGGTCTAGTAAGGGGGGAGCAGGGAGCGATGAAGGAGCAGGTGAGTGATGAGTATGATAAACGTCTGAAGCAACTTCGCCAGGCTTATGAAAATGGTATTCTGGACGAGGATACCTACCAGATATCTGTAGCAGCGCTCAGTGCCCAGGCAAAAAGCTGGGGCCAGGTCGCAGGATCCGGCATTATGGCCAGGGATCAGGGTGCGGTTTCGGTGGGGAAGAAGAATATAACCCTGAGCGATAATGCCCAGATCCACGGCAATGTCTACTTCGGTCCGGAGCCGAAAAGCCTTGGCGAGGCCAAAGTCATTTACTGCCACGTCATGGCCCACGCCTGCAAGCACTTGCCCCTGCGCGGCGTGGACGTGGGCACATCTGATCCGACCTCTGGCCACAAACCCCTCTGTCTGGCCAACGTCTATGTGGACCTGAACACGACAACCAGGGTGCCGGTGACTGAAGCCGAAAAGAAAGAACAAAAGAGTAAGGGGTCCCTCTTAGAGGATCAGAATACCCGACCTATGTCCGCTCTGGATGCAGCCATCGAAAATCGCCGTCTGGTGCTTTTGGGTGATCCTGGCAGCGGCAAGTCCACCTTTGTCAATTACCTGGCTTACTGCCTGGCCACTCATATCCTTGAACCGAATGGAGAGTGGCTCGACCATCACTTGCCCGGATGGCCTGAAAAAGAATTTTTGCCTGTCGTAGTTATCTTGCGCGATTTTGTCCATAGCCTGTCCGATACTCTTTCAGGCCGGGCTGAGCCGAGTCATCTGTGGAATTTCATCAGAGAAAGGCTTAAAGCGCAGAACCTGACTTTTACTGTTGACCTTATCGAGCAGGCCCTTGAGGATGGCCGGGTGTTGATCCTGCTTGACGGGCTTGATGAGGTGCCAAGTTGCGGCCAGCGTCTTTTTGTACGCGATGCCGTAACTGCCTTTGCCGATCGCTACTGGAGAAGCCGCTTTTTGATCACCTGCCGGGTTCTTTCATATCAGCCGCCAGCCACTCCCGATGCCCTTGATCTTCGCCTGCCTCTGTCTGTCTTTCCCACCTTTGAGCTTGCTTCCTTCGATCAGGAAAAGATTGACCGCTTCATTAGAGCCTGGTATGACGAGCTGTCGGCAAATGCTGTAGTGTGCCGGGAGGATGCCGCCGTACTGGCCAAGCAACTCCGGTTTGCCGTGAGCCGTCCCGATCTTCGGCGGCTTTCCCCCAATCCACTGCTTTTGACCGTGATGGCGCTGGTACATACTCATGAGGGTCGTCTGCCTGATACGCGGGCGTTGCTGTATGAAAAAACCGTGGACATCCTCCTCTGGCGCTGGGAGCAGCTCAAAGCCAGCGGCTATGGAAAAGATCCCCGCTTAAGGCAGCTCCTTCTGGAAGCAGGCCGCAGTGACGTGGATTTAAAACGCACTCTGGGACAGTTAGCTTTCAAGGCACACGACCGGACATCCAGAGAAGAGCGGGACCAGAATAAATTGACCGATATCAGTGCCTGGGAGTTACAAAGATCACTGGCTGGCCTCAAAAGTGATGATCACAACTGGGCACGCCAGGCAATAGAGGTAATGAAGCTGCGGACAGGACTGCTGCTTGAGCGGTCACCGGATGTATTCACCTTTCCGCACCGCACCTTTCAAGAGTATCTGGCCGGAGCGCATCTTGCTTCTCAGGCTGACTTTGCCAAAAGTGCGGCCAGGCTGGCCGATCAAGGCAGTCTGTGGAGAGAAGTGGTCCTGTTGGCCGTAGGTAAACTGGTCCATGTGTCAGGAGAAGTAGACAGGCCGCTTGCCCTGGTGGCCGAGCTTTGCCCAAAGCAGGCTGGCAATGACGAAGGCACCTGGCGAAAGGTATGGCTGGCCATGGACGCATTGCTTGAAGTCGGCGTCAACCGGGCATCAGATCGCAAGCTGGGGCAGGAGCTGCTGGAGAGGGGGCGTGAGCGAATGGCCGACCTTCTGAATAAGGGCAGGCTGTCTGCACGCGAGCGCGCAGATATCGGCGACAGTCTGGGCCGCCTGGGTGATCCACGGGTTGAGGAGGGCAATCTTAAAACCGGGCCTATGATCTGCATATCGGGCGGCAGTTTCTGGATGGGTGCACAGAAAAACAGTCCGACGGAGCAAAACTTTGATCAGGATGCTTATGATGACGAATCGCCGGTCCATCCGGTGGATCTGTCTCCTTACCGCATCAGCAAATACCCGATCACGGTTGGGCAATATCAACGGTTTATTGAAGACAGGGGGTATCAAAATAAATGCTACTGGGAAGCAGGCGGTTTTGGCCAGTTCAATGAGCCGTATGAATGGTCAAACCAGCAGCCATACTCTTCCTGCCCGGTAAGATATGTCAGTTGGTATGAGGCTGCCGCCTATGCGTGCTGGGCCGGAGGCAGGCTGCCTTCTGAGGCCGAATGGGAGCGCGCAGCCCGCGGCCCTGGCAGGGAACATCAAAAGTACCCCTGGGGCAATGCGGACCCCTCGCCTGAGACTGCCAATTTCAGAGGCAGCGAAATAAAAAAAGCCGCGCCTGTGGGGATCTTCCCCAGAGGCTGCTCACCTGAAGGTGTATTCGATCTGGCTGGTAATGTCTGGGAATGGTGCGGGGATTGGTACAGTGAGGGATATTATCAGCTTTGCAGCCAACAGGGGATCGTGAAAGATCCCCGCTGGTGGACGGAAAAGGGTGAAGGCCGCGTCGTTCGCGGAGGCTCGTTTCTCGACGGCCTTAACGATCTGCGCTGCCCTGCCCGCCTCAGGTACTTTCCGCTTAACCGGGTCAACAACCTGGGCTTCCGCGTGGTTTGCGACCTGTCCTCTCATCTATCCTCTCATCAGGGTCACGATTCAATGAAGGGTAGCCGCTTGCGGCCTGCCGGACGGAAAAGAGGCGGGTAAGTCTATAGCGGCTTAATTCATAATTCCCGAGGTTCAGTGTTTCTTCGGCTTTAAAACCTCCTGGATGTTCTTGTCCAACTCAGATTCCCACGTGTGCTGCGTCTCTTTAACAGTTCCATGTTTCGTTTGTTCATCGTAAACCTTCTGAACTTTTTCCCACGTTTTTACACCCTTGGAGTACTCTTTCTTTAATGCTTTCAGTTCGTTATCGAGAACCTTCTTCGCCATACTGACTGCTCTCTTTTTGCTGGCCTTTTGTTCCTTCTCTCCCTCTCCCTTACCGCAGTAAGCCTCCTCTTGTTTAAATCCACTGACGATCCCCCGTAATGCTTCTTGCGTTTGTTCTGCAATCGTTTTGGTGATATCAAAATGGGTTTGTTCATGTGATAAAAGACGTTGACTATTGGCTGGAATTGATTTCTCAACACATTTTTCCACAAGTTTTTTGCTGCATTCATCCTTCGATGTTAGGGTAACTTCCTCACCCTCCATATTCGCCGTCCAGACAAGAGTTTTTTGTGATGCCTCTTTACATTTAGGGACAAAAACGTCCTTACACTCGCCTTTTGAGTTGATGGTGAGTTCTTCTCCATCCGGCATATTCGCCGTCCAGGCAAGAGTTTTTTGTGATGCCTCTTTACATTTAGGGACAAGAACTTCCTTACACTCGCTTTTTGAGTTGATGGTGAGTTCTTCTTTATCAGCCAGCGTAAAAGTTACGGAAGATTCTCCCTCCTTGAAGTGTTTCTCGCATTGTTTTTGAGATGCTTTGCAATCTTTATCAATCTGCTTATACCCTTTGGCAAAGGAAGTTTCACACTCCTTCATGTTTTTCTGGCAGCTTTTATCAATTTGCTTATATTCTTTGGCAAAGGAAGTTTTACACTTGGTCACAGCGTCTTTCACGAGGTTTTTGCTGCATCTTTCTTCGGCTGCACCCGGTTCCGTAAGCCAAGGCTTCTTCCAGGACTCTTCCTGCCACATATAAGGCCTGACTTTTATGGCCTCCGGATCAATTTTTATATTGACCTTAAAGAGATGTCCAGTTATCTTACCTTGCTTAGTTTCGCTGATGATGCATTCTTCTCCGGTATCAGCCGCTTCAAGATTGTCAGGAATTACACTTTTGAATTCTGGATCGTGAAAATCGGACTTGGTTCCTGCGTCGTATGGGCTATTTCCAGGTACTTTCTTCCTTTTAAAATCATCCCATGTAAGCGCGCGATAGTCAATCTTGTCGCACTGAATCATCGGCTGCGTGGCTGAAGCAAAGGACCGCACCACAGGTTGGTTAGTGTATGGAGGAACCATTTCCCGAAAAAGAGAAGTAGATGCCTGTCCAACTACCGGCTGGTGGTATGGTGATTGCCTCTGTTGCAATACATGGGTCAACTCATGGGCCAGCAGACGCCGTCCATCGGCTGAACTCGGCTCATATTGTCCAGCTCCAAACGTGATGTCCTGGCCGAGAGTAAAGGCTCTGGCATTAAGTGTCCGGGCTGTTTCGGCAGCACGGCTGTCAGTATGAATCCGTACCTGAGAGAACTCAGTGCCCAATCGGGGTTCGAAGAAAGCGCGCTCTGACTGAGACAATGACTGACCTGTGCCCCGTAAAGCTGAAATCCGATCTTGAAGGTCCGTAGGAACAGGAGTATACTGACCTGCAATGGGCTTAGTTTGAAGCGTCTCTTCCTTTTTTTTCTCAGAGGGGAGAACCCGCCTTTGAACTAAAGGTGTAATTTGGTTAACCAGTGGCTTAGGCTGCAGGACCTCTTCCTCTTCTTTCATTGGCTGGCGTTGAAGCTCTTCCTCACACCCCGTACATATCCGTTGGATAAACGCAGGGCGGACTGGATTGACAATTCTCCCCGCCACCGATCCCTGCTCTGGCATTCGCATTACCTGCTCTGCCACCTGGTCGGCTTCCTGCTCGTATATGTCCCCTGGCGTGTTTACCACTAATTTCGGCTGAATCCTTACCGAAGACAAAGTATGTAAGGCATGTGAAGTAAACCGGTTCCCATGATTTTTTTCCATAAACGAAACAGCACAGGTCTCTTTACCCAGAGCCTTTGCCCGTGATAAGGCTTGTGAAACAATTTCAGAGGCTGGGTGAGGGCTTCTCAACATGCCGCACACACCGCATGATCCACAGGAGGACGACTCTTTTCTTTGATGCAAACTATTACTCGATGATTGAGTATCATGGTTACAAGTACTTTTCCCCCCATCCAAGGCTTCTTTGTTATTTTTAGACCTTATTAATCCCTTCTTGTCCATAGGCTTAACACTCCTCCTCTATCTTAACTTGACATTGATACTTGGATACTGATACTTGTCCAACATAAAATTCAAATCCGAGAAAGCTTGTATGAGGTCTCTCGAAAGTTGCTACAATATATTGTAGTTCTGTTTTCAGTTTCACCGGTTAAAAAGAATTCTTTGCTCTGGCCCGGTGAGGGTTAAACTGGAAGCTCAGACCAGGCACTCCTGTAGGTAAATCGCGGTTCTGCAACTGTCCAATCAGGAAATTGCGTGATTCAGGGTTGGATAGTATACCCGCAAGTCCTGCGCACGCCAAAACCGACGATACTGTTACTACTACTACCCTTTCTCTTGTTCCTATGGATCTAATCTTGCCCCTGCAAATCGGACCATGAGGGCATTCAGGGTTTAAAATCGACACTTTTTGTTGTCTTATCAACAACATATCCTGGTCTAACCCCGCACATTCGAACTACATAGTTAACCGCGGGCTTAGCGGTGCTCGAAGATGGCATATGACAAAAGGATATTCTCAACAACTTCGGGCACTCTCAATAAATACAGGGCATCACTGACTATTAACTGGTTACTGCTCACACTTTAGGGAGATGATCTCCCCTGTTTCGGCGGATATGACAATATGGGGTCCGCCACCCACCATGCCTGGGTCTTTAAGTATATAGTCAACATACCACTTAGAATCTTTTAATGTAGCCCTCACTTCATAAATTGATAGATCCCGATAGATTTTGGCGGCATTTTCATGTGCAATGCCTATGGCTTCCTCTTTGCTAATCATAAACTGAATCTCCTTAACTTTTTCGCTTTGCTGTCTGTTATTCCATTGATAACACGTTCTACTCATCAAGGTGACAATGGCGATACCTAAAAAGACAATAAAAAATCTCCTACACCTCATCATATAAACCGTTCAATGGCGACTGAGGGGCGATTCCTCCTCCAGCACCCGGTAGTCCACGGTTTCCGGCCAGATGTGTGCGGCGAGGTCCGTCGGAGTGAGTCGAGGTATTCGCTAATGCAGGAAATGCTCCGATCATTAATATAGGGACGCCGTTAGTATTTGCCCAGTTTTGATCCGCAGTACTAAAAAATGGTGCTCCCCAGCAAGCGCCAACATTGGGATGGGTATGGTAGCCTCCAACCACGATTGAGTCCGCCACCAGGGTTGGATTGGAAAGGGGCAAATTCGCCTGCCCACCTCTGACAACCGCGAGGGTAGTCAAATTCCCGGTGATTAAATTCATATAGATAAATCCACCCTCTTCATGAGCCGCTCCTCCTGCTGGCGGCGCTCCTGCTGGCGGATTACAGGGATTTCCCGCAAGCGCAGGAGCCGGATCATGTGCAGGCCAGATGGTAACTGCCGGACTAGAAGCTGCCCACGCTGCATTCATGGCCACACGAACATTCCTGTTCTGCAGCATTTGGCTGCCGCTTGGCGTCATTTTTCCTAACAGTTCAATGCATTTGGCAAAATCATCCCATGTCAGTAATGCCTGTATTCTCCTTAAAAAGGCATGATCTTGCAGTACTATCAACCTCTGAATCATGGTCCCCGCCTGAATAGCGTTTTTGTAATCCACATAGGTCTTGTTACTGGCATTTACCAGGAGTTCAAGGTTGGTTTTTAACTGAAATTCGTGAGCAAGAGTACCAAGGTTGCCGGGTCTAAGGTAATTGGCCTCTGCGATGATTTCACGTCCAATCTTTTCTCCTGTTCCGCCGCCGATTTTGCCATCCCGGGCTAATCCATATTGAGCCTGGTACTGCACCACAGCCAGGATGAAATCCTGGTCGATCACTGCCGGATTCGGACTCAAGCCTAATATATCGCGGATTAGGGCAATTTCCTTGGCATCCTTGTGCCTTGCCTGATTATAGGTAATCGCTGCTTGAATTTCGGCAGCGGATAAATTGTGTACCGCCCGGTTCGGGGTAGTCGGAGGAACTACTAAGTCACACTGAACACAATCGACAGTGGACTGCTGGACAACATGAGTGAGTTCATGAGCCATCAAGCTCTTGTCTTGTTCACTCTCTCCCCTACCTAACCAGATATGATTTCCATACGTAAATGCCCTGGCATTCAACTCGGATGCATTCTGCTGGGCAGCACTGTCCTTATGGATTGTCACTCCACTGAAGTCCACACCAAACCTGGATTCCATGAACCCCCGCACCTCATGCGACAGGTTGTCCCCACCGCTGTAGCTCAAACTTACATTCCCATGCCCTGCATTTGCCTCACCCTGCGCCACCCTCTGGATACTCAATCTGATTCTTTTTTCCGCAGATGGGGCAGACATGCTCACTACTTTTGCTGCTACACTGTCCGCCTCCTGCTCGTAAATATCATTGGCTGAACCTACGGTCAGTTTTGCCTGTATACCTTTTTCCTCCTCCTCCTCCTCTTCTCCTTTGCCCGCACAACTCGGGCAGGAGCCACCACAGGCACATTTGCGCTGGATGGCAGGTCCCCTCTGAACGGCAGGGATTCCCGGTTCCGTGGAGGATCGAAGCCCTTGCCCTGAACCTTTCTGTGAGGGTATCTCACCTGGTAAGCCTTGTTTACTGCCATTTGTAAGGGGTTTATTCTCCTGCGATGCCTTATGGCTCAAAGTCTGAAGGGCTGGGTGGTTTACAGCCTGTACGGTAAATTGATTTCCATGATTCCTCTGCATAAACGAAACAGCACAGGTCTCTTTGCCCAGAGCCTTTGCCCGTGATAAGGCTTGTGAAACAATTTCAGAGGCTGGGTGAGGGCTTCTCAACATGCCGCACACACCGCATGATCCACAGGAGGACGACTCTTTTCTTTGATGCAAACTATTACTTGATGACTGAGTATTATGGTTACAAGTACTTTTCCCCCCATCCAAGGCTTCTTTGTTATTTTTAGACCTTATTAATCCCTTCTTGTCCATAGGCTTAACACTCCTCTATCTTAACTTAATCGTAGAAATCTTCATTCCCGGCAATCCTTAACTATAACTATATCTTTTAAATTAATGTTCAAAACCATCTCGACTTACCCCACAACATGTCTTTTGGGGCCGTTTCACCTTCACCTTTCCGGATTACGGCCTGCTGCCTCCCTATGGCTATTGAGTATGAGCGACACCGTTTATGATATGTTCTATCCGACGCTGTTTATGATATGTTCTATCTGCTCCCGATACAAGGGTAACTCCTCCTCAGGCAGGCGATAACCCACCAAAATGGGCATACTCTGATGGCTAAAACCGATCACGCAAACCCGCGTCCTGGTCTCCGGCAGACATTGGTATGATCCGTTGCGATACACCTCATGGGAGGGCGTTAAGAGGCGCAAACAGACACCCCTGACTTTTTTTTGTTGACCATAAATCAGTGGTTGATTGCTGATCACCTCAACCCTGGTCAATCGGTAAATCAGTGGTTGATCGCTGATCACCTCAACTCTGGTCAATCGATCAGCGAGCCTGCTGATAAAGGCTGCCGGGGTTTCTTCCGAGCCATAACGCACAAAAACGATACCTGTGCCTCCGCCAATGACCTGATATATCCCCCTGGCTCCAATCTCGCTCAAAGATAACAGAGGCCAGGGCTGGTATACCTCGATGGAGAGGCCGATTTCGGGAAGGGAATGTCGTATCCACCGTGCTTGACTCGCGCTCATACAGGAATCCCCAGATCGGCCTTGATCAGGGCCAGATCAGCAGCGTTGCTGATCTTACTCTCGACTAGGTCCCACCCGGCTCTATTGTGCTGAATCTCGTTCTGGCCCAGTAAGCCCGTGGGGGAATTATCATGGAAGTGGGTATTGTCATTATTAGCTGCTGCTATGACCTGAGCTTTGGTGTCGGTGTTTTCCGGTAAGACAGTCATGCTTATGGTCTTGGTGTCCAGCACTGCAGAGCGGTCATCGGCTATCAGCTCTATCTCGAAGTCCAGGTTGTCTAAAGATTGAGATAAAGCGGATCCCCCCTGCACCCGAGAAGTTGGATTTTCTTTCCCGGCCTTTTGCCCCTTAGCTAATAACCTTACTCTCTCACCCATTTTTGTTTCCTTAAGCTATAGTTTATTATGCTCGACAGTCAAAGTTTTCAGCTCAACCACTTCATTTTCCCATCTCTTACTTTATCTTACTTCTTATCTTTCCAATTATCGGAGTGGGGGATAGAGGAATGGGAAGCAAAATCGGCTGGGGTTGGCAATTTACCGCAAGACTACCACCCACGCTAGGAATGCCTTTAAGCAATCTGGGATAATCTTCTTTTTCCCAATCGCAGGTCGTCTTCCAAAATTCAAACTCAATTCTTGCGGCTAGATAGTTGCAAAGCTTAATCATATAGTCATCTAGGTCAGATTGAAGAACTGCCAAAGGCTTGTCACGAGTCGGGAGGTTTTTAATCATCTTTCGGATTTCTTCTTCCATTTTCAATGCAGCCTTGCGATAGCGATCGATATGGACATAAGCATGGGTATATACACGCTGGTGAATTTTTATCCAGGGGAGTCTTTCATCCAGCGGCTTGGACTTGTCGAAGGCATTATCCCAGATATGCCGGGCAATATGGGTCGGCTCATGTTTCTGGGTAAAAGTGTGCATCCTTCATTTCCTCCTGTCTTAATTTTTACGCAGCGAAGAGCCTCTATGAGTGAAGCACCTCACTTCACCAAACTGCCAATACGAAGTTCACATAGGAGTCAGCATTCCTTAATAATGTCCCTATTTCCCATATCTTATTGATAAATATCTCAAAGTTTCTCTAACCCATCAGGAACTTGTTTCAGATGTGTGGTATTAATATCATCCTTGAATATAGAATTGGCTCCATCCAATGCATCTGGCTCTACGAAACTGCCTTCCTTGTTTTTCTTAAATGTGTCTTTTTTCCTTAACCAAGTATTCCCAGTGTCATTATCAGTATTGTTGAATATATCCCCTGTTTCGTTTCGACCAATTGTAATCTTTTTTCCAAAGATGAGTTCGATAGGTGGGCCTAAAATTGGGACTCCTATTTTA